>Ga0070741_10010388_pt1 | contig 17614 bp, 12 predicted proteins | sample Coa_R1_4_FD_66440 | JGI IMG/M metagenome (GOLD analysis project Ga0070741, IMG submission 66440) | Surface soil microbial communities from Centralia Pennsylvania, which are recovering from an underground coalmine fire - Coalmine... | ecosystem: Environmental > Terrestrial > Soil > Unclassified ...
AGGGCAATCGCATCGCCGAGGTCGGCCGGCAACTTCCAGCCTCGAATGCGGGAGAAGTCCTGGACGTCAGGGGCTGCACACTCATGCCCGGCCTCATCGATGCCCACTGCCATGTGCTGGGCTCGAGCGTAAAGATCGCAGAGGTCGAGACGCAGCCGTTGACGTACGTGGCTCAGCACGGCGCCCGAATGCTGTCGCACGCGCTGGATTGCGGGTTCACGACCATCCGCGACGTCGGCGGTGGTGAGGTCGGAATCGCGCAGGCCGTGGAGCACGGGCTGATTCGCGGGCCACGGGTGCTGTTTGCCGGTCGCGCCATGTCGATGACCGGCGGCCACGGGGATTTTCGCGACCCGGTGAGCTCAGCGGGCGCCTGCAGCTGTTGCGCCGAGGGCCGGGTCAGCGTGATCGTCGATAGTAAGGATGCGATGCGAGCGGCCGTGCGCGAGGAGCTCAGGCGCGGCGCGCATTGCATCAAGCTCATGATGTCGGGTGGCGTGCTCTCACCGTCGGATCCGTTGTGGATGGATCAGTTCTCCGATGAGGAGGTGCTGGTGGCGGTGGAGGAAACGGCCCGGCGTCGCAAGTACGTCGCCGCGCACTGTCATCCGGCTGCATCGATCGCCAGGGCCGCCCGGCTCGGCGTGCGCAGCATCGAGCACGCCACGCTGATCGACGCCGGGAGCGCAGAGGCGGTCAAGTCAGCCGGTGCCTTCGTCGTTCCGACTCTCGTGATCGTGAGCGCCTTGCTCGATTCCGCCAAGACGGGCGGCTTGCCCGAGTGGGCGGCCGAGAAGCTGCGTGTGGTCAGCGAGCATTCCCTGCGCGGACTGGAGATGATGGACAGGATGGGCCTCAAGATTGGCTTCGGAACCGATCTGCTGGGGAAGCTGCATGTCCAGCAGACACGCGAATTTCTTTTGCGGCGCGAGGTGCAATCCCCGCTCGCCATCCTGCGTGCCGCGACTTCCACGAATGCCGAGCTCCTCGGTGAGGCGACACTGGGCCGGATCCAGGCGGGAAACGAGGCGGATATCCTGATCGTCGAAGGCGACCCTCTGAAGGATATCGGCCTGCTGGCCTCGGATGGCCGGACCCTGCGTGCGATCATGAAAGCGGGGGTGTTTTATAAGCGCCCCGCCTGATCGCGAGCCGAGTCCGCCGTTGCCTGACACACCGGGGCCAAATCTTTCGCAGCGCATGCTGCGGCTGCCCCTTGTCCGGCTCGCGCTCTTGGCCGCCAGCCTCGTCGGCTTGCTGCTCGTGCTGCAGTCTGTCATCCACGCTCTGTCGCATCAGGTGCCACGGACTCTGCACGGTCCTGTTGTTGCGGGCGGCGATCTGCTTGCGTGCGTGATCATCGTGCTGGCCTACAGAGTCGAAGTCAGATGGCTCGAGCGCCGCGATCCGGCCGAGCTGGCGCTCGATGGCCGCATCGCAGGCTTGCTCCCCGGTACAGTGCTTGGGGCAGGACTGTTTTGCACGGTGTGCGCGCTGCTGGGGATGCTGGGTGTTGCAGGCCCTGCGACCTGGGCAGGCACCGCAGGGTTGCCTCTCGCGGCGGCCGGCGCCTTCGCTGCGGGTGTCGGCGAAGAGATCGTCTTTCGCGGCGTAGTGTTTCGGATCCTCGAAGGGAGGTGGGGGACGCTCGCGGCACTGGTCTTCTCGGCTGCACTATTCGGTTTCCTGCATGGCGCGAATCCGGGCGCGACGCTCATCAGCAGTGCCGCCATTGCGCTCGAGGCGGGCGTCCTGCTCGGGCTGATGTATTGCGCAACGCGCAGCTTGTGGTGGCCGATCGGGCTGCATTTCGGCTGGAACTTCACGGAAGGCGGGATTTTCGGCGCCGCCGTCTCCGGCGGCCGGGTTCACGGGATGTTGAATCTGCCGCTCATCGGTCCGCAACTGCTGACTGGCGGGAGCTTCGGCCCCGAGGCTTCCGCCATCGCAGTGCTGGTATCACTGTGCGCGTCCGCCGCTCTGGTCTATCTCACCGTGCGGCGCGGCCAGTGGCGGCCGCTGCGTGAGGCGACTCGGAATCATCGTGAGCGCTGAGCTCTCGGCGCTGCTGGCCTTCGCGGCGGCGAGCTCGCTGCTGACCCTCATTCCCGGGCTGGACACGGCGCTCATCGTTCGCACGGCGGTGGTCGAGGGGCGTCGCAGCGCGCTCGTCGCAGGCCTCGGCATCTGCTGCGGAGTTTTGACCTGGGGTGTGTTGGCCTCGACCGGCCTGGGTGTGCTGTTTGCAACATCGAGGCTGGCTTACGACACGGTGCGGATCATCGGGGCGGTGTACCTGCTGTATCTGGGCGTCAGGCTGCTTCTGAGTCCGACGAGCGGCGATGCCTCTCGACCCGCTCAGCAGGGGGTCGGCAAGGGCGCCTTTCGGCGCGGGCTCTTCACCAATCTGTTGAATCCGAAAGTGGGAATGTTCTATGTCAGCTTTCTGCCGCAGTTCGTTCCTGCAGGCACCCCCGTCGCTGCCTTCGGCATGCTGCTGGCACTCGTGCACGCGAGCGAATCGTTCCTGTGGTTCCTGGTGCTTTCGGGGGCGAGCAGCCTCGCCAGGCGCTGGCTCACTACCGGCTCGGTGCAGGCGGCGATCAATCGCATGACCGGGATGGTATTCATCGCCATCGGCCTCAAGCTCATGCTTTCTAGACGTTAGTAAGACTTGCTCGCCTGGGCTGCGGCAGATCCATGTGCGTGAGCGGATACTCAGGGGTGCACCCCCTCGCTGGCGCGCTCGAAGGAGATCCCTTTCGCTTCCATGCCGAACCAGGTGAGCGTTGCAATCAGAATGGCCACCACCGCGGCGACCACCCCCATGACCAGCCCGTAATTGTTGCCCAGATGCTCGGCGATGCCCGATTGCATCGGCGCATTGATGGCGGCAAGCAGATTGCCGAGCTGATAGACGAATCCCGGAAAAGTGGCGCGTGCCTCGGAGGGGGACAGCTCGTTGAGGTGTGCCGGCACGACGCCCCACGCGCCCTGGACCGCCACCTGCATGAGAAATGCCGTGACGGCCAGTGAGATGGGCGTAGCGGCGCTTGCCCAGAACGGTGCGACAGGCAGCGACAGCAGAGCGGCGAGAACGATCGCCCGCTTGCGGCCGATCCGCTCGGACAGCGAGCCGAAAAGGATGCCGCCGAGAATCGCGCCCACGTTGTAGATGACCGCGATGGTACCCACGGTGCGATGCTCGAGGCCATGCTGCTTCTCGAGAAACGTCGGATAAAGGTCCTGCGTGCCGTGGCTGAAGAAATTGAACAGAGTCATGAGAGCGACCGCGTACAGGCCGACCTTCCAGTGCCTCCTCAGCACTGTCAGTGTGCCGCCCCGTGCCGCCGATTGGCGGTGCCAGTGCGGCGATTCCGGCACGTGACGCCGGATGTAGAGCACCAGCAACGCCGGAAGCATGCCGACCATGAACATCCCGCGCCAGCCGATGATGGGAAACAGCGTCCCGTAGAGGACCGAAGCCAGCAAATAACCGGTTGGGTAACCGGCCTGCAGGATGCCTGAGACGATGCCGCGTGCGCGCGGGGGAATCGATTCCATGGTGAGAGACGCGCCGACTCCCCACTCACCTCCCATGGCAATCCCGTAGAGCGCCCGCAGAACGAGCAGGACCGTGAGATCCGGCGCAAACCCGCTAGCGAACTCCAGCGCTGAATACAGCACCACATCGAGCATCAATATGGGACGCCGCCCATAGCGATCCGCGGCACGGCCAAAGATGAACGCACCCAGCGGCCGCATCGCAAGTGTGAGAAAGAGGGCGAAGCTGACCGCGGGAACCCCGGTGCCGAAGTCGTGCGCGATGTCCTTGAGGACGAACACGACCAGGAAGTAGTCGAACGCATCGAGCGTCCAGCCGAGGAAAGCGGCCGTGACGACTTTCTTCTGCTGGGGCGTCCAGTCCGACAGGGCTTCGATTCTCAAGCCTCACCGTTGCAGGGTCGCCCTACGATGCAGCAAGCAGCTGAGACCGAAGCGGTCAGCTGGAGAAAAACGCGCAGAGCTTGTTGCCGTCGAGATCGCGGAAATAGCCGCCGTAGAATCCCTCGCCGCGCGAGCCCGCCGGACCTTCGTCCTTGCCACCCAGCGCAAGCGCGCGGGCGTAAATCCTGTCCACGTCCCGCTCGCTTTTTGCCGCGAGCGCCACCATGACGCCGTTGCCGATCGTGGCTTTGTTGCCATCCGCCGGCTTGATCACGAAGAGCGTCGGCGCATTGGGATCATTGCCCCAGGCGATGTATCTCTCTGACTGCATGGTCCGCTTGGCGCCCATGAGGCCGAGAAGATCGTCATAGAAGCGTCCGGCCCGCTCCATGTCGTTCGTGCCGAGGGTGACGTAACCGATCATGAGAGCTCCTTCTTATTGGTTCGACTAACAGAAACTGCGGCGCATGATAGCGCACGCGGGCGTTGGACTGCAGCCGCTGAGCCTCAGAGTTTCATCTCGCGCACATCCGGGCGCACGCTGAGAACCGCCTCGGTGCGCTTCTTCACCTCGTCGGCCGATACACCCGGGGCCACCTCGATAAGCTCCAGGCCCGTCTGTGTCACATCGATCACGGCCAGATCCGAGATGATCCGGTTCACCACGCGCAGCCCCGTGAGGGGCAAGCTGCACGAGCGGCGAACCTTGGATTGTCCGTCCTTCGAGGAATGCTCCATCACCACGACGATACGCCGCGCTCCCGAGACCAGATCCATAGCCCCGCCCATGCCCTTCACCATTTTCCCCGGGATCATCCAGTTCGCGATGTCTCCGTCCTGGCTGACCTCCATCGCCCCGAGAATCGCCAGATCGATGTGTCCCCCCCGGATCATGGCGAAGCTCTCGGCACTGTTGAATAGAGCCGCGCCGGGCAACATGGTCACCGTCTGTTTGCCCGCGTTGATGAGGTCGGCATCTTCCTCGGTCTCGTATGGGAACGGACCCACGCCAAGCAATCCATTCTCGCTTTGCAGGACGACTGACACACCCGGCGGTATGTAGTTGGCCACCAGGGTTGGAATGCCAATGCCGAGATTGACGTATTGACCATCGCGCAGCTCCTGCGCCGCCCGCATGGCCATCTGTTCCCGGGTCAACATGTCATGCCACCTCTTCAGCCGCAGACTTTCGGGCGCGTGGTCCTGCGCTCGATGCGCTTCTCGTGCTGACCGACCACGATGTGATGCACGTAGATCCCTGGGGTGTGGATGCGATCCGGGGCCAGATCTCCGACCTCGACGAGCTCATCGACTTCCGCCACGGTGATCTGGCCTGCCATCGCGCACAAAGGATTGAAATTCTGGGCAGTCAAACGGTATTGCAGGTTGCCGGAGCGGTCGGCCCGCCACGCCTTGACGATGGCCCAATCGGTGCGGATCCCGCGCTCGAGCACGTATTTGCGGCCATCGAATTCGCGAACTTCCTTGTCTTTTGCCACCAGTGTGCCGACGCCCGTTGGCGTGAAGAAGGCCGGAATCCCTGCCCCGCCGGCGCGCAAGCGCTCGGCCAGCGTGCCCTGCGGCACCAGCTCCACCTCGAGCTGTCCGGAGATGAACTGCCGCTCGAATTCCTTGTTCTCACCGACGTAGCTGGAGATCATCTTGCGGATCTGGCGATTCGCCAGCAGCAAGCCAAGCCCGAAGTCATCCACGCCGCAGTTATTCGAGGCTACGGTCAGATCGCGTACGCCCAGCTCGCGCAGCGCCTGGATGCACAGCTCGGGAATTCCGCACAGGCCGAATCCGCCCGCCGCGATGGTCGCTCCATCCCGAATCCCCTTGAGCGCCTCGGCTGCGCTGCTTCGCACCTTGTTCATGGACTTTCGGCTCCCGGAGCCGCGGATCCGGCTCGGTGACTCGATACTTTACCGTCAGCGAAAAGCGCGGCGCCAGTCCACCTTACCGTGAGCTGTGCCCATGACCTGACTTCGATCGTATGATGCGCGCTGGTCTTCGGGAGAGCAGCGCCATGTCGAGGTCTCGTCGCGAATTTCTGATGAGCTCCGCCGCCGCCTGTCTCGGTCCAGCCGTTCTCGCCGGTGCACAGCCAGCCACACCTGAACCGGCTGCGGCAAAGGCAGGCGAGCCCCCGCCGGGAACCCCGCCAGCCTTCGGAACGGCGCCTGCGGTGGGTCCAGCGGTAAGCCCCGCGACATTCGCCGAAGCCGAGAAGCTCGTACAGATCGAGCTGAATACGCGTGAACGGGAGGAGGCTGCCGCGAATTGGCGCAATAGCATGGCTGCGCTGTACGAGCGGCGGACAGGCCCGCGTCGGGTAGCGCTCGATGCGAGTGTGGCGCCTTATTCGCAGTGGAACCCGGTGCTTCCGGGTAGCGCTGGTATCGGGCAGCGGGACCGGTTCGTCCGCAGCGATCTGGATCCGGGAGCGGTGCCGAAGTCCGAGGCCGCGATTGCCTTCGCTCCCCTGTGGAAGCTGTCGCGCTGGATAGAGTCGCGCCGACTGACCTCCGAACATCTGACGCAGATCTATTTGAAAAGGATCGATCGGTTCGATCCGGGGTTGCGGTGTGTGATCACCCTGACGCGTGAGCTTGCGCTCGCGCAGGCAAAGCAGGCTGACCAGGAGATCGCTGCCGGCACCTACCGCGGGCCGCTGCACGGGATCCCGTGGGGCGCGAAAGATCTGCTGGACACGGCAGGCATCGCTACGACGTACGGCGCTGAGCCGTTTCGGAACCGGGTGCCGGAGAGCGACGCCGCGGTCGTGAAGCGCCTACGCGAGGCCGGCGCAGTGCTGATCGCCAAGCTCAGCATGGGAGCGCTGGCGCTGAATGACGTGTGGTTCGGCGGCCAGACGATGAATCCGTGGTTGCCGCAGGAAGGATCCGGCGGATCGAGCGCAGGCCCTGGAGCAGCCACGGCGGCCGGGCTGGTCGGGTTTGCCATCGGCAGCGAGACCGAGGGCAGCATCGTGGGTCCGACCATGCGCTGTGGGCTCACAGGACTGAGGCCCACCTTCGGTCGAGTACCACGCAGTGGTGCCATGACGCTGTGCTGGTCCCTGGACAAGCTCGGACCGATGACAAGGAGCGTCGAGGACACAATGCTCGTGCTGCAGGCGATCTCGGGACGCGATGCGGAAGATCTTGCGAGTGTTCCGGCACACCTGGACTTCGACACCAAAGAGAGTCCTGCCGGCCTGCGAGTCGGCTATTTCCCGAAATGGATGAATGAGGAGCCGGCAACCGAGGTCGATCGCGCCATGGTGCGGCACCTCGAAGAGCTCGGACTGCACCCGGTCGAGGTGTCGATTCCCGACTGGCCCTACGATGGGCTCAATCCGATCCTGTTCGGCGAGTCCGCGGCCGCCTTCGAAGACATCACGCTCTCGCGCCAGATTGATTCGCTTCGCATGCAGACACCGGATGCCTGGCCGAACACTTTCCGGCAGTCGCGTTTCGTTTCCGCCGTGGATTTTGTGCAGGCCGATCGATTCCGGCGACGGGTCGCGCAGGAAATGCAGAAGCTGCTTGCGCAGGTCGATCTGCTCCTGGTGCCTTCCCTGCGGGATGAGATGCTGACCATTGGTAATTTCACCGGCCATCCCTGCCTGACGCTGCGTGCAGGGTTCGTGCACGTTACCGAGGCGCGCAGCGATTGGGCACCCGACCCGCAGCATCCGCTGCCCAAGTTCAAACAGCCGAGGCGGGTACCGCATGGCATCACCCTGGTCGGCCGCCTGTTCGATGAGGGCACGATCGCTCGCGTGGGGCTTGCTCTGGAGCGCAAGTTGAATGTGGCCGGTGAGCCGCCGCCAGGATTTCAGTGAAAGCGGCGTCCCGGTCCGGCGTTCTCGCCGTCACACTTCAAGCCGGTCGGCTGGGCGAGCCACCAGAGCATACAGCGCCGGCATCAGGAAAACGCTGATCAGCAGGCGCGCCAGCAGACCACTCACGATGACCAGGGCAAACGGACGCTGTGAGTCGGTGCCGACGCCTGTCGCGAGCGCCGCGGGCACCAGGCCTAGCGCCGCGACCAGTGCGGTCATCATGATTGGCCGGAGCCGGAGGATTGCCCCGTCTCGAATCGCACGCTCGAGGGGTATGCCCGCAAGCCGCAACTCATTGACGTAAGAGATGTACACGACTGCGGTGAGCACCGACACGCCGAACAGGGCAAGAAAGCCGATCCCGGAAGAGACGGAAAACGGCGTGCCCGTGATCCACAGAGCGACGATCCCGCCGACCGGGGCGGAAAGCAGTACACCGACGACAGTGATGAAGGGGAACTTGAAATTATTGTAGAGCGCGAACAGGAGCAGAAAGATCAAAAACAGCGTTAGCGGCAGGATGACATTGAGCTGTGCACGCGAGGCGGTGTATTCAGTGTATTCGCCTCCCCAATCCAACCGGTACCCTTGGGGCATACTCACGTGCGAGCTCACCTGTTGCATGGCATCGCCGACCGCGCCGGCCAGGTCACGCCCCTCGACGGAGAACTGCACACCAATATAGCGCGAGTTGTTCTCGCGGTAGATGAATGCGGCGCCGTTGGCGACCCGGATATCGGCGAACTCCCTGAGAGGTATCTGCTGTCCGGAGGGCGTAGCCACCAGGATGTTGCCGATTTCCTGCGCATCGTCCCGATACTGACGATCCAGGCGCACCACCAGATCGAACTCCTTTTCCTGCTGCACCACCTGCGTCGCCACATCGCCGCCGATCGCTGTCTGGATCAAACCATTGATGTCTGAGACGTTGAGGCCGTAGCGGGCAATGCGCTGGCGGTCGATCGTGATCGTCAAGCTCGGCTGGCCGAGTTCCTGTACGAGCGTCACGTCGCGTATCCCGCGCACCCGCTGCAGCACCTGTTTGATGGCCTTGCCTTTCTGCTCCAGCGTGTTGAGGTCGGAACCGAAAACCTTGACTGCCAGGGCGCTCTTCAGGCCCGTCTCGGCCTCATCCACGGCGTCCTCCGCCGGCTGTGTATAGTTGAAAGTAATGCCTGGAAAAGCAGCCAGCTTGTCGTTGACCACTTCGATCAGGCCGGCCTTGTTGCGGTAAGGCCCCTTCCACTGTGCATAGGGCTTCAGACCGACGTAGAACTCCACATTGAAAAACCCTGTAGGGTCGGTACCGTCATCAGGGCGTCCAAGCTCGGAAGTCACCGTTGTGACCTCAGGAAAGCGGTGCAGCACTTGGCGCACTTGCGGTGCGATCTTGGCGGCTTCGTCGAAGGAGATGGTGTACGGCATCGTCGCCCGCACCCACAGTGCCCCTTCGTCGAGCTTGGGCATGAATTCGGCACCGATGCTCGGAACAAGCAGCAAAGAGAGTCCGAGCAGGATCGCCGAGGCGATGATCGTAGCCCAGGGCCGGTCGAGGCAGTAATCGAGTCCCCGGATGTATATTGACTGAATGGCCTGGAAGGCGGGATTGCGCTTCTCCTGCGCGCCATGTCTCAGGAACCACGAGCACAGGACCGGCAACAGAGTCAGCGTGACGATGAGCGAGCCGACCAAGGCAAAAATCATCGTGTCGGCCATCGGTTTGAAAAGCGTGCCGGAGGGCCCTGAGAGCACGTAGATGGGCAGGAATCCGGCGACGATTACCGCGACGGCATAGAAGAGTGGCCGATCCACCTCCGCGGCCGCGTCCCTGATGATCGCCATGACGTCGAGCGTCACCCCCGCAGGACGTGAGGCGACCTGGCGGTAGATGTTCTCCACCATGAATATCGCCCCGTCTACCAGGATTCCGAAGTCGACTGCGCCGATCGAAAGGAGGTTGGCCGAGGCGTTCTGCAGGTGCAGGCAGAAGAAGGCAAAGAGCAGCGCCAGTGGAATGGTCGCGGCTACGATGAGTCCCGCCCGAAGGTTGTACAGAAAAAATATCAGGACGACGAGTACCAGGAGCATGCCGCGCAGCAGGTTCTGCTCCACGACGTCGGTGGTGAGTGCGATGAGATTGCTCGCATCATAGAAGGGCACTACCTTGACATCCTTGGGAAGGATCTCCTGATTGAGCTCGAGCGTTTTGGCCTCGACGCCCCTGAGCACATCCTGCATCTTCTCGCCGGTTCGCAGCAGGATGACGCCCTCTACGGCGTCGTCCTGCTTCTCAAAGCCGAACTCACCCAGCCGCGGGGCGATGCCGATGACCACCCTGCCCACGTCCTTCACGAGAACCGGATTTCCGTTATGCACAGCAACCACAACGTTGCCGATATCCTCCAGCGTCTTGATGCGGCCAAGGCCCCGGACGTAGTAGAACTGGCCGCCCTCCGAGTAGAAGCCACCCCCCGCATTGTCGTTATTGGCGGTCAGCGAGCTCTCCACCTGCTGGGGCGAAAGACCGACGGAGGCGATCTTTACCGGATCGAGCAGCACCTGATACTGCATGGTTCCGCCGCCGAAGCCGGAGTCATCCGCCACACCGGCCACAGAACGGTACTGGGGCTCGACCACCCAGTCCTCGAAGGTCTTCAGCTCCATCGGGGAGCGATCTCGGCTCTGCAGCACATATCGATAGATCAAGCCCGAGGGTGCGGAGAGCGGGGCAAGTCCAGGAGCGACGCCGCTTGGAAGGCTCAGCTCGTTCAGCCTTTCGAACACGAGCTGGCGCGCGAAATAATTGTCAGTGCCGTTACGAAAAGTCAGGATGACATCCGACAGACCATATAGGGAGATGGAGCGGATCGTCGTGAGCTGCGGGACGCCGTTCATCCCGCGCTCGGCAGGGACAGTGATAAGCCGCTCCACCTCCTCGGCAGCATGCCCGGGCCATTGCGTAATGATTTCGACCATGGGAGGCGACAGGTCTGGATAGGCGTCCATCGGAAGCCTGTCGAATGCCCACCAGCCTGCGCCAATCAGAATGCAGGTCATGAGAACGACCAGAAAGCGCTGTCGCAGCGACGATGCGACGATCCGGTTCATGACCGAGCGCGGGCGCGCAGCCGAACCGCTGGGGAACTCGCTCCCGCTCATTGGCTTTGCATGAACTGAAGAAACAGGCCCCCGGAAACCACGATCTGCTCTCCCGCACGCAATCCCGCCGAAACGTCGTATTTGTCGGCCGCGCGGTATCCCAGCGTCACGTGCCGCCTGGCAAAGCTGCCGTCTGACTGGGCAACATAGACGAACGGCAAGTTCTCATCGTCGTGTAGCACCGCCGCCGCGGGAATCAGCAACCCAGTGCTTTCCTGGTGATCGTGAATCAGCACTCGCACGTACATCTGCTTCTTGAGAAAGCGCGCGCGGTTGTCGGCCACGACCCGCACCTGCACGGCGCGCGTATCGGGGTCGACGAGCGCCGAGATGTTGTCGACCCTGCCGGAGAAATTGTTGGCGCCGACGCCCGTCACGATGTCGGCCGCATCGCCCACGCTGACGGATGCCAGGTCGGCGCCGAAAAGCTGGGCCATGACCCACACGCGCGAAAGATCCGCCACGGTGAAGCAGGCCGTCGTACCCGCCTGCAGCAGCTCTCCCGGGGAGATCAGCCGCTCGACGAGCGTTCCGGAGATCGGCGAGCGGATCAACGCACCGGGCTCCGACACCGGTCGGCCTTCCTGGATCTCGGTGATGGTACGCGTCGGGACGTGTAGCGAGACGAGCTGTCGAAGTGCGGCGTCCCGGTCGGCCTCGGCGCTGGTCGCATCGCTCTGCGCCTGGTCCTCTTCACGCTGCGACACGCCATTGTGCTGAATGAGGTCCTTGTCCAGGTCCGCCAGCCGACGCGCCGTGCGAGCCGTGGCGATCGCCTTGCGATAGGTGCTCATAGCCGTCGCAAAATCCGGCGATTCGACGACCGCGAGGGGCTCACCCTCAGTGACTTCCGCGCCAAGGGGGACGAGAAGGCGGCTCACGGGTCCCGAGAACGGGGCCAGCACGCTGGTGGACTGATCGTTGTCGAAATCCACGACACCGCTCGCGTCGACCGTCCGCTGGTATCTCAGGGGCGTGACCTTGTAGAGGTTGACGTGTGTGCGCTGCTCCTGGGTCAAGCTGACACCGTCGGCGCCCGGCGAGGTGTCCGGCTTGGGGTCGGCGCTACGTGAGCAGCCGACGAGCAGAGAAGCGGCCAGAGCCAGCAGAAGTACGCGTGCATGCACAGCCCGGCACGGGGCTTTCACAGCGGGCCCCCCACGCATCGGATCATCTGCCATTGCTGTTAGAGGTCAGATCCGCGCGGTTCCACCAGCCACCCCCCAGAGCCTGGAACAGGGCGGCCGTGTCGGCGTAGCGGCTCGCCTGTGCCTGAACCAGACTGATGCGAGCCTGCTGGTAGGTTTGCTGGGCGTTCAGCAGCGACAGGTAATTCGCATAGCCGGCTTTCCACTGTCGCTGCGCGAGGTCGAGGGAGACCTTGGCTGCATCGGTCGATGCCGCGGCAGAGTTCAGGGCGTCACCATCCTGCTCGAGTGCTGTCAGTGTGTCGGCGACGTTCTGAAAAGCGGTGAGAACGGTGCTGCGGTACTGTTCTGCCGCCTGCTGGTACGCCGCCTTCGCAGCCCGCTCCTGATGCAGCAACGTGCCACCCTGGAAGATCGGGGCCGTCGCGGTAGCGCCCAGCGACCAGAAATCCGTCGCGGTGCTGAGGAGCTGGCTCATGCTCAGCGCAGAGCTGCCGGCGTTGCCCGTGATCAGCAAGTTGGGGAGCCGATTGGCGATTGCGATACCGATCTTGGCGCTGGCGTCGTGCAGGTTAGCCTCCGCCTGCAGCACATCGGGCCGCTGCCGCACCAGCGTGGAGGGCACGCTGACCGGCAGCTCCTCGGGCAGTTTCAGGCTGGCCAGCTCGAAGTCTCCTGCCGAGGGCTGGCTGGGAAACTTTCCGACCAGTACGGCAAGCTGATCGCGCTGTTGTGCCAGCTGCTTGACGAGCGGCGGGAGCGTCGCACGGATCTGTGCAAGCTGTGCTTCCTGCGTCGCCAGATCCACGCCGCTCGCATAGCCCTTCTCGAGCTGATAGCGCAGGATCTGCACCATGTTGGTATTGAGGTCGATCAGCTCCCGGGTGGCGTCGATTTGCAGCTGCGTCCCGGCGAGCTGAATCGCCGTCACCACCACGTTGGCGGTCAGCGTGGTATACGTCGCGAGCATCTGATAGCGAACGCCCTGTTCCTGTGCCTGCAGCGACTCGACGGTGCGCCGATTGAGGCCGAAGACATCGGGTACGTAGGTCACCGTCACCTGCGGTGTGAACAGGTTGTAAATAAAAGTATTGGAGTTGGGCACCGGGGCAAGCTGTACGGACTGGCCTTGCCGCGTGGCCGAGAAGCTGGCGCTGACTGCCGGATAGTAGACGCCGCGTTGCGCCAGCAGGTTCTCGTGTGCCACGGACAGCGCGGCCTGCGCAGCTTTCAGGTCAGGGTTGTTCGCTAGGGCATGATCGATCAGATCGTTGAGGGCCTTGGAATGAAACAGGGTCCACCAGTCGGCCGAGATGTCTGCACCGGGCGCAAACTGCTGCGGCTCACCGCCCGTGACGTGCTCGGTTGCGGCAATGCTCTCGAGGGGGTGCTCCGTATAAGTGCTGACATCGGGGGCGGCGGGCCGCTTGAAGTTCGGTCCCACGGCACAGCCGGCGATGAGCAACGGAGCCAGGACCGCCAAGAGCAGCGGCGGTCGGCGCTGGGAAATCTGGCTCATGCAGTCAGTAGGGAATCGTGGCGCGCTCTTCCTTCTTGGCTTTCGGTGGCCTTTCACGCGCAGCCCTGAAAACCGTCATTGTCCGCGAAAGCCCGGGCGGCCGCCAGAGGGTGCTCACCCACGGACGAGAGGCCATCGCAAGCGGTTCGCCGTGAACGCGTGACAGGCTGCCATCGGCTCGACAGGCAGCTCGCAACCGGGTTCGTGATGGGACCGCACAAACCGCCGAAAATTCCGCCAGGTGGGCACGCGCTGCAAGCGCGACCGTGGCCGGCTGTAGCAAGATCGCCCGTCCGCGGCGCCTGCCGGGCGGCAATGGTAAGCTCGGGAAAAACTCCCGCGCGTCCATTCGGACAGGTTGGCGCGCGGCTCGACAGGTTGGTACGCGCGGCGACAACGGCTCGGGGGCTCTACGATCACAGGTCCAGGCGGCGGCAGGCTTTTCGGCACGGGGCAACCTGCGCGCTCGCGCCGGCCCCTGACCTGGGCGGCTTCGTGCGTCCTCGGTGGCCTGCTGATGAGCGGCTGCGCCCATTACGAAGCCAAGCCTCTCGCCCCCACGCGCAGCGCACGGGCGTTCGAGGAACGATCGCTTGCTTCCGACTCGGTATGGCAATCGGTCGCCCCGCTGCTCGGGGACGCCGGCCGCACCTGGCCCCCAGCTCAATGGGACCGGGCGCAGCTTCTGGCGGTCGCGCTCGCCGAGAATCCGGAGCTGGCCGTGATGCGCGCCGCCACCCAGGTCGCTCTTGCACAGCAGGTCCGCGCGCATGAATGGCCCAACCCCGAGCTGACATTGCAGTCGGAGTACTCGCGCGGGGAGCGGTATACCTGGTTGTATGGTGTCGGCTTCGATTTCCTGCTGCTCGCGCCCCGCCAGCGCCGTATCGATCTGGAGATCGCGCATCTTGCGACACTCAGCAGTGCATGGCAGCTGACGGAGAAGACCTGGCAAGTGCGACGCGCCCTGATCGAGGCTCTGTCCGACTGGCAGCAGGCCCGAAATGAGGCCCCTCTGCTCAGGCAGCTCATGGACTCGCAACGTCATCTGGTCGAGCTGCAGGAGCGACGCGTTCATGCCGGAGAGGATCCACCGAGCGAGCTGATCGCGGTGCGAGTCAGTCTGATCGAGACCGAGCAGCAACTAGCTCAGTCTCGAGCTGCCGCAAGCAGCGCTCAATCGGCCGCCGCGGCGGCCTTGGGCATGCCGCCGGCTGCACTGGATGGCGTTGCCATTGAATGGCAGGACTGGGGTCGGCCCCCGGATCTGGATTCGCAGGAGATGCCGGCGTTGCGCGAGGCGGCACTGCTTGCCCGGGCCGATCTCGCCTCTGCGATCAATGATTACGCGGATTCCGAACTGCGACTGCAGCTCGCGATCGCACGTCAGTATCCCGAATTTCACCTCGATCCCGGCTACTACTGGGATCACGGCGTGGGAAAGCTGCCGTTGAATCTCGGTCTGGTACTGCCGGTCTTCAACCGCAACCGGGGCGAGATAGCCGAGGCCCGGGCAGGTCGGGAGCTGGCTGGCCAACGCATGCTGGCGGTTCAGGCGGACATCTACGGCAGCATCGAGGCTGCACTGCGAGAAGATGCGCTGGCTGAGGAGAGCGTGGCGGCCATCGATCGGCAGCAGACCCTTGCGGACCGGCAGAGCCAGCAGGCGCAGTTGGGCCTGCAGGCCGGCGCCGTCAGTGCGAGCGAGCGCGTTGCAGCGCAGGTGGTGGCATTGCAAGCGGCGCTCGAGGGCGTGCGCGCGCGCGCCCGGCGTCAAGCGGCGCGCAATGCACTGGAGGATGCACTGCATGCTCCGCTGAGTGGACCTGAGAAGGCGCTCGGGGGTGCATTGCTGAGGCGGCCCGGGCTCGCTGAATCCAACTTGAGCAAGGAGTCCAGGCGGTGAGGCGCGGACTTGCGGGCAGCGCTCTGGCGGCCCTGTTGGCGTGCGGCGTCATGACCACGCACGCTCAGGATACAAATGACCGACCGCAAGCCGAAGACACATCGAAAGCCGCCGCAGAGAGCGGCAGCGCGGTTCCGACCCTGACCCCGCAACAGCGGGATCGCGCAGATATCGCCGTTGCCCATCCACGAGCTGCGAATGGCGCTCAGCACTGGAGCGCATTGGGCCAGGTGCTGGATGCCTCCGCGATCGTCGCCGACTTCGGTCAGCTCGATGCAGCTGCGGCGAGCGAGCGGGCCGCCGATGCCGAGCTGCAGCGCTTGCAGGGACTGTACCGGGCGGATGCGGCCTCGTCGCTTAAAATGGTTCAGTCCGCACAGGCGGAACAGGTGCGTGCCCGGACCCAGCATGAAGTTGCCCTCGCCGCGTGCGTTGCGCGGTGGGCACCGATCGCCCGCCTACCCGAGGAGCAGCGGCACCAGATGATCCAACATGCCGCGAGCGGACAACATCTGCTGGTGCGCGCAAGCCTTCTCGGCCGGCAGAGTATCGGCCAGCTCCCCGAGTCGGCCATGCTGCAAGTGGACGGGATGCAGGTTCCTGCCCGGGTGCTGGGAATCACCGCCCAGGGCTCGGCGGATCTGCAGAGTGCCGGCATTCTGTTGCTCGTGAGCGCCGCACCCGCCGGACTCGGGCCTGGCGCGCGGATTCCCGTCACGCTGATGATGGCGGCGCGCAGCGGCGTTGTCGTGCCTGACGCGGCGCTGATTTACGGCACCCACGGGGCGAGGGTCTTCAAGCAGCTGATGGGCGGAAGCGGGAAGGAAACGTGGCACTACGTCGAAGTGCCAATCGATCTGCTGGAGCGGCAGGCAGATGGCTGGCTCGTGCGGGGCGTCAGCAGCGCCGATCTGATCGTGGTGCGCGGTGCCGGGGCACTGTGGTCGCTGGAGGCTGCCAACCTCGCCGCCGGTCCTCAAGAAGACGATGATGATTGACGGACCGCGCTGATGCTCGCGGCCATCGTCCGGATCTCGCTCGCTAATCCGCGAACGCTGGCCACGTTGGCCGTGCTGATGTCGGTGCTGGGCGCGGCCTCCCTGACCCGCGCGCACTTCGATGTTTTCCCCGACTTTGCGCCGCCGCATGTCTTCATCCAGACCGAGGCCCCTGGCTTCGACGCAAGCCAGGTGGAAGGACTGGTCACCCGGCCTCTGGAGAGCGTCCTGGGCGGCGGAGCCGATGTGAAAACGGTGCGCTCGACCTCGAGCCAGGGACTGTCGGTGATTCAGGTCGTGTTCGCCAGCCGCGGCGACCCTTACAGGCAACGCCAGGTCATCGCCGAGCGGCTCGGCGAGGCGGTACCGCTGCTGCCGCAAGGCGTGCACGCTCCGCAGCTCTCGCCGCTGAGCTCATCGGTGGAGTATCTGCTTCATTTCGGCTTCACCAGCCCGACACTCTCGCCGATGCAGCTGCGCGACATCGTCGAGTGGTCCGTGAAGCCGCAGATCCTTGCCGTTCCGGGTGTTGCTCAAGTGCAGATATTCGGCGGAGAAGTGCGCGAGCGGCAGGTCTTCATCGACCCTCAACGACTCGCGGCTCTCGGCGTGAGCTTCGAAGACGTCGTGGCCGCGGTCACGCGCAACACACAGCTCAGCGGCGGTGGATTCGTCGAGAGCGCGGCGCAGCGCATCGTGCTGCGGCCCCAGAGTCCGGGCATCGCGCCCGAAGAGCTGGCCCAGTCTCTCGTGCTGACGCGTGACGGAGTGCCCATCCGTCTCGCCGATATTGCAAGTATTCAGGACGGACCCGCTCCGCGCTTCGGCGCTGCCCTGATCGACGGTAAGCCTGGACTGCTGGTCGAGACCGCAACGCAGTTCGGGGCCAACACGCTCGAGGTCTCGCGCCTGCTCGAGCAGAAGCTGAATGAGATCGCCCCGGTGCTCCTTGCGCAGGGGGTCGAGTATCGTCCGGCGCTGCTTCGTCCGGCCAGCTTCATTGAAGATGCCGTGCGCGAGTTGCGCGATTCCATCCTGATTGGCGCGATCCTCGTCGTCGCCTTGCTGATCGGTGCGCTGCGGGAC
>Ga0070741_10010389_pt1 | contig 17614 bp, 20 predicted proteins | sample Coa_R1_4_FD_66440 | JGI IMG/M metagenome (GOLD analysis project Ga0070741, IMG submission 66440) | Surface soil microbial communities from Centralia Pennsylvania, which are recovering from an underground coalmine fire - Coalmine... | ecosystem: Environmental > Terrestrial > Soil > Unclassified ...
ATCGCGGGCAGCGGCAGTCCGTCGAGGTTGCTCTTCGACGCGCGCACGGTCCGGGCCCGCAGCCCGAGCTCCTCGGCCCCGCGCGCGATCCCGAGCAGGCTCGTGCCGTCGAGGGACGTGTGCACGAGTTCGCGGATGCGCGGGAGCGGGATCGCGCGGCCGAAGTAGCGCGCGACGGCGGCGAGCGACGCGGCGCCGCAGTCCATCTCGTCGAGCTGGTAGACGTGCGGGATGCGGCGCCGGCGGCGGCGCTGCGGGGGCTCGGCGGCTTCGAACTCCTCGGCGGCCTCCGCGCCTTCGGGCGCCGGCTGCGCTTCGCCCTCGACCTGGTCGGGGCCGACCACAGCGACCTCGGTCTCCGCGGGAAGGATCTCCGCGAAGTCGAGCGGAACGCGCGCGACCGGGAGCGAGTCGAGCGTCGCGACGCGCTCCTCGATCCGCCGGCGGAACTCGGGGTACTCGGCGAGCAGCCGCTCGAAGAGCTCGGGCGTCAGGCGGAGGAGACGGCTCGGCGTGAGCGACTCGACGCTGGCTGTCCGGTTCCGGCCCTCGAGCACCGAAAGCTCGCCGAAGCTGTCGCCCTTGCGCAGGAAGTTGATCGTGTCGCGGTGGCCGTCGCGCTCGAGGAACGCGCGAAATCGGCCCTCCTCGATCACGAACATCGGCCCGGGCGGGTCGCCCTCGCGGACGACGATCGCGCCCGCTTCGACCTCCACCGGTTCGAGCGAGGCAGCGATCAGCGCCAGGCCGTCGACCGGCAGCGAGGCGAACGCCGAGTGAAGGCGCAGAAAGTCCTGGATCGTGCGGTAGTCGGCGAGTCGCTCGAACTGCGCCCGCACGGCCGGGTGCCAGCGCGTCATCTCGACGAACGTCTCGCGGCCGAGCCGCAGCGCGTGCACGCGCCCGCTCGCCCGCACCGTGGCGGTGCGGGTCGAATCGGTGAGGAGGCTCATCTCGCCGAAGCTCTCGCCGCGGCCGAGCAGGTTGAGCGGCACCTCCTCGCCGTTCTCGGCGCGCTTGAGGACGCGGGCGGTCCCGGAGACGACGACGTAGAAGGCGTCGGCGTCGTCGCCCTCCCGGACGATCACCTGGCCGAAGTCGTAGGCGACGGGCTCGAACGATTCGCCGACGACGCGCCGCACCTCGTCGGGCATTGCCCGGAAGGCCGGCAGCTCGTCGAGGACGCGGAGGCTCTCCTCCGACGGAGACAGCTCAGAGAGGCTCAAGCCACGCCACCCGCTCGTTGACTTCTCTCGAGACCGCGCGCTCGGCGAGAGCAGCGGCCGCCCGGTCGCGCACGTCGGGGTTGCCCTCGTCTGGAGCGGTCTTCGCGCGCACGTGCGCGACGACGAGCTGCTCGCCGACCGGCACGGGACCGACGACCTCGTCGGGCTCGGCCGTGAAGAAGCGCGAGGCGAGCTCGGGGTCGACGGTGTCGAGCCAGTCCAGCCGCTCCTCGGTCTCGGCGCCGGCCTGTGCTGCGACCTCCGCGAGCGGCTCGCCGTCCGTGCGGACGCAGAGCGCGACCTCCGCGGCGACGTCCGGATCGGCGAAGGCGGCGGCGGCGTACCTGACGCGCAGCCACTGCAGGCGGTTCGACTCGACCTCGCGCGCGATCGCGGCTTCCGTCGCCGCAGCGCGGCAGAAGGCCGCGAACTCCTCGTCCAGCTGCTCCGCCGCCGCGGACGGCGCGACTGCGACGAGCGATGCGAGCTCGCGGGCGAGGGCCTCCAGCGTCCCCGAGCAGATCCCCTCGACCCAGGCCTCGGCCGTCACGTCCCCGTCCGACCCGGGCTCGGCCGCGTGCAGCTCCTCGCGCGCCAGCGACCGGCGCAGGTAGTCCTCCCACGTCTCGCGAGTCAACCCTCGGGCGTCGAGCCACGCGTCCAGCTCGTCGCCCGAGAGCAGGCCGCGCTCGTACCGGAACGCCCGCGCGGCGGCCTCGACGTCCTCTTCGTCCGGCGAAGCCTTCGCGAGCGCCGCGTTTCCCGCGCGCGCGTCCTGCTCGAGCGCGGCCCACAGCCCCGTCACACGCGCACGCTCGACGACGTCGTTCCAGGTGTAGACCGCGTCACCGACGCTGAACAGCTTTCTCGTTCCGACATGGCTCTCCACCAGCGTGTCCGTGCCCCTGACCATAAAGAAGGCCGCCGCAAATGAGTAGGGCCCCGCTCGCGCGGGGCCCTGGTGAAAGCAGAAGCGTTCGAGCTACGACTTGAAGCGGTTGGACTTGACCCGCTCGGCGTGCTTGTTGGCGTGAACCTCTGCGTGCGAGGCGGCGTGCGACTGGCGGTGCGCGCCACCCTTGACGGCCTCGGCGTCCTTCTCCTGCAGTTCGAGGTCGTCCTTCTTGGGGGTGTCCTTCTTCGCCACTGAACAACTCCTTTCTTTCCGCCGGTCCTCGCCGGCTAGTGGTTGAACCCCTCGGTGCGATCGATCTGCCGCCTGACCTCTTCGAGAACTCGCGGCTCGGGCTCGTATCCGGCCGCGGCGATCGCCGCCTCGAGGTCGGCGATCAACGCTTCCCGGAAGGCCCGGTCGGACTCGGCCCGAGCGACGATGTCGTCGAGCATCACGCGAAATGCCGGGATCTCCTGAGCCGCCCGAACCCACCCTTCCGGGGCCGGCGGGAGAAGTCCGACGAGTCGCCCAAGCCGCTCCTCGTGGTATGGCAGCGGATCGTTCATTGCTCACCTGACGGAGTTTCTACCTGTTTTCTTCCCTCGAGGTCCTCGCGCAGCTTGCCGAGGCACCGAGAGATGCGGCTCGCGACGGTTCCCGAGGGGATGCCGAGCTCCTCGCTGATCGTCCGGTAGCTCTCGTCCCGGGCGAAGAAGCGGTCGAGCAGCTCGTTGCACGGCTCGCCCAGATGCTCGAGCGCCTCACGGACGAAGAACGCCTCGTCGATCTCGTCGATCGCCGCGACGGCCTCGTCCTCGACCTCCTCGACCGGCTCCTCGCGTCCCGCACCGGCGAGTCGGTCGAGGCACACGCGGCGCGTCGTCTGGGCGATCCACGGACGAATCGCGGCGTCGTCGCGCAGCGAGTCGAGCCGGGAGTAGACCCGCACGAACACCTCCTGGAACGCGTCCTCGGCATCCTGCGCGGAGAGCCCGAAGCCGCGGCTGCAGATTGCGTTCACGTAGCGCGCGAAGCGCTCGACGAGCTCCGTCCAGGCCTCGGCGCTGCGCTCGCGGCAGCGCCTGACGAGCTCCGCGTCCGAGAGACGGGCCGCCGCCTCGCGCGTCTCCGGCTTCACGTCTCCGCCTCGAGCGCGGCACGGACCGACGCGGCCGCGCCTTGCTCGGCCACCGCAGCGCGCGTGCAGCGGTCGTCGTCGGCGCGCGTTGCGAGGTTCAGCGTGACGAGATGGGCTGCGGCGCGAACTCCTGCGTGCGCGAGGACAGCCGCCGCGACGGCCTCGCCGCGGAGCTCGGCCACGCCGCGCTCGGCGGTCAGCCTCGCGAGGCCGGCGACGTCGGCGCCCGTCTCGGCGATCGCGAGGGGAAGGTCGGCCGCCCGGTCGAGCACGCCGGCAAGCTCCCGGTCGCCCCGGCCGCCTCCGAGCGCGAGCAGGGCGTCCTGCCAGGCCTCCGCGTCGTCTCGCGCAAGCGTCGGACAGCGCGCCTGGAGCTCGATCGCCTGCGCGGCCACACCCGCAGCGTCGGGCCAGGTCGAGCCGGAGCGCCGCGCGACCTTCGCGACGAGCGACGCGGCGAGCGCGATCGCGACCGCCGCGGCGGACCCTCCTCCCGGCGCCGGCTCCGAGGCGCTCAGGTCGAGGAACTCCCCGAGCTTCAGGTCGAGGTAGTCCGTCACCACAGCGCACGGAGTCTAGGGCGTCCGGGCCCGACTTCCTAGCGCGAGGCACAGTGCGCCGACGGCAGGAGGAGGCCTTCGAGCGCGAAACGACCGCGGCGGCCGGACAGCTCGATCGTCCCCGTCCGCGCGTCGAACGGAATCGCGCGCTCGCCGATCCGCACCGAAACGAGCCGTTCGGGGCACGGGACCCGTATGCGGAGGCGCAGGTGGGGCGCTCGAGGCACGTCGAGCGCCGCCTCGACGCGGGTGCCTCGGCGCCGGATCGAGTACGAGACGTCGCCGAAGGTCGTCCGCGCGTTGTGCACGTCGATGGCCTCTCCGTCGGCGAGCCAGCTTCTCGGTGTCGAGAACGCCAGCTCGAGCCCGGCGTCGCCTTCGTGCACGAGCAAGAGACGGAGCGTCTCGAGGAACGCAGCGTTGGCGCCGCTGTTCGGCGGCATCACCATCGTCCGCTCTCGCTGACCGCGCAGAGGCGCGACGCTCGCCCCCTCACCCGAGACGAAGGTGCCCGGCGCCATCGAGCCAGCCAGCATTCCGTACAGACCGAGGTCGAGCCTGCCGGGTTGATCCTGCTCGGCCAGGAACCGCGAGAGGGCGAAGCCGTAGACCTCGTCGACTCCCGACGCCGGATAGCGGATCCCCTCGTAGAGCCGCTCGTCCGCGCCGCGAACGAGCCCGAGCAGCCAGGAGCCGTGGAGGCGGAGGTAGCGGAGGATGCCGACAGCCTCGGTCGAGTGCGGCCGGAAGAACCCCGAAGCCAGCGCGTAGGGCATCAGGAGGTTCCAGTACGACCCGTCACGCGTCGCCGTGACCCGCCAGAAGGGACGCGTGCGATCCAGCAGCGCGAGCGGCACGAACAGCGACCCGTCGGGCAATCGGCGCTCGGACCGTGCCAGGGCCTTGCGGAGCGCGGACACGAGTCGCCCGGCGAGAAGCCGGCAGCGCGCGGCCAGCGCAGTCTGTCCCCTCCGGGCCCAGGCACGCCCCATCTCCAGCAGGCCTGCCCAGACCGCCGTCTGCGTGTGCAACCCGTAGATCTTCGTCCCGACGTCGGTGGAGATCGCCTCGGGACCGACGAGACCGCCCTTGCCCGGGCGCTCGATCGCTCCGGCCAATCTCGCCACCACCTCCTCGAGCAACGCGGACTCCTGCGCCGACATCGCTCCGGGCCCGGTCAGCAGGTAGTCGTACCCGGCGGCCGAGAGCACTTCGCCGGCGCGGCGGCTCAGATATCGCTCCGGCAGCCGTCCCAGGGCGAAGTCGACGATCGAGTCGGCGGCCCGGCCGAACCCGTACTCGGCCATGACCTCGGCAGCGTCGAGAGACTCGGCGAACGACAGCTCTTCGTACGTGTTCCCGACGCTGTAGCGCCATCCCATCGACAGCTCCTGGACGAGGAGCGCGCGCTCGGCGTCGACGATGCGGCGCTCGGGCACGACGAACGGAACCGAGGGGCCGAGGGCTCTCCGCCATCCGCCGACCACTTGCCGGCGGGCGGCGTCATATGCCGAGGCGGAGAGATATCGCAGTCCTCGCCGGCCCGACCAGGCCGCATAGACGTCCATCCTCGAGCCGGCGGGAATCCGAGTCGTGCGCGTGCCGCTCGCCGAGTCGAACCTGACCTCCGCTCCGGCACCGCTCTTTCGGCCGTCGACGAACAGGTGGAGAAAGCTCATGAACTTCCCGGCGTCGCTCCCCGCAAAGGACTCCTGCCGGTACTCGACGCCGCCGGCATCGACGTAGGACGTTTCGAGGACCGGCAGCCAGCCGTCGGCAAGGTGCGGTTGGCCGAGCCGGCGAAGGCATGCGCCGAAACGCTCGTTTCCATTCGCTCCGACGAAGATCAGCAGCCTGGGGCCGGACACGCGGCGGTCGACGACTTCGCTGCCGTCGGCCACGTGCAGTGCGTAGCCCGAGGGGCCTGCCGCCCCGGGCGGGCGTGCGAGCGCGACGTAGTACGCGCCCGAGGCGGTGAGGGGCCGGCCGTTTGCCCCGACCGCGTAGAAGAGATCGCCGGGCAGGTAGCGCTTCGCAGCCTGGTAGGACGGGCCGTTCGCCCTTTGCAGCAGCTGTCCCCCCCAGAGGTCGCGGCCCGAGAGAAGCGCGCCGCGGACCTCACGTTGGTACGCGGGCGAGACAGTCGCCGGCGGGCACCCGCCGGCTCTACCGGCTGCCGCGCCCGAACCGAGCGAGGCCGAGCAGCTGAGCAGGATCAGCCCGACGAGGACCGTCCGGCGCGGAGACACCGCTCTCAGGCGACGATCCGGTACACCTGGAAGCACTCGGCGAACTCGCGGTTCACGTTCACGCCGTGGGTTCGGGCGACGTTCCAGACGTACTCCGGGTCGGCGTAGCGGCGGTGCTGCTGCGAGGCGTACTTCTCGAGCGCCGCGACCTTGCGCTCGACGTGCGCGCGCTCGAGAGCCAGGTACGCCTGGTAGGCGAAGTCGAAGTTGTTCCAGGGGATCTCGTAGCCGAGGATCGTCGTCCGCTTGAACGCGCGGAGGCCCTCGGCGGCGATCACCTGGTGATCCTGGTGGACGTCGTGCAGGCTCGGCTGGAAGACGACGTCGGGCTTCCATTCCTCCCAGAGGGCGATCAGCAGCTCGAGGATGTCCTGCCGCCGCTGAGGGAACGTGCGCACCTCGAAGTCGTGCACGGTCAGATTCGCCTCGGGGATGCCGAGCTCCGTCGTGGCTTCACGAACCTCGCGCGCGAGCGTGTCCGGCGGGAAGCCCTCCGGCAGCGACTTGACCGCGATCGAGAAGGCGACGTAGCGAACGTCGACGCCCTGCTCGACGAGACGCGCCATCGTCCCGCCGCAGCCGAACTCTCCGTCGTCCGTGTGCGGCGCGAGGACGAGCGCGCGCTGCCAGCCTGCGGTCACGTCGTTCGCTCCGTCCGCGCGGCCGCGGCGCAGGCGGCGAGGCCGAGGGCGCCCCACGTCATCGGGTCCTCGAACAACGAGTTGTAGCCCAGGCTGTGCACGAAGATCGCGAGCAACGTTAACCCGAAGGCGAGCTCTGCCACGCCCGCCCGGCCGATCGACGCGCGGCGGAACGCGAGCAGCAGCGCCGCCGCTCCGAGCCAGACGAAGAGCAGGAATCCGGGGACACCCGTCTCGGCGGCGACCGTCACCGGGGTCGTGTGGGAGGCCGCCTTCTTCGCAGCGAGGCCGAAGAGGTTGTGGCGCCCTGCGTACGACTTCGTGAAGCCGCCGATCCCGACCCCGCCGAGCGGATGGTCGAGCGCGATCAAGATCCCGCCCTTGACGAGGCTCGCGCGGCTTCCCGGGGACGAGGCGGCGAGCAGGCCCGGGGAGGCGGCCGACGTGGCCGGATGCACGCCCGCGAGCGCAGTCAGCACGATCGCCGCGACGGCCGCAGCCGCCGCCGGACGCGGACGCAGCGCGAACCCAGCCGCGACCACGACGCCGACGAGCAGCGCCGCGAAGCTCGACTGCGAGTACGAAAAGAAGAGCCCGGCCCAGCTGATCCCGGCGATCGCCGCCGCGCCCAGGCGCGCGCGCGCGTCGTCCGACGCGAGGACGACGACGACACTGGCCAGGATCGCGACCACGAGGAAGCGCCCGTAGATCGACGGGTCCCAGAACAGCGAGTTGACCCGGAAGAACGACTGGTACGCGTTGCCGACGATCACCTTCGGGTTCCAGAAGATGTGGTGCGCCGCGCGCTGGTAGAGCCCGACCGCGGTGAACAGGACCGCCATGGCCGCGAGCTCGACATAGAGGACGGGCGCGAGGCTCGGCCGCCAGGGTAGCCGCGCGAGCGAGACCGCGAGCAGGCCGAACGGGAGGTAGAAGAAGAGCAGCTGGACGGCGCCCTGCTTGAGGTCGATCGCCCACGAGAGCGAAAGACCCGTCCAGGCGACGAAGAGGGCGAGCGGGATCGCCACCGGGCCGAGCTCGCGCGACCGCTCGTTTCCGTCTCGGATCAGCTCCCACGCGAGCAGCGCACCGGCGGCGGCGACGACGACGTAGAGCGGGATCAGGAGGTTCGCCTCGGTCGAGCCGACCGTCACCGGCACGCGCGCCGGTGCAAGCAGGAGCGTCAACAGCGCGAGGGCCCACGGCCAGCGGCGCAGGACGACCGCGCCGGCGATCGCCACGATCACGCCCGCGAAGCCGGCCACGACGTACGCGACGTGGTGTCCTTTCGGGGCCAGGTAGACAGCGAGGAACAGCACGCCGAGCCCGAGCGCGGCCAGCCCGGCCAGCCGCAGGAGCCGTGCGCGAGCCACGAGCAGCACGGCCAGCCCGAAGCAGCCGAGCGGCCCGCCCACGTGCGCGAGCGCCGTCATCGCCGCCCGCTCAGCTTGAGCACCCGGAGGCTGGAGACGTTCCCCGCGAGGTCCTCGGCCGCAAGCGCGACGACGGCGCCTTTCGGCACGTCCCTGAGGGGCAGGTCGACGCGGCCGGAGGGCTTGTACGAGGCCGACTTCAGCCTGCGCCTCCCGTTCACGAACAGCAAGGCGTGGGCCTGCTCGTCGAAGCGGTAGCGGACGCGAAGCAGGCTGGCTGTCACCCGGCTCGACGCGCCCGTGACCCGGGGCGGCACCGTGTCGAGCACGATGCGGTTCGGCAGGTCGATCGTCCGGTCCGCGTCCTGCAGGTCGATGCGGGCCTTGTAGACGCCGTCGGGAAGGCGTCGGCCGCCGTCACCGCGGCCGTTCCAGGTAAAGCCGCGGTAGCCCTTGCGGACGACGCGGTCGGCGACGAGCGTGCGGACGACGTCGCCGCGCGAGTTCAGGATCTCGATCGACAGGTGATCGTCGCGCCGCAGTCCGAACGCGATGTGCGCGAAGCGCGAGAACCGCTTCGTCACCTTCGTCGCGACGACCGGGCTCTTCGTCTGCTTCAGCCCTTGCGTGTAGGCGAACGCCGCTGCCGTCCCGCCGATCAGGAGCACGACGACGATCGCGGCCAGGCGGTTCAAACCGCGCCGATTCTAGATACCTACAGGCGTTGGACCGCTTCGGTGCCGACCGGCGGCTCGGCCAACGCGGCACGACGGCCGTTCTGCACCCAGTGGCGGCCGATGTACGTCAGGAGAGCGGCCATCCCGACCCCGAGCACGCAGACGATCGCGATCCCGCTGCCGGGGACGTCGATCAGCTTCAGCCCGGAGAGCCCGAGCACGGTCGCAAGCGCGATGCGAAGCAGCGGATCCGGCACCGACAGCGAGAGCCGGCCGCCGATCAGGACGCCGGGGATCGAGCCGAGCAGCAGCCAGCCGACGATCCGCATGTCCACGTTGCCGGCGATGAAGTGCCCGAACCCCGCGACGTAGAGCAGCGCCGCGGCGTGGAAGATGTCCGTCCCGACGACCTTGTGCGCGCGGAGCGGGAAGACGACGAGCAGCGTCAGCCCGAAGAAGACGCCCGAGCCGACCGACGTCAGGCCGACCACGAACCCTCCGAAGAGCCCGATCAGGACTGCCGCGGCGCGGTCGCGATTCGTGAGAGCGAACTCGTCGTCGGTGGCGACCTTCGCGCGCACGAAGCTCTTCGCCACCAGGCCGACGCAGCCGAACAGGAGCGCGCCGCCGAGCACGCGGCCCATCGTCGACTCCACGCCCTTGCCGTAGTGGTCCTGGAGCCAGGTGGCGAGCCAGACGCCGAGCAGCGACATCGGCGCCGAGCCGAGAAGCATCCAGCCCGCGAGCTGCGCGCGGACGTTGCCCATCCGCCGGTGCTGGAGCGCGCCGACCGTCTTGAAGATCGCGCCGTGGGCGATGTCCGACCCCACCGCGACCGTGGGGTTCACGCCGAAGAGGATGACGAGGATGGGCGTCATCAGCGAGCCGCCGCCCATCCCGGTCATGCCGACGAGCGCTCCGACGAGCAGCCCGGCGAGCGTGAACTCCCACCACATACGCGGCTAGCTTCGGTACGCCTCGATCAGCACCTGCGCCACCTCCGGCCGCGAGAACTCGACCGGCGGCATCTCGCCGTTCCCGAGCATCTCCCGCACCTTCGTGCCGGACAGGAACACGTGGTCGTCCCCGCCGTGCGGGCACGTCTTCGCCGAGGCCATCGACCCGCAGACCTTGCACCAGAACGAGTGCTCGAAGAACATCGGCTCGATGTCGAGCTCGTGCGGCTCGAACTCGTCGAAGATCAGCTGGGCGTCGTAGGTGCCGTAGTACGAGCCGACACCGGCGTGGTCGCGGCCGACGATGAAGTGCGAGCAGCCGTAGTTCTTGCGGCAGATCGCGTGCCACACCGCCTCGCGCGGGCCCGCGTAGCGCATCGCCGCCGGGAAGGCCGAGACGAGCACGCGGTCGGCCGGGTAGTAGTTCCGGACGAGGACGTCGTAGCAGGCGACCCGCGTCGCAGCCGGAACGTCGTCGCCCTTCGTGTCGCCGACGAGCGGGTGGATCAGGAGACCGTCGACCGTCTCGAGGGCCGTCTTCGTCAGGTACTCGTGGGCGCGGTGGATCGGGTTCCGCGTCTGGAAGCCGACGACGCGCTTCCAGCCGCGCTCCGCGAACGTGCGACGCGTGTCGGCCGGGTCGTTCGCGAGCTCGGGGAACCGCGGCTCGGGCCGGTTGAACACGGTCACGCGCCCGGCCAGGTAGCTCGGCTTCTGCCCGTACAGCCGCGCGACGCCGGGGTGCTCCTCCTCGGTCGTCCGGAAGCAGCGCTCCGCCTCTCGCGCCTTGTCGTAGTCGAAGACGTCCTCGACCTCGACCGTGGCATAGGCGGTGCCCGCCTCGTCAACGAGCTCGACCATGTCGCCCGCAGGCGCTTCGTCCACCGCGAGGCAGACGGGCAGTGCCCATGGCAGCCCGTTCGCGAGACGCATGCTCTCGAGCACCGACTCGTAGTCCTCGCGGCCCATGAAGCCCTCGAGCGGCGACAGCGCGCCCACGGCGAGCATGTCCAGGTCGGACAGCTCCCGTGACGTCAGCGTCAGCTGCGGGAGGTCGCCGTCTGGCCGCTCGCCGGTCCGATCGACGAGCGTGCCGCCGTGCGGCCTGATGAGGCGATCGGTGGCGACCGTGCTCATGCGTTCACCGCCGCCGGGACGAGCCCGAGCTCCTCGAGCCGGGCGACGACGAGCTGCGCGCTCTCCTCGGGCGTGTGCGCCTCCGTGTCGAGCACGAGCTCGGGATGCGCCGGCTCCTCGTACGGGTCGTCGACGCCGGTGAAGCCGGTGATCTCGCCGCGGAAGGCCTTCTCGTACAGGCCCTTCACGTCGCGGCGCGCGCACTCGTCCACGGACGCCTTCACGAACACCTCGACGAAGGTCCCCCACTCCTCGACCATCTCGCGCGCCTTCGCGCGAGTCTCGGCGTAGGGCGAGATCGCGGCGGTGATGATCGCGCCGCCCTGGCGCGTCAGGCGCGACGCGACCCAGCCGACGCGCTCGATGTTCGTGTCGCGGTCCTCCTTCGAGAACCCGAGCCCCTTGGAGAGATGCTGGCGGACGTTGTCGCCGTCCAGGTACTCGACGACGAGGCCGCGCCGGTCGAGCTCCGGCCCGACCAGGTGCGCGATGGTCGACTTGCCGGCGCCCGAGAGGCCCGTGAACCAGAGCGTGAAGCCGCCCTCGCGGCGGTGCTCCGACTCGGGATGTTCGTGCGCGTAGATGTGCTCCGTCATGCCTTCCTTTCCACGTGAATGCCGCATTCGAGCTTGTCCGAGCCGGCCCAGCGGCCGGCGCGCTCCTCCTCGTCGGGCGCGACCGGGCGGGTGCAGGGAATGCAGCCGATCGACCGATAGCCCACGTCGTGCAGCGGGTTGTAGGGAATCTCGTTGACCGTGATGTACGCCCAGACGCGCTTCTCGTCCCAGTCGGCGAGCGGGTGCACCTTCCAGACGCCGTACGCCTCCGACCATTCGAGCTTCGGCGTCCCGGAGCGGCTCGGCGACTGGTCGCGGCGGATGCCGGAGATCCAGGCGCCGTAGGGCTCGAGCGCCTTCAGCAGCGGCTCGACCTTGCGGACGTGGCAGCAGCGGTCGGGGTCGCGCTCCCACAGGTTCGGGCCCTCGTCGCGGTGCTGCTCGGCGATCGTCGCGATCTCGGGGACGATCAGGTTGAGGCCGTAGCGCTCGACCAGCCGGTCGCGCGTCTCGTAGCTCTCCCGGAAGAACAGGTGCGTGTCGAGCTCGATCACGTCGATGCCGAGGCCGAGCTCGGAGACCATGTGCACGAGCACCGACGACTGCTTCTGCCACGAGCAGGTGAGGCAGAGCCGGTCGCCGAACTCGCCCGATGACCAGCGGATCACGTCCTCTGCGGACATGGACTCGAGGTCAGGCAGGGTCAGGCTGGGCGTCGCCAAGGAGCACCTCCTTCAAGGTGTCGCCACGAAGACCCAGGCGCAGCGTCTCGAGCGGGATGACCTCGTCGGGCGCGATGTTGCCGAGGTTCACCGAGGGACCGAACTTGCGGATGAACCAGGCCTGCGAGGACTTGGCCGGCGCTTCGAAGATCAGCGACTCGAACGGGATCTCGTGGACGATCTCGTCGACGAGACCTGTCCGCATCTCGCCGGTCGGCCGGTAGATGCCGGCTGTGCCGCCCTCGCGGCCCTCAGTGATCACCTTCCACGCGCCCGCTGCGAGCTCCTCGCGGATCCACTCGACCCACTGGTAGGGCGCGAACACGACCTCGGCGTCCTTCGAGCCGACCTCGGACAGCACCGTGAAGTCACGGGCGAAGTCTGCGATCAGCTCGAGCTTCCGCTCACGCTCCAGGTCGATCACGCCGTCCGAGATCTCGACGTGCGTGAGCCCGAGCTCCGTGATCCACTGCTTGTACTCGTCGACCCGGTCTTGCGCGATCACGGCCTCGAGGAAGGTGCCGCCGATCACGACCGGCTTGCCCTTCAGGACCTCGAGCTTGCGGCGCAGGTTCGGCGTGACGTAGGCCGTGCCCCAGCCGAGCTTGACGATCGAGATGTAGTCGCCGCAGGTCTCGAGCACGTCCTCCCACGCGCGCGGGCCGAGGCCCTTGTCGATCACGTGCGTGAGGCCGTTGTGGGGCTGCGTCTCAAAGTCGCGCATAGAGCTCCTTCAGCTTCTCCTGGGCCCGCGCCTGGACGTCGTGGTAGAGCGAGTTCCCGTGCGCGTCGATGCCGACGGTCAGCGGGCCGAAGTCCTTGACGCGGAACTTCCAGAGGCACTCGGGCATGAGCTCCTCCCAGGCGACCTCCTCGATCTCCTCGATCTGAGTCGTCTCGAGCGCCGCCGCGCCGCCGACGATGGCGAAATACACCATGCCGAGGCGCTGCATGGGCTCGATCGCGTCGTCGGGGAAGCCGCCCTTGCCGCAGATCGCGCGGACGCCGTACTGCGCGCCGAGTGGCTCCGTGAACCGCACCATGCGCGCCGAGGTGGTCGTCCCGATGCAGACTTTCTCGTAGCGGCCGTCCTCGAGCTTGCGGACGCCGGGCGCGGTGTGGAGAAGGAACGCGCCGGCGAGATCCATCGGCGGCTCGATGCCCTGGTCGAAGATGCGGATCTGCGTCCGGTCGCGGATGCCGATGATGTGGCCCTGCACCGTGACCTCGTCGCCCGCGCGGAGCTTGAGGATCTCCTGCGGGTCGGTGACCGGGAACGTGACCTCGTGCTTCGCCATGCTCAGGCCTCTCTGTCGTACTCGACGTCGCCGGTGGCCGAGACGTGCGCGGTCGCGCGGCGCGCGGCCCAGCACTGGTAGTTCACGGCGACAGGGTTGAGGGTCATGTGGGTGTCCGCGTGCTCGATGTGGCAGTTGAGGACGGTGACGTCGCCGCCGAGGCCCATCGGGCCGATGCCGGTCTCGTTCAGGAGCTCGAACAGCTCTTCCTCGAGCTTGGCCACGTGCGGGTCCGGGTTGCGCGTGCCGATCGGGCGCGCGATCGCCTCCTTGGCGAGATACATGGCGTAGTCGGCCGAGCCGCCGATGCCGACGCCGACGATCCCCGGCGGGCAGGGCTTGCCGCCGGCGCCGACGATCGACTCGAGCACGAACTGCTTGATGCCCTTCACGCCGTCGGCGGGGACGCACATCTTCAGGAAGCTCATGTTCTCCGAGCCCGAGCCCTTGGGCACGCACTTGACGTCGAGGCCGTCCCAGTCGGGCACGAACTCCCAGTGGACGATCGGGAGGCGATAGCCCGTGTTCGGACCGGTGTTCTCGCGGGTCAGCGTGTGGACGGCGTTCGAGCGGAGCGGGTGCTCGATCGTCGCGCGCTCCGTTCCGGCCTTGAGCGCAGCGTAGATTCGCGCCGGGTGCAGGGGAAAATGCTCTCCGACCCGGCAGGTGTAGACGGCGATGCCGGTGTCCTGGCAGACGAGGTTCTTCTCCGAGTCCGCGACCTGGACGTTCTTCAGGATCGTGTTGAGGACGCGCCGGCCGGGGACGCTCGTCTCTCTGCCGGCGGCGTCGGCGAGCGCGTCGCGGAGGTCCTGCGGGATGTCCTTGAGCGCCCAGACGTAGAGGTACGCTGCCGCGTCCTCGACGGCGCCATAGAGGTCGGTGTCGACGGTCGTCGTCATGCCTTCTCCGCGGCCGCCTTGCCGGCGCGGCGGCCGAAGACGCAGCACTCGAGCAACGAGTTGCCCATCATGCGGTTCCTTCCGTGGGTTCCGCCCGCGATCTCGCCGCAGGCGTAGAGGCCTTCGAGGGTCGTCTGCGAGTCCGTGTCGATCACGAGCCCGCCGTTCTGGTAGTGGAGGACGGGGTAGGTGAGGATCGGCTCTGCAAGCGGGTCGATCCCGGCCGCCCGGTAGCGGCGGAGCATGTACGGGAGCGAGATCTCGGCGTCCTCGCGCTTGATCCGCGTCGTGTCGAGGTAGACCGCGGGGCGACCATCGGGCGTCTGCACGCCCTTTCCCTTCTCCACCTCGTCGAAGATCGCCTGCGAGACCGCGTCGCGCGGGCCGAGGGAGTCCGTGAACTCCTGGCCGTCGGCGTTCACGAGCACCGCGCCGTATGCGCGGGTCGTCTCGGGAATCGAGTACCCCTGCGTGTTCGGGGGCCACGCGCCGCCGTTCGGGTGGTACTGCAGCGCGTCGAGGTCGCGCGACTCGGCGCCCAGGTCAAGGGCGATCTGCGTGACCTCTCCGGTCGCGCCGGGATGGTTCGTCGACAGCTCGCCGCGCTCCTCCGCCTCTCGGTAGCAGCGTCCGCCGGCTGCGAGCACGACGGTCGCAGCCTCGAGGGTCTGCTCGCCGCAGCGCGCCTTCCAGCCGGGCGAAAGCTCGAGCAGCGGCGACTTCGGGAACGTGTCCACCGACGAGGACTCGACCGCGTCGCGGAGCGCCGTCGTGATCGCGTGCCCGGTGCGGTCGCCGACCTGCAGCAGCCGCTTCGCGGAGGCACCGCCGCATTTCGCCAGCCGGTAGCCGCCGTTCTCGCGGGTGAACTGGACGCCGAGCTCCTCGAGCCAGTGGATCGCGCTCTGCGCCTCGCCGGTCAGGATCTCGACCAGCCGCCGGTCGGCCGTCTCGTGGGACGAACGGAGGACGTCGCCGGCGTGCTGCTCGGGCGAGTCGTCGTCGCCGAACGACGCCTGGATGCCTCCCTGCGCCTTGGCCGAGTTGCAGGACTGCAGCGTTCCCTTGGTGACGAGCGCCACGCGCGCGCCCGCCCGCTCGGCGGACAGCGCAGCGGCGAGGCCCGACGCCCCGCTGCCGACGACGAGGACGTCGTAGGACATGGCTCCAGATTCTATCGGCTAATGCGTGAGATTACGAAACGAAATAGAGCAGGCAGCCGAGACCGGCCAGGAAGCAGTAGACCGCGAACGGCGTCAGCCGGTTCGTTTCGAAGAACCGCATCAGGAAGCGGACCGCCAGATAGGCCGTGACCGCAGAGCAGAGGGACGCGACGAGCGCCTGCCCACGGACGCCGTTGCCGTCGTGGCCCATCAGGTCCGGCAGCTTGAGGATGGCCGCGGCGCCGATGATCGGCGTCGCGAGCAGGAACGCATAACGAGCCGCGTCCTCGTTCGACAGCCCGACGAGCAGGCCGCCGCCCATCGAGGCGCCCGACCGCGAGAACCCGGGGATGAGCGCGAGGGCCTGGGCGGTCCCGACCCCCGCCGCCTCCTTCCAGCCGACGCGGCGTGCGATGCGGTCGTCCGGGTCGCCTTTCTCGTGCACCGGCGCGCGCCGGCGCAGCAACTCGGCGCCGTAGAGCACGAGGCCGTTGAGGCAGAGGAAGAGCGCCGCCGACTTCTGCGAGGCGAACACGTGCTGGAGCTTGTCCTGGAGCGCGACACCGAGGATCCCGGCCGGGATCGTCCCGACGATCAGGAGCCAGGCGAGCTTCGCGTCGCTGTCGCCGGGCGCGATCTCCCGGTCGCGGAGGCTGCGCCCGAGGCCTTTCACTATCCGCACCCAGTCGCGCCAGAAGAAGAACACGAGGACGATCGCGGTCGCGAGATGGGTCGCGACGAGGAAGCTGATGAAGTACTTGTCGTTCTGGTGGATGTTCCAGCCGAGGAGGCCGGGGAGGATCACCGAGTGCCCGAGGCTGGAGACCGGGAACAGCTCGGACACACCTTGAAGGAGCCCCAGGAGCACCGCCTGGGGGTACGTGATCAGCGATGCGAGGATCACTTCGTCGCGGTCTTCGTCCTCGGGCCGCCGGTCTGGAACCAGGCGAACGCAAAGGCGACGAGGCCGACGAGGAAGGCGGCGATGCCGTGCTTCAGGTGGTGAGTCGTCGAGTGCGAGTCGTGTCCGGGGAAGAAGCTCGGCAGCGACTTCGCGGGCTCGACCCAGTAGACGATCGCGATCACGATCAGCGCGATTCCGAGGGCGACAGCTGGGAGGATGAGCGCGCGGTTCTTCTTCACGGGCAGGGAACTTCGGCGGGCAAGCTGACGATACCTGCCTGCCCGGAAGGCCTGCGGGTGAACCGGCTCAGGCTCGGCTGCGCGGGTGCCGATGACCGGGAAATGGACGAGACGCGCTCCTGGCGCGGACGGATCGGCGCCGCGCTCTCGTTGTCTGCCCTCGGCTTCGCGATCGCGTCGTTGCTCGGCCCGCCCGGCCGGGCCTGCCCGACGCCGGAGGGCTCGGCTCAGCTCGACCTGACGCCCCTGCTCCTGTTCGCGATCGCGACGGTCGCGATCGTCTTCGACGTCGGGGCGCTTCGGAAAGGCGACCGCCTCTGGGCGCGGATCGGCCTCGCCGCGGTCAGCGCCGCCGCGGCCCTCGGAATCTGGGGGGCGGCCGCGGGATTCTTCCGCCCGGGCTGCGGCTAGAGCCGCTCGCGGGCGAACGCGAGGAAGGCCTCGGCGACGCGGCTGGGCGCCCGACCGACCGAGCGGACGAGCGCGATCTCGCGGGCGGGCTCGAGGCCTTGCACGCGCGCGAACGCGAGCGAACCTGCGGCGAGCTCCGCCTCGATCGCCGTGCGCGAGATGAAGGTGACGCCGTACCCGGCGACGACGGCGCTCTTCACCGACTCCTGGAGGCCGAGCTCGAGGTGCACGTCGAAGTCCCGCAGCTTGAGGCCGGCGGCGCGAAGCTCCTCCTCGATCACCGCCCGCACGCCGGCGCCGGCCTGCATCATGATCAGCGGCGCGCCCTGGAGATCCTCGAGGGTCAGCGTCCGGCCGGCGAAGCGGTGACCCGGCGGGCACGCGAGGACGACCTCGTCCCGGAAGAACGTCTCGAACGAGACCGAGCGCTGGCGGCGCGCCGCGCCGACGACGCCGAGCTCCAGTTCGCGACGGGCGACGAGCTCGACGATCCGCTGCGTGTCGTGAACGGAGAGCGCGACGGTCAGGTCAGGGTTCTGCTGCTGGAACTCGCAGAGGAGCAGCGT
>Ga0070741_10010390_pt1 | contig 17611 bp, 15 predicted proteins | sample Coa_R1_4_FD_66440 | JGI IMG/M metagenome (GOLD analysis project Ga0070741, IMG submission 66440) | Surface soil microbial communities from Centralia Pennsylvania, which are recovering from an underground coalmine fire - Coalmine... | ecosystem: Environmental > Terrestrial > Soil > Unclassified ...
CACCTTCAGGTCCTGGGTGTTCGTATGGAAGACCTGATACGAGATCGTCCCGCCGCCGATAAAGCGATTCACGTTATCCGGCGTCTGAATCTCCGCCGCGTCGGCGAACGGATTGGCGAATCCGAACGGGTTGGTGGCCCACGATCCGCCCGAGAACGAGTTCAGGTTCACGAACTGCGGCGTGACCGAGAACACGTTGTAAGGGCTGATGCCGACGTTGTCGTTGCCGGTGATGCCGCGGGTCGTCACCGAGTGCTGAAAGTACAGATTCGTGGAGGCCGTGAGCGACGACGAGAACGTCTGCGTCAGATTGGTGCGCGCCGCCTGCTTGTTATAGCCCGTTCCCAACATGATGCCATTGTCGTACTGATCGTGCAGTGACGCGTAGTAGTTCGTGTTGTTCGTCGCGCCGCGGACGGACAGGTCACCCTGGCCGGACAGCTGGCCGCCGCCGAACAGCTGGTTCTGGAAGTCCTGGTTGCCGGCGTACATGCTCCGCGGCAGCGCGGTCGCGCTCCCGAAATCATTCATGTACCAAGCGTTCGCGCTCTGATACGTCGGGAATTTGCGGAGATTCAGGGTATTGCCGGCGAAGTACGTTCCGGCCTGACCGGAGAGATCCCACTGCGGCGCACCGGGTGTGCCTTTCTTCGTCGTGATCACGATAACGCCGGATGCCGCCTTCCCGCCGTAGATCGCGGCGGCCGAGGCGCCCTTCAGCACTTCGATCGACTCGATGTCGTTCGGGTTCAGGTCGGCGATGCGGTTCGGGCTGTTGTCCTGATTGGATTGCATGATCGAGTTGTTCGCCGCACCGGTGACGGCGTTGGCGCCGCTGTTCACCGTCTCGTTATTCACGATCACGCCATCGACCACGTACAGCGGCTCGGCGACCGAGTTGATCGACGTGATGCCGCGGATCTGCACCTGCATGCCGCCGCCCGGCGCGCCGCCGTTGTTCTGCTGAATCACGGCGCCGGCGATCTTGCCCTGCAGCGCGTTCTCCACCGTCGGGGCGGGAACGGCGGAAATCTGATCCGCGTTGAGCACGGCGACGTCATTCGCCGAGTTCTTCGACGAGATCGTCGTGGCCACGCCGGTGATGACTTCCGCGTCGAGCTTGAGCACGTCGCGGGCGAGCGAGATGGTCACGTCGTTCTGATCGGCGGCTACCGCGACGGTGGTGCCCGTGTAACCGATGCGGCGGACCGTCAGCGTGAGCGGTCCGTCGGGGGCGCGCAGCGTGAAGGTTCCGCTGTCCGTGGTTGCTGCCCCGAACGTGCTGTTGGCGACGCGGACCGTCGCCGCGGGTATGGGCGCTTTGCTGTCAGCCTCGATTACGCGCCCTGTGATGCGCCGCGCGGTGCCTTGGCCCTCTGCTCGCGCCAGCGCGACGCTCGAAAGCGCCGCGAGGCCGAGACAGAGCACGACCCGCCCTACTCGGACATCGTGTGTGCTCATGCACTACCTCCGGGAGATGAAAAGAAGTGGTCATAGCCCAGACATAGTGAGCCTATGTTTATCGCGAGTGCAAGGGCCAAGTTCAAGAAAGCGGCAGAGACCATTCAACACGCCGCAATCGGACCGTCAGTGTGATGTCAATAAGTCGTCAAGAGATCGCTCAGTGATGAGCTTTGTTGCGCCGCTGTGCTTGGTTGCTCCGACACTGTCAATTATGGCGTGCCGATGCCCAGGGCCCTCGAACTCGATAGCTGCGATACCAATTAGCCGTTAAATGGGCACCAATACAGCGGCAAACCCGGCGTTTCCCGCATACCATTATTGCGAACCCGTATCGCGAACCGGTGCTGCGAACTAACCGACACCTGACGTGCCAGCTCTCGAGCTCGTCTTAATCCTCGTCGCTGTCGCGGCCGCGCTTCAGCTCGTTGCGGTCCGATTCCGGATACCGATGCCGGCGCTGCTCGTCGCCGTCGGCGGAGTGCTGGCGGCCATTCCCGGTCTGCCCCACGTCGAATTCTCGCCAGACCTGATCTTCCTGCTCTTCGTACCGCCGCTGCTGTACGCGGGCGCGCAGTCGACCTCGTGGCGCGAGGTGCGGGCGCGCCAGGGGCCCATTCTGAGCCTTGGCATCGGGGCCGTCGTCTTCACGACGATCGGGGTCGCGCTGATCGCGCACGCGTTCATTCCCGACATGGCGTGGCCATCGGCGTTCGCGTTGGGCGCCATCGTCGCGCCGCCCGATCCGGTCGCCGCACAAGCCGTCCTGCGACCGCTCGGCGTCTCACGCTCGGTCGAGACCATTCTCGAGGGCGAAGGCCTCGCCAACGACGCGACCTCGCTCATTCTCTATCGCGCGGCGATCGTCGCGGCCCTCAGTGGCCACTTCTCCCTCGGCGGCACCGCGCTCCGCATCCTCATCGCGGGCACGGGCGGCGTCGCGATCGGATTGGGGATCGCCGAGGTCGTGCTGTGGCTCGGCCGGCACTTCCGTTGGATTCCCGTCGTCGAAAACACGGTCTCGCTGCTCATTCCGTTCGCGGCCTATATCCCGGCCGATCGCCTGGGCGCTTCGGGTGTGCTGGCCGTCGTCGCCGCCGGCATCCGTTTCGCGCACAACAGCCCGCACGTCTTCACGGCCGCCGGGCGCGTCCAGCACGAGTCGATGTGGGCGTTGATCGAGTTCGTGATGGAAAGCTTGATCTTCATCTTCGTCGGCCTCGAGCTGCCGGTCGTGATTCGGGGATTGAACGGCTACCCGCTGGCCAACGTGCTACGCGACGTCGGGATCGTGACGCTGGTCTGCATCGTCACCCGATTCCTCTGGGGGTTCCCGAGCGCGTGGTTCACGCGTCGCGTCGAACGCCGCAAAGGCCGCAATGTCTGGCCTGAGGTCATCTTCGTCGCATGGGCCGGGGTGCGCGGCGCCGACTCGTTGGTCATTGCGCTCGCCCTACCTCTCGCGATTCAGAACCGGGCGATCATCATCGTGATCACCTTCGGCGTGATCGTGGCGACCCTGGTCGCCCAGGGGTTCACGCTCGGTCCCGTCGTCCGCCTGCTCAAGCTCGGCGGCGCCGGCGATTCACAAGACGATCAGGAGGAAGCCCGAGCGTGGATTGCGGCGACGAACGCCGCGCTGGCGCGACTCGATGTGCTCGCGAGGAGCTTGCGGAACTCACCCGACGCGACCAAGGCGCTCGACTTGCTCCGTCAGACCTACATGCAGAAGCGTACGTTCTGGGAGAAAGGCGGTCGCGGATCGCGGCTGGGGAAGGAACTCCTCCAAGAGCACCGTATCGCGCGACAGGTGCTCGAGGAGGCGTGCGGTGCGCTCTTCCAGGAACGCGATCACGGACATATCGATGATGCGGTCGCGCGCCACGTCGAACGGTACTTCGACCTGCAGACGATGTTGCTCGATTATCCCGATTGGGATATCGACGAGTCGCCGTTCGAGGCTTTGGCCCCGCCGCCCGCCGACGAGGATAGGGAGGGGTGACGGGCGTGCCAATCGGTCGCCTGTTCGTATCCGTACGCGGCCCTCAAGACCGTCGCCTCGTCGAACGCGCGCCCGATGAATTGGAGGCCGATCGGCATGTTGTCGGGCGAGAACCCGCACGGTACCGAGATCGCCGGCAGCCCCAACAGATCAAACGGGAACGTATACCGAATCGCGTCGTCCGCGGTGTATGGCTTTGGGTACCCGCCAAAGGGTCGTGGAGCGAGCGGGTAAGTCGGACTAACCAATAGAGCGATCGTGTGCGTCGCCTGAGCATACGCCCGCTGCAAAAGGCGGCGTTTCTGGGAAGCGCGGATATAGTCGACCGCCGGGATCAGCGCGCCGGCCTTGATATCAGCGCCGCTCGCGGCGGGAGGCTTGGCGAGATCGAAGTCCGACGGATGCTCCCGAAAGAGGTGCGCGGCCGCGACCGAGTACTCGCACGCCGCGATCGTGTTGCCCACCGCGAGCATCTCGGCGTACGACGGAATCGTCACGTCGACGATGATCGCGCCAAGGCGCCGGAGTACATCTATAGAAGCGTTGAAAGCGCCGAGGACGTGCGGCTCGCCGACCGTCGCGTATTTCCGATCGACGCCGATCGCCATGCCCTTGATTCCCGACTTGAGCTCGGCCGTGTAGTCGGGGACCGTGCGACGCGCGGTCGTGGTGTCTTCGGCGTCGTGGCCGGCGAGCACCTGCAACGCGATCGCGCAGTCGGCGACGGAGCGCGTGAGGGGTCCTGGATGATCGAGCGAATAGAGGCGCGGAAAGATGCCCTCGAGGCTGATGCGACCGTGGGTCGGCTTGAGGCCGACGACGCCGCAGAGCGCGGCGGGGATGCGCACGGAGCCACCGTTGTCCGATCCGATCGAGAGCGGCACGAGACCGGCCGCGACCTGCGCGCCGGCGCCGGAGCTCGAGCCACCGGGCGAGTACTGGGGATTCCACGGATTCCTGATCCGGCCGAAGTCCGGATTATCCCCGGACTCGCCGTCGGCGAACTTGTTCATGTTCGCCTTCCCCATGACCACCGCGCCGGCGGCCTTCGCACGCCTGACGACCGCCGCATCCGCCGTCGGAACGTTCGTGATCCGCGACTTCGCCCCCGCGGTCGTGCGGACACCGGCGGTGTCGATGTGATCTTTGATAGCGACCGGGATGCCGTGCAGCGGACCGCGATAGTGACCCTTGGCGATATCGGCATCGACGATTTTGGCTTCCGCCAGCGCGGACTCGGGCAGTAGCGTGATGTAGGAGTTGAGCGTTTTGTCGAGCTGTTTCGTGCGATCGAGCAGGGCTTGCACGATCTCGACACAGGAGAGGTGGCGGTGCTCGAGGGCCTGCGCCAGCTCGCCGATCGACATCCATGCCGGGTCGACGCGCATCAGGCGGCGTCGGGATCGAAGTCGGATTGCGGCTGGACCGTCGGGTCGACGTCGACCGTGTAGCGGCTCCCCTTGAGCGACGCCATCACGGCGGAACCTTCGCCGGGTTTGAGCTCAAAGCCACCGAGCTCGCGCACCACCACTTGGAAATCATCCTGCGGGCCGGGTGAGCACGCGGCGAGTGCGGCGAGTGAGATCAGCGCATTCCGTCGATTCATGATCGGTCAGGTTCGGACTGGATGTGTCAGTGACTCATTCGTGACCGCGTTAACATAGGTGTCATTGACCCGAGAGCAATATGCCCGACTCACCACCGATCGCACGCTGGCACGTCTCAAATGGCGTGCTTCGACAAACCTGGTCCACCCAGACTGGTGCTCGCGCATACGCCTGACGCCAGAGAAGGCCCTAGTAATCGTCCGCCTCAGATCGTGGCGTTACAGTCTCGTGGCAGCTTTGCGCACGGTTCGTCGGTAACTCCCCCGTTCATTCAATCGTAAAGAGCACGAACGTTGGACATTCCCTAATACGGCGCTGGCCGGCGCGGCGGTTGTCGCGACAACAGCGCTTAACCATGGAGCTCGCATGAAGGCGCTGTTGGCGATGATCCTCATCGCACTGTCGGGCCATCCGCGCACGGATGGCGCCATCGTCGGGTGGGTGACCGACAATCGCAACGTCCCTATTCCTGCCGCGCACGTCGACGTGACCGATAATGAGACAGGTCAGGTGGCGGGCAGCTTGACCGGCGAGGATGGCCGGTTCACGGTGTCAGGGCTGGTCGTCGGACACCACTATTCCATTCTGACCCGCTGCATCGGGTTCGCGCCGGGTCGTATGGTCGGCGTCGAAGCCCTGCCGGCCGACGCTAAGGACGCCGGACACCTCGCTCTCTTCGAGCTGAATCGGATCGAGGTTCGACTCTCGGCTCGGTAGGAACCGAAACTGATTTTGGCTTTGCCGCGTTCTGCGAAGCATGCGGCCAGAGCACGTTCTCGATGTAGATGCTCGTGTCGGCGGGAGCGATCGCCGCTGTCGAAGTGATCGCGCGCGGCTGCGCGATCGAGAGCGAGAGAAGAAGCACGAGCCCGTTCATGTGTGGCGGGCTCGTGTGCACATCGGGTGCCAGGAATAGTGCCGCTACACAGCGAGTCCTGCTGTCATCCGTGGATGCAAGCCTCCGTCACAACCGCTGCGCCGGCGCCACTTTTACTTACGGTTGAGTCAGCTTGACCGCCCCAGCCCACTTGCCTCTAGCGCCGAAGGTCGCACATTTCTTCCTATGAGTACCGCAGCCCAACCGGCCCCGACGAGTCGTCCCAACGACCATTACGTGTCGAACCGGGACGAAAGCGTACGGATGTTTCGACAGGACTGGCTGGAGAAGCTGTCCCACGTCCATCCGATCGTCCCGCACGTGCTGTACGTGCCGGTCGTTCTGGCCCTTCTCTGGTTCGCCCCCACCGCGCCGCTGGTGACCGCCGGCCTTTGGCTGGGTGGGCTCCTTCTCTGGACGCTGGTCGAGTACTTCCTGCATCGGCACCTCTTTCATGCGCCCGATGAGGTGATGCAGGGCACTCATGACATCGTGGCCGCCTTGGGCCCCGGGGATCCGGTCCTCCCGGCGTTACCCACGTGGCGGCATGTCGTGTACTTCATAATGCATGGAGTCCACCACGAGTATCCCAATGATTCGTCGCGCCTTGTCATGCCTCCGGGCGCGAGCATCCCATTGGCGGTCCTCTTCTACGCCCTTTTCCGTCTGACGACTGGCCCGGCATTGTCACCTGCCCTCTTCGCCGGCTTTGTGTCCGGATACCTCGTGTACGACACGGTGCACTACATGGTGCATCACAAGACCCTGCCCACGGCGTGGGGTCGGTACACGAAGTGGCGCCATCAGCGTCACCATTTCAATGATCCCGACCGGGACTATGGCGTCAGCTCGCCGCTCTGGGATCTCATCATGGGCACGCTCTCCCGGCGATGAACTTCGGACGAGGCTTTACCTGGCCGGCCCCGTTCCGCGAGGCCGCGGGCGTTCGCGTCCTCGATATCACCGAGTGGTTCGGTGAGACGTCGGGCGGTGTCCGCACGTACCTGAACGAAAAGGCCGCGTATGTCGCCGACCGGCCGGACTTCGCGCAGGTGCTGGTCGTGCCTGGGCAGGAAGACGCCATGTCGGAGGAGTCTGGCCGCCGGTGCTACCGCCTGCGCGGCCCGCACATTCCGACGCAGAAACCTTACCGGTTCATGTTGGCGACGCGGTCGATCCGCCGGATCATCGAGACCGAGCAGCCGACGGTCATCGAGGTCGGCAGCTGCTTCGCCGTACCGTGGATCGTGAAGCGCGCCGCCAAGGCGTCGGACATCCCGCTCGTCGGCTTCTTCCACGGCAACCTGGCCCGCACGGTCTGCCCCTTTCCGGAGCAGGCGAGCCGGATGCAGCGGCGCGTGTACGACACGACGTGGAAGTACATGCGCGCGGTCTATGGCCGCTGCGACCTGACGATCTGCGCGTCCGAGTTCGCCGCGACCGATCTGGCGAACCATGGCGTCGAGCGCGTGGCGGTCGTGCCGTTGGGCGTCGACCTGGCGCACTTCCACCCGCGGCGTCACGACTACGCGTGCGAGACCCGCGAGGCCTTGAGTTTGCCGACCGACCGGCGTCTCTTCGCGTTCGTCGGCCGCTTCGCGCGCGAGAAAGAGATCGACGTGCTCCTCGACGCATGGCCGGAGATCGAGAAGCGCACCGACGCGGGCCTCGTGCTTGTGGGCGATGGACATCAACGCAAGCAGGTTGACGCGCTCGCCAGTCGTTCCGACCGCGTGTATCGCCTGCCCTACCAGGGCGACCGCGACGCGCTCGCGAACCTGTTGGCCGCGATGGACGTGATCGTCTCCCCAGGCTCGGCCGAGACCTTCGGCCTGTGCGCCCTCGAGTCCCTCTCGAGTGGCACGCCAGTCCTGGCCGCCGATCGCGGTGGCGTGGCCGAGCAGCTCGCGCGCTCCGGCGCGGGCGCGACGTTCGCCGCCGGCGAGTCCGAGTCGCTGGCCACGGCCGCGATCGAGCTTATCGAGCGCGAGGATCTGCCGATGCTCGGCTACCGCGGTCGCGAGTACGCCGAGCGTGAGCACGAGTGGGCGACGACGTTCGACCGCCTGTTCGCGCGCTATCGCGAGGTCGCGGCGTAGAAGTCGCTCCACGCTTGTGGCGCGGAGCGCTGCACACAAAAGAGCGAGTCGACGGCGAGATGCTCGCGCTCCACGGCGCGGCGTAGGTCCGCGGCTGGTGTGGGTTGGTCCTTGAAGACAAGGTCCGCACCATAGAGCAGGCGGCGTTCCGGAAAGTAAGCCATGGTCATTCGTTCGCCGTATGCCCCGCCGACTGGATAGAGCACGATGCGATTTGTTCCGGTCCCAATCGTAGTCGCGACGCGCACCGGGAGGAACTTCGCGGGCCGTTTCACGAGAGAAGTGAGAAACGGGATGCTGCGGGAGTTGACGTAGATAGGGAGTCCCAGCTTCACCGCCTCGCTCACGCCGCCTAAGTGAGCCCAGGGATCCGACGTCATCACGAGGGCTTTGATCGGCAACCCGGGGTAATGCGCGCGGGCCGTATCGATGACGTCATGCAGAAACTGTGCGCTCTGATGCGCTTCAAAGATGACGATGCCATCGTCTTGCTTGATGACCGTCATCGACCAGAGCTCCGGAATACGCAGGATGCCGGGCGCGATCTCCGATGGTGGTGCAGTCGTGCCAATGCGAATCGCGTCCGGCGCCCGACGAAGATTCGCGGCGTACTGCGCGCGGGCCGAGTCGGGAATGTCAGTGGAGACGGCATCATCGCTGACCGCGACCGTGTCGATCGTGACGTCGCGCAACGGCTCGCCGTTGAGGCTGACCTTATGCTGCATCGGCCACCACCACCCGCCGGGGTGGATGTTCCAGTCGACGTACTCGAACCGCACGATATTCTCGCCGAACGGTGCCCGGCGAAAATCCTTGGGATACGTGCGCACGATCTCGACGACATCAGGCAGGTGCGTCTCGCGCTCGAGCTCGAGACGCATGTGCCCGTTGCGCCACGGGAACTCGACGACGTCGAATGTGAGCCCATAGCGCTGCTTTGTGCCGACGACGCGCAGCCCTGGCGACGCGGCGGCCAGGGCCAACGCCCGCTCGGGTGACGCATTGATCCGATCGATCCAATCCTCGTACGACGTCGCGGACCCGCCGCTGCCGTTGACGGCCATCACGCTATCACTGATCACCGCGACCTGCGTCCCCCCGAATCCCACACTCAGTGGCTGCGTCGCTATCCGCACCTGTCCGTGCGCCGCATCATACTGCGCCTCGAACCGGGCATAGAGCGTCCGCCACGGTCCATCGGCGCGCTCGGCGTTGCCGAGCAGGAACGTGTGCTGAATGCCAACGACGCGCACGGTGCGCGCCGGCGCCATGTGCATGGCGTGCTGCGCCGAGTCGATCAGCGCGAGTTGAAGGCAGAGAAGGAGCATGGGGCATGATGCGGCCCCAGCTCGTTTACGATGGACGGACTTTGTTGCGAGCGGCGGAAAGGCCGATGCGAACGGGGGTGCTCTCGTACTGGTCATGGCGTTTGACCCAGTCCATGAGATTCCCGTTCACCGTCTCGTTTCGCCCGTTTGGCGTGAGATCCAGGTAATTGTACGCGTTCACGAGCTTCTCATCGCCGCGACCGTATGTCGAGTACGTATGATAGATATCGCCGGCTTCGTCCATGAGAAACACGCTGTCTCCCGACGCCTCGTCCATCCCGTGCGGCGCCGCCGGGTGCATCACGTAGTTATACATCGCCGGCTCGCCAGGGCGAAATGAGACGCCATAGTCGTAATTGAAGTCGCTATGGTAGGACGACACCCACTTGAACGTCCACCCCATGCGCTTGCGATACGCTTCGATCTTCTCGATCGGTGCCCGTGACACCGATACAAACGACACATCATGATGCTCGAGGTGAATTCGAGCGCCGTCGATGTGATCAGACTTGAACGAGCAGCCGACACATCCCTCGGCCCAGTCTGGCCCGAACATAAAATGCTGAACGATCAGCTGCGTGCGACCGTCGAACAGCTCGGCCAGCGTCACTTTGCCATCTGGCGCGTCGAACGTGTAACTCTTCTCGACTTTCACCCACGGCAGATCCCGCCGCGCCTGCGCGAGCGCGTCGAGCTCGCGAGTTAACTGCTTCTCTTTCGCGAGAAGAAGCTTCCGCGCGACGACCCATTCTTCGCGCGAGACAATGGGATGCTTAGGCATACGGAGTACTTAACCTCGTGGTTAAGTAATGTCAAGCTTAGGCGTGGCGTAGAAGGATGATTATTCCACGTTGATTCGACGCTAATCTCCAGAGAGATTGCGCGTCCAGCACGTCGGCGACATCCCGCCCTTGGACTACATAACACCGGGAGGTTCTGCTCGACGACGCTTGGGTTCGCGATTCAGCCATCTCCCGATTTTCCCTGGAGAATCCACCTATGGCTGTAGCGAACACCCGTTGGCGCCGAGAGTTGTTGATCCATTCGTGCCTCACCATACCCCTGTCATTCTTTCCCATAGTCTGCCTCTACTTCATGCGGGGCTACGACGGTAACTATCCCACCATCCCGGAGATGCTCGCGAACGGCGGTGTTCTGAGCACCGCCATCACCTTGGCCTCCGAGGCGCTCTCGCGACTGCTGACGAGTGGCAACCAGTGGCTTGACATAAAGATTCCCACGGCCGCGTGCTCGCTCGGTGTTGTCATATTCGGGTCCATCTTCTACGCACTTCGCCACGCGCGTGAGCCGGCAAACTCTACTTTGTTCGTCGATCTATGCTTTTTCACACTGTTCCTTGGCATAGCGGTATCGACGTTTGCCAAATTTCTTCCCGAGGATGACAAATGACTGATATTCTGATGTATGGCGCGCTTGCTGGTCAGATGGCCTGCGCGTTGGGTGGCGTCTTTTGCGTCGTGCTCATGTTCAGGCGACGGGCAAAACGGCGACGTGAGAGGGAGTCTACTCGGCTTGCAACGCCCGAGAAGGATCAACGCGACTGGCATGTCGCGCCGGTAAGTAAGCCGCGATAAACGCGACCGACAGTAGCGCGACGCAGGCGCCGAGTAGGGCGATTGGGTCGGTTGGGCTCAGCTCGAAGAGCAACGAGGCGATCGCGCGCGATGCCAAGAGGGCGCCGGCGAGGCCGGCGGCGGCGCCGGTGAGCGAGACGGTCATCGCGCGCCGCAACACCTCGCCCTGCACCTGCCCCGGCGTGGCGCCCAGGGCCATGCGAACGCCGATGTCGCGAGTTTGCTCCCGGACGGCGGAGGCCATGATGCCGTAGAGCCCGATCGCGGCAAGCGCGAGGGCGACGAGGCCGAAGGTCGAGAGCAAGAGAGCACTCATGCGGGGTTGCGCGAGTGGCCTCGCGAGGAAGTCATCCATCGTTTTCGCCATCCAGATGTCCACATCTGGATCCCCCTCACGAATCGCGTTCCGAATGGCGGGCAACACCGATGGCAAGCTCGTCGTCGTGCGCAGCACGAACCCGGCTTGCCAGAAACTCTGCCGGAACGGCAAGTAGACCATTGGCGTAGACTCACGCAACGTGCGCCAATGCGTATCGCCAACCACACCAACCACGGTCCGCCAATTGTTGGCGGTATCCAACCCCGCCATCCGCACGCGCCTCCCGATCGGATCCTGATTCGGCCAATACCGCCGCGCGAAACTGGCGCTCACGATCGCGACGAGCGCACCATGCTCGTCGTCCGTCTCGGCGAACGCACGCCCGCGCAGTATCGGCACACCGAGCGCGCGAAAGTGCTCAGGCCCGATCGCGTCGAGCGGCGTCATGGGATTGCGCGCCGCCTCGGCGGCCGACTGGCCGTCAATCTGCCAGACCCCCGTCCAGATATTCGCGCCGGTCAACGGTGGCACCACGGTGGGTGACATGGCGACGACGCCCGGCACCGCCCGGATCCGCGGCGCGATCTTATCCCAGAGGGGCAAAAGCGTCCCGGGATACTTCGCGTACGGCCACAGAACGGCGAGCATGGACAGATGATCCGCGCGGAGTCCGAGATCCAACGACTGCAGACGCTCGAGGCTTCGCGTCAGGAGCCCGGCGCCGGCGAGCAGCATCAGCGCCAACGCCACCTGCGAGGCGACCAACACCTGCCGCATACTCCGTCGCTGCCGCGTCGATGTCACCGAGCGGCTGCCCAGCTGCACCGTCGGCCGGCGCCGCACCGCGATCAATGCCGGCGCCACGCCGAACAGCAGCAGCGACACGACCGCCAACATGACCGCTGCACCAAGTGGCGCCCCCGACGCGCGCAACGTATCCAGTCGCGGCAACTCGGCCGGCGCCGCCGCGATCAAGGCGCGTCGGGCGATCTCACCGACGATGAAGCCGACCCCGCCGCCAACCGCCGCCAGCACGCCATGCTCGATCATGAGCTGGCGCACGACGTCGCCATATGTCGCGCCAATCGCCAGTCGCACGGCCAACTCGCGCGTGCGTGAAGCCATGCGCAGCAGCAATAGGTTGCCAATGTTGATGCAGACGATCAGCAAGAGCAGTCCGACGGCCGCGACCAGCAGGATCAACACGCCATGGACATCGCCGATCACAACATTGGCGAACGTTCGCATGCTGTCCCCGCCGATCGTCACGTTCCCTCTGGCGCGGTCGCCGGTGCCATTGGCGGCCGAGATCCGAATCGCTTGCTCGGCCAGCGTCCGAAACTCGGTGCGAGCCATGGCTGGCGTGGCATGAGGAGCGAGGCGCGCGATGACATCTAGCGCCTGCGGGAACGGCATGGGCGACCAGTAGTCGGCGCTGGCCGGAAAATCGATACCAGGCGGCGCAACGCCGACGACCGTGTACGTGACGTTCAGCAGCGCTTGCCGGAAGTGGCGGCCGATGACGTGCGGATCTCCGCCGAAATACCGCTGCCAGGCGCCATAGCTCAGTACCATCACGTGCGACAGACTGTCGTCCGTCGATACCAGTAGGCGACCCAGCGCGGGCCTGGCATCGAGCACCTGAAAGAACTGCCACTGCACCTGCGCTCCCATGAGCGGCGTCAGGCGATCGCCATCCATCATCGGCCACTGCACCACACCGCCGTGCGCATATCCGGCGATCGCGGTCATCGTGCGGCTGTCATGTCTAATCTTGTCGACATCCGGGATGCTGAACGAGATGTCGACGCCCGCGCGATCAACGACCTGAGGAAAGACAACGCGTTGCGCGTCGCGCAGCGGCAGCCGCTGGAGCAGCACGGCGCTGAACACGCTCCACATGGCGACCGCCATACCGATGCCAACCCCGAGAATCAACACCGCGGTCACGGTGAACGTCGGGTTCCGCCGGAACCCCCGCACCGCGAGTCGCGCGTCCTGCAGGAAACGGTTCATCCGATCCCGCCTCGCATCGTGTGACTCCAACGTCTGCCGCACATCCTCGAGATCACCAAACCGCTCCCGCGCGGCTCGCTCGGCCTCTTCGCGAGTGAACCCTCGCGCCAGGTAATCGCGCACACGCATGTCGAGATGAAACCGGAGCTCATCGTCAACCTCCCGATCCTTCACGCGTCTGCCTGCAACGCTCGCGCGGGATCGACGCGACTCGCCTGATGGGCTGGCAAATAGGCGGCAAGGATGGCAACGCACAGCAGCCCGACACCCAGGATCAGCACGGCCGTCACGGTGAAAGTCGGATTCCGCCGGAACCCACGGAGGGATCCGCGCACGTCACGCCACATCAATCCCCCTGAAGGGCGCCCCGCGGTCCGTGGGGCTCGCCTCAAGTAAGAGGGATGCAATGACGCGAGAGGTTGCCAACACTAGGGCGATACCCACAGGCGACGCATATGCTCACCCCATGGCTGGTGCGGCACGGAGCACCTGGGCGATCGCGTTGGCATAGCGCAGCCAGCCGTCGACCTCTTCGCGGAGGTGTTTGCGGCCCGTCGCGGTGATCGTATAGAAGCGCGCGCGGCGGTTGTTCTCGGAGAGGCCCCAGCCGGAGCGGACGAGGCCCTTGTCCTCTAGGCGGCGGAGGGCCGGATAGAGCGAGCCCTCCTCGATCCGGACGACATCGCCCGCGGTGTCCTCGACCCAGCGCGCGATGCCGTAGCCGTGCGTTGGGCCCGCGAGGAGGGCCTTCAGGATCAGGATCGAGAGCGTGCCCTGTGGCAGATCCAACGGCGTTCCCCTGTCACGTCTAGGGGAACACTATACTGTCGGGGTCAGGAGGTAGTCAACATGGACGTAATCGCGGATACGGACGACCTTGCCATTCTGCCACCACAGCCGGACCGCGCTCTGAGCGTGCCAATGTCCGTCTACGCGACGTTCATGTACCGTCACGAGCTCGCCGTCGACGACGCTCACGGCGAGGCGCCACTCGTACGGGAGCGCGAGGTAGTTGCTGAAGTAATTCCTGCCAACGTCCAGCATCGTGCCCGCGGCCGCGCCGACGATTTCTAGACGGGCATCGGCTTGGATCAAGTCGCGAAGGCCGTCCCAGTCTTGGCGATTGAAACGGTCGACATAGGCATCGAGCAGCGCTCGCTGGGCGTCGTCAAGCGCGATCGTCGGTGCTTCAGGGTTGCTGGCACGCAGTTTCGCGCGACCGCGATGCAACGCCGCCTTCACGCCACCAACCGTGGAGTCGATGATCTCGGCGACTTGATCGAGTGGATAATCGAGAACGTCTTTGAGCAGGACGGAGGCTCGCTCTTTGGGAGGGAGCGTGCCGACCAGCATCGCTAATGGCTCATCGATCGGCTCATCCGGCGCCGTCACGCCAGCGATGGCATCGGCTTCATCGGGCGGCAGCGCGACGAATCGACGCGCTCGCCGAATAAAGTCGACACACTTGTGATGCGCGATGCGAAAGAGCCAAGGCTCGAGACGCGTGGCGTCGCGGAGGGACGAGACGTGGAGGAACGCCTCGGTCAGCGTTTCTTGGACGAGATCCTCGCCGTCCAGCACCGAGCCCACCATACGCGAGCAGAAGCGGTGGAGTTTGGGGCGAAGGTCGCCAAGTATCTTTTCGAGGGTCTCGTCCGACATGAGAGTATGCAATTAACCATGGAGTGCTCTCATGTGGTTCCTGCGGTATCTGTTCCCGGCGCTGCTGCCGGCATTTCTGCCCTACCCGCCGCTGGCCGACTATCTGATGCCCCGCGACGCCGAGCTCGCGCTTGCCCGCAGCGCGGCGCCACCAGCGGTCACGGATCACGCGACGTTCAAAGTCTTGACAAAGACCGGCTACGAGATCGCGACGACCGGCGATAACGGCTTCGTGTGCCTAGTCCTACGCGGCTGGTCGGCGCCGACGTTCACGCCCGCGCAATTTCGAAGCTTAGTTTATGACGCCAAGGTCCGAGGGCCGATCTGCTACAATCCGGCGGCGGCGAAAACGGTCCTGCCGTATCAGGAGATGAAGGCGCAACTCGCCATGGCCGGCAAAGAGCCGGATGAGATCGCGGCGACGGTCAAAGCGGCGTACGCCAGTGGGAAGCTGCCGAAGATGGAGCAAGTGGCGTTCGCCTACATGTTCTCAGCCGACATGTATCTCGCACCGGGCATCGGCGCATTCCACCCGCACGTGATGGTCTTTACCCCGTACTATGAGAACGCCATGCTCGGCGGCAACCCGTTCGGCGGTCCGGCACCGTTCGTGTCAGACGACCCTGGAACGCCATTCACGGTGACCGTTATTCCGGTCGATCACTCACTCGCGATCAAGGCGCACTGACCATGAAAGTCATACGGTATCGAGTCAAGCCCGAACACGTAGCCGAGAACGAGCGGCTCATCGAGGACGTGTTTCGAGAGATGAACGCGAAGCGCCCCGGTGGTACGCGATATCTGGTGCTGTCGCTATCAGATGGAACGTTCATCCACGTCGCGGAGGGAGAAATCACGGCGTTGGACTCCCATCGGACGTTTCGCTTACGTATAGACTCTCGATGCCTTGAAACTCCCACAACGGTCGATGCAAAACTGGTGGGGGAGTACCGCTCAAACCCCCAACCCGCGAGCTCATAGCAGGCCCCCCGAAATCGCTCGCGGCCCTCGTTCCGTCACTGCGCACCGATCTTATTTCAACGACTCCGTGACCGGTGCGCAAAGCGGATAGCTAGGCGGCAATGAACGGCGGCCGATCGAATGATCTAGTGGCGTCGTTTGCCACTAGTTCACCCCAAGGTGCCCCTTACAGTCGGCGATCAGCTTGGCCGAGTCGTACCCGATGCCTTCTTTGAAGACGGTGGTGACCTTGTGAATGACGGCGGGATCAGACGCCAGGTCGCCATCGAGCACGACGAGATCGGCTGACTTCCCGCGCTCGATCGAGCCGAACTTGTCGGCGTCGCCGAGCACTTTGGCGCCGTTCAGGGTCATGATCTGCACGACTTGCGGCGCCGTGAACCCGGCTTCGGCGAGCAGCTCGTACTCGCGCTGGTCGCCGAGTCCGGGCGGTGTGCCGATGCCGGTCGGGTCGCTGCCCGCGACGAGGAAGCCGCCCGCGTCGTAGAAGCCCTTCTCGAACGCCTCGGCGTTCTTGATAGCCTCGGTCTTGAACGGCCAGTGCGCGGCCTCGCCCGAGTCGATCTTGGCGCGGAGCGCCAGGTACTGGACCCGCAGATCGGACGACATGAGGTCGGGGAGTCGCGGGTCGTACGGGCGGTTCGGGAGCAGCATCTCGAAGACATCGAGGGTCGATGTCATCGGCACATGATGGTCGATCATTTTCTTGTACACGGCCTTCGCGGTCGCGGAATTCGGCGCGTTGTTGGCGACCGTCACGAGCGCGTTCGGCGGGCACTGGTCCGGCGACTTCGACGGATCGAAGTCGGTAGCGGTCGCGTACCCGTGCTCGAGGTTGTCGATCCCTAAGTCGACCGCTTCCTCGTACGTCACGGAACACAGGTGGCCGGTGACTTTCATGCCTTTTTTGTGCGCCTCCTGGATCGCCGCTCCGAGCTCCGACCGCTTGATGTCAGTGTAGGCTTTGACCCACGTGGCACCCTGCGTCGACCAGTAGTCGACGAACTGCTTCGCCTGATCCGGCGTGTTCAAGATGGCCATCACACCCGAGCCATTCGGCCCGCTGCCCGTGATGTACGGCGCCGTGATGTAGACGCGCGGGCCGGGCTCGCGGCCTTGCTCGATTTCGCGCTTGGTCTCCAGGTCCTGGTACGGCGAGATCGTCCCCGTCGTCCGAATCGTCGTGACGCCGGACCCCAAGTACAGGCGCGGACCCGAGTAGCTGTCCATGATCTCGCGACCGCCGACCGCGAAGTAGAAGAGATGGTCGTGCATGCCGACGAGACCGGGGATCACGGTGCTCCCGTGCACATCTATGGTCTTCGCGCCCGCCGGCACCTGGACGCTCGACGCCGGGCCGACCTGCGCGATCTTGCCGTTCTGGATCACGATGGTCTCGTTCTTCGCCGGCGCGGCACCGGTGCCGTCGATCACGGTGGCATTGGTCAGTGCGACCACGGGATCGGAGACCGTCTGGTACGCTTTCGCGCCATTCGGCTGCTGTGCGGCCGCGCCCGACGCCAATCCCAGACCGGCCAGTATCCAACGTCTCATTGCTGTCCTCACTCGACGGTGAAAGAAGTCATCATTCCCGCGGTCAGGTGCTCCGCGATATGGCAGTGCAACATCCAGCGGCCGGGATTGCTCAGATCCATCAGGATATC
>Ga0070741_10010391_pt1 | contig 17610 bp, 16 predicted proteins | sample Coa_R1_4_FD_66440 | JGI IMG/M metagenome (GOLD analysis project Ga0070741, IMG submission 66440) | Surface soil microbial communities from Centralia Pennsylvania, which are recovering from an underground coalmine fire - Coalmine... | ecosystem: Environmental > Terrestrial > Soil > Unclassified ...
CGGGCATTTCCGCGCGCGGCGATGCGGCCGCCAGAAACCATGGCGGGTTAACGTTATCCCGGCATTGGCGGGGACCGCTGCGCTGCACGCGTGGACGCCGCACGCGGCGTCCTTTATCAATTAAGAAATCCTTAAGTCAGCAGCGGGCGGCAAGCGCGCGATGTGCGAGAATAGGTGCGGGAATTCATGAGTACCTCCACCTTCCAACTTGCCTGTTTGCGCGACCCCCGGCTTTCCGCACACGCCGTCGATGAGGTGCCGGCCTGGCTATGGAGCCAGGACGGCACGCGGCTGCTGTGGAGCAATGCGGTCGGCGCTGCGATCTTCGGCGCCGAGGCGCCGGCGGCCCTATCCCAACATGTGTTTGCCGCCGACGACGTTGCCGCGCAGCAGATTGCGCGTATTGCGGCAACGCTGCCAGCCGGCGGGGAAGCGCGGCTGGAACGCATGCGCGGTTTTGGTGGCGCTATAGGGCGCCCGCTGACTTGCACCTGCTCGCGGCTGCGCCTCGCCGATGTCGGCGAAGGCATTTTTGTGGTCGCTGTCGAGCCGGCCGGCCCGGCATTGCCGCTGGCAGAACGCGTCCGCCGCCTGCTCGCCGGGATGGATATTCCGCTCGCGGTCTTCTCGCCCGATGGCCGCCTTTTTCATGCCGCCGGTCCGGCGCTGCAACGGCTGGCCACCACAGCGACGCTGTCGTCGCTGGACGCCGATGCGCTGGCGGCACATGCGCTGCATGCCGGCTATGCATCCGGTCCGACCAAGCTCGGCGAAGTTTCCGTCGAGCGCATCGGCCGCGAGGCGACGACGTTTCTCGTCGCCAGCCTGCAAGGCGCCGCCGCCCCGGCGGCGCAGTCGCCGGTTGCGGCGCCATCCGCCGAGGCAGCGCCGATGACCGCAGCGCCAAGCATATCCGAGCAGATGGAAGCCGATGCCGATGTTTTCAGCGCCGCCGAGGGGAAAACGCCGGCAACGCCACAAGCGCCGCCGGCGCAAGACGGCCGGCGCGACATCGAGCGGCGCTATCCGCTGCGATTCGTTTGGCACATGGACGCCGAAGGACGCTTCGGCATCGATTCCGGCGATTTCCTGCGGTTGGCCGGGCCGCGAACGGCGCAGGCGCTCGGCCGTCCCTGGAACGAGATTGCCCGCCTGCTCGCGGTCGATCCGCAGGGTGACGTGGCGAAAGCGGTGGCCAGCCACGATACCTGGAGCGGGATCGTCCTTGATTGGCCGGTGGACGGCACCGACGAAGTTTTCACCGTCGAACTTTCCGGTCTGCCGGTATTCGACCGCAACCGCGTCTTCATTGGCTACCGCGGATTCGGCGTCTGCCGTGACGCGCGCAAGATTTCGCTGGCGCACGCGTTGCGCGCGACGCCGTCGCCGCCCGCCTCGGCGGAAACCGCCGAGCGGCGGACGGGCGGCGAAAAGCCGGTCCTGTCGATCGTCCCCCCGGTGCGAAACGTCGTCCCCTTCCCTTCGCATTCGCCAGCGGAAAAGCCGCCCTCGCTCAGCCCGGTGGAGCGCAGCGCCTTTCAGGAATTGGCGCACCAACTCAGCAGCCGCCTCAAACGCAACAACAAGAACGAGGAAACCCCCGAGCCCGCGAGCACGCAAAAGCCGGACATGCCGGCGGCGGCGGCGGAGCAAGCGGATCCCGAGACCGCGATCGGCTTCGTGCCGCGCCGTGACATGCCGAGTCCTGCGTCCCGAGCCGCTTCCGCCGATGCCGCCACACAACAGGAGCGTGCGATCCTTGAGCGCATTCCGCTCGGCATTCTGGTTTACCGCATCGACACGCCGCTCTACGCCAATCCCGCTTTCTTGGCGTGGAGCGGCTATTCCAGCACCGCTGAACTGGCCGCCGCCGGCGGTCTCGACGTGCTCACGGTCGAGCCGAGCAGCGAAAGGCCGGCAGGCATGCCGGCGGGCGGGCAATCGCTCACGGTGAAAAGCGACCGTGGCGCGCAAGCGCCGGCGGCAGCGCAGCTCTTCACCATTGCCTGGGACGGCGACACCGCGCATGCGCTGATGCTCGCGGCTGCGGCTCCGGCTCCGGTTGCCACATCGGACCGCGCCATCGCAGAGGCGTTGCAGCGCGCGCAGGACGAACTCGACGAATTGCGGATCATCCTCGACAGCACCAGCGTCGGCGTGCTGGTGCTCGACCGCGCCGGCCGCGTGCTCTCCGCCAACCCGCATGCGGGGGCGCTCTTCGCCGCCGAGCCGGGCAAGCTCGAAGGCGTGCATGTCGCCGAACTGCTCGCGGTGGAAAGCCAGCCCGAGGCGCTCGGCTATCTTGAAGCTTTGGCGCGCGAGGAAACGGATTTGCCGGCACGCGGGCGCGAAGTGCTGGGGCGCACGCGCCAGGGCGAAACGCTGCCGCTTTATCTCAGCCTTGGCCGTATCGGCGGCGGCCAGAAATTCTGCGCCGTGCTGCGCGATCTGCGCGAATTCAAGCAAGCGGAAGACGAACTGCTCAAGGCCAAGCGGCAAGCCGAAAAGGCCGCCGCCGCCAAATCGGAATTCCTCGCCAAGATCAGCCACGAAATCCGCACCCCGCTCAATTCCATCATTGGCTTCGCCGAAGTGATGATGAGCGAGCGTTTCGGTCCGATCGCCAACGAGCGCTATCTGACCTACCTCAAGGACATTCACGAGTCGGGGATCAACCTCGTTGCGCTGCTCAACGATCTTCTAGACCTGTCGAAGATCGAGGCCGGCAAGCTCGAGCTGAATTTCGCCAGCGTCAATCTCAACGAGCTGATCCAGCAGTGCGTGGCGCTGATGCAGCCGCGCGCCACCCAGGAAAAGATCATCGTGCGCACGTCGTTGCCGCCGGGGCTGCCGCCGGTCATGGCGGACATGCGCTCGTTGCGGCAAGTCGTGCTGAATCTAATCTCGAATTCGATCAAATTCACCGGCGCCGGCGGACAAGTGATTATTTCCAGCGCCGTCAGCGACGGCGGCGAAGTGGTCCTGCGCGTCCGCGACACCGGGCCCGGCATGAGCGACAAGGAAATCGAAATGGCGCTGGAGCCGTTTCACCAACTGGCGACCTCGACGCGCGGCGGGTCGGGAGCGACGGCGCTCGGCTTGCCGCTTTCAAAGGCACTGGCAGAAGCCAACCGTGCAAGCTTCGTGATCCGCAGCGCGGTCAATGCCGGCACTCTGGTCGAGGTCGCGTTTCCGCCGAGCCGCGTGCTTGCGGCTTGAAGGAAAAAACGGTGGCCGGATCGAGCTTTGGCGCGGCCACGAAAGGGTCACAGAGGGCGGTCATGTTGCGCCCAGACGATCCTGAAAGCTATAGTTTCAGGGGGGATCAGCCAGACATGCCGGGACGGGTGCCGTGACCGCGGGCGGTGGGTTCAAACGCCTCGCATTTGCCCTTGCTGCCGTGCTCCTAGCCGGTGCGGGCGCGCTCGCGGCGATATCGCTAATGATTTCGCCGGATACGGCGCGCCGCGCCGTGGAAGCGGAAATCCGCGCCGTCAGCGGACTCGATCCCATGCTGCGCGGCGACGTTTCGGTATCGCTATTCCCCTCCGGCGAGGTCACCTTCGAGGATGTCGCCCTCGGCGACGAGCATGCCGATGGCAAGGCGCTGACCGCCGACAGGCTGATCGCGCGATTGCGCTTTCTGCCGCTGCTCGCCGGCAAGGTGCAGATTTCTGACATCACGCTGGTACGCCCGACGTTCAATGTGACATGGCGCGCCGACGGCACGTCGAACTGGAGCGCGGTAGCGGCCGCATTGCGGCCTACGCAGCAGCATCGAGTTTCGTTCTCGGAAATTCGCGTCAAGGACGGCACCATCCTCATTCACGACGAATCCCGTCACATCGACGACAAATTCACCGATGCGGAATTGTCGCTGGCGTGGCCAGCCATGTTTCGCAGTTTTGCCGCGACCGGTCATCTCGCCTGGCGCGGCGAGCCGGTGGAGGTGAGCCTCGGCATTTCCGACTTCATCGCCGCGCTCGATGGCAACCAATCGGGAATAAAGCTGCGGCTGCAGGGCAAGCCGCTCAACGTCGCCTTTGAAGGACAATTCAGCACGCGTCCGACCTTCAAGATCGAAGGCAGCGTCGCCGCGGATTCAAAATCGCTGCGCGACGCGGTGATGTGGACGGCGGGCAAACGGCTGCCGCACGGGGGCTTCGGCCGTTTCGCGCTGAAGGCCAAAACAAAGGTGGTAGGCGGCGCCGTGGCACTGTCGGCGGTCAACGTGGAACTCGACGGAAATTCCGCGGAAGGCGTTTTGACGTTCGTTTCCGACGGTCGGCAGACCTTGCAGGGAACGCTGGCGGCCGACGGCTTCGATCTCGGGCCCTATATCTCCACAATCCGCTTGCTCGCGTCGAGCGAGCGCGAATGGAATCACTCGTTGATCTCGCTGGACGGTTTGAACGCCGTCGATCTCGATCTGCGGCTGTCGGCGGCGCAGCTCAAGATTCCTTCGGCCGATCTCGGCCGCACCGCCATCGTCGCCAATCTGCGCGACGGCAAGCTCAAACTAACCGTCGGAGAATCGCAGGCGTTCGGCGGCATTCTCAAAGGGTCCTTCGATCTAGCCAGGTCGCCGCGAGCGGGTGCCGATCTCAAGGCGCAGTTCCAGTTCAGCGGCGTCGATCTCGACAAATGCCTCGGCGCCTTGTTCGGGATGGGCAAAATCGAGGGCAAGGGCGACTTCGCATTCAACGTCGAGGGCTCCGGCCGCAGCGTCTTTGCCGTGACCGAGAGCCTCAACGGCACCGCCAGCCTGACCAGCGAGCACGGCGCGATCACGGGGGTCAATGTCGAGCAGTTGTTGCATCGTCTGGAACAACGGCCGCTGTCTGGCGCCGGCGATTTCCGCTCCGGGCGCACCCCCTATGATAAGCTCTCGGTCAACGTGCGCCTGGTCGAGGGAACGGTGAACGCGGACACTGCGCGGGTCGACAGCAAAAGCTTGCAGCTTGATCTCGGCGGCACCGCCTCGATCCCCACCCGCGATTTCGACCTGACCGGAATAGCCAAGCTCGTTCCCGCCGCCGGAGCACCGGCCGATTCCGGCTTTGAATTGCCGTTTATGGTGCGCGGGTCCTGGGAAGATCCGCTGATGCTGCTCGACACCAACAGCCTGATCCGCCGCGCCCCGGCCGCCGCGTCGCTTCTCGATGCGGTGCGTGACCGCCGCGCCCGCGACGCGGTACGGTCCGCCATCGACCATATCGTGGGCGGGGCCCCTGCCGCTACCGCCGCCGCAAAACCTGCCGCGCAATAGTCCCCTGCCTGCCGTGCCAGCGTGCGGCTAATTGACTATGCTTCGGAATCGACGAATCAGCAGCCGGCAGGCGCCGGCGGCGACGGGGCCTGAATGCTTCACCCGTTCATTCGCACCCTGGTCAAGATCATCATCGCCTCGCTCGCGGCAGGCGTGATCCTCAACTATCTCGGCATCACCCCGGACGAATTGATGCGGCACGTCGGCCTTTCGCGCGACAGGGCCGAGGAACTTGTGCGCCAGGGCATCGCCTGGGCGCTGCCCAATCTCTCGCTCGGGGCCATGGTCATCGTGCCGGTCTGGTTCTTGATCTATCTGTTCCGGCCACCCGGCCGCAGCAGCGATTAGCGGCGCCGGCCTAGTGACGCAGATCGCCGGTAGGCGGCGGCGCCGCCAGTTCCTCGAGCGGGACCTCGGCGTCGGGATAGAATTTGCGCGGTTCCGGCCCGTAATAATCGCCAAATTGCACGCTTGGACGCGGCTTGGCGACGATCGAAACGATGCGATCGAGCAGCGCCTTGGCCGAAACCGGCTTCACCAGATATTCGTTGACGCCGAGCCGCACCGCTTCAACCACGCGCCAACGCTCGCCATGGGCGCTGAGCATGATGATCGGCAGATCGGGCATCGGAAACACCCCCGGCGAGCGCACGATGCGCACCATCTCCGGGCCATTGAGCAGCGGCATTTCCCAGTCGAGGATCACGAGGTCGGGCTGTACGGTGCGGATCGCCTCCAAGCCGGCGATGCCGTCTCCGGCTTCGTAGACTTTCTTGATGCCGATATTGATCAAAAGGTTGCGCACCACTTTGCGCATATACTGGCTGTCGTCGACGACAAGCACGCGAAGGGTCGAGACGAAGCCTTGAACGCCTTTCAACAAGGTGGACTGCATCGCGGGCTCACTATGCGCCGCGAAGCGCCGCGGCCAGGCTGGGATCATCACAGCAGCGGCGCGTTACGGTCCGGTAAGCCGTCGTGGTTAGCGGAATATTAATCGCGGATGAGATGGATCTCGCCGAGAGACGCTTCGTTCACGGGCTTGTAGCTGCAGCCCGGCCGCGGCTCCGGGCCGTAATATTTGCCGACCTTGACGATGGGGCGCGGCTTGGTGAGCACAGAGAGCATGCGGTCGAGCAAAGTCTTGCTCGACACCGGCTTGAGCAGATACTCATTGACGCCGAGACGCATCGCCTCTTCCACGCGCCAGCGTTCGCTGTGGCAGGTCAGCATGATGATCGGCACATTGGGATGCGGAAAGCTCGCAGGCGAGCGAACCGCCCTGACGAAGCTCGCGCCGTCCATGGCCGGCATTTCCCAATCCACCAGCACCACGTCGGGTAGCATGCTGCGGATCGCCTGCAGGCCGGCGGGGCCGTTGTCGGCGTCGAAGATGCTGTTGACGCCGATCGCGGTGAGCAACGTGCGGATGACCTTGCGTGTATAGTATTCATCGTCGACGACCAGCACTTTGGTTCCGCCGAACAAGGCCTGAAGATCTTGCGCAAGCATCTGCATCGAATCCGGCGCCCGAACCTAAAATGCGCGATCAAATTGAGTCGCATAATATGAGCATTCGCGCATTAGATCCGCGTAAAGATAGCCGTTAAAAATTTAGCGATTGCAGAAAGCGGCCATCAAACCGGGCGCGCCGGCGGCGCTGCCATGAATCGCCCTACCGCCTGGCGCTCCACCTCGGTCAGCGTCAAGCCGAGCTTGGTGCGCCGCCACAGCACGTCTTCCGCCGTTTCCGCCCATTCCTGCTGCTTCAAATAATGCAACTCGGCTTCGGTGAGATCGGCGCCAAAGCGTTCGCCGAGGTCGGCGGCGGTCTTGGCGCCGGCGAGCACGCGATCGATGCGCGTGCCGTAAGTCTGCACCAGGCGCCGCGCGTGCCGTTCGTCGAGAAAGGGCCAGGATTCTCGGGCATGGGCCACCTGCGCCTCCAGCGCGTCGTAACGAAAGTCGCCGCCGGGCAGCGGCGCCCGAGCGGTCCAGGGCGGCAGATAAGGAAAGAAATGCGAAATGCGTTTCAGTGCCGCCTCGGCAAGCCGGCGGTAAGTCGTGATCTTGCCGCCATAAATGGTCAGCAGCGGCGCCTCGCGAAAGCGCTCGTCGAGCACGAGATGATAGTCGCGCGTGGCGTCCTCCGGCTTCTTCGCGCCATCGTTGTATAGCGAGCGCACGCCGGCGAAAGCCCATTTGACGTCGCCGACGTCGATCGCCTGCCGGAAATAGCCGTTCACCACCTGCATCAGATAGGTAATCTCTTCGCCGGTCGGGGCTACCGCCGCCGGATCGCCGTTGAAATCCTCGTCCGTCGTGCCGATCAGCGTGAAGTCACGCGCAAAGGGCAAGGCGAAGACCACGCGGCCGTCTGGCGATTGCAGCAGGTAACCGCGATCATGCTCGAACAGCCGGCGCACGACGATGTGACTGCCCTTGACCAGGCGCAGCCGGCCCGGCGCCGGGAGCCTTATGACGTTGTCGTTGACGAATCCGGCCCACGGCCCCGCGGCATTGATGAGAAGCCGCGCGGAGACGACGTCGCGCCGCCCGTGATCATTGAGGATCAGCCGCCAGACATCGGAGCGCTCGGCGCGCACGCAGCGCGTTCGCGGGCGGATTTGCGCGCCGCGCGCGGCCGCGTCGATGGCGTTGAATATCACCAGGCGGGAATCGTCCACTTGGCAATCGGAGAATTCGAAGCCGATGCGGAAACGGCGGTTCAGCGGATGGCCGAAACTGTGATGCGTGAGGTCGAGGCTTCGCGTCGGCGGCAAAATGCGGCGGCCGCCGAGATGGTCGTAGACAAAAAGCCCGAGACGCATGAGCCATGCCGACCGGCCGCCGGGGGCGACCGGAAGCACGATGCGCAACGGCCGCACGATATGCGGCGCCATGCGCAACAGCACTTCCCGCTCGGCCAATGCCTCATGCACGAGCCGCAGGGCGCCGTGCTCGAGATAGCGCAGCCCGCCGTGGATGAGTTTGGAGGATGCCGACGAGGTGCCGGACCCGAGGTCGTTCTGCTCGACCAGCAGAACACGCAGTCCCCGGCCGGCGGCGTCGCGGGCCAGCCCCACGCCATTGATGCCGCCGCCGATGATGGCAAGGTCGAAATCGGCCATGTCCGCTATTGTCCCTCGTTCCGGGGCGGGAACCTCCGGGCGCCGAAACGGCCGCGGAATCCCGCAACGCCGGCTTCTCGGAAAGCTATGGTCTACAGGAGTTTTCTCAATCAGATTGGCGTTCACCGACAAGCTAGCGTAAAATACTTACATAAAAGGCAATGCCCATTTCCGTCCCCAAATCCCCTGCCCGCATCCTGGTGATCGAAGGCAATAACGCCGAAGGCCGCGCCGAGCAGATCGCCGCCGGAGGCGGCGTCGCCAGCGAGGGTTATGCGAAGCTTATCGGAGGTCTGCTGCCTGGCGCGGAAATCGATGTCTGCTATGCCGCCGATCCCGACGCCACCTTGCCGAAAGGCGCGGCGCTGGAGGACTATGACGGTGCCGTCTTCACCGGTTCGGCGTTGCACGTCTATCAGGGCGGGCCCTCGGTGAATCAGCAGATCGAGCTGGCGCGCAGATTGTTCGCCGCCGGGACACCGGCATTCGGCAGTTGCTGGGGGCTGCAGGTCCTCACCGTTGCCGCCGGCGGCAGCGTGCGTCGCAACCCGAAGGGGCGCGAACTCGGTTTCGGCCGCGGCATCCGCCTGACCGAGGCCGGCCGCAAGCATCCGATGTATATCGGCAAGCCCGACGTGTTCAACGCCCCGACCGTGCATCTCGACGAAGTCGAGACGCCACCGCCGGGCAGCGTGGTGCTGGCGACCAACGCGGTTTCCGCGGTGCAGAGCGCCGAGATCCACTGCAACGGCACCGTCGCCTGGGGCGTGCAATATCATCCGGAATATCCGCTGCGCGAGATCGCCGCCATCGTGCGGCGGATCGGCAAGCGGCTGATCGAGGAAGGCTTCTTTCTCGACGAGGGCGACATTACGAATTTTGCCGGCGACCTCGATGCGCTCGACCGCAACCCGGCCGACAAGCGGCTGGCTTGGCGCCATGGCATCAGCAACAATGTGCTCGATATGCGGCTGCGCGTCAGCGAAGTCGCCAACTGGATCGAGTATCACGTGCTGCCGAAACGTGCCAAGCGCGGTCGGAATTAGCCGAAGCTCTTTCGCGCGCGGCAAACAGGGAGGCCGCCATGGACTTTTCCCAACGCCACGTCGTGGTGACCGGCGGCACCGGCGCGCTCGGTATCGCGGTGGTGGACGCGCTCATCAAAGCGGGAGCCGTCTGCCACGTGCCCTGGTATGTGGAAAACGAGGCGGAGCATTTTCCGCATCGCGGGCATCGGCAAGTGGTGCTGGTCGGCAATACCGACCTGGCCGACGAGGCCGGGGTTTCACGATTATTCGACGGCGTCGGAAGGCTGTGGGCGTCCATCCATCTCGCCGGTGGATTTGCCGCCGGGACCGTGGCGGAGACCAGCAAAGGCGCGCTGCTGCGCCAGATGGAGATGAATTTCGTCACCACGTTTCTCTGCTGCCGCGCCGCGCTCAAGCGCATGGGCCCGGACGGCGGCCGCATCGTCAACGTCGCGGCGCGCCCCGCCCTGGAATGGCGGCAAGGCGCCGGCATGACGGCCTATGCCGCGAGCAAAGCGGCGGTCGCCGCTTTGACGGTGGCGCTCGCCGAGGAAGTCGCTAAAGACGGCGTGCTGGTCAACGCCGTGGCGCCCTCGATCATGGATACGCCGGCGAACCGCGCGGCCATGCCCAAGGCGGAACATGCGGCTTGGCCGAAGGTAGAAGACGTCGCTCGCACGATTCTCTTTCTCGCCTCCCCGGAGAATCGCGCCGGCCGCGGCGGCATTGTGCCGGTATATGGAAAATCCTAGCCTGCCGCCGTGGCGACGAGTTCGGCCGCCGGCCGCGACAATCGCGTCACGGCATTGGAAGCGACGACAGTGCGATGCTCGGCGTAGGCTTCGTGGTTCTTCTCGATGTCACCGAGATCGTAGAGGTAATTCACCATCAGGCCGTGCGACTGGCGGATCGCCTTGTCGGAGGTATCGGCAAGCCAGTTGATGCGTTCAAGCCGGGCGCCGTTGCCGAGATGGAAGCGCGCAACCGGATCGACGGGCACGCCGCGTGGCGTGCGCGCATGGAGGAAATAAAAGGCCGCGGCGCGCAGCAACGGCTCGCGCAGCGATTCGGCAAGCTCCGGGTTATGCCACCAGCCTTCGCGATCGAGCGCCGCTAGCGCCGCCATGTCTTCCGCGGTCAAAACGGCGGATGCCTCGGCCATGCGTTCACGCCGCAGCCACGTGGCGAAATTGGGCGCCGGCGACAAGGTGACGAAAGTGGAAAGACGCGGGACTTCGCGGGACACTTCCTCGACCACCTGCTTGATAAGGAAATTGCCGAACGACACGCCGGCGAGCCCGCGTTGGCAATTGGAAATGGAATAGAAGGCCGCGGTGGTGGCTTTTTCCGGATCGAGCACTTCACGCTTTGGCGCCAGGATCGGCGCGATGGCCCCGGGAATGTCGCGCGTCAGCGCCACCTCGACAAAGATCAGCGGCTCGTCGACCAGCGCGGGGTGAAAGAAGGCGTAGCAGCGGCGATCCGGCGAATCGACGCGCCGGCGCAAATCCTCCCAGTCGCGGATTTCATGCACGGCTTCGTAGCGAATGATCTTTTCCAGAATGCTCGCCGGCGTCGACCAGGCGATGCGGCGCAGCACCAGAAAGCCGCGATTGAACCAGGAACTGAACAGATGCACGAAATCCGCATCGACGACGCCGAGATCGCCGCGATGATCCATGGCCTCGATTAACTGTTCGCGCATGCGCACGAGCGCCGCGGTGCCGCCGGGAGCAAGATTAAGCCGGCGGAAGAGCTCCTGGCGGCGCGGCTCCGAGCCGAGATGCACTTCGGCGGCGGTTTCGTCCGACGGCGCCTTTTCCCAGGCGGCGATGGCGGCGGCGAGCCGCTCCCGGTCCGGACCGAGGCGCGTCGCCAGCGCCTCGAAAAAAGCGATACGCGGGCCGGTCGTCAACTCGGTATAGCGGTTGAGAATGTCGCGGGCGAGCGCCACGCCGGAAGCTTCGCCGCGGCCGGAAAGGAGTTCCTCGCACAGCTCGATAAAGCTGGCGGAGCGTTCGGCGCCGTCGCCGCGACGCTCCCGCGCGCGGTCCAGCAATGCGCGACCGCGCTCGGAAATCGCTTGCAGCAGCTCGCCAAAAAACGAGGTGTTCATGAACCCTTCGGCGCCACGCCCATGAGATGGTTGGGCAACCATGTGGCGATTTCCGGAAAGATACACAAGATCACGATGGCAAGCATCATGCAGACCACGTAGGGCATCGTGCCCCACATGACCCTGGTCACCGGAACGTCGGGCGCGATGGCGTTGACGATATAGATGTTCAGCCCCACCGGCGGGTGGATCAGCCCGATCTCCATGTTGATGGTGAGGATGACGCCGAACCAGACCGGATCGAATCCGGCGTTGGTCACGATCGGATAGAGGATTGGCGCGGTCATGAGGATGATCGCCGCCGGCGGAATAAAGAAACCGCAAACCAGCAGGAAAATATTGATCAGCAACATCAAGACCCATTTGTTGACGTGCATGTCGGCGATGGCCTGCGCCAGCGTCTGGGTGAGATAAAGCGACGTGAGCATGTAGCCGAACAAAACGGCGGCGGCGATGATGGTAAGGATCATCACCGATTCCTTCGTCGTATCGCGCAGGATCAGCCACCATTTTGCCGGCGACCACATGCGGTAGATGACGATGGCGAAAAGCACGCAAAGCGCGGCGCCGACGCCGGCCGCTTCCGACGGCGTCGCGACGCCGCCATAGAGCGAGTACATGACGCCGAGAATAATGAGGATGAAGGGCGCTATTTTTGGAATCGCAGAAAATTTCTGCCGCCAGGAAAAACGGAAATTAGCCGCATGGGCGCGGAAGCCGCGTTTCCAGATGATAAAGAGCGTCCACGCAATAAAGAGGCCAGTGAGCAACAGGCCCGGCATTACCCCGGCGAGAAACAGCCGCCCGATCGAGGTTTCTGTCGCAATGCCGTAGAGAATGAAAGTGACCGAGGGCGGTATGAGAATGCCCAGCGTGCCGCCGGCGCAGATCGATCCCGTCGCAACGTCGTCCGGATAGCCGCGACGGCGCATCTCGGGAATCCCCATCTTGCCGATGGCGGCGCAGCAGGCGGGCGACGAGCCGGTGAGCGCCGCGAAAATGGCGCAGGCGCCGATGTTGGAAATGACGAGCCCGCCGGGCAGCCGGTAAAGCCAGCGGTCCAGCGCCTCATAAAGATCCTTGCCCGCGGGTGAGGAGCCGATGGCGGCGCCCATCATTACGAACATCGGGATGGCGACGAGGGTAAATTCATCGAGCCCGGACCAGAAGGTCTCCGCCACCACCTGCATGGAGTCGAAGCCGTGGAACAGCAGGAGGAAGATGATGGAGATGGCGCCGAGGCCGAAAGCCACCGGCACCCCCGAAAGCAGCAGAAGCAGGGTCACCGTGAGAACAAGGAAGCCTTGCTGGCTCGGGCTCATACATGAAGCCTTTCCTCGCCGATCCCAAACGGCGGCGAGCGGCCGGTAAGCAGACAGATCAGCTCGGCGAAATATTGCAGCACCAGCAGCCCGAGGCCGACAGGCATGCTGAAATAAGGAATCCACAGACGCGCACGCCAGACGGTGTTCGACATCCAATTTTGCGTCCAAGCTTCATACCAAAACTTCGTGCAGAGGACGAAAAGCACGGTACAAAAAGCAAGCGAAAGCAGTATCGTGAACAGCGCCAGCCAATAGCGGGCGCGAAACCCGAGATGCATCGGTAGCACGTCGACATTCACGTGGCCGCGCAACATCAGCACGTAGGCGCTGCCAATGAAGGTGGCGCCGACGATGCTGTAGGTGACGACGTCGATCTGCCAGATCGTTGTCCGGCCGAGGAGGTAGCGCTCGATGACGATGTCGCAAATGACAAGCACCGCCAAGGCAAAAAGAAAGGCCGCGAACACTCCTGCGACACGCGACAGAAAGCTCACGACCCTGACGTAGGTGTCCATGCGGCATACCTTCGATCGGAAATACTTTGCGGCATCCGCCCGGCGAAAGCCGGCCGGATGAGGATCCGGCCGGCCGCCGCTGTTGGCGCTATTTCACCGCGAGCGCTTCGTCGATCAATTTCTGACCGTTGGGGACATCCTTGGCGAATTTCGCGTAGGAGCTTTTCTTCGCCAATTCGAGCCAGGCGCTGTAGTCCGCATCGCTGAGCGTCACCACCTGGGCCTTGTGGTCGCGGAAAGCCTTGAGGGCCTCCTCGTTCACGGCGTCCGCCTTGCCCTCATAAAAGGCCTGCGCATCCTTGCCTGCCTTTATGATGGCGTCCTGCTGCTGCTTGTTGAGCTTTTCGAAGTTCTTCTTCGACATCAGCACCGGTTCGTACATGAACCACAGCGCATTGTTGCCCGGGGCGGTCAGACACTTCGCCACCTCGTAAAGACGCATGGAGGCGAAGGTGCCGAGGCTGGTGTCTGTTGCATTAGCGACGCCGCTCTGGAAGGCGTTGTAGATTTCATTCGACGGCGGATTGATGATGCTCGCTCCCGCCGCTTCCCACATCGCCGCGAAAGTCGGCCCGGCGGCGCGGATTTTCTTACCCTTCAGATCGTCAGGCTTGACGATGCAGTTGTCCTTGCCGGCCACGCCGCCGGCGAACCAGGCGTCCGACAGCACGATGACGCCGTGCTGTTCGATTTCCGCGCGGACGTCCTTCATGAAGGGCGAAGCATTGATCCGCTTAGCGCGGTCTTGGCTGCGGATCAGGCCAGGCATCAAGGTGGCGCTGAAGGCCGGTACCTTGCCGCTGGCATAGTCGAGCGGAAACAGCGAGACGTCGAGCTGCCCGTTGACCATGGCGTTCCATTGATCGTTCGGCTTGAACAGCGAAGCGCCGGGATAGACCTGCATGTCGAGGCCAACATTGGCGGCCTTCACTTCCTTGGCGATCATCTGCACCATGTCGTCGCGCACGTCGCCCTTGCCCCCCGGAAACTGGTGCGACGCCTTGAGCATGGTTTGCGCCTGAGCGGCGCCGGCAAGCAGCGCGACGGCCGCGATGCCTGCCGTAAAGGTGATGAATTTGCGCATAAGCTTTCCTCCCTGTATCAGCGATCATTTGTACCCTGCAGGATGTACCCTGCGGGATCGCCGTTATTGCCATCTTAGCGCGTCTCGATGAGCCGCGGGTATAGACAAAATGGCCATATCGGGCCAGAGAAATGGCCCCGGTCATGCGGTTTGTTACCGCACAAGCGTAGGGGTCCGTTGCTGAATGTCTCGCCCGCTCGCCGGTCTTCGCGTTCTTGAGCTGGCCCGTATTCTGGCGGGCCCCTGGGCGGGGCAAATCCTCGCCGACCTGGGCGCCGACGTCATAAAAGTGGAGCGTAAAGGGCCGGGCGACGACACGCGCGGCTGGGGGCCGCCTTTCGTCGAGAGCGCCGAAGGCGCCCGCCTCGACGCCGCCTATTTCCACGCTGCCAACCGCGGCAAACGCTCGATCGAAATCGATTTTGATGCGGAAGACGGCCGCCGCATCGTGCGCAAGCTCGCTGCGCGCTCCGATGTGCTGCTGGAAAATTTCAGGGTCGGCGGTCTGGCCAAATTCGGGCTCGATTACCAAAGCCTCGCGCCCGAGAATCCGCGGCTGATCTACTGCTCGGTGACCGGCTTCGGCCAGGACGGACCCTATGCCTCGCGCGCCGGCTATGACCTGATGGTGCAAGGCATGGGCGGGATCATGTCGATCACCGGCGAGCCCGGCGGCGAGCCGATGCGCGTCGGCATCCCCATCGCCGACATCTTCACCGGCGTCTATGCCGCGGTCGGCGTGCTCGCGGCGCTGGCGCAGCGGGAAAAAACCGGATGTGGCTGCCTGGTCGATGCCGCCTTGCTGGATACCCAAGTTGGCGTGCTCGCCAATCAGGCGCTCAGTTATCTCGTGACCGGTGCGCCGCCGCAGCGCATCGGCAACATGCATCCGGTGGTCACGCCCTACCAGGTTTTTGCGGTTGCCGACGGCCACGTCATCATCGCCTGCGGCAACGACGGCCAGTTCGTCAAATTGTGCGAGGTGCTCGGCGCGCCGCAAATCGCGCAAGACCCGAAATATCGCAGCAATGCCGACCGGGTGGTCAATCGCGACAGCCTGGTCCGCGCGCTCGGCGAGCGCACCCGCCGGTTCGCCCGCGACGACCTGCTCGCCAAGCTCGAGGCCGTCACCGTGCCCGCAGGGCCGATCAACGATCTCGCCCAGGTCTTCGCCGACGCGCAGGTGGTCGCGCGGGGAATGCGCATCGAGCGGCCGAATGCTGCCGCGAAGGACGGCAAGGTTGCAGGCGTGAGGACGCCGCTGATCTTCGACGGCTGGCGCGCGGCCGCCGATCGCGGCGCCCCGGCGCTCGGCGAGCACAGCCCCGAAATCCTGCGCGAGATCGGCGAAGGCTGACGAGACGAGCCGACGTTCAAGAACATGGTTTGTTCTTCCGCGTGGCCCCGGTTTCGCGCATCGCGGCGGCTTGGCGCAGGGAACGGGCGTTGGCCGGCGGCGTTGAATCGCAGTTGCGTAGCGTGGAGTGTGTGATGGCGCCCCGGCCCTATTGGAAAGGCTACCTGAAACTGTCGCTGGTTTCCTGTCAGGTCGCTCTTTATCCCGCGGCCTCGCGTTCGGAGCGCATCGCGCTGCACCAGATCAGCAAGCGCACCGGCCACCGGCTGCGCCAGCAGATGGTGGACGAGCAGACCGGCGACGTCGTCGACCGGGAGGAAAAGGGGCGCGGCTACGAGGTGAGCCGCGACCAATATGTGCCGCTGGACGAAGAAGAGCTCGACAAGATCGCGCTGGCCAGCACGCACACCATCGACATCGAGCATTTCGTGCCGCGCGGTGAGATCGACGAACGCTATTTCGACAGTCCTTATTATCTCGCGCCGATCGACGAGGTCGGCCAGGAGGCCTTCATCGTCATTCGCGAGGCTATGCGCGACAAGAAAATGGTCGGCATCGGCCGCGTGGTGCTGTATCGGCGCGAGCGCATCCTGATGCTGGAGCCGTTCGACAAAGGGCTGCTGGCGACCACGCTACGCTATGGCTACGAAGTGCGCGACGCCGAGCCGTATTTCGAGGGTATCCCCGACATCGACCTGCCGACTGAAATGCGCAAGCTCGCCTCGCACATCATCGAAACCAAGGCGGCGCATTTCGAGCCGGCGGCCTTCGTCGACCGATACGAAAAGGCGCTCGCCGACCTGGTGAAAAGCAAGCAGGCCGGATTGCCGCCGCCGCGCGAGAGGCCGCGGCGCGAAAGCGCGCGCGTCATCAATCTGATGGATGCGCTCAAGCGTAGTGTCGCCAGCGAATCCGGATCCGCGAAATCGCCGAAGCGGAGTGCCGGGCGCGCCGGTGAATCGCGGCGCAATGCACCGCGCGGCACCGCACGGCGCTCGGCGGCACGGCGTGCAAGCTGAATATTTGTTTAGAGAGTTTCGCCGGAGGTGTCCGCGGGCGGCGGCGGCGTGTCATAACGCGCATCCGGCGCCGGGCCGCCGATAAATCGCGCAACGATGTACCACAGCAGCACGAATTTGAGGGCCCAGTCGGCAAGATGGCGTGTCATGGAGAATGAACGCGCGCCGATGTGTCGGGTTGCATCGGCTGGACGGAATTCTGCCCCAAAGCGCGCCCCGATCAGGGCTGTTTGCGTTTGGAAATCGTGCTGCGCACGGGCTGACGCGTGTACTGATTCTTAAGCACGAAAGCCGCGACAATCAGCAGCGACAGAACCAGATATCTCAGCGTGGCGTCCCAAGCATCAAATTGGGCGAGAAGGCCGGCGATCCAGCTTGCGACAAGGATCGACAGCAGCGCGGTTTTGGTCATCGACATCATGAACTCCGGCGGGTAAGGATCTGCGCTCGAGACGTGCAAACGACATGCCAATCCCTGGGCCGGGGCGGAGGTTCCACCCGATCCGTGGCCAAGCTGCGGCGCTGCGCTTCACATCTTATGACCGAAGTTTTCAGGGGCTTTTCCGCCGCTCGGCATGACCCGTATCACCCGGTTTCGGCACCGATGCCGCGCCGGAGAGCACGATGGACAGGCCGGAATCGAGCCTCTATAACCGCCGCGCTCAGCCTTTCCGCCCCTTCGGGGCAGCGCCCAGGTAGCTCAGTTGGTAGAGCACGTGACTGAAAATCACGGTGTCGGTGGTTCGATTCCGCCCCTGGGCACCAT
>Ga0070741_10010392_pt1 | contig 17609 bp, 15 predicted proteins | sample Coa_R1_4_FD_66440 | JGI IMG/M metagenome (GOLD analysis project Ga0070741, IMG submission 66440) | Surface soil microbial communities from Centralia Pennsylvania, which are recovering from an underground coalmine fire - Coalmine... | ecosystem: Environmental > Terrestrial > Soil > Unclassified ...
GCTCCAACTCATGCCGGTCCGCCTCGGTCACGGTGATGGCTCGGACGCGATTGGCCATGGCTTCCCTCCCGGAGCATGCCATGGCCTATATTAACTCTAATTAGGTTACAGGACACTAGTCGAACCCCCAGCTGAAGATGCCGGTCGGCGTCACCTCGACCACCACCGAGTCGCTGTCGCCGAGCGCGGACTCGGTCGGGTACTGCGGGTACTTCGCGTAGAGCCGGCGCCGGATCCGCCGGAACGTCGCGTCGCGCGCGTGCACGCGCGCCATGCCGGTGACCACCAGCCCCCGGAGCCCGTCCCAGGCCTCGGAGTACTCGTCCGCGCTGATCGCGACGCGGGCGTTCGCCCGTAGGTTCTCGATCTTGCGCCCGGTTGTCGCCGAGGCGAAGTACACGCGGCCGTCGTCGACGACGGGGCACACCGGCACGACATGGGGCGTGCCCCGGGCGTCCGCGGTGGCGACGTGGATGATCCGCTGCAGGCCCAGGAACTCGAGGTGCGCCTTCCGCAGTCGCATGCCGCGCTGGCCGGGCGCCGGGCTGGCTACCCCTCGCCGAGCAGCTCGCGGTTGATGTCGATCTTCGCCGCGGCCCGAGCGGCGGACAGCCAGGCCTGCCAGAGCCGGGTCCGCTTGTCCCGCAGCAGCCGCGCCTCGAACTCGCTCCGAGCCTGCTCGAACCCCGCCGCGGGCCGCTCCCGCTCGAGCAGCTTCACGACGTAGAATCCGCCCGGCCCCTCGACCGGCCCGCCCGCGCCGCCGGCCGGCAGCGCGAGGGCGACCGGCCCCAGCGCCTGGCCGAGCGGGCGGTCGGCGAGCGGCTCCGCCCGCGAGAACGGCCCGACCTCGCCGTAGGTGGCGCCCTGCCGCGCGAGCGCGCGCAGGTCCTCGCCCTTGCGGATCGCGGCCAGCAGCGTCTCGGCGCGCTGGCGCGCCGCCGCTTTCGCCTTCTCGCGGCGGACGGCGCGGAGCACGTCCTCGCGCGCCTCGCCGAGCGGGCGCAGGCGGGCCGGCTCGCGGCCGACCAGCCGGACGATGGCGTACCCGCCGGGGATCTGGATCGCGCTGCTCACCCCGTCGGGCGGGAGGGCGAAGATGGCATCCGAGACGTCCGGGACGCGCCCGACGCCCTCGACGGCGTCGCCGCGCCGGAGCGGCCCCGCCTCGCGCACCGTGAGGCCGAGGCGGCGGGCCTCGGCCCCGAAGTCGGCGGCCGCCAGCAGGGCGCGCTGGGCGTCCTGGGCCTTCTCGCGCAGTGCCTTGAGCTGGGCCTCGGCGATCAGCGTCGCCCGGAGGGTCCCGGCGACCTCGCGGAGCTCCTTCTTGGATCCGGGGACCACGTCCAGCACCTTGACGACGTGGTAGCCGAACGGCGTCCGCACGGGCCCCCCGAGCTCGCCCGGCTTGAGCGTCTGGATGAGCTGGTCCAGCTGCGGCACGAGCTCGCCGGCCGCGATGAGGCCGAGCTCCCCGCCGCGACTCCCGGTCCCCGGATCCTCGGAGACCTCGCGCGCGACCTGCGCGAAGTCGGCACCCCCGCGGATCCGCTGGAGCGCCGCGTCGGCCTTCGCGCGCGCCTGGTCCTCGGCCGCGCTCCCCCCGACGGTCGGGACCTTGATCAGGATGTGGGCGACCCGGCGCCGGGGCGGCTGCTCGAACTGGCTGCGGCGCGCCTTGTACGCCGCCTCCACGTCGGCATCGGTCACCGTGGGCGCCGGCAGGCTGGTGCCCGGGACCACGGCCACGAGCACCGTCCGCCGCTCGGGCTGGGTGAACTCGGCCGGGTGGGCGGCGTGGTAGGCCTCGAGCTCGGCGTCGGTCGCCGCGAGCCCCTCGCCGTCGCCGGCCGGCACCAGGAGGTAGGCCGCGCGCACGCGGCTCCGCTCGATTTCCCACTGCTGGCGCACCTCGGCCTCGGTGACGCGGGCGCCCTCGGTGATCAGGCCCTGGAGCCGCCGCCGGATCAGCTCGCCGCGCAGCTCCGCCTCGAACTCCGCGGGCGACAGCGGCGGCTGCGCGAGCGCCAGCACCCGGACGTAGCGCTCCCGCGAGAAGCGCCCGCCCTCCTGGAAGGCCCCGATGCGGAGGATCTGGTCCGCGAGCTCGGCGTCGGTGACCGCGATGCCCTCGCGGGCGGCCGCCTGGGCCACCAGCCGCTCCTCGATCAGCCGCTGGGCGACCTGCTCCCGGAGCCGGAGCGCCCGGATGGTCTCCTCGCTCCAGCGATCTCCCAGCATCTGCCGCGTCTGCTCGACGGCCGCCCGGTAGGCGCGCTCGAAGGCCACTGCCGACACCGCGTCGCCGTTCACGGTGAGGACCGGCTTCTGCCCGCCCTGACGGGCCCCCGAGGCGCCGAAGTAGGCCAGGCTGACCACGAAGGCGAGCAGCACCGCGGCGAGCAGCCAGGGCGCCACTCGCCGCATCCAGGACATCATCGCCATCGGGTCCCTAGCCTACCACACGCCTCCTGGGCCGCCCGGAGCGGGGGGCCCAGGCCGGCGGCGGCGCGCCGCGACGGGGGCTCAGTGCAGGAGGAAGTAGAGGACGAACGCGGCCGCGACCGCGTAGAGGAGGGGGTGGACGTCGCGGGCCCGGCCGCGGGCCAGCTTGATGAAGACGTAGCTCACGAACCCGGCGCCGATGCCGTTGGTGATCGAGTACGTGAAGGGCATGAGGGTGGTCGTGAGCAGCGCCGGGAATCCCTCCTCGAGGTCGTGGAAGGGGATCTCCCGGACCAGGGCGGACATGAGGTAGCCGACCACGATCAGCGCGGGCGCGGTCGCCTCGGCCGGCACGATCCCGGCCAGAGGAGCGACGAACAGCGCCAGCCCGAAGCAGATCGCCACCACCACCGACGTGAGCCCGGTCCGGCCACCGGCCGCGACCCCGGCCGCCGACTCGATGTACGTCGTGGCCGACGAGGCACCCGCCGCCCCGCCAGCGACCGCGGCCAGGGAGTCGACCAGCAGCACGCGCTGCATGCCGGGCAGGCGCCCGCTCCGGTCAAGCCAGCCCGCCTCGGCGCCGATCCCGATCACGGTCCCCACCGTGTCGAAGAAGTCCGAGAGCATGATCGAGAAGACGGCCAGCGCGGCACCGAGGACGCCGAGCCGCGTGACCGCCTCGAGCGTGAGCCCGGCCCCGAGCGTCGAGAAATCGGGCCAGGCGACCAGCCGGCCCGGGATCACCGCGACCCCCGGGGTCGTCCAGACCTGGCCGCCGCGCGCGGCGTTGACGACGATCGCCAGGAGCGTCGTCCCGACGATCCCGACCAGGAGGGCGGCCCGCACCCGGAGCACCAGGAGCAGCACGGTCAGCGCGAGACCGGCCACCGCGACCGCGACCCGGGCGCTGGTCAGCGCCCCCAGCGTCACCGGGACCCCGCTGCCGGGCTTGACGATCCCCGCGTTCACCAGCCCGATGAACAGGATGAACAGCCCGATCCCGACCGAGATCGCGCGCTTGAGCGCGAGCGGGATCGCGTTGAGGATCGCCTCGCGTACCCCCACCAGCACGAGCACCGTGATGGCGACGCCTTCCAGGACGATCACGCCCATGGCGGCCGGCCACGGCAGCTTCTGGGTCGCGATCAGCTGGAACGCCACCACCGCGTTCAGTCCCATGCCGGAGGCGATCGCCAGCGGGTAGTTGGTGACGAGGCCCATCGCCGCCGTCATGACCGCGGCCACCAGGCACGTCGCGGCGAGCGCCGGCACGAAGGGCACCCCCTGCGGCTGCAGCGCCGGGATCCCCGCGAACGACAGGATCGCCGGGTTCACGAAGATGATGTAGGACATCACCATGAACGTCGTCAGCCCCGCGACCACCTCCGCGCTGGGTGTGGTGCCGCGCTCCTGCAGCTTGAAGCAACGCTGCAGCATCAGGGGCCCTCGGCCGCCTCGCCGTCGCCCGTTGCGGACGGCTCCTCCGCCGCCTCGGCCGGCCCGCCGCCGATGCGCGGCTGGACGCGCCGCGCCAGGGTCAGGAACCCGGTGTGCGCGACCATCCGATGCGCTGGCCGGACCGAGGGGCCGGCGATGTGCCAGGGCCGCAGGAGGGTCTCGAACGTCTCGGCCAGCGCGAACGCGGGGTGGGCGGCCAGCGCCTCGTGGGTCCGCTGCGCCTGGGGCACGGTCGGGACGTACGCGCAGAAGATCCCGCCCGCCCGCAGCGCCGTCGCGGCCGGCGCGACCATCTGCCACGGCTCCGGGAGGTCCAGCACCACGCGATCGACCTCGCGCTCGTCGAGCCCCGCGTAGACGTCCTGGAGCCGGACGGTGAGCGGCACGCCGGGGCCGAGCCGCGCCTCGATGTTGCGCTGGGCCCGGCGGGCGAACTCCTCGCGCACCTCGTAGGAGACGACCCGCCCGCCGGGTCCGACCGCCCGCAGCAGCACGAGCGTGAGCGCGCCCGAGCCGAGCCCCGCCTCCACCACGGTCTGGCCCGGGCCGATGTCGGCGAAGAGGCAGATCGCGGCCAGGTCCTTCGGGTAGATCACCTGGGCCCCGCGCGGCATCTCGAGCACGTACTCGGCCAGGGTCGGCCGGAGCGCCAGGTACCGGGTCCCGCGCGAGGTCGCGACGAGGGATCCCTCGGGGGCACCGATCAGTGCGTCGTGGCCGATGAAGCCCTTGTCCGAGTGGAAGGCGTGGCCGGCCCGGAGCGTCACCAGGTGCCGCTTGCCCCGGCGCACGTCGACCAGGAGGATCGCCTCGCCGGGGCGCAGGCTCGCGTCGTCGGCCATCACGGGGAAGCGTCGGCGCTGGGGTCCGGCATCACGCGAACGCGTCCAGGCCGGTGATGTCGCGCCCGACGATCAGGGTGTGGATGTCGTGGGTCCCCTCGTACGTCACGACCGTCTCCAGGTTCAGCAGATGGCGGATCACCGGGTGCTCGTCCACGATCCCCGCCGCCCCGAGGATGTCCCGCGCCAGCCGGGCGGTCCGGAGCGCCATCCACACGTTGTTCATCTTCGCCAGCGACACCTGCTGCGGGCGCGCCCCCGGCCCGTCCTTGAGCCGGCCCAGCTGCAGCGCGAGCAGCTGGGCCTTGGTGATCTCCCGCACCATCCAGACGAGCTTCTGCTGCACCAGCTGGAAGCCGGCGATCGGCTTGCCGAACTGCACCCGGGTTCGCGCGTACTGGAGCGCCCAGTCGTAGCACGCCATCGCGGCCCCGATCGCCCCCCAGGCGATGCCGTACCGCGCCTGGCTCAGGCACGCCAGCGGCGCCTTGAGGCCGGCCGCCCCGGGGAGCCGGTTGGCGAGCGGGATCCGGCAGTCCTGGAACGACAGCTCGGAGGTGACCGACGCCCGCATCGAGAACTTCCCGTGGATGTCGAGCGTCGAGAAGCCGGGGGTGCCGCGCTCGACCAGGTAGCCGCCGATCTCCCCGCCCTCGTCCTTGGCCCACACCACCGCGACGTCGGCGATCGAGCCGTTGGTGATCCAGAGCTTCGTCCCGTTCAGGACGTAGCCGTCACCGGCCCGGACCGCCCGGGTCGTCATGCCCCCGGGGTCGGAGCCGTGGTCCGGCTCGGTGAGGCCGAAGCACCCGATGGCGGTCCCCGACCGGAGCGCCGGGAGCCACCGCTCGCGCTGCGCCTCCGAGCCGTAGCGATGGATCGGGTACATGACCAGCCCGCTCTGGACCGAGGCGAACGAGCGCAGCCCGGAGTCGCCGCGCTCGAGCTCCTGCATGATGAGCCCATAGGCGACGTTCGAGAGCCCGGCGCACCCGTACTCCTTGAGCGTCGCCCCGAACACGCCCAGCTCGCCCAGGCCCGGCACGAGCTCCAGCGGGAACGTCCCGGCCCGGTGGTGGGCCCCGATGCGGGGCAGGAACTCGGTCTCCACCCACTCGCGCACGGCGTCCCGCACCATGCGCTCCTCGTCGCTCAGCAGCGCCTCGAGCCCGTAGTAGTCGACGCCCCTGAACTTCTCCATCCTCCGCTCCTCGCCGGCTCAGCCGCCCGTCAGCAAGACGAACATCCGCCGCAGCAGGACCTCGTGCTCCTCGACATTGTGCCGGAAGACGTCGAGCGCCTGGTGCGCGTGGAGGTCCTGCGCCGCCACCGGGCTCCCGACCGTCCACCCCGCGAGGTCCACCACCTGGAAGCACGACCGGCCCGGCTCCGGGTGGTCGGTCACGAGCGCGAACAGGAGGTCCGGCCAGTGCCGGGCCGCCATCGCGAACACGGACTGCGACCCGCGCTGCAGCTCGATGTCCACGTACTGCGCGATCTGCGGCCGGTACCGCACCTCGACGAGCCGGGCCGGCGCGGGCGGCGCGCCCGGGGCGCCGGCCGCCCGCACCGCCCGGAAGTCCGGGAGCAGCTCGTCCCGGCCCGGCCGGGGCACCGCCTCGGCCGCGACCGGGGTGAGCGCGAAGCCCGCCCGGCGGAAGATCGACTCCACCAGCGCCACGGCGATCCGGCCCTTGATCTCGAGGAGGTCCAGCTCAGTGACCCACCGGCCGTGGCACGGCCCACCCGGGACGGATGAATATGGGGCCAAGCGCCTGGTCCGGCAACTCGAACCCCTCGGCCACAAGGTGACCCCGGAGCCGGTCCCCGTGAGCGCGTGACGATGCCATTCTCAGCTCAGCGCCCGGGCGGCCACGCCGCCGGGCCGGCCGCCCGCGCGCGGCGCCTCACGCGCGGCTCGGGATCGCGGGGCGCTCCTCGTAGAGCACGCGCCGGAACGCCCGGGTCAGCTCGGGGTCGTGGCGGTGGTCCCGCGCGAAGATCCGGCACTGGGCGACCTTGCCCGGGAGGTAGCGGAACAGCGTGGCCAGCGGTGCGGTGGACACGCGTCCGGCCGCCGCGTCGTAGACGTAGATCTGCCGGTCGCCCATCGCCAGCGGGTTCAGCGGGCGCGGGTCCTGGAACGCCAGGTCCACCTGGAACTCGAGCCGCCGGAGCGCGGCCGGGAGCGCCGCCCGGACGCGCTCGGCCACCGCCTCCGGCTGCATGACCGCCCACGCGCTGAGCTGCGAGTCGTCCAGGACCTCCTCGTGGACCATGCGCCACCGGAGCTGCCGGTCCAGGATCTGCCGCCACTCCATCCCGAGCGCGCGCCGCTCGGGGTCGGCGGCCTCGGGCCAGCGGGCGACCTCCTCCAGCAGCGTCCACTCGGTGAGGTGGAGGTAGGGATCGAGGTCGCGGCGGAGGTCCCACGGGAACACGATCCGCATGGTGGGCCGGAAGATCTCCTTCAGGTGCAGGTCGATCGCGCGCGTCGTCCGGTGGTAGTAGACGTTCGTGTACATGTAGAAGCGCGCGGTCAGGAACATGATGAGCGCCTGGGTCCCGCTGCGGTCGAGCGTCAGGCCCTCCGGCGTGAAGAAGCTGTAGTAGATGATGCGGTCCAGGTCGGCGCCGACCGCGACGCCGCACATGTGGGCGTCCCGGAGGACGTAGTCCAGGTTGTCGGCGGTGTAGATGCCGGAGAGGATCGGCTTCAGGAACGCGAGCCACCGCGGATCGCCGGCCGCCGGGTGGGTGTAGCCCTTGCCCATGAGGTAGCAGATCCACTCGGGCTCGAGCCGCTCGCCGTCGGCGAAGGTGCCGTGCGGGCTGCGGCGGAGGCCCCGGATCGCGTCCCCCAGCGCCTCGCGGATGATCCGCTGCCCGACCAGCTCGTGGGTGAGCTCCACGTCGGCCAGGAAGTTGTCGTCGAAGAAGTGCCCGAACGGGCCGTGGCCGACGTCGTGGAGGAGCCCGGCCACCCGGAGGAGCTCCTCGACCAGCGGGGCCGACGGCGCGTCCGGGAACACCTCGCGGAGCGACGGCCACAGCTGCTGGGCGAAGCGGCCCGCGACGTGCATCGCCCCGAGCGCGTGGGGGAACCGGCTGTGCTCGGCGGTGGGGAAGACCCACCGCGCGGACTGGAGCTGGGGGATGCGCCGGAGCCGCTGGAGCCACGGCGAGTCGATCAGGTCCTGCTCGGTCGCCTCGCCGGGGATCTGACCGTCGGCCCGGGTGTACGGGAGGTACCCGTGGATCGGGTCGACGATGAGGCCCTTGCCGCGGTACGCTCCGGCGCCCTTCACGGCGCGTCGTCAGACCAGCCCGACCTGGCTGCGGTCGCCGAGCATCAGCGCGTAGGCCCGCGGCCTGCGGGCGGAGCGGAAGACGCTCGTGTTCCGGCCGAGGAGGCTCGCCTCGAGGCGCGCCCCGATGTCGAGGATCGAGGAGCCCTCGAGGATGATCGAGTTCTCGACCTCGCTGTTCCGGATCGTCGCGCCGGGGCCGACCGAGGTGTAGGGGCCGACGTAGGCATCCTCGAGGAGCGCCCCCCGACCGATGATCGCGGGCCCGCGGATCGCGCTCCGCACGATCCGGGCCCCGGGCTCGACGACCACCCGCCCGGCGAGCTCCGCCGCCTCGAGGGTCCCGTCGATGGAGGTCTCGATCGCGTCCAGGAGGATCCGGTTCGCCTCCAGCAGGTCCTCCAGCTTGCCGGTGTCCTTCCACCAGCCCTCGATGACGTGGGGCCGGACGGTGTGTCCGCGCTCGATGAGCCCCTGGATCGCGTCGGTGATCTCGAGCTCGTTCCGCCACGAGGGCCGGAGCGCCCGCGCGGCCTCGAACACGTGGTGATCGAACATGTAGATGCCGACCAGCGCGAGGTCCGACGGCGGCTCGCTCGGCTTCTCGACCAGGCGGACCACGCGCCCGCCCTCCAGCACCGCCACCCCGAACTCTCGGGGGTTCGGCACGCGGGCGAGCAGGATCTGGGCGGCCGGAGCCTCGGCGCGGAAGCGCGACACCAGCGGCGCGAGCGGCTCGCGGATCAGGTTGTCGCCCAGGTACACGACGAACGGCGCCGTGCCGAGGAACGGCTCGGCGGTGAGGACGGCGTGGGCGAGGCCGAGCGGGGCCTCCTGGGGGATGTAGGTGACCCGGGCGCCCCAGCGACTCCCGTCGCCGACCGCCTCCCGGATCTCCGGCGCCGTGTCCCCGACCACGATCCCGATCTCGCGCACGCCGGAGGCGACCAGCGCCTCGAGCCCGTAGAAGAGGATCGGCTTGTTGGCGACGGGCACCAGCTGCTTGGCCGACGTGAACGTGATGGGCCGGAGCCGCGTGCCGCGGCCGCCGGCCAGGATGAGCCCGCGCACCGCGCCCGGGTCGCTCACGCGGCGCGGCTCACGTCAGGTGCCGGTGCTGCCAGGCGCGGTAGAGGGTCAGCAGCAGGATCTTCACGTCCAGCGCCAGCGACCAGTTCTGGATGTAGTAGAGGTCGTACTCGATCCGCTTGGCGACGGAGGTGTCGCCGCGCAGCCCGTTGACCTGCGCCCACCCGGTCAGCCCGGCCTTGACCTTGTGCCGGAGCATGTACTGCGGGATCAGCGTCTTGAACTGGTGGACGAAGAACGGCCGCTCCGGGCGTGGCCCGACCAGGCTCATGTCCCCCTTCACGACGTTCCAGAGCTGCGGGAGCTCGTCGAAGGAGAGGCGCCGCAGGGTCCGGCCGACCGGGGTCGTCCGCGGGTCGCCGCGGCGCGCCCACACTGGCCCCGTCTCCGCCTCGGCGTCCTCCCCCATCGTCCGGAACTTCAGCATCTGGAACGACCGGCCGTCCAGGCCCATCCGCTCCTGCCGGTAGAGGACGGAGCCCGGGGAGGTGAGCCGGATCAGCAGCGCGATCAGCCCCATGGCGGGCGCCAGGAGCAGCAGGCCGGCGAGCGCCAGCACGAGGTCGAGGCCGCGCTTGAGCAGCCGCGGCCACCCCGTGATCGGCGACTGGGCCAGGCTGATCACCGGGAGGCCTTCCAGCTCCTCGACCGCGGCGCGCAGGGTGACGAACTGCAGCACGTCCGGGACCATCTTGACGTCGACCAGCTCGCCCTCGATCGCGTTCAGGACCTTCAGCACCTCGTGGTGCGCCTCCAGGGGCAGCGCCAGGAACAGCTGGTCGACCCGGTAGTCGGTGAGGATCCGGGTCACCGTCTCGCAGCCGCCCAGGACCTCCTTGCCCTCGACCCGCTCCCCGACCGGGAGCCCATCGTCCAGGTAGCCGACCACCCGCACGCCGAACTCCGGGTGGCCTCGCAGGCGCCGGACCACCTCCTGCCCGAGCGGGCCCGCGCCCACGACGAGCGCGCGCCGCACGAACCGCCCGTGCCGGCGCAGTGAGCGCACGACGTCCCGGATCGCCAGCCGGACTCCGAACACCGCCACGACGTCGATCGCCCAGAACACCACGACGAACCAGCGGGAGTACGAGAAGTTCCGGAAGAAGAACGTCGACGCGACGAGGAGGAGGGTGGCGAGCGTGACGCCCTGGAGCACCACGAACGCCTCGTCGGCCTTGGTGCGCTCGTGCCGGTACTCGTAGAGCCCGACGACCCGCAGCGAGAGCGCGTGGAGGGGGACCAGGAGCACGAGCAGCGACAGGTACGGCTCGAACGGGGGCACGCCGCGCGGCGCGGGGATCAGGTCGACGCGGAACCGCACGACGTAGGCCGTGACCAACGCCGCGGCGCTCGCCAGCGCGTCGCCCGCGACGAGCGCCAGCAGGAGCCAGAGCCGCCGCTCCTTCAGCACGCGGGGCGAGTCCTCCCCGCCGCCAGCCCCGCGGCGACGAAGGCCTCCATCTCCGCCCGGAACGCCGGCTCGCCGAAGCGGAGGGCGTGGGCACGGATCTTCTCCGGGCTCCACTCGGTCTCCTCGAAGTGGCGCAGCGCCTCCCGGAGGGCGTCCGCCGATGGCTCGTGGAAGAAGAGCCCGGTCACCCCGTCGAGCACGGTCTCGGTGAGCGCGCCGCGGCCGTAGGCGACGACCGGCCGACCCGCCGCCATCGCCTCCAGCGGGGCGATGCCGAACTCCTCCTCCCCGGGGAAGACGAAGCCGCGGCAGCGGGCGATCGCCGCTCGCACCGCCCCGTCCGGCTGCCAGCCGAGGAACCGCACCGTCGGGCCGGCGCGCCCGCGGAGCCGTGGCAGCTCGGGGCCGGTGCCGATCACGTCGAGCGGCCACCCGAGCCGGGTGAACGCGTCGACGGCGATGTCCAGTCGCTTGTAGGGCGTGAGCGCCGAGACGCAGAGGAACGCGGTGCCCACCTCCCCGGGACCGGCCGGCTGGAAGAAGTCGGTCCGCACCGGCGGGTAGATCACGCGCGCCTCCCGTCCCCATGCGCGTCGGATGCGCGCCTGGACGTGCCGCGAGATGCAGGCGAGCGGTCCGGCGCGGCGCGCCGCGCGGCGATCCCACCGGCGGAGCGCGGCCAGCGCCAGCCGCCCGGCGCCCCGGGCGAGCCGGGGGACCCGGCCCAGGTACTCGCCCTCGAACGCCCAGGCGTAGCGCATCGGCGTGAAGCAGTAGACGAGGTGCGTGGCGGGCGTCGGCGGGTGCGCCGCCATGGCGACGCAGTGGCTGGTGGCCAGGACCAGGTCGTAGCCGCGGAGGTCCAGCCGGCTCACCGCGAGCGGGAAGAGCGGCAGGTAGCGGCGAAACGCGCGCGGCGCCCCCGGTAGGCGCTGGATGAAGGAGGTGCGGATCGGCCGTTCCTCGATGGTCGGGCTCACGCTGCCGGGCACGTGGACCAGCGTGTGGATGTCCGCGGCGGGGAACAGCGTGACGAGCGCCTCCAGGACGCGCTCGCCGCCTCGCATGCCGGTCAGCCAGTCATGGACCAGCGCGACCCGCATCAGTAACCCGCGCTCCTCAGACTCGCAGCGCCTCCAGGTAGACGGCGACCGTGGCCTCGGCGACGCGCCGCCACGAGAATGCACGCGCGCGGGCCAGACCGCGGGTCCGGAGCGCGGCGCGGAGAGGTTCTTGAACGGCCAGAGTATACATAGCCTCGCGCAACGCGTCAACGTCGCGCGGGTCCACGCGGAGCGCGGCGTCGCCCACGACCTCGGGCAGACCGCCGCGATCGGCGACGACCAGCGGCGCGCCGCACGCCATCGCCTCCAGCGCCACCAGTCCGAACCCCTCCCAGAGGGACGGGCACACGACGACGCGCGCGCCCTGGTACAGCCGCGCCAGCTCGGCGGTGGGCAGGGGCGCCAGCAGGGTCACGCGCGCGGCGAGGCCCCGGCGCGCGACCGCCTCCGCCACGCCCGCGCGCGCCGACGCCGGGATGCCGGCCAGGACCAGGCGGCCGAGCGGCGCGGGAAGCCGGGCGAACGCCGTCAGCAGCGCCGGGAGGTTCTTGTGGGGGAGCGGGTTCCCGACGAACAGGAAGTAGGGCTGCGCGACGCCGAGCGCGGCCAGTCCCGGGTCCAGCGCCGCCCCGTCCGGCGCCGGGCCGAACGCGGCGGCGACCCCGTTCGGGACGACCCGGATCCGGTCGGGGGCCGCCCCCAGCCGTTCGATCAGGTCCTGGCGCGTCGACTCGGAAACGGCGATCAGCCGGCGCGCCCGGCGAACGGCCAGCCGGAGCATGACGCGCGCGTACAGCGGCGCGAGCGGGTGCCGCCGCCGCGAGGGGAAGCGAAGATGGATGAGATCGTGGACCGTGACCACCGCCGGACACGGCAGCACCGGGGGGCAGACGTAGTGGGGCGCGTGGAAGAGCTCCGCACGGTCGCGGCGGACCGCGCGCGCGAGCTGCCACAGTTCCTCGACCGAGTAGGGCCGCGCGGGCTCCGGGCGCCAGGTGATCCACCCGACCGGGCTCCCCACCTCGCGCGGAAGCGCCGGCCGGGCCGGCGGCACGTACGCGACCAGCTCGTCCGGGACGCCGTCCACGGGAAGCGCGCCGAGCAGGCCCTGGATGTAGGTGCCGATCCCGAAGTCGTCGATCTTGCGGGCATCGAAGGCGAGCCTCATCGCGTCCGGTGCACGGCCTCGTAGATCGCGAGGGTCTGGCGCGCCACCGCGTCCCAGCTGAACGCCGCCGCCCGCTCGCGCCCGCGGGCGACCAGGCGCTCGCGGAGGGCAGCGTCCCCGAGCACCGCCTCCATCGCCGCTGCGAGCGCCGCCGGGTCCCGCGGGTCCACCAGGATCGCGGCGTCTCCCGCGACCTCCGGGATCGACCCGGCGCGCGCCGCGATGACGGGTGCCCCGGCCGCCATGGCCTCGAGGATCGGAAGCCCGAACCCCTCGTACAGCGAGGGGAACGCGAAGCACGCCGCGCCGGCGTAGAGGGCCGGCAGGTCCTCGATCGGCACGTAGCCCGTGAAGACCACCGCGTCGGCCACCCCGTGCGCCTCCACCGCCCGGAGGACGCCGCCGTGGAGCCAGGCCCGCGTGCCGACGAGCGCCAGCTGGGGCGCGACCGCGCCGGAGGCGGGGCGGCGACGCCGGAGCCGGGCGAACGCCTCGATCAGCCGCGCGAGGTTCTTCCGCGGCTCGAGGTTGCCGACGAACAGGCAGTACGGCGGCCGGAGCCCGTACCGGCGCGTGACCACGGCGACCGACTCCGGCAAGAGCGGCGCCGTGAACTCGGGCCCCACCGCCTCCGGGATCACGACGATCTTCGCGGCCGCGACCCCCAGCATGCGCTGGAGGTCGCGCCGCGTCGCCTCGGAGACGGCGATCACCCGATCGGCGGAGCGCACCGCCAGCCGGGTCATGAGCCGCATGTAGAGGCTGTACCGCCGCGGAACGGTCTCGGGAAAGAGGAACGAGACGAGATCGTGGATCGTGACCACGGTGCGGAACCCGAGCTTCACGTGGGGGAGGAACACGGCCGGCCCGTGATAGACGTCCGTCCGGTGCGCGCGGAGCCGGAGCGGCAGGTAGGCGAGGAGCCACAGGTCGCCGCGCACGTGATCCTCGAACGACACGCGCGTGGGCCAGGGGCGGACGTTCGGCTGCCGCACGGGGAGCCCGGGGCCCCCGGCCGCGACGAGGCACGTGTAGCGGTTGGTGCGGTCGAGGGCCGCGAGCGCGCCGATCAGGCGCTGGGTGTACGCCCCGACCCCCGACTGCCGCCGGGCGATGTAGCGGGCGTCCAGGACGATCCGCACTACGGGCCGCCCGGCGGCTCACCCGGCCCGGGTCGGCCGCGGGCGCCCCGCGTGAGCCGGGCCCACACGGCCGCCGGCAGGGGACGGAGGACGAGCACGCCCAGGCCGAAGCCGGCCAGCCCGGCCAGCGCGCGCGCCGGCCCGGCGGGCATCGCGACGCCGGCGATCGCCCCCGCGGCCGCCGCTCCCAGGGCGCGGAGCGCGCCCTGGCCCAGCGGGAGCCCGATCAGGGACCGCAGGCTCGCGAGGCTCGCCCCGAGCGCCACCGCCTCGACCAGCAGGACCGCCATCGCCCCGCCGACCGCGCCACCGGCCCACACGAGCGCCGGCGTGAGCGCCGCGCTGGTCCCGAACGCGACCGCGGCGACCGCACGCAGCCGCCGCGGGCGGTCCAGGGCCAGGAACACGGCGGCCAGGAACTGCTGGAGCATGGCGCACCCGACCGCGCCGCCGAGCACCGAGAGGACCGGGCCGGCGGCGGCGTACCCCCGGCCGTAGACGAACGCGACCAGCTCCGGGCCGCCGAGCGCGAGACCGAGCGCCACCGCGAGCGCACCGAGCAGGAGCAGCTCGGCGGTCTGGGTCGCGAGCGCGGCGAACCGGGCCGTCTCGGGACCGGTGCGGGCGAGCTCCGGGTAGACCGCCGCGACCAGGGCGACGGGCGCGACCAGCGCGACGTCGTACACGCGGAACGCCGCCCCGAAGTGGCCGGCCGCCTGGTCTCCGGCCAGCAGCGCGACGGCGATCGGCGCCAGCCGCGCGGTCGCGAACCCGAGCAGCTGGGCCTGGGCCACCGGGGCCAGCTCGCGCGCGAGCGCCCGCGCGGCGCCCGGCCGCCCCCGGGCATCGAGCGGGGCGAGGCGCCGTCGGATCAGCCGGACGGCGAGAGCCAGCGACACCGCCGGCGCGACCGCGAACGCCGCCGACAGCCCCGGGAGCCCGGCGCCCGCGGCGAGGGCGGCGAACCCGATGGCGACCAGCACCGCTTTCTCGACGAGCCGCACCCCCAGCTCGCACTCGAGCCGCTGGAACCCCGTGAACACGGCGACGGCGTTCTCCACCAGCGCCTGGAGGGCGATCGCCAGCCCGAGCAGCCACACCGCCGCCACCGCGTCCCAGGGGCGACGGGTGACCAGCGGGATCAGCGCGAGGACCGGTCCGGCCCCGGCCAGGAGCCCGAGCTTGAGCCGCGCGGCCGTGGCCCAGCGCTCGCTCGTCTCCGCCGGCGCGCGGGCCACGGCGCGCGTCAGGACGACGGGGATCCCGAAGTCGACGGCGACGCCGAGGACGGTCGCGAGGGCGTAGGCGAAGGTGAACTTGCCGAACTGGGTCGGGCCCAGGATCCGGGCGCTCACGATCACGAGCGCGAGCGACGCCAGCCGCGTCCCCTGCACCGCGACCTTGAGGAGCGCGTTCCGCGCCATCCGGTCGGCGGCGCCGACGACCGGGGTCACGATGCGACCGCCCGGTAGACGGCGAGGGTCTCGCGCGCGGTGCGCTCCCACGAGAACTCGGCCGCGCGCGCCAGCCCCGCCGCCCGGAGCCGCTCCCGGAGCGCCTCGTCGCTCAGCACCTGCCCGAGCGCCTCCGCCAGCGCGGCCGCGGTCGGCTCGACCAGGAGGGCGGCGCCCCCGGTCACCTCCGGCAGCGCGCCCCGGTCGGACGCGACCACCGGCACCCCGGTGGCCATCGCCTCCAGCACCGGCAGCCCGAACCCTTCCCAGATCGACGGGAACGCGAACGCCCGGGCCCCCCCGTAGAGGGCGGGGAGTGCCGCGTCCGGCACCGGGCCCAGGAACCGGACGAGGTCGGTCACGCCGAGCCGCCGCGCGTGGGCGGCCGGATCCACGCCCCAGCCCGGCGCGCCGACGACGACCAGCTCCGTCCGGCCCCAGTCCCCCGTCGCGCGCAGCCGCGCGACGGCGGCGAAGAGGGCCGCGAGGTTCTTCTTCGGCTCGAGCAGGCCGACCGAGAGGACGTACGGCCGCTCGAGCCCGTACCGCTGGCGGGCGGCCGCGAGCGCGGCGGGTCCGGGCGGCGCGAACCCCGGCCCGGCGGCCTCCGGCACGACCACGACGTGAGCCGCCGGGAGCCGGAACCGATCGAGGATCTCCCGCCGGGTCGTCTCCGAGACGGCGATGACGCGGGCCGCCCGCCGGAGTGCCGGTCCCACGAGGCAGCGCACCACCCACCGGTGCCGGCGCGGGACCAGCGCGGGGAACCGGAGCGGGATCAGGTCGTGCACCGTCGTCACGAGCGCCGCCCGGCCGCGCGGCGGCAGCTCGAATCCGGTGACCCCGTGGTAGACATCGACGGGGCGGCGCCGCAGGTCGCGCGGCAGGTGCCAGAGCGTCCAGACCAGGCGCCGGGGCGTCGGGAGGCACCGCACGTCGACGCCCGGCAGAGCGAGGCCGGCGCGCTGGTCGACGTAGAGGGTCCAGGCCTCCCCCGGGGCGACCCGCACCAGCGCCTCGGCGAGCGACCGGGTGTAGCGCCCGATGCCGCTTCGAGGCTCCGCCCACAGGCGCGCGTCGAGCGCGATGTGCATCTAGCCGCGCCCATTGGGCGATTCTGGCGTCCTGGCCAAAGCGGTCCAGTCTAGCCCGGCACGCTCCCCCCCTCAAGGCTGCAAGTTCCCGTGCTGCTCGATCGGGATGTGTGGTAATCTCCGTTCACCTGACATCGATGCTGAGGGAGCCAGGCCCATGAAGACGTACCGCGATCTGGTCGCCGAGGCCAAGCGCGCCGTCCCCGAGGTCACCGTCGAGGAGGTTCGGGATCGGCTCGCCCACGACCCCGATCTGGCGCTGGTCGACGTCCGCGATCCCGACGAGTACCGCGAGGGCGCCATCGCCGGCGCCGTGCCGATCAGCCGGGGATTCCTCGAGTTCAAGGTCCCGGAGGCGTTCCCCGACCCCGAGACCCCGCTGGTGCTCTACTGCCTCTCCGGCCTGCGGTCGCTCCTGGCCGCGAAGGTGCTGCACGACCTCGGGTACACGCGGGTGGCCTCCATGGCGGGCGGCATCCGGCGCTGGAAGGAGCTGCGGCTGCCCCTCGTCAAGGACGAGCCCCTCACCCCGGAGCAGATGGAGCGATACAGCCGCCACTTCATGCTCGCCCAGGTCGGCGAGCGCGGGCAGAAGCAGCTGCTCCGCTCCAAGGTCCTCCTCATCGGGGCCGGCGGCCTGGGCTCACCGGCCGGCGTCTACCTGGCCGCGGCGGGCGTCGGCACCCTGGGGCTGGTCGACTCGGACGTCGTGGACCTCTCGAACCTCCAGCGTCAGATCCTCCACCGGACGGAGGACGTCGGCCGGCCGAAGGTGGAGTCGGCCCGGGACACGATCCGGGCGCTGAATCCCGACGTCACGGTCGTCCCCTACGCGGAGCGGCTCACCGTCGAGAACATCGAGCGCATCATCAAGGACTACGACCTGATCGTCGACGGGTCGGACAACTTCGCGACCCGCTACCTCGTGAACGACGCCTGCTACCTCGCGGGCAAGCCGAACGTCCACGGGTCGATCTTCCAGTTCGAGGGGATGGTCACGGTGCTGGCGCCCGGCCGGGGACCGTGCTACCGGTGCCTGTACCCGGTGCCGCCGCCGGCGGGCCTCGTCCCGTCCTGAAACGAGGCGGGCGTCCTGGGCGTGCTCCCGGGACTCATCGGGGTCGTGCAGGC
>Ga0070741_10010393_pt1 | contig 17608 bp, 14 predicted proteins | sample Coa_R1_4_FD_66440 | JGI IMG/M metagenome (GOLD analysis project Ga0070741, IMG submission 66440) | Surface soil microbial communities from Centralia Pennsylvania, which are recovering from an underground coalmine fire - Coalmine... | ecosystem: Environmental > Terrestrial > Soil > Unclassified ...
GAAAGAATTGTTCAATCAGCAACCATTCGCTATACTTCAAGTCGGTCGGGTAGGTTTGGGTGAATTTGCTCATTCCCCAAGCTTACTCGACTTTTGGCGATTTATGAAACACTCTCTAATCCATACAATTGAAGTTGATCTCACTCAAAAGTGGAGGTGGGATGGCGTCACCACAAGGCTAAAAGGCGGTAGCACACTTGCCGGATGGTGCTGTTATTGGTGGCATCTCTCGTCTGGTCCCACCTATTCCAGAGGAAGACCCAATCCACAGGTGATTTGGGGCAAGGGTTCAGCTAGCTTCTTTTGTAGCAACAGTGATCCGACCCCATTCTGTCCAGGAAATAATCAACAATATCCAATGACGCTAAATGCCCAAGTTTGGGGATATTATGACGGACAGGCTGTAGCACAGCCCGGCACAAATTACAGCGGGCAGGTTATACCGTATGGAACCGTCTATTACACGCTGAGCGTGCAATGATAGTAGACCCTGCATGTAACGGCTCCAAGACTCGAAGGTGGGCGAGGAGATGTCTCGCCCACCAATTCCGTTAGCAAAGTAGAATGGCTTTAAGGCCATCGGAGGACCAAAGTGAACGACGCGTATTCCAGCTCAAATAGACTCCCGGCAAAAGGAGGAGCAATGCAATTTCGAATAGGGCGCATATTATGTCTTTTAGGTGGCGCTGGAGGAGTCATAGTAGTTGTCATATTCAGTGTGTCACAGGTAGTTGCCTTCTCTGCATCGCTTTCCCAAATGCCGCTGAATATGTTGTTAACCGTATTTGGAGGAGAGATTATCTCCCTTTTGTTGATTGGAGGTGCCTTTGCTATCATCTCAGTTCTCGCGGCTCGATCAAGTCCGCAACAGAAAAAACTACGAGGTCTAACAATCTTTTTTATAGCGCTTATTTTGACTGTGATATCCTTCCTGACTTTACCCACAATCGGGTTTTTCATTATGCCAATGGCAATTGCTGGGCTAGTCGGGGCGGTAGTTATTCTTGCATCGCTTGTATTTTCATAATTTCGTGATCCGCAGCCTGCGATTCAAGCGCGTCAAAATGTAAGAGGCGCGCGCTGCCAGACTCGGCTCCGCGACTTTACACAAAATTTGACATACTGCCGCCAAGACAGACCTTCACAATGCGGAAGCAATTTATAAAGTCGCGGTTCTTCAAACGATCTCTCAACAAGAGGTCATTACGCCTCAACAATTGAAATCCAACTTGTTGGACCTCGTGACACCGGAGGGAGGATTTAAAGCGACACCCACTGCGCTAACCGCAGATCTAGCATCAACCTTTTTTGCACTTGACACGCTAACGAGGATGGGTTACTCAAGTGACATTCAGCCAGAACGAACTCGTCAATTTGTGATCTCTACTCAAGACGAATATGGGTTTACTTATGTGCCCAAGTCAACCCTGAAACAGGAGCCTTTCAAGGGCTCTAGCCTTGAGCAGGCATTGGCTACGCACCTTGGTTTCGAGATTCTCGAGATGGTAGAAAGTGGCGTTACACCGAGTCGCTTTGCTTTGCCTTGATCACTCGCATGAGGCAGTCTTAAGTCTGTAAAATTCCCGCGAGACTTTGCGGGGAAACCGCGACTCGCCGCCGCACCCGCAGAGTTTGCTTGTACGCTCCGTATGGGCGTAGATTTGACTAGAGTTTGGCAAATGCCCCAGGACAAACTGGAAGCGAGGCTTTAGCCGGACCGCCTAACGGCTAAAATCCGCGCATTTGCCAATGTCCAGTTAACCAACTTTGGTGAACGTCAAGAATGACAGCGTGGGCGTAACGTGAGCTATTCCATCTCGACCCGATAATCCCTTCCCTCCCATCGTTCGTCCTCCACCCAGCGAAACGTAAAACGAATCGGCGCGCGCTGCGCTTTCGCAATCTCAATGTCCACAAACGCAATGCCCAACGCCGTCAGCGTCGCGCGTGTGTCTTGCACGGTTGCCCACTCGTCATTCGTCCAACGCAGCGAAAAATCGGCGGGCGCTTGTACGCGCAGAACCCAGCCCGGTTTCACTGCGCGGACGCGCCGATTCGGTTTCCAAATTTCCAGCAAACGATGCACGTGTCCATCCCGATAGCGTTCCGCGACCTGCGGCAAAAAATCAAAGACCTGTCCATCCGCAGTCGAACGCAGCAACTTGATATATTCCGCGTGCGCCCACAGCAGCGGCATCGCCGCGCCGGTCGGTTTGCCCAAAAAGAGCCCCTGCGCGGGGCGGTCCGCCTCATCCCACACTTGTTCCGGCAATAGACCGATTGGAGACGCGAAGCGTTCCAACGCGCGCAAAAAGGGTTCGGGCAAATTTCCGGCAGCCAACTCGTAATGCCCGCGTTCGCCGATGAGCAGGGGCCACGCGCGTCCTTTGCCGTAGCCCAGATAGGGACCGCCGTCTTGGCGCTGTCCATATCCGTCGTGATTGTAGCGATGCCACACCGGACCGAACGGGGTTTCCACTTTTGACACCGCATCCACAACTTGAAGCGAATCTTGAATCAGCGAATCTTCCGCTTTGCGAATGCCATAGCGCACCAATTCCAAAAAACCTGCGTCCACAATGTCCTTCGCCGGAAACTCGGATTGTTCCCACGACGCTTTGTTCGCAATGCGCAGCAAGCCGTGATTTGGATTTTCGTCCGGCTGCGCCTCATTCATTGCGACCGGGTGAATGCGAATATAGTGACGCGGAATATCGGGCGCGAGCGTTCCTTGCGTCGTGACTGTCCACGCTTCAACGTGACATTCGAGAAAGTCCGCGTACTCTTGGATAAAATTCGCGGTCGTTTCGTCGCCGCGCGCGCGCGTCATTTCCGCCGCGCAGGTTAGCGCGGCAATGTTGGACACGAGCGTCGAAGGCGAATACCCACTCGCTTCTTCCCAACGTTCCTGCGGCGTTGCCGGTCCATGACGAATCATAAATGACGCCGCGCGCAAGACCATCGGGTACGGGTCGAAATGGCGCAGCGCGTTCATCGCCCGCAAGCGCCACGCCAGCAAAACGGGAAATGCCACTTCGTCGAGTTGAATGCCTTGCCAGTACGCTTCCCCGTTGACCCAAAAGTTTTGGGCAAAGCCGCCGTCGGGGCGCTGTGACACCGCCAAAAAAATCAGCGCGCGCAGCGGCGTCAGTGTATTCTCGGTCGCGAGGAGTCCGGTGGCGCTGTTGACCAAATCGCGCGTCCAGACCAAATGATAACCACCCTCGCCCTCCGCATCGCCGTGATGTTCACCCCAGGGAATGCTGAGCGACGCAATCAGCGCGCCGGGAAAAAGTTTATCCTCGTGGGCGAGCAGAATGCTTTCACTGCGATGGTAAAGATTTCCTCCATCCCCGGTCACGCTCTCCAAATTCCGCATGTGCCGACTGCCGCGCTGCCATTGTTCTTGAAACCGTTCCCGCTGTTCATCAAAGGAAATGCCGAGCGATTGAAACAACGTCGTCACCGCATTGTGAAACGAATTCCCGAACGCGATGCCGAGCGTGAATTCCGTCCCGCGGCGCAAATCCATTTCGCCCGTCAGCGCAATGTTGCCGTCCTGCGCGCAATCGTACGTCCAATCCAGAGTAAAGTTTTCCGACAAATCCTTCCACCCGTCGTTGACGCCAACAAAGCCGCACGCGCCGCGCGCCAAACCGACGGTTGCGCCCAACGCGAGCCACGTATTGTTTTTTTGCGCGACCAAAATCCGCTGCCCCGCGACCATTGCCACCGCGCCGTTATTGTGCCAGCCGCCTACTTGGAGATGCGGCGCACAAAGGACGTACAGCTTGAGTTTGCCTGCCCATTCAGGCGCGGCTTCAAAACGCGTGTGAATCAGGATACTACTCTCGTGCGGGTCGGCGATGATTTCTTTGACGAGGCGATAACGCGCGTCCGGGTCAGACCGCGTTATCCGAATACCGGTGCTGTGCGCCGACAGCGCCTCCATTTCCGCTGAAAGCTGCGACTCGGCATGGAAAAACGTTTCGCCGTCGGTGACGAGATACTGTACATCGCGCACTTGTGGACGGTCCACCGTCGGATAATAAATTTCGTTCAAAATTCCTTCAGACACTGTGAACCAGACGCGGCTGGAGGTCGAGTACGCTGTGCCAATGGCATCCTTGTTGCCGCGCGTCCAAGTGGGCGCCGCGCCGGGACCGCCGGGCGCGGGATTTTCACAGGGGATGATTGTTTGCATCAAATGTTCCTCATTCTGCGGCTTTACTCTCCGTTGCTTCGGATAACATTTCCAACGCCTGAATCCGCTGCGCGTATTCGAGGCGGCAATCCGGACAGCGCGCCAAGTGTTTTTGGGCAGCGGCAAAAATCGCGTCGCGCTTTGCGCCTGCGATTGCGCAATCGGCAAGATACTCCATGATCGCGGCGATGTATGCCCATCGCAACATTGATCACACGTCAACATTCTGCCGCCGCGCGGGTCATTCGTCGCGCGCAAGATTTCCCACAGCGCCGGGAATTCGGATTCAAGCGGCTCCATCGGCATCCTCGCCTCATTTCGTTGTGCCCAGCATACGCCCGATTGGCACGCCTGACTGTAATCCCGGATACATTTGAAAATAAAAACCTGCCGGATTCATCCGACAGGTTTCGAGTCTGTATCTCAAGCGCTCGACGAGCTTATCAACCGGGTTATTTGAGCTTCAAATAATCGCGAATCGCCAGCGCCGCGCTCGCGCCTTCGCCGGCGGCTGACGCGATTTGCGCGGTTGCGCCCGCGCGCACATCGCCCGCCGCAAAAATGCCCGGACGACACGTTTCCATGTCGAACGGATGCCGCGTGCGCCATTCCTCCGAATAATGTTCCAAATTCGCGACGTGCAAGAGGTCGTGCCCGGTGCGAATGAATCCGTACGCGTCGCGTTCGACCAAGTCCTTGAACGGCGCGCTGTTGGGTGTCAGTCCGATGAAAATAAACGCGGCAGCCGGATGCAGCTCTTCCACTTGACCATTCTTTTGATTTTCAATCACGACGGTATCCAGTTTGCCGTTTCCGCGAAATTCTTGGACGACTGTGTTGTAACGCACCGCGATATTTGGCTTGCGCGCAATTTCATCTTGCGCGGTTTTGCTCGCTTTGAGGGAATCGCCGCGCACGAGCAGCGTCACTTTTTTCGCAAACTTGGTGAGGAATAAACCTTCTTCCACCGCGCTGTTGCCGCCGCCGACGACGACCAACTCGTCTGCGCCTTTGTAAAATGGACCATCGCACGTCGCGCAGAAATGAATGCCCGCGCCGATAAAATCATCTTCGCCGCGCACATTCAATCGCCGATAATCCGCGCCGGTGGCAATCAGAATCGCGTGCGCGCAGTATTGCATGCCATCGCCGGTGGCTACGACGCGGAACGGGTCTTTGAGCATCACTTGTTTCACATCCATTGCTTGGAGAATCTCTACGCCGAATCTTCGCGCTTGTGTGCTGAATCGTTCTGCGAGTTCCGCGCCGCTGATGCCATCGGGAAAACCGGGATAGTTGGCGATATTTTCGGTTAGTCCGGCTTGTCCGCCGACGCTGCTCTTTTCGATGATGAGCGTCTCGATGCCTTCCCGCGCGGCATACAACGCCGCCGTCAAGCCCGCCACACCGCCGCCAATCACAATCAAGTCATAAAATTCATCCTGCGCTTTGGTGCTCAACCCAAGTTTCGCGGCGAGTTCCGCGTTCGAGGGTTCGACCAGAATCGAGCCGTCGGGAAAAACAATCGTCGGCACGATGCGTTTGCCGTGATTGATTTTTTCGACATATTCGCGCGCGGCATCGTCGCGCTCAATGTCCACGCTTTGATACATTACGCGCTGTTCGCCAAAAAACTTTTTCGCGCGTTTGCAATCGGGGCACCAATAGGTGCCATACACAATAATCTGTGGTTCTGCCATCTCATGCTCCTTGCAATGACAATTACAATGCTTCCATTTGTTCGGAGACATTCCAAAGCATGTGACCCGCGCATCCCCTTGCGAATGAATCCGGATACACCGAGTATAGCAAACGTTTCACCTCGGGTCTGTAAGGAAGCATACGGTTGTCCCGCAATAACTTTGCAAAAAAAAACAGTTTGCTCCGGAAGGGTGCAAACTGCGCCGATGCCTGTCGAGAGAGTCTTGCGCTCTATCCATTGCCTTTGTCCGTCAATGCGGCAAGCCCGGGCGCATCAAGAATGACGATGGCTTTGCGTTGAATGTCAATCAAGCCCTGCTGTTTGAAGTGATTGAGCGTTTGGGTCACCGTCTCGCGGTACGTGCCGATAAAATCCGCGAGGTCTTGATGCGAATAGCCGGTGATGCGGTCGCCGCTTTTTTCGCGCAAGCGTATGAGCAGCGCGGCGAGACGCTTTGACACATCCATATAAGAAAATTCGCTCAAACGCTTTTCCACATCGCTCAAACGCGTGCCGACAATTGTGAGGAGATGGAGCAAAGTTTCGGGATACGCTTGCAGGAGCTGGAGGACATCGTGGCGGCTCATTACGCACAAGGTGCAGGGTTCCACCGCTTCGGCAAAAGTATTTTGCATGCCCTGTCCGATGATGGACATTTCGCCAAAGACCGTTCCGGGCGTGAGTGTGTCCAGAATCATTTTGCGCCCATCCGGCGACAACTGATAGAGCTGGACGCGCCCCTCTTTGAGAATAAAAAGGGTCTCGGCGGTTTCACCCGGCATGTAAAAGATGCGTCCCTTTTCACATGTCGTCATGGCAAGATTATCTTCGATGGCGTGCAATTCATCCTGCGGCATGCCATGAAACAATTCGTTTTTGGTGAGATACGCGATTTTGGTTTGTGGCGCGTTGACCATCGGAGCTTCTTTGACGGGAGCGTTTTTGTTCAACGGGCGCAAAAGATTGCGTAGGGTCTTGTTCGCCATGTCCTTCTTTCACCTCAAACTGATTATACATCCAAGCAGCACGCCTAGTGTTGCGCGCAATATAATCCAAACGACGGGAGCGAGATGTGATGTGGCTTACAGACGGCAATGCGCTTGCGCGCTACAATCCATTCCAAAAAAGGAACAAGACATGGCAATTCAAATTGAACACATCCATGGACGTTCAATCTTGCAAGGATTGAGTGGGAACAAAATGAACCAAGAACCGTTGGCGCTAGAGGTTGTGGTAGCCAAACATTGTCAACAGTGCCGCCAGTCGCTGCAAGTCGCGGACGCGCTGCAAAAGGAATTCCCCGCGCTCAAGGTGCGTGTCGTTGACCTTGACGCGCCTGACGCGGTGAAACCGGACGCGGTGTTTGCTGTGCCTTCGTATCTGCTAAACGGGCGCGTCGTTTCTCTGGGCAATCCCGAAGTAGAAGAAATCAGTGGGACGATTCGCGCCTTGCTCCAAGCGCGCGAGGTAGCGAAATAACGAGTTGCCCAGATTGCTGCGCTCAGGAATACAAAGGCGCATTGGAAATTCGTTTTATTCGGGTTTCGATTGTTTTCGCGTTGCAGCTCACCTTGGTTCGCTCGAAAAGTTTTGCGTTGCCGTAATTTGGAATACGGTCCCAGCGCTCCCTATTCCAAACAATCCGCGCGAGTCAATCCTCAAGCCGAGTCCAAGCCCCCTTGAAGTTTCCCGAAAGGCGCCTACGCGGGAATTGACAACGCCCCGCCTTTTTGGTATCTTGATAATAGACTGACTAGTCAGTCTATTATCAAGATAAGGAAACAGCCATGTCCCCCCGCACCGACGTAAGTATCGAACGAAAAAGCCAAATTTTAGATGCCGCCACCGCCGTCTTTGCGCGCAAAGGTTTTTACGAAGCGAGCATGGACGACATCGTGGACGAATCGGGCTTGAGCAAAGGCGCGCTGTATTGGTATTTCAAAAGCAAAGACCAAATCATCTCCGCCCTGCTCGATCGTTTGTTTGAACCCGAATTGGAAGAATTGCGCGCGCTTGGCAATGCGGAAGGTTCCGCGCGCGCGCGCTTGCTGGAATTCGCCGCGCTGACCGCGCGCGAAATGAAACGCATGACGCGCATTATTCCGCTGACGTACGAGTTTTACGCGCTGGCGTTTCGCAATCCGGCGGTTCGCAAAAAACTGCGCGAATTTTTGCGCGAGTACATTCGCAATCTGATTCCGCTCATCGAACAAGGGATGGCGCGCGGCGAATTTCGCCAAACGGATGCCGCGCAAATTGCCACGGCGCTTGCTGCCGCCGGCGAAGGCACCCTGCTGCTTTGGGTGTACGACCCAAAAGGGATTGACCTCGACCAACAGCTGGTCGCCGGAATGCAATTGATTTTGGATGGCATCGCGGGGAATGTGGAAAATTCCAAGTGAAACAATTCTCATTGTGTTCGACCCAGAAAGGATTCGACAATCGTTCATCATGAGTGACAATGCTTTGATTCGTCTGGAGCAAGTGACCAAAGAATATGCGCTGGGCGAAACGACGGTACACGCGCTGCGCGGTTTGGATTTGCGTCTCGACGCGGGAGAATTTATTGTGCTGCTCGGTCCGTCGGGCTGCGGCAAAACGACGACGCTCAATTTGATTGGCGGCTTGGACCAGCCGACGCGCGGGCACGTCATTGTCGGCGGCGAAGATATCGCGCAGTACAAAGCGGACCAGCTCACCGATTATCGCCGCCGCAAAATTGGATTTGTGTTTCAATTTTTCAATCTCATTCCCACTTTGTCCGCCGCCGAAAATGTGGAATTCGCGCTCGCGTTGAATGATGACGCGCGCGATTTGCGCCAACGCGCGTTCGCGTTGTTGGAACGCGTCGGGCTGCGCGAACGCGCGAATCATTTTCCTTCACAATTGTCCGGAGGCGAACAGCAGCGCGTGGCGATTGCGCGCGCGTTGGCGAACGACCCCGCCGTATTGTTGTGTGATGAACCCACCGGCAATCTCGACGCGGATACGGGACACCATGTGCTGCGCGTGATGCGCGAGCTCAATCGCGCGCAAGGCACGACCGTCATTCTCGTCACGCACAACGCGGCGATTGCGCCAATGGCGGACCGCGTGGTGCGATTGCATGACGGCATGATTCAAAACATAGAAACAAACCGCGCGCCGCAAGCGGTGGAACAACTCGTCTGGTGATGCCATGCTGCATTTACTTTTGCTAAAAAACCTGCGCGATCTGCGCGCGTCACTCGCACAAACCATCGCGCTAATCATCATTGTCGCGTTGGGTGTCGCCAGCTATGTCGCGTTGATTGGCGCATATCGCGACCTCGCCACATCATACAATCACACGTACGAACAGCTCGCGTTCGCGGATGTTACCTTCGCGCTCGATTCTGCGCCGTCGGATGTTGTGAATCAAATCGCAAAAATTCCCGGCGTCGCCGCCGTCACGGGACGTTTGATTGTAGACACCGGACTCGATTTGCCGCCGGAACTTGGCGGCGTCAAAAACGCGCAAATTCGCGCGCGCTTGATTGGCATTCCCGAAGACGCGCACCCGCGCGTGAACGACGTATTAGTCGAGAGCGGACGATATTTTCAACCGCGCGACGGCAAGGTCGCGCTGCTCGAATCGCATTTTGCGTCTATATACAATCTTGCGCCCGGTGCAACCGTGACGCCGATTATTAACGGGCGCAAGCAGCCGCTGCAAGTGATTGGCACAGTCGCAAGTCCCGAATATTTGATCGTGAGCGCGAGTCGCCAGGATGTGATTCCGTCGGCGCGTTCGTTCGCCGTTATCTTTGTGCCAGCGACAGAATTGGACCGGCTCATGGGCGGGAATGCGGGCATCAACAACATTGCAGTCCGTTTTGCTTCGGACGTGAATCCCGACAATGTGATTCAAGCGATTGACCGTGAGCTCAACGCGTACGAAATTAATTCGACGACCTTGCAAGCTGACCAGGCATCGAATGCCGCATTACATCTCGACCTCGAAGGGTATCGCGAAATTGGTTTCATGATGCCCGCATTGATTTTGTTTGTCGCGGCGGTTTCGTTGTACGTGATGTTGGGGCGCTTGATTCGCGCGCAGCAAGCGCAAATCGGATTGATGAAAGCGTTGGGCTATGCCGACCGCGCGATAGTTTTGCATTATCTCGGACTCGCGCTGCTCATCAGCATTGTCGGTACGCTGCTCGGCGTTGCGCTGGGCATTCCGCTCGGCAGTGAAATTACAACCGAATACGCGACCGAGTTGGGCATTCCGCTCGTCGCAACGCAGGTGTATCCCGATTTGATGGTGGAGGGCGCAATCCTCAGCATCGTGCTCGCGCTGTTGGGCGGACTCGTGCCCGCGCTGCAAGCGTCGCGTTTGCCGCCGGTCGTCGCGATGCGTCCGACGCCGCAGGTGATAGTCAAGGGCGGTCGCACGTGGATTGAACGCGTGGTGCGTTTGCCATTGTGGCTGCGCGTCGCGCTGCGCAATGTGGTTCGCGTTCGCAGTCGTTCGCTTTCCACCGGCTTGGGCATCTTGTTCGCGTTCGTGCTTGTGCTCGGCGCGTGGAGTTTTATGGACTCGATGCAGTTCATGCTGCAGGACACGTTCCAAAATGTCGAACGTTGGGATGTGATGGCAGTGTACAGCACGCCGCATTCGTGGTCCACCCTGCATCGCATCGCAAGTATGGACGGCGTGAAACGCGTCGAACCCATTTTGTTGTTGCCCGCGACGATAAAAGGGGGGGGGGCGAGTGAAGACATCGCGGTCACGGCAATTGACCCCGCGCAAACGCTGCATCGCCTCGAACTGGAAAACGGCATCACGCCCCCGCAGGCGTTGGGAGATAACAAAATTGTTTTGACTGCCGCGCTCGCGAACAAATATCATCTGCGCGTGGGCGACCCGGTGACGATGGTGACTCGAGCGAAACCCGGTTCGCATGAGAAAATCACGCGCACATTAACGCTCGGCGGCATTGCGGATGAAATGATGAGCGCGGTCGGTTACATTTCGCTCGACGAAGGCTCCAAGTGGGCGAACATCACAGGGTTCGCGATGAATGGCGTATACCTTCAAGTGAATCCATCGCAAGCCGCCGCGATTCGTTCCGCGTTGTACGATGACACCAAAGCGTCGAGCGTGCAGCTCAAGTCCGCCGTGCAAGCGGATTGGGTTTCGTTGATGGGATTGTTCTACGCCTTTATCGGAATGTTGGTCGTGTTCGCGTTGGCGATGACGTTCGCGTTGTTGTTCAACACGATGACGGTGAATGTGTTGGAGCAGCAGCGCGAGTTGGCGACGATGCGCGCGATTGGCACGAATCGCAGAAAAATTCTGCTGATGATGATGGGTGAAAGTGTTATCGTGTGGCTGCTCGCCTTGATTCCCGGTTTGGTGTTGGGCACGCTCGCCGCGCGCGAATTGGGCGGCGCGTTCCAAACGGATTTGTTTGCGCTCAACATTGTGATTGCGCCGACAAGTTATGTGGTCGCGGCGTTGGGAATTTTGTTGACGATGCTGCTTGCCGCGCTGCCTGCCATTCGCCGCGTGAATAAATTGAATTTGGCAGAGGCGACGAAAACGCTGACGTGAGGCATGATATGACTGAACCATCTATCCAACGCGTGACGCGCACCAAGCGCCAAGCGCAGGCAACGTACGACAAACTGGCGCCCTGGTACGACTGGATCGAGGGCAACTGGGAGACCCGACTGCGCGTGCTTGGTTTGCAGAAATTGTGTGTTCAACAAGGAGAGACGGTTCTGGAAATCGGTGTAGGCACAGGACACAGTCTTGAATGGCTCGCCCGCACCACGGGTGCAGCCGGTCAGGTATTGGGTTTGGATCTCTCGCCGCGCATGCTTGACGTTTCGCGACAAAGAACAGACAAGCTGGACATCGCAGCGAGGGTCGCATTGATACGCGGTGATGCCGTGAGGATTCCGTTTGCAACGCATACGGTGGATGCAATTTTTATGAGCTTTGTGCTTGAGCTTTTTGATACGCCGGAAATTCCACAAGTCTTGAGAGAATGCCACCGCGTGCTAAAGGCAGGAGGACGGATTGGTATCGTTTCCCTTTCGAAAAGCGGGAGACCAAGCCGGCTCAGAGACCTGTACGAATGGGGACATGACCATTATCCGAATGTGCTGGATTGTCGTCCCATTTATGTGCAGACAGCAATTCGGGACGCGGGCTTTCAAACTCTCGACGCAAACCTCCATTCTTTGTGGGGACTGCCAATCGAAATTGTCATTGCAAAAAAACAGAACGGCTCCTGATGCGGGCGGCTTTTGCCCCCGCTACTTTGTCGTGGGCGTAGGATAGGTACTATGAATTCACGCAGCATGTTGGTGGACGACGACGCACTGGTGCGGTGCAGTCTCAAGTATCGTCTTGAGCGCGAAGGATATGCCGTGACGACGCGCAAAGCAGCACAGCTGAACGGTTGAAATTGGAAGCAGAGAAATATCTTCCGGTCTAGTCCTGTGCTTGTCGAAGCGTGAGCAAAACAATTTCGGGCGCGCAGTGGTAACGAAATGGGACCATTACGGTTCCAAGTCCTCGCGAGACATAGAGTTGAAATGAGCTGAAGGAAATCAACCCACTCGAAAGTCGTCTGCCGTACCGCGAGTTATTGATCAGTGGTCCTATCCCCGGCAGGTGGATTTGTCCGCCGTGCGTGTGTCCTGACAAAACCAAACACACGCGCGCGTCGTCAAGTTCCATCACAAAATCGGGATTGTGCGAAAGCAAGATGACCATATCCCCTTTCACCGCGCCTTGGAGCGCCGCGTGAATGTCCTGCGCGTCTTCCCACAAATCGCCTACGCCCGCGATGCAGATACGGCTGTCGGCGCGCGTCAACCAAATGTTTGTGTTGGTGAGTTCTACAATCCCCGCGCGTTGGAGTGCGGTTCGCACCGCGCACACGTCTGCATCAAAATCGTGATTGCCGAGAACGCCATAAACGCCCAACGGCGCGTCAAGGCAAGCCAGTAAAGTTTCGATGGGCTGAATAAAATCAGTCCCTTCGGAAATGTAATCGCCGCCAAGCAAAATCAAATCGGGCTCGAGTTGATTTACTTTTTCAATCACGCGTTCGAGAAAGGCAGGCGGCGTCAGCGGGCTGCAATGGAAATCTGTCAAGAACACAATCTTGAGTCCATCAAATGCAGTCGGCAATTGTGAAAATTCAATTGTCGTGTGCGTAACCTCGATACTCCGCGCGTCGCCGTGAAAACGTGCGGCGGTGAAAATCCATCGCAAGAGGATGAGCAAAGGCAAATAGAGTCCGACGACGAGCGCGCGTTTCGCATACGTCCACACGCCTTTTTTCCCAAAGCGGCGCTTGTACGCCAAGGGTGATGGTTTGCGAATGTTTTGTGTTGATTGAGAGGGCAGCATTGTCAAAAACATTGTACTCGAACGCCGCGTTCGCAAAAATGCCCTGTGTGAGTACGGGCGAAGCATGTACGTTCAGAGATGCGAATCGAATAATGACCGCTTTAGCAAATGCTTCGCCCTTCCTGTATAATCACCGTTGTCCTTGAACGAGGTGTAATGAAATACCTATCGCTTGCAATCAGTTGCATTGTTTTCCTTGCTGCCGCTTGCGCGCCCCAACCGACTCCCGAACCCACACAAACGCCGCAACCAACTCGCACCGTCATCCCCAGTTCGACACCAACGCGTATTCCGCCTTCGCCTACGCGCATCGCGCTCCAACCGACTGCTGCGCGCAGTGCGACGCCATCGCTCACCGCGACTATTGTTCCACCATCCGCCACGCGGACGCGCATCTCTCCAACACAACTGCCTACGGAAACCTCAACGCCACAGCCGCCGCCGCGCCCTCTTGTGTGGGACCCGCGCCTTGACGCGCTCAAGATTCAATATGTTCCGGCAGATGTCGCGCCGGGGGAATTGTATTGGCGCTTGACGCGCGCGGAATTTTGGGGCGAAGAGGAAAATCAGGGCAAGCACCACATTTTTGTAAATGTGTTGGATGAAAATGGCGCGCGCCTCATCGGCGAAACGATTACGATTGAATGGCCCGATGGGCAAGAAATCATCACGACCGAAGAAAAACCCGCGCCCGAATACTCTGCCAATTACCCGATGGACATTAATCACTATCCGCCGTGGCATACGCTCGGCGCGTTCAGCGCGCGTGTGAACGGACTGCCGAGCGACATCGTAAAAGGCATGGGCAGACCGCCACCCAAGAGCCGCCCCGTTGTGTATCTCTTGACGTTTCAACGAAGCGTGCGCTAGCTCTTGTCGCGTAATTCATTCACCCAAATCAACGACGCGCACATCATCCAGCAGCGTTGCGCCGCCCGGCGCGGCGACGCGATGCGTCACGCGCAAATAAATTGTCATTTGCGGACCCGTTGCGCGCACGGTCTCTTCCGTATAGAGCCATTTGGCTTCCCCTGTTTCGCGCCACGGATACCACTGCACCGTGTCGGCGCGCGAGTCCAAGCCGCCGGTCAAATCCACACCCAAATCGAGTTCGATGGGCGACGGACTGGGAAAATGAATGCCCCACGCGGATATGGTATAGCGGTGATTTGGGATGACATCAATTGTTCTCAAGAGCCCCGCATCGCCATCACTGGACTCGAACGCGATTTCCTGCGAACGCACGCCGCGATGCACATTCGCCGGATTTTTGTTTTCGTTAAACGTCCCCTGCCCGTTTTCGCCGCGATGCCGAAAGTAATTCCATTCGACGCCCACGTAATCTACGCGTCCTTCAAATCCGCTCGCTCTGGAAAAGAAACCGTTCTCAAAATCCCACGAACCGCCTTCACGCGGCGGTTGTGGTGGGACTGAAGGCGCAGCCGTTTGCGATGTCTCTGTGGGCGGGACCGGAGTCGCTTTTGAAGGCACCGTAGACCGTGGCGCGACGGCTTGCGTGGGCGAAGGTTCCTCGGTTGCTGGGACGGCAGTGGTGGCAGGCGGATGCGTTTGCGGCGGCGCGGGAGTGTCGGTACGAAAGGGCGTGAATGAGGGACGCGGCAACCGTGTCGCAGTGCGTGGACGCGGACGGGTCGGGGTTGAGGCGGGCGCCAAGACGCGACAACCTTCTACACCCATCACGATTACACAGGTCAAAAGAACGACCAAAAATAATTGTGCGCGGTTCATTCCTGACAAAGGAATTCCTTTAGCTCTTTTGCGCAAGGCAAAAGAGCTAGGTTCCAATCGGTAAATTTACATACAGACCTCGCGTGGCGTCGCCTTCTAACGCTCTCCTGAAAATGTAGGACAAATTTGAAATTTGTCCTACGAACTCTGAAAATGTACGACAAATTTGAAATTTGTCCTACCGCGCCGCATTTTCATTCGACAGGGGTGTATCGAGATACATCTTCAACTCTTTGGCACATGCTATGTTGCGCGCAAGCCGTATGCCTTGCGGTACCCCAAATCGGTGCTGAAGATAGAAAATGCTTTTGCATGTGCGCGGCGGAGCGGGTGTCGTCGGAGCGCGCGCACGCCGCGCACAGCAATCGAACGCGGCGAATACAATTGCCGACAAAGCCAGTCATACCCCTCACGCAATTGGTCTGCGGACATCAAAGCGGGTTCAAAGGTCACATGCGCCGTATCATAATGCCGCCACGGCACGTTGGGGAGAAGGCGATTCTGCCGAATGAGCTCTTCGCGCTGCGGTGTGGCAGGAAAGGGTGTGAGGACCGTTGCACTCACGGAATCAAACTCGGTCGCGCGCACAAAATTCCAGGTGTCTTGGAACACGCTCGGCGTGTCGTGGTCAAATCCTGTAACAAACAGACCGACGACAGCAATGCCGTGCGCGTGAATTGCTTTGACCGCGCGCCGGTACTCTTCGACCTTGCCTTGGCTCTTGCCGCCCAAATCGCGACGATTCCCCGCATTGACCGATTCAAAGCCGATGAAAAATTTGTCGAGATGCGCCTCGCGTGCCAGCGCGAGCAAATCGGGAAATTGCGCCACCATCATCTCGGACTGCGCCGACCAACTATCGAGCGGCAGCTTGGCGAGGCGGCGAAAGAGCTGCTCCATGTATTCCGGGTGCAGGCGAAAGTTCAAACCGAAATTATCGTCGGTGAGAAAAAAACGTTTGAGTTTGCGGCGCTCGATTTCTTCGACGACGTGGTCAATTGGACGAAGACGCATGAGCTTGCCTGAAACGCGAATCGCGGTACAAAAACTGCAATTGCGCGGGCAGCCGCGTGTAATTTCCAATGAAGGGGTCCAGTAGCTGCGGTGTTCATCGGTCAACTGGATCACTCGGTCACTGATTGGCGCGAGGTGGTCCAGTGATTCCCAGGTCTCGTCCACATAGCGCGGTTCAAGGTGATTTGCCTCAAAGTCAGAGATGATGCGCTGCCAGGTGTGATAGGCTTCACCGACAACCACCGCATCCGACCACGCCGCGACATCTTCCGGCACCAGAGTCGAGTGAACTCCGCCAACAACCACTTTGCTTCCGCGTTCATGTGCCTGCGCGGCGATTTCGCGCGCGCCGTCAATGGTCAACGTCATACTGCTGATACCGACAAGAGTGTTGGCATTCAAGCGCGCGTAATCGAGGGGACCAAGATTTTCATCCCAGATTTCGACAGGCAAATCGTTGGGGGTCATTGAGGCGAGACGCATCAAAGTATATGGCGACCCGGCGGCTTTACCCCAGATCGTGCCTTGATGACGGGGTTGAATTAATACGATACGTTGGACATGCATGAAAAATCCTCCTCGAGTCAATGGGAACGCGAATGCCGCACAGAGTATTTCCTGCTGGGGCGAATGGAGAGCGAAACATGCTAGCTCACCGCATGCAGAATACATTCAGTGAGGGCAGGCGCGTTCTGTTTTAGGGAAAAGAGAAAAGTGTGCGCTGGGCGCGCGCAAGCATCGAACTCAAGGCGGACTAACGACGAGAGGGAACGTGCAAAACGCTACACCGAGGAACGGACAATATACAACCACAAACGTGCCAACCATGGGATTACCCTACCATACACACATGGAGATGTCAACCTTGAGAATCTTGATCGCGTGCTTGATTGCCACGCACTATTGATTCTGCGTTAAAAGTTGGTGAATACACAACGATCGTGCCAACTCCAACCGCTACGCTCGCGGCAACCGAAGCGCCACCAACACACATCTCTGCAACGCGTATTCCTGCATGGGATTGTTCAACCGTTGCACGCGCGCCAGCAAAGAAATCACGGCAAAACTGCTATCGGCGACGGCGACCAGCCGGCGGGTTGGCAACCAACGGCGCACTTGGAGCAACACTTGCCAAACCCAATCGGTCAGTTTCTTGGCGGCACGCACGCCGTTTTCATAGTAGCGTTCGGACGGTGCGAGCACCGTCAAGCACGGTAATGCCCAAACGCGGTGCGTCCAGGGAATTGGCACCAAGAGCATGGCGCAGAGCTAGCGCAAACCACTGGTTTTGACAAAATGACTGTGACTCGAACGCACCGGGTCGCGATAAATCCCGCGCGCGCGAATCTTCAAACCCCAGCGCCGCTCAAGGGTATCATCCCGACCGATGATCAGCGTGCCGGTCGCCGCAAACGTGCCGACCAACAAAAGACCTGCTATGAGAAGTCAAGGGGTCGAACCTTAAAATTTCTACGCGGTCGGTGCGCTGGGGCGCACCTCATAAGGGCGTTGCTCTTTGAGCACGACGAAAATGCGCGCCAACAAC
>Ga0070741_10010394_pt1 | contig 17606 bp, 14 predicted proteins | sample Coa_R1_4_FD_66440 | JGI IMG/M metagenome (GOLD analysis project Ga0070741, IMG submission 66440) | Surface soil microbial communities from Centralia Pennsylvania, which are recovering from an underground coalmine fire - Coalmine... | ecosystem: Environmental > Terrestrial > Soil > Unclassified ...
TATTTCTCACGCCGCAACTGCCCTACCCGCCCTATCAGGGCACCACGCTCCGCAATTACAATATCCTCAAGTACCTCGCCCCGCGCCACACCATTGACCTATTAAGTTTTGGCACAGTCCAAGAATTAGAAAATTCGCCCCTCCGCGAATATTGTGCGCGCATTGAGCTCGCGCCACCGCCCATACGCACCACGTTCCGACGCGCGCTCGAAACCTTTTCCCAGCCCCTTCCCGACATGGCGCGCCGCCTCGCCTCGCCCGAACTTACCCAAAAATTTCAAACTCTCCTCCGCGAAAATCACTACGATGTCATCCAAATCGAAGGCATTGAAATGGCGACATTCGTGAACACAGACGGCAGACCGCAGACGGCGAAAGGTAGGGGGCGGTCGTCCGTCGTCCGTCGTCCGTCTGCGGTCGTGTTCGACGACCACAATGCCGAATACACTCTCCAGCAAACCGCGTACGAAACCGACCGCAATACTCCGACGCGCTGGCATGGCGCGCTCTATTCGTGGATTCAATGGCACAAGCTTGCAGATTTTGAACGCCAGACATGTCTCTCCTCGAACGCAGTTGTTGCGGTGTCAGAACAAAACGCGGCAGCACTCACCGCGCTCGACCCACGCATTCAACCCATCGTCATTCCGAACGGCGTAGATGTCGAATACTATGTCCCTTCGAGGGAAGTGTGCGCCAAGCCGCTCGCCGAATTGTCAGTTGTCTTTACCGGCAAATTCGATTATCGCCCGAACCTTGATGCCGCGTTATGGTTCGCCGATGAAATTCTGCCACTTCTCCGAAAAGAAATCCCCCTCGCGCACATCTCTTTCGTCGGACAAAAACCGAATCCCAAAGTACTCGCGTTAAAAGAACGGGCAGGCGTGGAGGTCACCGGCTTTGTGCCTGATACGCGCCCCTACATTGCCGATGCCGCCGTATTTGCCGTTCCCTTGCGTATGGGCAGCGGCACACGGTTAAAAGTACTGGAAGCGATGGCGATGGGCAAAGCGATTGTCAGCACATCCTTTGGTGTATCAGGTATCGAATGCGCCAACGGACGCGACGTATTAGTTGCGAATACCGCGCAAGATTTCGCTCACGCGATTGCATTGCTAATGCGTGACAAAAATCGAGCCAATGAATTGGGAATGCACGCGCGGCGTTTAGCGGAAGCCCAGTACGATTGGAAAAAAATCGTTCCCCGTTTCGAGGAACTCTACAAAAGAGTTTTTCATTGACACAGTCGCACTAATGTTCTATAATCTTTTTGCGGCTGTGTAAAACGAACGGCGTAGGTCGCTTGAATGGGCCGAGCTGCCCATTCATTAGTAAGCTTCGGTTCATTTTCCCTCACATACCCTTATGCCTCAATTCAAACTTGTCTCCCCTTTCCAACCGACCGGCGACCAGCCCGCGGCGATTGATCAGCTCGTCACCGGGTTGGATCAAGGAATGAAATATCAAACTCTGCTTGGCGCGACCGGCACAGGCAAAACGTTCGTCATGGCAAATATCATCGAACGGATTCAGCGACCGACGCTCGTTATCGCGCACAACAAGACGCTTGCCGCGCAGCTCTATGCCGAGTTCCGCGAATTCTTTCCAAACAACGCAGTTGAATATTTCGTTTCGTACTATGATTACTACCAGCCAGAAGCGTACGTGCCGCAAAAAGACCTCTATATCGAAAAAGATTCCAGTATCAACGACGAAATTGACCGCCTGCGTCTCGCCGCGACCAGCGCGCTCTTTTCCCGGCGCGATGTCGTGATTGTCGCGTCCGTATCCTGTATTTACGGCTTGGGTTCACCCGAAGATTACGGGCGTGTTGTCATTTCACTGAAACGTGGCGAACAGCGCCAGCGCGATAAAATCCTCCGCCATCTCGTGGACATTTATTACGAGCGAAATGATTTTGAATTGGGACGCGGCAAGTTCCGGGTGCGCGGTGATACCTTGGAAGTCGCACCGGCGTACGGCGAGACCGCCTACCGTGTCGAATTTTTTGGCGACGAGATTGACCGCATCACCGAGATTGACCTCTTGACAGGCGAAGTGCTGTTGGAGCACACCGCAATTGATATTTATCCCGCCAAGCACTTTATTACGCCGCAGGAAAAATTGGCGAAAGCGTTAGAAGACATTGAAGCGGAATTGCAAGAGCAGTTAAAACTATTTCGTGAACAGGGAAAACTGCTGGAAGCGCAGCGGCTCGAACAGCGCACCAAGTACGACCTCGAAATGATGCGTGAGCTCGGCTATACCTCTGGCATCGAGAATTATTCGCGCCATCTTTCGCAGCGCGCCGTCGGTTCGCCGCCCTGGACGCTGCTCGATTATTTCCCGGACGATTATTTGATTATCATTGACGAATCGCACAATACTATTCCGCAAATCCGCGCAATGTACAACGGCGATCAAGCGCGCAAAAGCACCCTCGTGGATTTTGGTTTCCGCTTGCCGAGCGCGCTTGATAACCGCCCATTAAAATTCGACGAGTTTGAGGCAAAGGTCAATCAACTCCTCTTTGTCAGTGCCACGCCCGCGCAGTATGAACGCGAAGTCTCTGCACAAATCGTCGAACAGATCATTCGCCCGACCGGCTTGATTGACCCGCAGGTGATTGTCCGTCCCATCAAAGGGCAGGTGGATGATCTCGTTGCCGAAATTCGCAAACGTATCCAGCGCGGCGAACGCGCTCTTGTCACGACCTTGACGAAACGCATGGCAGAAGACCTCGCCGATTATTTGCACGAGCTCGGTTTTAAAGTGCATTACCTCCATTCCGAAGTGCAAACACTCGAACGCGTCGAAATTCTGCGAGACCTGCGGCTCGGCATCTATGATGTGGTCGTCGGCATCAACCTTTTGCGCGAAGGCTTGGACCTGCCCGAAGTATCCCTCGTCACTATTCTCGACGCGGATAAAGAAGGCTTTTTACGTAGCGAAACATCATTGATTCAGACTATCGGGCGCGCCGCGCGCCATGTGAACGGCACGGTGATTATGTACGCTGATCATGTGACCGATTCCATGCAGCGCGCCATTGACGAAACAAACCGCCGCCGCGCGATTCAAGAAGCATATAACGAGGAACACCATATCGAACCCAAGGGTATTATCAAAGAGGTCAAAGACCTCACCGACCGCGTACGCGCGGCTGCCGAAGCGCGCGGCGAATACGTTGCCGAAAGCGGCACATTGCCACTCGACATGCCCAAGAGCGAAGCCCAAAAGCTCATTGCCGATTTGGAAAAGCAGATGAAGGACGCGGCAGGCAAGTGGGAATTTGAAAAGGCAGCGATGCTGCGCGATCAAATCATGGAACTGCGCGCCATGCTGGATGTCACTGACAATCGCCCCGAATGGCAAAAAGTAATGGAGTCGGAAGACCATTGGGAAATCGAACAGCTCCGCGAACAAAAAGCCGCGATGCAACCGCGGCCTTCCGCACCACCACCCAAGTCGGTGCGGGCAAGACCACCAACGCAGCGCAGACGATAAAATAAACCGTGCGAGGTCAGTGACCTCGCACGGTTTTTTATTGCTCCAACAATTTTTTCAAATTCCCTAGCACTAGATTCCAATTCTGTTCCGAATGGGCTCGCTCCTCTTCGGAGGCGTTATTGTCCTGAAGAATGGTCACGCGCGTCCCGCCATCTTCAGGAGCAAGCTCATAAGTCACTTTGTGATAATTCTCCGGCGTATCTGGTACTCCCGACAACGGCGACCAATGCGAAACCTCCAGAAGTTTTTCTGGCTTGACCTGAAGTACCTTGCCCTTATCTTCAAACGGCTTGCCCTGCCACATGCCTCGATAAATAATTGGACTGCCGACCTTCCAATCCGTAATAACCTCCGAGCCGAACAAATACTGTTTGATGAGTTCGGGGTCGGTCAAAGCCTGCCACACTTTCGAGGCAGGCGCGTGAATCGCCACTGTTGCTTTGGCGGTAAATGTTTTTTCCATAATGCACATCCGCTAATTCGTCCCCTCTTTATTTTTTCGGGCGACAAGTACGACCTCATGCAGTGTGAAAAACAGTCGTTCTCCCTCGTGTCGGGGATGTAACCACGCGTGGACTGAAGCGGGTGCGTCTGTTAACCACTGGCGCAGCTTGGCTTTCAAGTCTCCGCTTGCGCCCATTCGGTCTGCCCATAGATCGAATTCCAGTTCCTTTTCCAAACTCTCGGTATGTTGAATCGTGACGCCTGCCTCTCTGAACATGCTTTCTAATCGCGCAATCGGATATTCCCAATGGTGAGAGGGATCGCGCAGTTGCTCCCAGTGGTTGATATGTCCGGCGGTTACTTTATCAGGCGGAACGATATTATCTGTAAAACCAATCAAACCGCCAGATTTGCACACGCGCACCATGTCCGCAATGGCTTGGCGCGCATCGGAATAGTGATGCAATGCGATGCGATTCGTGACAAGATCAAACGTGTTATCTTCGAATGGCAACGCGTGCGCGTCCGCCGGTTTGAACTCGATATTTGTGATACCACGCTGCTCCGCCAGTTTACGCGCAGTAGCTAGCATCTCCGGCGTCAGGTCAACCGCAATCACACGCGCGACATAAGGGGCAAACGTCAGTGCCGTATGCCCCGCTCCCGTCGAAATGTCCAGTACGAGCCAATCGCGCTGCGGTTGGGTCAATTCGACAAGGCGTGCCAGACTTTCACCGCGCGCATGAACCGCGCTCGTCGCGTACTTGTCCGCATTCGCGCCGAATTGTTGCTGAATGAGATTGGTCGGGTCATTCATAGTCCCTCATTGATCGCTCCGTTTGCGCTCCGATTCCTTTCGAAATATACTATCGTTACAAGCTCTAGAAAAGTAGTCTAGCACATTTTTGATGCGATTGCAGTATTTGTACTCAAGGAGGTGGTATGAAACTTGCAATCTTTGGTGGTACTGGGAAAACTGGTAAATATCTCGTTGAACAGGCTCTCGCTGAAGGAAATCACGTAACTGCCCTCGTACGGAATCCCAATAAGCTTGCGATTCAGAATCCCCACCTGACCCTCGTGCAGGGAGAGATCGGAAATGCCGCGGCCGTGGAACGAACGATCGCGGGAGCAGATGCGGTCATCAGCGTGCTTGGTCCTACAAGCAATGCGCCCGAGTTCCAAGTCAGCACAGGAATGCAGAATATCATCGCGGCAATGAAGAAACACGGCGTCCGTCGTCTTGTTGTTTCCACCGGCGCAGGCGTAGGCGATCCGAATGATGAACCTAAATTGTTTCATCACCTAATGAATTTTGCGCTCGCTCTCGTTTCGCGGAACGTCTATGAAGACATGAAACGTACGGTAGATGTCGTACGCGCGTCAGAGCTCGATTGGACGATTGTACGCGTGCCGATGTTGACCGATGATCAGAAAATCGGGCGCGTGCAGGTCGGCTATGTCGGCAAAGGGATGGGGCCACGTATCACCCGCGCTGATATGGCGGATTTCATTCTCAAGCAGGTGAGTGACCGCCAATTCGTGCGGCAGGCACCCGCGATAAGCAATTAAAACGACAAAGCTTATCGCCAAAATCTCAATAAAGCTAAGATGTGATAACGAATTCTTCTTATTCCTATGAAATTCCAACCACTACACCTTCGCCTAATGTTATAATCATCTTGCCATTCAGTGTACACGCAGGACAAGTTTGCAAACTTGTCCGACGACGGGTTATTCAAAGTCACTCATGTCCAAAGTACTGTTCCCCTCCGCAGAATGGGTCCAGGAGCTTAAGCGGGAACTAAACAACAGCACCGCCTATGCAGACGCGGCGAAACAATGGGAAGGCGATTTTTATTTTGTCATCGAACCCGATAAAGATTCCCCAATAGATCATTCTGTATATCTTTACATGGACTTGTGGCATGGCGCGTGCCGCGAAGGATACCTCGAACCCAATCCGCAAAGCAAGCACCCCGCATTTATCATGTCAGGCAATTACACCAAGTGGAAACGCGTTGTCACCGCCAAGCTCGATCCAATTCAAGGTCTCATGACGGGACAGCTGAAGCTCAAAGGCAATATGGTAATGATTATGAAAAATGTCCGCGCTGCGCAAGAAATGGTACGCGCCTGCACGCGGATTGACACCACCTTCCCCGATGAGCAAACGCAACCCAGCGCGGCATAGATGCAATGAACGGCTATACCGGCAGGCTGCTTTTCGTGGATTTAACGTCGGGTGAGACTCACATCGAAGCACTGAACACGCGCTATGCAGAACAGTACATCGGCGGCAGTGGACTCGCCGCGCGTTATCTCTACGATTGGCTGGATGCCCACACCGACCCCCTCGGTCCTGAAAATCCCCTCGTCTTTCTCACCGGTCCCTTGGATGCAACTGGCGCGCCCTCGTCTGGGCGATTCGTCGTCTGCGCGCGCTCACCCCAAACCGGCTTGTGGGGCGAAGCAAACGCCGGAAATTTTTTCGGGCCCGAACTCAAGTTCGCGGGCTATGATGGCATCGTCATTCGCGGCAAAGCAAATGCTCCCGTTTATTTACATGTCACGCTAAATCACGCCGAATTGCACGACGCCCAATCCCTGCGCGGCATGACGACGTACGAGACCGGTGACGCGATTCGCGCAGAAATAGATGACGAACACGCTGTCGTCGCGGCGATTGGCCCCGCCGGTGAAAACATGGTCAAATATGCGCTCATCTTGGCAACCAGCACGCGCCCTAATGCGAAAAAGGGCATCGCGGGGCGCACCGGTATGGGCGCGGTAATGGGTTCAAAAAATCTCAAAGCCATCGCTGTACGCGGCTCGAAACACCATCACACGCACCGTCTGCATCTGCACGACCCTGCGCGCTTTCGCACCGCGATGCTATCCGCGCAAAAATATTTGAGCGACGATATATCCACCGAAATGTTCCGCGCGGTCGGCACCAGCGGCACGATAGATTATTTAGGACTCATCGGCGACGTACCTGCGAAATATTGGACGCAAGGCACCTTTGATTACGCGAGCATTTCGGGAAACGTGTTAGCCGAAACGATTCTGACTGGTCGCTCTACCTGTCACGCCTGCATGGTCGCGTGTGGGCGACGCGTCATGCAAGCAGGTAAGTACACCATTCCGCATCGCGAAGGACCCGAATATGAAACCCTCGCCACATTTGGTTCACTGCTGCTGAATGATGACTTGCATGCGCTCACCTATATTGGCTCGCAGTGCGACGCATTGGGAATTGATTCTATCAGCGCGGGTTCAACTATTGCCTTTGCCACATATTTGCGTGAACTCGGTCTGCTGCCGCCCGCTGATGTAGGAGCTAGTGATTTGCATTGGCGTGATCCACAGGCGGCATTGACATTAGTAGGACAAATCGCGCACTGCGAAGGGTTTGGCGCGGTGCTGGCGAACGGCACGCGCGAGCTCGGCGCGCGATATGGCGTCGAAGGATTAGCGGTCCAAGTGAATGGGCTGGAATTGGCAATGCACGACCCCCGTGCGGCGACAGGTATGGCAGTCGCGTATGCTACCTCGCCAATTGGCGCAAGCCACAACCAGAGCGATTTTTACTTGGTCGAAACAGGACGCCCAATTGAAGATTTAGGTATTCCCACGCTTGACCGTTTCCAAAGTCAGGGCAAAGGGGCACTTGTTGCGAGGCATCAAGATTGGCGCACCGTGAACAATGCACTCGTGCTGTGCTATTTTCCAAATCCACCCGCGCGCGATTTCTGTAATATGCTTTCCGCCGTAACTGGCTATGACATCACGCTTGACAATGTACTCGCGTACGGCGAACGCATGTGGAATCTAAAACGCGTTATCAATCTGAAGCTCGGTTATCACGCGCGCCAATCCGAACACTTGCCAGAACTCGTATTGCGCTCCTTGACGGAAGGCGGCACGGAAGGCACCGTACCAGATTTTGAATTGATGCTTAAGGAATATTACGCGGCGAGAGATTGGGATTGGGAAACGGGCAAACCGTCACGCGAAAAATTGAACGCGCTGGGTATGCAGGAGATTACGCAAGATTTGTATTCGAGTTAATTTAATTCTATCCGCAAATTCGATGAAACCTGCGAGAGCGGTGATCCTTCGGATTGCATGAGACACTCGCAGGTTTCACGGATAGACAATAAACGCTCGCTCGATTTTACCTCTGCGACGATTCCAGAATAGTCAATCCTACCAGTCCTTTATCTTTGTAATCCAAGATGAGGCCATTTCTCGCATCTCGCTGTGATTCGATGCTGGTTTTTCTTTGAAACGCACATACAACACATCCGCACTTTCATCATAATCCAGCCAGATGCGCTTTTGTGGAAGTCGTACAAAGTGTGTGAAACAGCGTCAAGCAAGTGATTGATCTTTTTTCTTCGATTGATCCTATAGTCATACCTTAATAAACTGCGGGCGAATTGGGAATGCTAATTCGCCCGCAGTTTATCATAACACCTTCTTCAACCACTGCCCGGTATAAGACTCTTTCACTTTCGCTACATCTTCTGGCGTACCTTCGGCAATGACTTGTCCGCCTGCATTGCCACCTTCGGGGCCAAGGTCAATCACCCAATCCGCCGTTTTGATTACATCCAGATTGTGCTCAATCACAACCACCGTATTGCCCGCATCCACCAACCGCGTCAAAACGCCAAGTAGCCGTTCCACATCTGCCGCGTGCAAGCCAACGGTCGGTTCATCCAGAATATAAAGTGTCCGCCCCGTCGCCCGCCGCGACAATTCTTTGGAAAGCTTCACGCGCTGCGCTTCGCCGCCGCTCAACGTCGTCGCGGGCTGGCCCAATCGAATATAACCAAGCCCCACATCACGCAGCGTTTCAATTTTGCGCGCAATACTCGGAATATTTTGGAAAAAGTCCAGCGCCTCATCCACTGTCATTTCCAAAACATCCGAAATATTCTTGCCGCGATACGTAATCTCCAATGCCTCGCGGTTATAGCGTTTGCCATGACACACTTCGCACGGCACATAGACATCGGGCAAAAACTGCATCTCAATTTTGATAATCCCGTCGCCCTGACATGCTTCGCAGCGTCCGCCTTTGACGTTGAACGAAAAACGCCCCGCCTTGTAGCCGCGCGCCTTGGCCTCGTTTGTCATTGCAAACACTTCGCGGATTTCGCCAAATGCGTTCGTATAGGTTGCAGGATTCGAGCGCGGCGTCCGTCCAATCGGCGACTGGTCAATATCAATTACCTTGTCGAGCGCGTCCGTACCAAGAATTGCATCGTGCTTGCCCGCGCCTTCATGCGCGCCGTTCAGCACTTGCGCTAATTTCTTGTACAAAATATCTACGACGAGCGACGATTTCCCCGAACCTGATACGCCCGTCACAGCAATAAATTTTCCGAGCGGAACTTTGACATCAATGTTCTTGAGATTATTTTCTCGCGCGCCCTTGATTGTCAGCGATTTGCCGTTCCCGTTACGCCGCGCTTTTGGCACTGCAATTTTGCGTTTGCCGCTGATGAATTGTCCTGTAATAGATTTTGGATTCTTGGCAATTTGGTCGCGCGTTCCTGCGGCAATAATTTCTCCGCCATGTTCGCCCGCGCCCGGGCCCAAATCCACGATGTAATCCGCGTGATTGATCGTGTCCTCGTCATGCTCAACCACGAGCACCGTATTTCCTAAATCGCGCAGGTGCATCAATGTTTCCAGCAAGCGCGCATTGTCGCGTTGATGCAAACCAATGCTCGGTTCATCGAGAATATACAACACGCCCATCAATTGCGAGCCAATTTGCGTCGCCAACCGAATCCGCTGTCCTTCGCCACCGCTCAACGTGTTCGCCGAACGGTCTAATGTTAAATAATCCAGACCGACATTTACGAGAAATCCCAACCGCGCCCGAATCTCTTTGAGAATCTGATTTCCAATCGTCAATTCCTTCGCAGTCAATTTGCTCGGCAGTTGTTCAAAGAACGTCCGCGCTTCGCCAATGCTCATCGTCGTAATCGCGACAATATTCTTGTCGTCAATCGTGACCGCCAACGCTTCGGGCTTGAGCCGTTGCCCCTTACAGACGGGGCAGGGACGCGATGCCATGAACTGCTCGATATTCATCCGAATATAATCGCTGTCCGTCTCTTTGTAGCGGCGCATCAAGTTCGGAATTACACCCTCAAAGCTCGCTTCGTATTCGCGTTTCGCGCCAAATTGATTTTCGTACTGCACGCGCACACGTTCTCCATTCGTGCCATACAAAATTCGGTCGAGGTCACTCCGTTTCAATTCGCGCACAGGCGCTTCAATCGAAAAATGATACTTGCGCGCTACCGCTTCAACCAATTTGCTAAAATAGCCGTCTGCGCTGCTATCCATGCCGTTCGCGCGGATCGCGCCTTCTTCCAGCGAAAGCTCTTTGTTCGGAATAATTAGGTCGGGGTCAATTTCTAACTGCGTGCCAAGACCCATACAGGCGGGACACGCACCATGCGGCGTATTGAATGAAAATGTGCGCGGCTCAATCTCACCCAGCGAGATATTGTCGTATGGACACGAAAAATGTTCCGAGAAAACTACATCCGCGCCCTTGTCCGCTTTATCCACTCCGCTGCCATTTCCATTCGACGATGGAACTTGCTTGTTGACCAATACGACGCCCTCGCCCAACTTGAGCGCGGTTTCCAATGAATCGGCTAGGCGTGAATCGTCGTTCGCGCCCTGCTTGATGACCAAGCGGTCCACTACTGCTTCAATGCTCGTCTGCTTGTAGCGGTCGAGGCGAATATCTTCATTCACATCATAAATTTCGCCGTTGACGCGGACGCGAACAAAGCCCGCTTTTCGAATATCGTCAAAAACCTTTTTGTGCTCGCCCTTGCGGTCTTTGACGAGCGGCGCAAGAATCATAATCCGCGTGCCATCAGGATACTGCTTGACAATATCCACCATCTGCTCGACGGTCTGCCGTTGAATTACGCGCCCACACTTGGGACAATGCGGAGTACCCACGCGCGCGAACAACAAACGTAGATGGTCATAAATTTCCGTAACCGTGCCGACGGTCGAACGCGGGTTGTGGCTCGTCCCCTTTTGGTCAATCGAAATCGCAGGCGACAATCCTTCGATTAAATCCACGTCGGGCTTTTCCATCAGGCCCAAAAACTGCCGCGCGTACGCCGAAAGCGATTCGACGTAGCGCCGCTGCCCTTCGGCATAAATCGTGTCGAATGCCAAAGACGATTTACCCGACCCCGAAAGCCCAGTGATTACGACCAATTCATCGCGGGGAATTTCGACTGTAATATCTTTTAAATTATGCTCGCGCGCGCCGCGCACAATCAATTTATCCTGCATAAAACCTCAATCTGTAAGGTTTTGCCCAAACGGAATGAAACAAATGTTCCGAACCTCTATTGTACACAACCTGTCAAGCCCCAGCAAACACCACCTATCCTTGCGAGCCGTCTTCGCGAAGCATTCTTCTTGTCCAAAACGAATAAACAAAAACAGCGCGCGGAGAACCCGCGCGCCGTTCTTTAGTGATACGGAGGGTAGATGCCTTACGAATCCAATTAAAACCCAAAGGGTCTCCAAAGACCCTTTGGGTTTTAATTGGATTCAAAGACCGCGCGCACCTCCCTTGCAAATTCCTCCGCCAACTGCGCGCCGCACCCCGAATCCAGCTTCCGCTGAAATACCTTGACTAGCTCGCCGTGATACCACTTTTGTTTCTCGTACCCACGCGTGAATCGTTCCCATGTAGCCGCGCCGTCTTGTTCAACATCCTGTCGCATTCCGCGAATATTATCCAGCTTGTCCGCAATCTCAATCAACAACACATCCTGCGGAGCCGTTTCCAAATAATCCAGCGTCGCCTGTTTACGATTCTCCCACGTATCGCTGCGATTTGGCTCTGACATTCCTTCAACCAATCGTGCGACATCATCGCCGAACTCTGCGCGTACATCTGCCAGCGTTATCTTTGTATCTTCTACTATATCATGCAACACAGCGGCAATCACCACATCGTCCGATGCATCACATTCAATCAAAATACGCGCCACGCTCAATGGATGAAGAATATACGGAATCCGCGTTCCCTTGCGATACTGTCCCGCATGTGCCCGCGCCGCAAATTCAATCGCATCAAAAACCGTCGCCATCCCATGCTCTCAATTTACAATTACGTAAATTTGCACCGCAAAGAACGCCGGGAGCGCGGAGAAGTTCATATTTTCAATATTCCTCCGCGTCCTCTGCGGTAAAATCACCTCTCAATTGGAAAGCCATGCCGCCGCCAACCGCTCGTTCCTTCGCGCACGTTATAAATCGTCTTAAATCCCTTTTGCGCTAACAGCGCCGCGCCCGTCTGACTCCGCGCTCCCGTTTCGCAAATCACTGCAACGGGTTGATTGGGGTCCAACTCTGCAATGCGCGCTTGCAGTTCACCCAGCGGTACCAGTTTCGCGCCGGGCACATGCCCATTCCGAAATTCCCACGGCTCGCGCACGTCCACTACGACCAAGCGCGAATCCTCGTGCAGCCGCGCCTCCAATTCGCGCGGGTCAATATCTTGAATATCCCCGCTCGCCGTCGGCAGCCCGCGCGCTTCCCATGCATCCAAGCCCTCTGCCAAGTACCCTGCAATATTATCAAATCCCACGCGCGCCAACATGAAAAAAATATCCCGAGACTTGGCAGGGTCGTCCAGCAGCAAGACAATGGGCTGCTCCGTGGTTAATACCATCCCCACGCGATTGCTCAAGTGATGATTCGCTTCCAGATGCACCCCACCCGGAATATGCCGTGCCACATAATTCGCTTTGCTCCGCGTATCTAATAGCGCCGCGCCGCGTTCAAACTGCATGAGCGCCTCATCAATGCTCAACGGCTTGGGTTGAATTTCGCCAAGCACGTGTGGACCTTGCCGATTCATGCTCTTGATACGCTGGTTGTTTCCCGGCTGCTCTGGCAAATCGGATATATCAAAGACAATAAATTCCTCGCGTGTACGTGGAGCCAACGCCGAATTAAAATGCCGTTCATAGCCCATCGTCGAAACGCGCATCTCGCCGAGCGCGCGCCCGCACAACGACCCCGCTCCATGTCCCGGATAAATCATCAAACCATCCGCCAGTGGCAAAAGTTTCTGCTCAATCGAATCATACATCGCGCTCGCGAGCTGCCGCGCCGCTTCTACGCCCACCAGATCGGGACGCCCAACATCACCGACAAATAAGGTATCGCCCGTTAACGCTAGCGCAGGTTCATCCCCACGCGTTGTATCTGTAATCAGGAGCGTCATACTTTCCGGTGTATGCCCCGGCGTATGTAGCACCTTCATGCAGAGCGTTCCGAGTGCCAGTGTATCGCCCTCGCGTAAAGCCTCATGTGGAAACGTCGCGTTCGCAGCCTCGTGTAAAAAAATTTTCGCACCTGTCCGCGCTGCCAGTTCTGTATTCCCCGAAACATGGTCGGCGTGCAGGTGCGTTTCGATAATGTGCGTAATCGTTACGCCATGTTCGCGCGCTGCATCAAGGTATTTCCGCACATCGCGGTCGGCGTCAATCACCGCCGCCATGCGCTGTTCCTCACTCCCCACCAAATACGACGCGCAGCCTAGTCCTTCGATAAAGAATTGTTCTGTGAACATCAGGGTTTCTCCATTTTGGCGTTGTTCCAGACCTTCGAGGTTTTGGAAACCTCGAAGGTCTAACCTAATGTAGCACACACACAACATTGTGCGGAGATAATTTTAATTGTTTTAGGACACATTTCAAAACAATTAAGGATCATATTCTAATCTTTTACTGACTATTTTGTTCAGCGCGAATCATTTGATCTTTTACTATGTCAATAAATTCTGCTGGTAGCGGTGGTGTAAAAATCATCATTCCACTCGAGCGACTACTGCTATTTGGGATAAATAGCATTTAATATCGCTTAAATGCAACTACTGCGATCCCGGTCGCGGTCAGCTGGAAATCATATCCCACCCACGTAGCATAAAGAATTGTGAAGATTACGACTGCGACCGCGATTAGAAAATTTAGATTTGATTGCAAGTCCATATTCTTGATATCACGATTCAGAATGTTAAAGACATTGCAAATTGTCTTCACCTGCTGTGGCATTGGCTAAAGCCCCGGCGTCCTCCATTGTCCAATAAGGATGGTGAAAAATAAAGCCCCATTACGTCATGCTTGACGCTGGAGCTTACTCTTCCATTCAACAGATGAATTATCGTATCACTGCACAATCCGTCCCAACCGCTGCACCTCCGCCTTTGTAAACCAGCTCGTATGCGGGTGACTCCGATTTGGAATCCTCCACTGCACTACGACCACTGCCGAGCCATCCTTGCGCGTCGCCGAGTCAACAATATTCCCCTGTGTGCCCTTCGGAATCAACGAAAAATTCACCACATTTTCAAACGCCTTGCCCACCAGCCCTCGCGCTTCTGATTCGGTGTATGCCTCGCTGCTCTCGCTGTCCTTGATGTCCACGCGCCGCAGATAACGATTCACTTGCGTCTTGCTAAACACCATCGTGCAGTATATCTTCGGAATCTCATTCGACTCCCATTCGATTACGAGGTCATACGGCGCGACAAACATAAAATCTACCACGCGTCCGCGTGTTCCCGCCGGAATCGTATAATAGTCCGTCACCGTCTCGAACACCGCGCCGATTAACTTGGTCGCTTCCAGAAACGAAAAGCTCTCCGGTATCATGGCTTCACCTCGACGCGAATTATACAACTTTTTCATTAGCAACGAATTTATTTCTCCACATCCGAAAACTCAATCTTATCACCAGTATTCAATGAAACTCTGCGATAAATCAGCGCAAGCGCCAAACCAATCACCATCGCGATTGCTGAAACGGCTACACCGTCGAAAAGAACGAATCCAAAGAGCAAGCTTGCGGTCTCTGCAACCCGTTCAGGCGATAACGCTTCGGGGCCGATTCCCCACGCGAGCACAAAAAGATAAAAACAAAGGAGAAACAAAACGATGAGGTTAGGACCTGCAACAATCCCCAGCACGACGCGCCCTTTGCGGATAAATAACCAAGATAGACCCCGCAATCACGATAGGCAAAACGAATAGAAAGAAAAAGATCACCCGTGAAGGACTTTACGCGAATCGCTCCACGCGAAACGGCTCCAACCGTTTCTCATCTCCCTTTCCGAGCACCACTTCCGCAATCAGCTTGCCGCTATATGGACCCAATTGCAATCCCGTCGCGCCGTGACCTGTCGCAATAAACACATTACGCGCCGTCGGCACGCGGCCCAACACAGGCAGATGGTCTGGCGATGCGGGACGCAGCCCCACGCGAATCTCGGCGATTGACGCGTCGCTCAATCCCGGCACAACGCGCAGTGCTTCACTTAACACCTCGCGAATTCCAGCTGCCGTCGTATGTGGCGCAAATCCCACAAACTCGCGCGTCGCGCCCACCACAATGCGATTGTCCGCAAACGGCAAAATATAATGACCGTGGAATGGCGTAACGATGGGCAACCGCGACGTATCCATATTTGGCACTGCGAGATGAATGATTTGCCCGCGCTGCGGTTGAATGGGCAATGTAATTCCTAATTGCGCTGCAAATTCGCCCGACCACGCACCGCCTGCAATCACCACCGCGCCGCCCGAAATCGTTTCCCCTTTCGCCACGATTCCCGAAACTTGATCACCAATCATCGTCAGCTGTGTCACATTTGCGCTTTGCACTTTCAGCCCATTGCGTATCGCAACCTCGAGCATCGCCGCAGTGATGCGCCGCCCATCAATTCGTCCAGCGCGTCGAAATCGCAAGGCATGATGCGCTGGCGCGAGGGCGGGAAATAATTCGCGCGCAGTATCAATGTCAATTAATTCCAAATCGTCAGCGGCATTTCGTCCGCGCCGTTCAATCCGCGCAATCATCCGCTTATGCAAAACGCTGAACGCCGCGTCTTCATCTTCCGCTACCGCGACGACCAATTGTTCCATCGGCGCGTATCCTGTATCCCTCGCGCCCTCCGTATGTAATTCAGCAATCAACTTTGGATAATAATCAACCGCCTCCGCTGCTAGATCAAACCAGTCGTCCGATTCGTTCGCACTCGATTCTGGCGAAAGAATGCCCGCGCCCGCCGCCGTTGCTTTCCCTTGTTCCTCGCGGTCAACCAAAAGAACCTGCGCACCAGCCCGCACCAGATGATATGCCGTAGCCATGCCTACAATTCCGCCACCCACCACAATTGCGTCCTGCATCCGTATCCACTCCCGTCAAGAGTTCGCGCATTATATAGTAAAATCAAAGCGAAATCGTTCTATGCCCAAAAACTATTCAAAATGACCAACTGCTCTGTACCACTTCGACTCGAATCTAGAGCTCGGTCAGCCAGCCGCGCATCTAGTTCATAAAAAGAAAAAACTCCTGATGAGGAGTTCGCATTATCACATCTTCCACACCGGCCCGTGCGCCGGATAAATGGTCGTTACACCCCTATCGCGAATTTTCTGCCAGCTCTGCCATGTGGGGTTCGTTGCGTCATCCGGTAACAAGATGGGATTCGTGAGGTCGCCTGTGAATGCTGTGCCTTCATCAAGAATCAGCGTCACACTGTCATCGGAATGCCCCGGCGTCGCAATGATTTCCCCATCAATCCCAATACCTTTGAGAAATGCGCGGCTCGACGCTTCCGTGAGGATGATATTGCCATTCGTAGAAATGTCGGTGTAATTGTCTTGCGGCTTGATGTGTTGACGCATCAATGGAATCGCCGCCACCTGAATATCGAGCACCAGCAGCTTGACTCCCAATTGTTTTAATTCCTCTACGAGCCCCGCGTGGTCTATATGATAATGCGTGACCAGCTGATACGGAATATCTTCAAGGCGAATCCCCATCCGGCGGCAGCTCTCGCGCATCTTGCCCAACGAGCCGGGCCAGCCTGCGTCGAGCAGCAAGCGCGGGCGATGATTCGCAAGCACATAATAGTTTGTGGAACGATACCCCACATTCACCAGATTCATAGCACATCCCTGCAAAGAAAAACTCCCATTCGTTGGGAGTTTTCTCTTTTTCGCTGCTTAGGTTTTGGGTGAAACAATGTCAAAGACGGACAAGACCGGTTCCGCACCCACCTTGCGGAACATGAGCACCCCACGCGGCGTCGCCACTGATTGTCGCATCGCGGCAAGAACTTTGCGGCTTTCCCAGACCGTCGCGATGCGCCACAAGGTCGGGTCGGAAGAACTGTGCAGCAAGAACGTTTGCACAATTCCAGGGTCGAGTTGTTTCGTTTCCTCGCCAAAGATGCGCTCCAGCTCACTCCACCTTTCGCTGGAAACATGCGTTTCCAGAATCGTCATCACCATTTGATTGCTCTTTTGCGGCTTGACAAGATGGAATAAGAAGAATAAAGCCCCTACTCGTTCTAGGGGCTAATCATGGCGAGGGTGGGACTCGGACCCACGACCTAACGATTATGAGTCAATTGGTTCTTTACAAAATACGAACGTATGTTCTTTTTAAGGTCGGGATTGACTAAACATCAACGGATGAGATAAAACTGGGGTTATGCCAACTTGTCCACATTGCCACACTGCGACGCTGGTCAAAGATGGATTGAACCCGAGCGGCAGTCAACGCTACAC
>Ga0070741_10010395_pt1 | contig 17605 bp, 10 predicted proteins | sample Coa_R1_4_FD_66440 | JGI IMG/M metagenome (GOLD analysis project Ga0070741, IMG submission 66440) | Surface soil microbial communities from Centralia Pennsylvania, which are recovering from an underground coalmine fire - Coalmine... | ecosystem: Environmental > Terrestrial > Soil > Unclassified ...
CCGGCTCAGATGTTCTATGCCCATGCGGACTACGCTCACGAGGCTGCCTTGATAGCGATGGCTGATAGCGTGCTGCAGGACGATCGTGGATTTCCTATGCTCATCGACCTTGCCGACACTCTGTGCAGGACCACGTTCGGACGCGAGACCTTGGTCGCTCCAACGCAGACGGCCTACGCAGAAGCGGGTGAACCGTTACGGTATTTGACTGAACGACAGACTCGTCGTTGAAGGAGCACTTATGGCTAATGGCGACAGCGGGCAAGCCGCAGCGGCGGTCAAGGCCGTACCGGCGAAAGCATTACAGGAACTCGATGCTGAAATTGCGGCTGCAGGCGGAGAGCTACTTGAGCCGGCGGAGTACGCCGGGAGCATCGGTCGAACGCTGTTTGACACCCCCGCAAGCGACGACGGCACGATCACCGTTCTTCTGCCGGCCGAGCGAGTGAAGGAAGTCACACACCAATCGTTGGTCCGAATCAAGAGCGGAATCAAGAGCACCGACCCACGCTCTTATCTCGGTGTTGTCGTCAGCGGGCCTTTTGCAGAACCTTTTGCTCTCCGCGCTGACTCTCCCATGTTGAAAACTGTAGCCGTGCAAGGCGTCCCGATGCTGCCCAAGTATCACGGCCGAGTACAAGTGGAAATTCTTGGCGAAGAGATCGATGGCGGTGTAGTTCCGCCTCGGCGTCGGCCTTTGCCCAACAGCCCGGTCTTCCTCCTCTCTGGTGAAGACACCGCGCGGGTTCTCCGGCTCGAAGGCGAGGTGAGGATTGGCTTAGCGGATAGCCACGAGGATGTCGAAGTGCGGGTGCCGACCCAAAAGAGCGTCTGGCCAAGACATGTGGGGTACCTCGGTACGACGGGTGGCGGCAAGTCCACTACGGTTTCCGGTGAGATCGCGCAGCTTCAGGCTGCCAAATTCGCGATCATATTGCTGGATACCGAGGGCGAGTATACGGCCATCAATGAGCCGAGCACTGACAAACGAATGTTGGACGCGCTGAAGCGACGCGGTTTCCAGCCGAAGGGAATCGCGAACACACACGTGTACCACCTCGTTGGGCGGGAAACACGGAATCCGGCGCATCCGAATCGCCACCAGTTCTCGCTGCAGTTTTCAGAGCTCTCGCCGTATGCCGTTATGGAAATCCTGGAATTGAATGACGCCCAGCAGGAGCGGTTTTGGAAGGCATATGACATCACCAAGCTCGCGCTAGAACGTCTGAAGGTATTCCCCGCAACGAAAGAAGAAGGACAAAAGCTGCTAGAACTGGACGAGCTTGAAACTGGTTACCCTCGCATGACACTTTCTCACCTCCACGACGTGATCTACTACATCACGGCATTGATTGGTGGGGAAGACGAGCCCTACCTGGGGAGCAAGGAATTCAGCGGGAGTGGCCGCGACGTCCTGAAACAGCTAGTCGAGCAGAACAAGGCCCAGCTACCAAAGAACGTGTTTAGCTGGCGCACGGTGCTTGGCAGGGTTGGACGCGTGAAGCGGCTGAAGATCTTTGACATCGCCGGCGGGACGTTGAACTACGCCGAAATGCTGCAACCGGGCCGCGTGTCAATCGTTGACCTGAGCGACACGGATTCGCCACAGATCAACAATATGGTCATCGCACAACTTCTGCGCGGTCTGCAACAGCAGCAGGAAGCGAATTACGCTGAGGCAGCACAGAAGAACCAGGCGCCAACTCCGGCAATGTTGTTCATCGAAGAGGCACATGAGTTTCTGTCAGCGCAACGCATCGCACAAATGCCGGTTCTCTTCCAGCAGGTCGCGCGCATAGCTCGTCGCGGCCGGAAGCGCTGGCTTGGACTGGCCTTCATCACGCAGCTGCCACAGCATCTTCCTGACGAAGTGCTTGGATTAATCAATAACTGGGTGCTGCACAAGATCAGTGATGCACATGTCGTCGCCCGCCTTCGGAAATCGATTGGCGGGATCGATGATGGTTTGTGGAACCGGTTGCCTGCACTTGCTCCTGGGCAGGCGGTTGTCTCCTTCACCAGCATGGGACGGGCGCTTCAGACTGCAGTTGATCCAACCCCGTGCCGGCTGCTGCTCGTCGATTAGCCATTCAGCACGCGCCTGTCGAACTTCGCGCTCGCTGCCGGAAATAGTAGGTAGCGAGCGCATTGTTGTTCGCGGAGGTCAAGCGTGCCAGTTTCGTTCCTCCATACTGCGGACTTTCAGATTGGGAAAGGCTTCGGGTCAATCGACCCTGAGGCCGCCGTCATCCTGCGTCGCCAGAGAATCGAGGCGGTGCGACGCATCGCGGAGGCGGCCGCCGAACGCCGCGTGGACGCGGTGCTCGTCGCCGGCGACGTTTTCGATTTTGACGCTGTAAGCAACGAGACAGTGCACAGCTTGCTGCAGGCGTTCTCGGCTTACACCGGTCCATGGGTCGTGATTCCTGGCAATCACGATCCGGCCGTTGCCGGTTCAGTGTGGCATCGAATTGAGGATCTCACGCGACCGGCAAGTCTTCATGTTTCGCGTGAACCTGAGGTTCTGGAGCTTGCCGATGGTCGCCTGGCAGTCCTCACTGCGCCGCTACAGCGACGCCACGAGGCTCGGGATTTGACTTCCGATTGGGACACGATTGCGACGCCGGTGCATGCAGTTCGGGTTGGGCTGGCACACGGCGCAATCGCCTCGCATGCGCCAGCGATATTCGACGCCGCAAACCCCATCGCAGGTGATCGCGAGCTGCGCGGCCGGCTCGATTATCTGGCGCTTGGGGATTGGCACGGCACAATGCAAGTGGGCGAGCGCAGCTGGTACGCGGGGACGCCCGAACCCGACCATTTCAGGGCAAACGACAGCGGCAACGTCTTGCTGGTGAGCCTCGAGAATCCCGGTTCCATGCCGCTAGTCGAGAAGATTCCGGTTGGCCGCTACCGCTGGTTTGAGCTTAGTCATGAGATTAACCACGCGGCTGACCTTGCCGCCCTAGATCGGAAGATCTCGGAGATCGCCGATCCGTTCCACGACTCCGTAGTGAAGCTTGTCCTCAGCGGCGCCATAGATCTGGATACTCACGCAAAGATTGATCGCTTCTTGGAAGCCTGGCGCGGGCGGCTGCTTTACCTGCGCGAGGACATTGACGGCCTAGTCGCTCGACCTACTGATGCCGATCTGGACCGGATTGATACGGCCGGCTTCGTTCGCGCCGCCCTCGAGCGCTTGCGCCGGACCGCTGCCGAGCCCCACGAGCCGGATCACACCTATGCCAACGACGCGACTGCGCTCCTTTATCGAATACACACGGCCGGCGGTGCGAAATGATCATCCGCAAGATAGAGGTCCGCAACTTCCGGAAATTGGCTGAGCCGGTCGTTATCGATGGCTTGGGGCCTGGCGCGACTCTGATCGCAGGCGACAACGAGGATGGCAAGTCGACGCTGGTCGAGGCAATCCGCACCGCATTTTTCGTAAAACACAGCATCACCGGCGAATTCGCCGACGCAATGCAGCCCTACAACTCGAATGTTCGCCCCGAGGTGCGAATTGAATTTGAACTCGACGGACAAGTTTACCGGCTGTTCAAAGCGTATTGCCAGCGGCCGCAAGCCGAGCTTGTCACACCGGCCGCCACCTTCAACGGCTCAGCGGCGGAGGAGCATTTGAGTCAACTGCTCCGCGTTTCGCTCTCGAAGCGCATACGCAAAGGCGACCACGAGCACGAGGGCGTCTTTGGGATGTTCTGGGTCGAGCAAGGCAAGTCGCTGGTGCTAGAGCCGAATGCAGCTGGGCGTACCAGCATTCTCGAAGCACTGCAGAAAGAAGTGGGAGACGTTCTGGGCGGCAAGCGTGGGCAGCGGCTGATCGCAGAAGTCAGCCGGCGACACGAGGAGCTACTGACCGGCGCCGGCAAGCCCAGAGGCGCGTATGCAAGCGCAATGCAAGCGGTTCGTGACATTGGCATAGAACTGGCCACCGTCGAGGGCCAGCTCGCCGACCATTGCCGCACCACCGATGAGCTTGAGCGCTGCATTAGCAAGCTGGCTCAATACGAGGGCGAAGGAGCGCTAGGAGCCGCCCGTGAACGGCTTGGAGGGGCACAGCGAGCCAGCGAGAAGATCGCCGGCTTGCAGAACCAGGTGCATGATGCTGATCTGGCGCTCCAGGCTGCTAATGCACGCCGCCAATGTGCCGCCGATCAGGCTGCTCAACGTGGCCAGCTCGTCGAAGTACTAGCTTTAGCTGACTCGGCCTTGAAGACGCTGGCTGAATCGCTGGCAGCGGATCGCGATCGTGCCTCTCACGTGCGGCGAATACTGCACCGAGACGACCAGGTGCTGGCCGATGCTGAAGCCCATTCGTCAAGAGTCGAGCAGGAGCTTAAGCGAGCTGAAGGCGCGGATCGCCTTGCAACCTCACGCATTCGGCTCGGACGGCTCCAGCAGGACCATACCGCCGCGCTTGCTGCCAACCAGGAGCGCGAATCAGCACGTGCTGTCGCCGCCGGAATCGCGGTTGACAAGGCGAGCCTGAATCAACTCCGGCGACAGCAGGATGCAGTCACCAGCGCTCGCGCGCGGCTGGAATCTCTGGCGACTCAGATCGAGATGAGCATTGCGCCTGGAGCTAACGTTCTGCTGGGCAACAAACCAGTTGTGGGCGAGCAGCGGCGGACGCTAACGCGCGCCACCGTAATCGAAGCCCCCGGTTCCCTGCGGCTCTCGATTTTTCCAGGAGCCGCAGTGGGCAACCCGCAAGCTGACCTGGAAGCGGCAAACCACGACCTCGACGGTATGCTGCAGCGGGTCGGTGCGAGTAGCCTTGCCGATGCCGAGGAACAGTTTGAGCGCCGCGCCACAGAATTAAGCCGAGCCGATGCCAGCGCACGAGTTATCGCTGCTCATGCTCCGCAAGGAATCGAAGCTCTGTCCCTCCAGATCGCTGCTGCCCTCAGCGAGATGCAGGCACTCGAATCATTCCTGGGCCCTGATCCACATATCGAGCCGCGCGAGGCTTCGGAGCGAGTCGCAGTTCTGCGGCAGAGCCACTTGGACGCAAAGGCCGCTGTCGATGCAGCACGCCGCCAGGTCGATCAGACTCGCGCTCAACTCAACCAGGCCATCAATGCTGAAACTGCGGACGACGCCAGGCACTCGCACCAGGAGGCGCTTTGCAGTCAGTACCGAGAGCGCTTGGCGTCGGAGCGAGTCCTGGCCTCGGACGAAGAGCTCGGTAGGAGACTTCTGCAAGCAACGCAAGAAGCAAAGACAGCGGAAACCGCACTTGCTGCAGCACGTCACGCCTTGGACGAAGCCGATCCGGATGCCGTGGCACAGGAACTTCGCATCGCGACAGCAGCACATCAGCGGCTCTACACCGAGATCTCCAGCCTCCGCGAGAAGGCGATTCGGATGGAATCGGGGCTGCGTGTAAGCGGAGGGCTAGGGCTCGGCGAACGAAGGGACGAACTCCAGGCCCGCATGGCTGCGGCAGAGGCAGAAGCGAGACGCATCGAGCGCCAGGCTAAGGCGCTGGACCTCCTGCTGCGCGTGCTGTTGGACGCCGAAAGCGCCGCGAAGGAGCAATTCCTTCGCCCAGTGACCGATCGTGTTCAGGCATACCTCAAGATCCTCTTGCCCGGAACTGAGCTTGCATTCGATGAAGACATCAACATCGTTGGGCTAAGACGGGGGGCCACTGTCGAGCCCTTCCAGAGCTTGAGCGTCGGCACACGCGAGCAGTTGGCGGTGTTGACACGGCTGTCGTTCGCCGAACTGCTGCAGGAGCACGGCCACCCCGCGGCGGTCCTGCTCGATGATGCCATCGTCTTTGCCGACGACGAACGCTTCGAGCGAATGCTCCGCATCTTGGACAAGGCGGCGCAGAAACTTCAGGTGATCGTGTTCAGCTGTCGCGAACGCGATTATCGGGCACTGGGCGCCCCCATAATCCGGCTAGCCGACTGTAGCGCTCGAACGGCTGTCGCGAGATGAAACGTGGAGCTGCCATGCAAGAAGAGAGCCTATGGCCAACACGGGGCGTCGCTGAATACGCATACTGTCCGCGGCTCTTCTATTACATGGCGGTGGAAGGGGTGTTTCTTCCCAATGTCGATACTGAAGAGGGCCAACATGCACATCGCCGCGTGGACCAGCCCAGCAAGGTGACGGCGCGTTCGGCTGCCAGCAATAACGGTGACCAGCCCAAAATCGTGCGCAGCCTCGCACTCAGCAGCGCCAAACTGAACCTCACCGCAACTCTCGACCTCGCAGAGATTAGCGGCAATACTGCGGTGCCAGTGGAGTATCGAAAAGGTCGGCCCAAATATCAGGTTATGGCACCACCACCGGAGGACCCCGGCGAGGCCGAGGAACCGCCGCTCAATCACGCCGAGCCTTGGCCGGCTGACCGCGTGCAAGTCGGCCTACAAACGCTCCTGCTTGAAGAAGCCGGCTATACCGTCCCCGAAGCCATCGTCTATTACGCAGCCGAGAAGCGACGGATGACGATTCTGGTTGACGACTCCCTAAAGGCCGATGCGCTCGGCGTACTCAATGCAGCCAAGGAATGCGCTTCCGGACCACGGCCCCTACCCCTAATCAACGACTCGCGTTGCGTGCGCTGCTCACTACAGCCGATCTGCCTTCCGGACGAAGTCAATCAGCAGCGTCTTCAGGAGATCAAACCACGTCAGATCTGGCCACCGCACGCAGAGGGCATCCATCTGGTTGCGCAGAGGGAGGGCGCCAGAGTTGGAGTACGTGGTGCAGCACTGCGGGTGACCGATGGTGACGGTCTGCTCGTCAAAGAAATGCCGCTGGCTAGCGTCGAGAGCGTGGCCCTGCTTGGCTCAGTCCAGCTATCTACGCAAGCGGTGCAGGTGCTGGCTGACCGTTCGATCCCTGTCGCATTCATGTCTAGCGCTGGCCGGCTTGTCGCCATGCTCGACCCTCTCGACTCGGTTAGCGCCGACGTTCGACGCGCGCAAGTGCGCCGATTCGACGACCCACAGGCACGCCTCGCCCTTGCACGTGCGGTAATCGCGGCAAAGATTTCGAATCAACGCACTCTGCTCCAGCGCAATTGCTGCAACCTGCCTGAGACGATCACCGCTGAACTCGCGAAAGAAGCAGAACGCGCCGCGACGGCGGAAACTGTGGACGAGGTCCGCGGACATGAAGGTCAGGCTGCCGCTCTGTACTTCGACCATTTCGCCGGCATGCTTAAGAGCCAACTCGCTCGCGAGTTTGATACGAACGGTCGCCAGCGCCGCCCACCGCCCGATCCTGTCAATGCATGTCTCTCGATGGGGTATACCATGCTTACGCACGAGTGCGTGGCCGCCCTGCGGCAAGCGCGTCTGGAGCCCTCGATTGGAGCGTTCCATGTCTCCAGGCCCGGTCGGCCTGCACTGGCGCTCGACCTGATGGAGCCCTTTCGACCACTGATCGCTGACTCCGTCGCCATTGCTGCCTTCAATCGCGGCGAATTGGGCGAGGGTCACTTCATGCGCGCAGCCTCTGGTTGTACGCTGACTGACGCAGGACGACGAGCGTTCTTCAATGCCTGGGGCCGGCGCATGGAGACCGAGGTAACGCATCCGGTCTTCGGATACAAGCTCAGTTATCGCCGAATGCTGGTATTGCACGCCCGGATGATCGCGGCGTGGCTTCTGGGCGAAGTGCCCTCACTGGCGTTTCTCACTACGAGGTAAAGCGAGGCCGGATATGCGTCGGTGTTATCTGGTCTGCTATGACATTCGTGAGCCGAAGCGCCTCCGGCACGTACACAAAGTCATGAAGGGCTACGGCGAGCCGTGGCAATACTCGGTCTTCTTCTGCGTACTTCGAGATATCGACCGGGTCAGGATGCAGTCTGACCTTGAAAATGAGATGAACCTGAAAGAAGATCAAGCTCTCATCCTTGTATTAGGTGAAGACGAGACCGCCTCCCGGCAGGCGGCGACCACGATAGGACAGTCCTTGCCGAAGCAGAACGGCGGAACGGTGGTCATATAGGGTTAGGGACGAGACTATGGACATTCCACCAACCCAGCGTGCGTACACGCTGCGCCTGAGCGGCGACGACCAAGGACGCTGGCGCGAAGCCCTGTGGCAGACGCACGAAGCTGTTAATCGCGGCGCAAAGGTCTTCGGCGATTGGTTACTCACGCTGCGCGGCGGCCTCTCACACACGCTCGCCGATGCACCGACGCCGGAACAGCGGCGTGATCGCCGTATCGTGCTTGCACTTTCGTGGATCTCGGTGGAATCGGAGCGCGGTGCTCCGGCGCAGAAATATCGCGTTGCAACCGGGGAGGCCATCAAGGCCCTGCAGGAGATCCTTCGGGAGCGCGGAGTAGTCAGCGACGATATAGCTAACTGGGTCAGAGACTGTGAGGCCTCGCTGGGTGCGGCGATTCGCGAAGATGCAGTCTGGGTGAACCGGAGCAAGATCTTCGACGAGTTCTCGACTCAGCTCAACATCTCCTGTCAGGAGGCGCAGGAGGTCTGGTTCCAATTCTTCGGTCCTACCGACAAGTACTTTCAGCTTCCAAGCATTTCCGCAGGCGAAGAGGAACGGCCTGTTACTGCATCGACTACGACATTTGACACGAAGTTTGCAACTATCGCACGAGGTTGGCTGAGCAGCAACTGGGGTGCGGGAAAGAAGACAGATAAGGCGCGTCTCAATGCCAACCTGCAAAGGCTCGCGACAGAGCCGCTAGCACGATTCGAGGGAAAGGGCGGGCGGGAGCTGATTGACCATCTAGCAGACGTATTCGGTCTGCCTCGCGGTACTTCTCCTTTGGAACTCACAAGAGCAATAGGCTGGACGACGGGGAGGGACTCACGAACCAAGTTGGCGCTCAAGGCCATTGCCTCTGCTGAAATACTGTCGCGGGACGCCCTGGAGAACCTTCAGCGCAAGACGCAGCAAGAGTTCGGCGAAAAGGGGTCTTCCGAGCGTGCCGTCGCGTCGTGGACGGCTGCGCTCAGGCGCCATCTCGAACAGCAGATCGGGATCAGCTACAGGATCGAACGGGACTTGATTGGTGAATTCGCAAATATGCTCGATCATGCGGCGCGACGGGTCGGGATGGCGACTTCATGGGTCAAGCGTTCTGAGGCCACACGCCAGCGGTTCAATGAGGATGCCCGGAAGATGGGACGAGTACCGGCTGATGCCCAAGCATGGTTGAATGGCTATTGCGACGATCGGTCGGCGGCGAGCGGCTCAGTTGAGGGTTACCGCATTCGCAGACGTGCAGTTGGGCGCTGGAAAGATGTGGTGCAGGCATGGAGCGCAGCCGATTGCCTGACTGACGAGGACCGAGTCACAGCGGCACGTGCGCTGCAGGACGCCGAAAGCGATGAGAAGTTTGGCGACATTCAATTGTTTGAAGCCCTTGCTGCAGAGGGCGCGGAATGTGTCTGGAAACAAGACGGCCGAGCGGCTCCTGAAGTGCTACTGGATTATGTCGCCAGTGCTAATGCTCAAGCCGACCAGCTTCGGTTCAAAGTGCCTGCGTACCGGCATCCGGACCCGCTCCTTCACCCCGTGTTTTGCGAATTCGGAAAATCCAGATGGACGGTCAGGTTTGCGGTTCACCAGCGGCGTGGCAAGCATGACAGAAAAGGCGAAGACCTCCGAGATGTCTCAATAGGTTTGTGGGACGGCTCGGCAGTATCAACCCTTGCACTCCGCTGGCACTCGAAGCGTTTGGTGAAAGATCTGGCCCTGTACGCAGCTGACAGCGGCGGCCAAGAGGTGACCCGGGCTGACCGGTTAGGCCGGGCAGCAGCCGCCCTCAGAAGCCCTAATCCGGCGTGCATCAGCAGCGTTTTCGAGGAAGAAGAGTGGAATGCGCGCTTGCAAGTGCCGCGCCAGCAACTAGACGCGATGGCCAGAGTTCGGGATAACTTGCGACTGCCGAACCTAGAACAGGAGCGCCGATTGATCGCAATGCGCTCCAGGCTGCCCTGGTTGCTGACTTTTTCCCCACGACTCCAACCTCAGGGCCCCTGGTTGCGGTACTTGCAAGACCAATCACTGATCGCAAGCGACGCGAAGCTCCAAGTATCACCCAAAGGAGAGCGCGACGAATGGCGCGGCCTCGCATACCCCTTTTGGCATCCCATGAACGAGAAAGGCCGCGTTGGTATGGCCAAGCACTTGCTGTCCCGGCTGCCTGGTCTGCGCATCCTCTCAGTCGATCTCGGTCACCGCTTCGCTGCCGCGTGTGCAGTGTGGCAAACGCTGTCGCGCGATGAAATGCTTGCGGCCTGCGCAGCCGCGAATGCACCCGCCCCTAGTCCCGATACGCTATGGATGCGCTTGAAGGATGCTAGGGGAAAGCATCCAACCATCTACCACCGCATTGGTCCCGACACTCTTGATGGCAGGGCCCATTTCGCGCCCTGGGCGCGTTTGGATCGGCAGTTCGCTATCAAGCTCCAAGGCGAAGAGAGACCTGCGCGTCATGCATCTCTGGGCGAGATTGAAGCAGTAGTTCAACTAGAGAAGGCCCTCGGATTCGCCCGTTCTGATGACCTACCAAAGCGCATCGACGAACTGATGGCCCACGCTGTCCGCGTCACGCGGCTCGGCCTGAGACGCCACGGGGATCGCGCCCGCATAGCGTTTGCACTAACGGCTGACCACAAACCAATCTCCGGTGATCGCAAAGAGTGGTTTGCGAAGCAGCCCGACGATACCGAAGAGCGGGCGCGCGAACGGCATCAGAATCGCATCCGTTTCATGCAAGACGCACTCCTGCTCTGGTACGAACTGGCTACGAGCACGCGATGGGATGACGCCGCTGCGCGCGAACCGTGGAACCAGCAAATTCTTCCGCTCATCAAGGCAACTCCAGCACCCGCTTGCCCAACGGGTAACAAGGAAGATGCTCGATGCGAGTCATGGGAACGACTGCAGCGGGAACTACCAAGGCGAGTTGAGGAAGATGTTGAAATCACGGTTCAGGAACGCAAAGCGCGCAAGGCCGAACGCGAACTCGTTCGAGAGCTGCTTGGGCCTGTTGCTGAACGGCTCATTTCCACCCCCGACCTCACTTCGATGCTGAATGCGCTCTGGGCGGCACGCTGGCACCAGGATGACGGCACGCCCGCTCGTGTGAGTCATCAAGGAAAGGAGACCAGAGTCGAAGCGCAGGCTACTGGCTGGCATGCCCGATTGCGATGGCTGAATCGCATGCTTCTGCCGCGAAATAGCGACCGACGTACAAGGAAGATCCAAGATGTCGGTGGGCTGTCACTGACGCGCATCGCCACAATTCGGTCGCTTTACCAAGTTCAGAAAGCGTTCTTTACACGCCTGCACCCAGTTGGCAGACGTGAAGTCGCCCGCGAAGCCTTCGGCGATGACATCCTGCAGAAGATGGAGCGGATGCGCGAAAACCGAGTCAAGCAGCTCGCTAGCCGGATTGTTGAAGCTGCGCTCGGTGTCGGCAAGGAGGTTCCGTGCAAGGGCGGAAGACAGCCAAAGCGTCCAGTAGAGATCGATACAGAATCGCGCTTCGCTTCCTGCCACGCGGTTGTGATTGAAAACCTCTCGAATTACAGACCGGATGATCTGCGGACGCGGCTTGAGAACCGTCAGTTAATGGACTGGTCGGCAGCACAGGTTAAACAATGCCTAGCTGAAGCCTGCCAACTGCACGGGCTGCACTTGCGTTACGTCTCCGCGCATTTCACATCGCGCCAGGATTCCCGGACTGGTGCACCCGGTATGCGGTGCGCCGAAGTCGAGGCTGGCGAGTTCTTGAACGCAAGATTTTGGAAGTCGGAAGTGGCACGCGCCCGCAAGCGTCTGAACGAGACTAACGCAAGTGCTCCTAAGCATCGGGCATACGATTCTTATCTCGACGATCTTGAACGGCATTGGCGATCAAATAGTTCCATTCCTATGAAAGTGCTCATCCCTAGACCAGGCGGTGAGCTGTTCGTATCTGTCCAGGACGACTCGCCGGCGGCAAACGGTCTCGATGCCGATCTGAACGCCGCCGCCAATATAGGGCTGAGGGCATTGCTCGATCCCGACTGGGAAGGCCGGTGGTGGTACGTTCCATGCGACGCCGGAACCTCTATTCCCGACAAAAACAGAGTCGCCGGCAGTGTCGTCTTCGAGACGCTCGTGCCTCTGCGAGCGTCTCAACCCGTAGCTCAGAGTGCAGCACCTCGAAAGCGCACGCGAAAGCAGCCGGCAGAGCGGGGTGTCGTGAACTTGTTCCGCGATATTTCCGCTCAACCGCTGAATGCGGAGTCGGGATTGAAGACGTACCGGGATTACTGGGCAGACGTAGAGGGTCGCGTGATACAGCGGCTACGCGCAATGAATGGCGTCTCTCCGCAAACAGCGTCGGCCGCAGCGGTCGCTGGCAGCGACGACGTACCGTTCTGACTCTTAGCCCGTTTTGAGAATTCTGCTACACTAACCCCCGCCAACAATCACCGGGTTGTCGGCACACACGGGAATGTGTCTTCCCCATCATTGGGCTTGGCACCCGTGGTCGATCACACTCAGGTGTGACGAAATCGCACTTTGAAAACTGGCGCGCTGCGCGCGAGCGCGAATGTGGTGAGGGAAATGTCAGGAGGTACTCGCGTCTGCCGCAACTCGGTTTCTTTTGAAGTATTTCAGCGAGCACCATGCGGACCTGCCTTGTAGTTGAGTTTGGGAATCGGGGTTGCGCTCGGAGAAGCCCGCGCAACTCTAAGAGAAATAAGGGGCCGCGAGCATGGCAGGCGCGCAGGCCAGCGCGCCGGTGATCGACTGACACGTGCTGCCCAAGGCACGCCCGGCCAACGTGAGGGTGGCGCGCAGGCCAGCGCGCCGGTGATCGACTGACACTTCTTACGCCAGATCAGTATGCAGCACTGGCGGCAGGGCGCGCAGGCCAGCGCGCCGGTGATCGACTGACACACGAAGCTGGAAAGAAAGGCGGTCATCGAGTGTCTGGCGCGCAGGCCAGCGCGCCGGTGATCGACTGACACATCGCGCAATGCCATTCATGGCTGCGAGTTTGTCCTGGCGCGCAGGCCAGCGCGCCGGTGATCGACTGACACGTGGGGGAACAGGTTGTAGAGGTCGGCGTCGGTCGGCGCGCAGGCCAGCGCGCCGGTGATCGACTGACACATTTGAAACGAATTACTGCGCCGGCCGCGCTATGCGGCGCGCAGGCCAGCGCGCCGGTGATCGACTGACACTGATGGCTGGTGTTTCCCGCGCTCACGTTCCTGACGGCGCGCAGGCCAGCGCGCCGGTGATCGACTGACACATTCGGGCGCACGCTGCTGTACATGCAGCTCGGCTGGCGCGCAGGCCAGCGCGCCGGTGATCGACTGACACTTCACCAACGTCCGCCAACATGTCTTCCAGCTCTTGGCGCGCAGGCCAGCGCGCCGGTGATCGACTGACACTCGAGTACGTGCAGAGGCCAGGGACCTTCCTCGCCGGCGCGCAGGCCAGCGCGCCGGTGATCGACTGACACACTACATCAACGCCCAGCAGCAGCGAGGCATTGCCGGCGCGCAGGCCAGCGCGCCGGTGATCGACTGACACACCACCTGGCCGCCGCCGCCAATCTGGTAGTTGATGGCGCGCAGGCCAGCGCGCCGGTGATCGACTGACACGTGCGCATCGGCCGAGTGGGTAACTGCGCGGAGCAGGGCGCGCAGGCCAGCGCGCCGGTGATCGACTGACACGCGGTAATGTTGAATGTCCCCGCCACGCTGCCGGGGCGCGCAGGCCAGCGCGCCGGTGATCGACTGACACTGGACTTCCTTCAGCATACTCTTGACGCGCACGTCGCGGCGCGCAGGCCAGCGCGCCGGTGATCGACTGACACCCCAATCCGTGCCATCTCTGGCAAGAGGCTCTTTCACCGGCGCGCAGGCCAGCGCGCCGGTGATCGACTGACACCACGCGCCGGCTCTCGCGCTTCGCTACCCCGCATGGGCGCGCAGGCCAGCGCGCCGGTGATCGACTGACACAATGATGACGCCGGCGATTGCGCCGGCGCCTTCTCGGGCGCGCAGGCCAGCGCGCCGGTGATCGACTGACACGTCGCCCCGCGACGATGACGGCATGGCGCGCGCCGGCGCGCAGGCCAGCGCGCCGGTGATCGACTGACACCGTCGGTTCGCTCGCCGGCGCAATCGCAGGTTGGCTGGCGCGCAGGCCAGCGCGCCGGTGATCGACTGACACACCAGCTACCGCCCGCCCCAGGAGTCGGCACTCGGGCGCGCAGGCCAGCGCGCCGGTGATCGACTGACACAGGTAGCCCTTGAGGTTGCCCGTACCGTTTCCGCCGGCGCGCAGGCCAGCGCGCCGGTGATCGACTGACACTGCCGCAGCTAGCAATCTTTGGGCGCCTTGAATCAGGCGCGCAGGCCAGCGCGCCGGTGATCGACTGACACACAACGCGGGCGAGCCATACCTCAAAGACCTTGTGGGCGCGCAGGCCAGCGCGCCGGTGATCGACTGACACATCTGAACGGAAAGCGCAGCGCGCTGCGCTACCTGCAGGCGCGCAGGCCAGCGCGCCGGTGATCGACTGACACTTCTGCTCGGCTGGTTCGGCTGCGGCAGGCTTGGTTGGCGCGCAGGCCAGCGCGCCGGTGATCGACTGACACGGGGAGCCGTGGCCTTCCACGCCGCGGCCACGGCGGGCGCGCAGGCCAGCGCGCCGGTGATCGACTGACACTGTGCTTCGATTCGCATGTTGCTGGACAACGGTGGGCGCGCAGGCCAGCGCGCCGGTGATCGACTGACACGCGGCTGCGCTCGGCAGGCGTGCCAGGGAACGCGGCGGCGCGCAGGCCAGCGCGCCGGTGATCGACTGACACAAATAGAGCGCATCGCCTGGCTGCGCGCTCAGGCGGCGCGCAGGCCAGCGCGCCGGTGATCGACTGACACATTGAGGAGCGGGACGATCTTGGGCGCGATTTGGGGCGCGCAGGCCAGCGCGCCGGTGATCGACTGACACACCGCGCGCGCCGTCCAGGTGCGCGCCCGCCCCGGGCGCGCAGGCCAGCGCGCCGGTGATCGACTGACACTGTTTGCGCGTGATGAAGCCGAAGCTCATGCCGTCGGCGCGCAGGCCAGCGCGCCGGTGATCGACTGACACGATGTACTCGAAGTTGCGAGAGACGCGACGGATGTTGGCGCGCAGGCCAGCGCGCCGGTGATCGACTGACACGTTGAATCCTCCTCCGCCTTTGCGGGCGATTCGCTGGCGCGCAGGCCAGCGCGCCGGTGATCGACTGACACCTCTGCAGCGAACCAGCGTTGATCGCCACCCGCACGGCGCGCAGGCCAGCGCGCCGGTGATCGACTGACACGACTACGGAAGCCAGAAGGGCAAGCCTGCCGCAAAGGGCGCGCAGGCCAGCGCGCCGGTGATCGACTGACACGCGGAGTAGCGCGTCCCGTTCCTCTTTCACCTGCGGGCGCGCAGGCCAGCGCGCCGGTGATCGACTGACACGTGCCCATCCGAACCTAGGCCGGGCGGGCGCTACTGGCGCGCAGGCCAGCGCGCCGGTGATCGACTGACACCCTCAGGCATCACAGCCTCCCTCACAGGATTTGGGCGCGCAGGCCAGCGCGCCGGTGATCGACTGACACTTTTTGCCAGCGCGCAGGCCAGCGCGCCGGTGATCGACTGACACGGATGCCGGCTCGACGTAGATCCCTCGACAAAGCCGGGCGCGCAGGCCAGCGCGCCGGTGATCGACTGACACGTAGAACGTCTGCGGCGAGCCAGTGTCTCCGCCGTGGCGCGCAGGCCAGCGCGCCGGTGATCGACTGACACCACAATCGCATGAATTTTTGCGTCTTGTATTCGTGGGCGCGCAGGCCAGCGCGCCGGTGATCGACTGACACAACTGCCCCACGCTGATGCCTGCCGGAAGCCCTGGCGGCGCGCAGGCCAGCGCGCCGGTGATCGACTGACACTCCAGTGTGCGCGGAACCTCGACGCCCAGGGTCCGGCGCGCAGGCCAGCGCGCCGGTGATCGACTGACACACCTTCCCCAGCGGCCTCACGCTGGAGCAGTCCGGCGGCGCGCAGGCCAGCGCGCCGGTGATCGACTGACACTCCAGTGTGCGCGGAACCTCGACGCCCAGGGTCCGGCGCGCAGGCCAGCGCGCCGGTGATCGACTGACACACCGAGTAGATGTCGGCCGTCTCTCGGCGGAGCAGGGCGCGCAGGCCAGCGCGCCGGTGATCGACTGACACTGATATGAGCCGCCGCCGCACACCCACGCCAGAAGGGCGCGCAGGCCAGCGCGCCGGTGATCGACTGACACGATCTGAAGATGCGCGTGCCACCATGCCGCGACGTGGCGCGCAGGCCAGCGCGCCGGTGATCGACTGACACTTCACGCCTTCGAGGATTACATCAAGGTCCTGGCGGGCGCGCAGGCCAGCGCGCCGGTGATCGACTGACACAGTATCAGACGCGCAAAGCCTTGGACAATTTCCAGGCGCGCAGGCCAGCGCGCCGGTGATCGACTGACACCTTGCCCTTGCGCGAGGGCTTGGCCTGTCCCTCAGGGCGCGCAGGCCAGCGCGCCGGTGATCGACTGACACCCAATGCCCCCGACGGATCGACTGGCACGAGCGTTGGCGCGCAGGCCAGCGCGCCGGTGATCGACTGACACAGCCATTTGCCCCCCCTTTTTTTCTTTCGCTCGGTTGGCGCGCAGGCCAGCGCGCCGGTGATCGACTGACACTTCAGCGTTTTCGCTCCCAGAGAATTCAGGTTGATGGCGCGCAGGCCAGCGCGCCGGTGATCGACTGACACCTGAACACGGCTACCTCGGGCAACAACCTGGGCATCGGCGCGCAGGCCAGCGCGCCGGTGATCGACTGACACAATACGGTGTTGGACCTGCTGATGTTTCTAGGCGGGCGGCGCGCAGGCCAGCGCGCCGGTGATCGACTGACACTGTGGGGAGTATTACCGGCCAGGGCTCTCTCCGCGGGGCGCGCAGGCCAGCGCGCCGGTGATCGACTGACACCGTTGGGATCCTCGGAGAACAACATGCGTCCATGATGGCGCGCAGGCCAGCGCGCCGGTGATCGACTGACACCATGGTCAACTCGCTCGACGAGGCGCTGCGCATCTTGGCGCGCAGGCCAGCGCGCCGGTGATCGACTGACACTTTGCGCAACACGGATATTTCCCCGATGCAACCGTGGCGCGCAGGCCAGCGCGCCGGTGATCGACTGACACGTCCGAGTCGCCCAGGTCGCGAGCCTTGTTTTTCGGCGCGCAGGCCAGCGCGCCGGTGATCGACTGACACATCGGGCAGTTGTAAGTCAGATGGAAAACGAAATGGCGCGCAGGCCAGCGCGCCGGTGATCGACTGACACTTGCTCCATGAACACCAGCCTGGGCTCGCCCTCGATGGCGCGCAGGCCAGCGCGCCGGTGATCGACTGACACCTTGCCCTTGCGCGAGGGCTTGGCCTGTCCCTCAGGGCGCGCAGGCCAGCGCGCCGGTGATCGACTGACACGTGATGTTCCGCGTGGGCAAAAAGCGCGCGGGGCGGGCGCGCAGGCCAGCGCGCCGGTGATCGACTGACACCGTTGGGATCCTC
>Ga0070741_10010396_pt1 | contig 17602 bp, 18 predicted proteins | sample Coa_R1_4_FD_66440 | JGI IMG/M metagenome (GOLD analysis project Ga0070741, IMG submission 66440) | Surface soil microbial communities from Centralia Pennsylvania, which are recovering from an underground coalmine fire - Coalmine... | ecosystem: Environmental > Terrestrial > Soil > Unclassified ...
CGGCGAGGAATCTGCTTTGCTTCCGTTACCCTGTGCACGTCCCGCAGGGACTGTTCACAACCCTCGCCCCGGAATGCCTGTCATTCCGAGCCCGGCCGCAGTCTGGACGGCGGCGAGGAACCTGCTTTGCTTCCGTTACCCTGTGCACGTCCCGCAGGGACTGTTTGTGCGCTGAGATCCTGCCATGACGGATTACATTTTTCGATGAGCCATACCTTCTTTTCTCGCCTCCACGCTTTGATCTCTTTCTCGCGTGCGATCGCGGCTTCAATGTTCCCGAATATCTCGAAGTGCACGAGCCGGAAAATTCGGTACCGCGACGTGAATCCCGGTACGAGCCCCTGGCGGTGTTCCGCTATCCTTCGCGAGAGATTATTCGTCACGCCTACGTAGAGATTTCGCGAGCGGCTGGCGAGAAGGTAAACGCAATATGTTTTGTTTACGATGCACCGGCCGAGCGGGCACTATAGTTCGAGAAGCTCTAAATACAACAGCAGATTCCTCGCCCCCGTCCACAACCCGGCCGGGCTCGGAATGACAGCCGTCGCCGCATGCGCACGGCGGAAAACGAGCTCAACACCCAGGGCGACCCCGCATGCGCGCAGCGGAGGACTAGGGGACGAGCCGCATGCGCACGGCGGAGACCTCTTCCGGCTGTGACACTGGCGTGTGACGGCAACGAAAGGGCGAGTCGCGGCACGGTTCCAATGAACGTGTGCGCGCGGAGTTAGTGGCTGGGGCTGGGGCGCTTGCTGTACTTGTAGCGAAGGAGCACGAAGAGAGCGCCGGCCACAGCGGCCGCGATTCCGCCAATCAGGATCGGTTCGCGGTATTCGGAGATCCAGCCAAGGATCGCGCCGCCATACATCGCCGCTAAAAACGCCAGTACGGTATAACGAATGCCGCGCCCGAGCGCCAGCGCGGCTATGAACTTGCCGCGGGAATACTGCATCGCGCCCGCCGCCAGCAAAAAAGGAAACATGGGCAACGGCGGCGGCAGCAGCGCCGCGACGGCCACGGCTCCGAAGCCCCATTTCTGGAAGGTGCTATAAACCTTCTGCGCCTTCCTGCGCGCGATGCGCTTCTCGAGAATTTCCCTCCCCTCTCTGCGCGCGAGGCGATAGGTGATGTAGCCGCCGATGACGGCGCCAACCGTGGCCATCAACGCGTAGTAAGGCCACCAGGTTTTCTCTCCCGCGGCAAGAATGATCGTCATGGCATCCTGGCTGCCGGGGACGGGAACAGCGGAATTGTCCACGATTCCCAGGACGATCAGCCCCGGCCCGCCTACGCGCCGCGCCCAGGAAACGAGGCGGCCCGTTGCGCTCAGGTGCAGCGTGGTCGCGAGAAGGTGGGAAACCATCGTTCGTTCGAAGCCTCAATTGTTGGACGTGGGCAGACGCTCGTCCGGCTACCTGGGCCGAATGCAGAAATCGTGCGGAAATCGCACCCATACGAGAATGCCGGGCGGGCAAAGAAAAACGGGCGGCTTTCGAGCCGCCCGTCTCGATCTCAGCAGGCAGGGATTAGAAACGCCTGCCAACCAAATCCTACTGGCAATCGTTGTGCAAAATACTGGGCGCCGGCGGCCCCTCGACGCAGGGGATGGCGCTCAGGTATTCGTAGATGGCCTGCAATTCATGATAGGTCATGTTGCGGAAGGTAGGCCAGGGCATGATTTGCAGCAGATCGCCGTTGAAAGGCGGCGGCAGACAATTGCCATTGGGAGCCCCAGTGCAAGTCGGGTGAATGTGATCGAAATCGGTGCCATGCTGCATGATCTGTATAAATTCCGAAAGCGTGTGACCGCCTTCGGGGCGTCCCGTTTTGTCCGGCGTCAAATTGCGAGAGACGATGTGCGGAAACGGACCCGGCCCGGGGAACGGACCGAAATCCATGCCTCCGCCCAGGTATGTGTCGGGATTGACTTTTGTCGGCTGCCCGAAATAGGGATTCCCCCCGGGAGCGAATTCCGTGGCCGGATCATGAGTATGGCAGCCGTTGCAGTCGGCCTGCGCGTTTACGATGAAGCTGCCTAGTCCGACCAGAGCGCGGTTTTTGCCGGCCAGGTTGAGGTGGACCGGCGCGATATCGAAACCAATTTGGATTTTCGAATTCTCTTCATTTCTTTGTTCATCTCGTTCATCAGCGCGGGCACGCAACGAGGTGATTGCCATCCCCGCTACCACCATAACCGCCAGGATCGATGCAGTAGCTGCGGCCCGAATCAGGTGCTTTCGCAACATTTTTTCTCCTCATTTTCAGATAGGCCAATTGCACGGATTCTATGCGGCGGATTGTGTTTCGGCGCCGATGCCAAGTCAAATGAAATTTCGCATAACGAAAGGAAGCAATAGCGATGCGGACGAATGCGCGCGCATTTACTCTTTGCTGCGCGCGCGGCAGCAAAGTCTTGGGCCAGCGGCAGCTTCCCGATAGAATGGCGTTGCGTGAAAATCACTTACGCCATCTCTCTCAGAGAATTCCGCACATTGCACCCGGCGGCGCGCCCGAACTCGGGCCGCACCGCGTTCGTGGTAATGATGGGGATGATCTGCCTGGCGCTGATTGTGCCCGGCGCCAGCATCGTCATGGAGCAGGTGAACTCGGGCGGGCAGCCTCCGGCTGCGGCGCTGGTGTCAATCACCCTGGGGATTGTGCTGGCCGCGGTCGCCTGCGCGCTCAACCGCCGCGCCCAGTTACGCGCGCGTGTAAGACAAGAAGATGCGCTGCTCGCCGCCTACGACCGCATCCACTGCCGCGACTCGCGGACCGTGGAAGCGACGTCAGAGTCGCTTTCGCTGAATTGCAAATGCGGCCTGGTCTCCCGGCCCTGGACCGAGCTGACCGGCTTCACGGAAACTCCGTCTTTCCTGATCCCGCTCACCCGCAACGAGTCTTTTCCGATTCCCAAATCAGCCTTTGCCAGCGAAGGCGCGCTGACCGAATTCCGCCGCCTGATCCTCGATAAATTGCACACTGGCCGGCCCTTCACCGCCGCGCCCATCGATTTCGCGCACACGCGCGCGGACTTCTGGCGCGCCAAATGGCTGCACATCCGCAAAGGCGGAGGCTGGCGGCGCGTGACCAAGATCGGCTTCGTCCTGGCGGCGTTTGCTTATGTCGTCGCTTTCATTATCTCCGGCGCGCGTGCGGGGCAGATTCCCGCGTGGCTCGTGCCGATCGCCGTGGGCGCGTTCATTTTCTTTCTGACGAGAACTGTGCGCCTGAAGCAGCATTACTATGGGCCGCTGCGCTTTTATTTCAGCGAGGAAGGATTTCACGTCGAAGATCCCGCATCCCAGAGCCGCAGGCGCTGGAGCGAACTGGCCGGCTACCTCGAAGACCGGCACGTTTATTTGCTCTATCTCAATCCCCTGCTCTACCGCGTCGTCCCCAAGCGCGCGCTCGGCCATCGCGCCGAAGATTTCGGCCGCTTGGTCCAGGCCGCGCTGCCGCAATTCGACTATCGCCGGCGGCTTCCCGTGGCCGACGCCGCCCGCATCTGATTCCAACTCGTTCCCAAAATTCTCCCGAATCGCAGTTCGTTCGCATCGTAAGCAAAGCGTATCGCGTTTATGTCAGCCGGCCCCGTTCCCCAACCTCTATTCGTCATGGACGAGGTGAGTGGGGCGCTTGCCTTGCTTTTCGTCGGCAATCTCTTCTTCCAGAGCTTCGCGGCGCAGCTTGCCCGCGCATAGCGGACAAATCAACCGCAACGAAGGCTTCCCGCAAATCAGGCATATCGCTCTGGATCTGATTTTCTTGTTGGGCATAATCCGTCCCCGGGCCTATTCGTCTCCTCCTCGCCCGCCGAAGCCGCCCGCGCCGGCTCACTAATTAGATGCCCCGGGAAAAACGCGCGTCGCTCGAATCGTAAGTCTGTTGCTCAGGTCGCGCCGGCGCCCGGCACAGCAGGGCGCAAAAAGCGGTCTTCGGCGAAACCTGAGGCTTTTTCAGTCGCCAACCATGCCGATAACCGATAAACAACATCGGGTCTCCCGCATAATCCGCGGGGCGACCCGAGCTGCAACGACCTCGTGTGGTAATCGCTGTGGCGTGGAGTAAAATGCCCGCCGCGCAGCGGCCCGCGAGTCGCGACGGCGAGCGCCGGCCGCGACTGCGACAAAGGAGGTCGTGCAATGGACCGGGTGCAAGCCTTCAACATACTCTTTCTCATCGGGCGCATTATCGTGGGCGGATACTTCCTTATGGCGGCTTTCAACCACTTCACCCATACCGGCATGATGGCGGGCTATGCCAAAAGCAAGGGCACGCCTGCGCCAAAATTGGCGGTGCAGGGCACGGGCGTATTGCTGCTGCTCGGCGGCCTGAGTTTTCTGCTGGGCTACCATCCCACGATTGGCACGGGGCTTCTGATTCTTTTTCTTCTCGGTGTCACCTTCAAGATTCACGCGTTCTGGCTGGTCTCTGACCCCATGGGCCGGATGAACGAGCAGGTGCACTTCGGCAAAAATGTGGCGATGATTGGATTTTTGCTGATGACGCTGATGATCTATCGTCCGTGGCCGATGAGCCTGGGAGGAGGGCTTTCGCGGTGAGGCTGGGGGACGAGCGAAAATTGAAAAAGGCTCCAGGGCCTCCGGTTGCCTTTTTGGCAGACACCGAAAAGCAGGTTCCTCGCCCGCCGGCCAGAGAAGCCGGCCGCGACTTCTTTCTCTTCGTGGCGCTTCGCGCCCGGTCTCGGCCGCCGGCGCGCTCGCAATGATACCGTAGGATCGGGGCCCGATATTCATAGGTTGTCATCACGAGCGCAGCGAGGGATCTGCGGTCGCCGTGAATGCAGCGCCTGGCCCGGCGCGACAAACGCACGGCCAATAGAGAAACGTGTCCGCTATCGAGAACTTTTTTCGCGATAAGGTCGTGCTCGTCACCGGCGCTTCGTCGGGCATCGGTGAAGAGCTCGCGCGGCAACTCGCGCGCGCCGGCGCGAAGCTGACTCTGGCGGCGCGGCGTATCGAGGTACTCGATGAATTGGCGGAAAAAATCGCGGCGTCCGGCGCGGCGAGGCCGCTCGCCGTGGCCTGCGATGTCACGCGCGACGGCGACCTCGAGCGCGCCGTAGCCGAGACGGTGCGCGTCTGGGGCAAGCTCGACGTGGCCATCGCCAACGCCGGATTCGGCGTTGTCGGCGCGCTGAAAAAACTCACGCTCGAGGATTACCGCCGGCAATTCGAAACCAATATTTTCGGCGTGCTGCGCACGATTTACGCCGCGCTGCCCGAAGTCGAGAAAACGCGCGGTAACCTCGCCATCATGGGCAGCATTTCCGGATGGGGCGCCGCGCCGGCGACTTCGCCTTACGCCATGAGCAAATTCGCGCTGCGCGCGCTGGCCAACTCGATCACGCCGGAACTCGAGCGTTCCGGCGTAAAGGTCACTCTGATCACTCCCGGATTCGTCGCCAGCAACATCCGGCGCGTTGACAATCGAGGCAGATTCCATCCGCACGCCAAAGAGCCTGTCGCCCCCTGGCTGGTGATGGATACCGGCAAAGCCGTGCGGCAGATGCTGCGCGCCATCGCGCGCGGCAAGCGCGAAGCGATCATCACCGCGCACGGCAAGCTGCTGGTGGCGGTAGAACGCCTCGCGCCGTGGATCAATCGCGCCGTCGGCAAGCGCCTGGCCCGCGGCAAAAGCGGCGGATGATACCTGCGCAGGTGTCATCACAAGGCCGCCAAGGCGGACGAGGAATCTGCAGTTTTATGGGTAACAGCCGAACTGCGGATCCTCCTCGCGCCGCCCAAACACAAACCCCGCGCGGGCAGGATGGTGCGCTGCGAGAAAGCGGCGACGCCGGAGGTCTTTCGCTTTGACCTACTTCGCTGACTCCGTCTTGCCGCCGGGATGGCCGATGATGTTCATGTAGTCGATCGCTTCGGAAGGCACGCAAAGCTGTTCGTCCATTTCCTGGTTCGGTATCCACTTGAAGGTTTCGTTGCTGAGTTCTTCGAATGGCTGCGTGTAGATTTTTGGATCGTCGATGACCACGGTCATGTGCAGGGTGTCGTGATCGGCGCGCGTGTAGCGCTCCTGCACGTGCATATCGACGGTATGCGGATGCCCCGAGGGATCAAGCCAGGTGCGCTCGTCCATGCCGACCGTATCGATCACAAACGTGTAGTCGCCTTCCCAGTGCCCCACGGAATACCCGTACCAGCGCGAAGGCGATCCATCGGGCGTGTCGATGCTCTTGGGGAGCGCGCGGCCGTCGGTCCAGATTTCGCGCCACACTCTTTGATACTGATAAAGAATGACCATGCGATCGGGCAGTTGCGCAAAACGCATGCCCCGTGTCTCGTTGATGATGTTGCGCGGAAAGCCCAGAGGATCGCAGGTCGTGATGGGATCGTTCGTGCCGGCGAGTTGATAGACCGGTTCGGGTTTGTTTTGCCTGGCGCGCTCGGCGCCCAGCGCCGTGTAGGGCGCAAAATGCCCCACGAAACCGACCGGGCCGGTCCAGGCCCCATTCAGATCGCGTTTGGGAGCGGGGGCCGAAGGCTTGTTCTCGGCCATCAGTTTTTCGAAGAGCGTTTTCGTCTTCGGCACGTGGTACGGCTCGGCATCGTTCGTTTGCCCCGCGGCAAGAGCCGCCAATGCAAGCGCGCCCGCCATGCCGATGGCCGCCCGAAAAACGAATCTTCGCATTGCACGCTCCTCAATTCCCTGCCGAAGACACCCAGCCCCCTCTGGAATGAGAGAGCACCAAAAAACCTACACCCGCTTTGCGGCTAAACGCAATGTGCTTCAACGTAACGTCGCCCGGCTGACATTCTCATCACGAAGCCCGCTGGTGTCGGAGTTTTTGTAGCTCGGGTCGGCCGCGCCACACGAAAGACACAGCTTTTGCTAAAGAACTGCACTACTGCGCCGGGCCTCGGCGCGACCTGAGCGACAAGGGGTGCGCCAACGATGGGTGCTACTCTTTGTGACGGAACCAGCCGATGCCGGCGCGTAGCTGAATGACATTGATTCCGGGATTATCCGCCGTCAGTCCGGCATCGGAGATATGCAGCCAGCGCGCCTCCATGCTCCAATGCGTTTTGCCGTGCCCGATATTCACTCCGATCGCGGGACCTGAACCGAAATTGATGTTTGAAATCCCGGGCGGCACCTCCCGCGTGCTGAAGATGACACCGCCGCCAAATTCGAAATAAGGCGTTACGCGGCGGTGCGTGGCAAACATCCACTTGAATGCAAAGGGATTGACGCCCGCGCCGTAAACGGGGCCGCTCGGCTGAAAAATCACATAGACCGGCACGGCATCGACCGCGTATTCGAGCCGTCCGCGCAACAAGCCCGGGCCGTGCGGGCCGGTCAAGATAACGCCGTAGCGGATGCCCAAGTTCCACACGGCGGTGTGGTCGGTTCCGTTAACGGCGGAATGTCCCGTACTCGACCACGTCTGAATCTCCTCGCCGCCTTGTTCAGCCTGGACGTCGCCGCTTACGTCGTGGACAACAACCGGGTCGGGATCGTTGCCTGACGGCACGATCTCTCGTCTGACCTGCGTGCGGGCCACAGGCGCTGCCAATAGCGCCGCAACAAAAACGAGGAACGCTGTTCTCACTCTTGCTCCGACAAAGATCGGGAAATGCCGCGCGAGACAAATGTTGAGATGCCGCCGACAACCCGAAAGTGACGCGACAATACCACCATTCAGCTCAGCGCCGAAGCATTCGTTTTAGAATTGGAAGAGCGGCGGAAAGCCGGCAAACCCATGGCCCGAGTGAGCGAAAAAATCACCTCGTTTCTGCCGTGGTCGGAGATTGAGCCCGAAGCGCAGAAGCAGATCCTGAACACGGCCGAGTTGCCATTCCTGTTTAAGTGGGTGGCGGTGATGCCGGACTGCCATTACGGCAAAGGCGCGACGGTGGGCACGGTCATCGCCACCAAGGGCGCGGTCGTTCCGGCAGCCGTCGGCGTGGATATCGGCTGCGGCATGATCGCACTCGAGACTCCGCTCTCGCGCGGCGATCTGAAGGAGCTTCACCGGCTGCGCGAAGGCATCGAGCGACGCATCCCCATGTCCGCCGGCCGCAATAATTCCAAAATTTTTGACACGGCCGAGCCGCGCATCGCCGAACTGAAAAAGCTCGAATCCGCCACCGGCGCCAATTACAACAGCTTCGATAAAGAATGGCCGGTGGCCCTGGGCACGCTCGGCGGCGGCAATCATTTCGCCGAAGTCTGCGTCGACGAAAACGGCAAACTCTGGCTCACCCTGCATTCCGGCTCGCGCGGCGTAGGCAATCGCATTGGCAATCACTACATCCGCAAGGCGCAGGACTGGTGCAAAAAGCGCAACATCGTCCTGCCCGACCGCGACCTCGCGTATTTAGCCGAAGGCACCGAGGAGTTCGCGAGCTACCTCCGCGACCTGCACTGGGCGCAGCATTTCGCCCTGCTTAACCGCGAAGAGATGATGGACCGCATGCTGCGCGAGCTGAGCCACCACGTTTACGGCGAGGCTGGGCACGAGGGCGAACTGGAAGTCCAGCGCATCAATTGCCATCACAATTTCACGCAGGTCGAGCACCACTTCGGCCATAACGTCTGGGTGACGCGCAAAGGCGCGATCGAGGCGCGCGAAGGCATGCGCGGGATGATTCCCGGCTCGATGGGCACGCGCAGCTATATCGTTACCGGCCTCGGCAATCCGCAGTCGTTTCAGTCCGCGCCGCATGGCGCGGGCCGCCGTATGTCGCGCAATAAGGCGCGCTCCTCGTACGCCATGAAAGATCTCGAAGCCGCCATGGCCGGCATCGAGTTCCGCCGGTCGAAGGTGCTGCTCGACGAGATTCCCGCGGCCTACAAAGACATCGACCACGTCATGGAAAACGCCCGCGAACTGGTGCGCATCGACCACACCCTGCGCCAGATCATCAACTGCAAAGGCGATTGACCGCGGCTGCCTGGCCGCCAAATGCAAGCGCAGATCCCTCGGTCGTCCGCAACCGTTCCGAAACATGGACCAGCCGCGAGGACTCCCTTGAGATGACAGCCTTTGCCGGGCGGTATCCAAGCCAACGCCATAAGAGGACGGTGTCATCACGGGTCTGCATGCGTATCAGAGTGCGGGCTGGCCGTGGGTGATGACATAAAAGCAACGGTGTCATCACGAGGCCCGCCTGCGAGTGCAAACGCGCCGAATGCTCCGCACTCTAAAGCGATGTCAGGACCGGGTCTGTGCCCCCTGGCGGGCGGGCCGAGGGATCTGCAGTTCCTCAAACTTGGCGCCGTTTGCAAGCGCGACGCCACATGCCACCTCTGCCCCGCGCACACATAAAAGCAACGGTGTCATCACGAGGCCCGCCTGCGAGTGCAAACGCGCCGAATGGTCCGCACTCCAGGGCGATGTCAGGACCGAGTCTGTGCCGCGGCGGGCGGGCCGAGGGATCTGCAGTTCCTCAAACTTGGCGCCGTTTGCAGCCTACGGCTACGCATCGGCGGCGTGAGCAATCGAAATCCGCGCACACCGGAATCACAAACCGGAAGCACCAGCGCGGTGGTACGCGCGTTCTATCGACTCCGCGCGCGGCACATTCTAATCTGCGCCTATTGGCGACGCGCTGCAGTTTTATCCCCCCGGGATGCAACATCCGCGGGCGCTGAACACGCCTGCGAAACGTGGTTTTTACACTGCGGTTTTCGACCCTAAGCAGTCACCGCTCGCCGGATCGCGCAACTCCCGTTGCGCAACACACCGTGTGCACAATCTGTGCACCACAAAAGGAGCTGCCCATGGCTGACATTCAAGTGCAGATCCCCCCGGACCAAAACGATGCTCGCGTTCGGCCGCAAGAGAAGCCCGCGCGCCATCACTGTACTGAATCGCGTCCCGAACGGCGCCGCGACCGCCGCCACAAAGGACCGCGCCAGGTGTGGGTTCAGGTGATCGACGCCGATGGAAAACTTTTCGAGGAAATTCAGATCATGCGCGATTACAGCCGCGGCGGGTTCTACTTTGTCTCCAGCCTGCCCTGCTATCGCGTGGGCATGCGAATGAACGTGATTCCGTCATTTGGTTCGCTGAACCTGGAGTTTGTCGCCGAAGTCGTGCGCGTCGAGCCCCGGCCGCGTACGGCCTGCGGCGTCGGGGTGAAGCTGCTCCACGCCCGCGACTCCGCCATGCAGAATTCGTAACGAGCCTGTCGCCAGCCTTTCACCGGCTCATGTGAAGGTCAGCGCACGACCTGAACGCTGGGTGTTTGGCAAAACCAACTGCAGATCCCTCGGTCGTCCGCAACCGTTCCGAAACCATGTATCAGCCACGAGGATTCCCTCGTGATGACACCCTCTGCTCGGCGGCGTAAACTCCGCGAATCGAAGTCCGCTTGCTCGGTGCAAGCTACCCCAAATGCCAGGTTCGCATTCCTATTTCGTCTACGTTGTCGCCAGCCGCTCGCGCAACTTGTATACAGGAGTCACCAACAATCTGGAGCGCCGCATCGTCGAACATAGGGAAGGCCTTGTCGTCTGATTCACGAAGAGGCATCGAATTCATCGTTTGGTATATTCCGAGACCTTTGGAGATATAAAGGCGGGGATTCTTCGAGAAAAAGAAGCGAAGCATTGGAACCGTCAAAAGCGCCTCGCGTTAATCGCCTCACAAAATCCCACCTGGAAAAACGCGGTATTCACGCGAAGATAACTAAAACGGAGGTGTCATCACCAGGCCCGCCTGCGCCGTGCAAAAGCGGCGAATGATGCGCAGTGTAGAGCAATGTCAGCACCGAGTCTGTGCCCCGGCGGGCGGGCCGAGGGATCTGCAGTTCTCCAGACTTGGCACCGTTTGCAACGGCGACGCCACACGCCGCCTCTGCCCCGCGCACACATAAAAGCAATGGTGTCATCACGAGGCCCGCCTGCGCCGTGCAAAAGCGCCGAACGGTCCGCACTGTAAAGCGATGTTAGGACCGAGCCTGTGCCGCAGCGGGCGGGCCGAGGGATCTGCAGTTCCCCAGACTTGTTGCCGGTTCCGGGCCGACGCCGCTACACCGCCTCTGCCCCGCGCATGCATAAAAGCAATGGCGTCATCACGAGGCCCGCCTGCCCCGTGCAAAAGCGCCGAACGGTCCGCACTGTAAAGCGATGTTAGGACCGAGCCTGTGCCGCAGCGGGCGGGCCGAGGGATCTGCAGTTGCGTTATGGCCGATTGAGAGAGCGCGTAAGACCTACGCCTCTGCTGCGGCGCGCTCGCCAAAAACGTAGCGGTTGCCATTCGGGAAATTCGCGGCGAGAAAACATACCCACTTCGCGCCCGCAAAATCCGGCAAGACGGTAGTCGCGTCTTCGTATTCGTAGTCGGCGCCTTCGAGATTCACGGCGACGGTGAGGTATTCGCCATCCACCAGCGCCGCGATCAATACCTGGTGCGAATGCGGCAGCACGCTTTTCACAAACGTGGAGTTCACCGCGCGCAGCCCGGGCGGGCGCTTCATCACCAGTTGCAGCGAGGCCTGCTCCTCGCGCCACTTGTCAAAAATCAGATATGCGTCTTCAGCCGAAATCTTGCTCACAGCATTGTATTTTCGCTTCGCGGCTGGCATTTGTCGACGCTGTCGCGCGTTCCACGACGAGGTTCAGACCCACGCCCCGTCGGCTAATTCAAAATAAGGCCAAGAGGGACTCTTCGCTCCGTGGCCGGCTGCCGAGAAACAGGTTAGATAGGCTCGCCGGCCACTCCGCTCAGAATGGCAGCATCAAGCAGCGCCTTGTCCTTTCCGAGGCCAGCATCGGGGCGCGCATGCGAGCACGGCGCACGTACTAAAGCGAAGTCGAGAGGCGTTCGTTGCATCTTGACTCTCACGCTCAGCCTTTACGATGTCATTCCGAGGCCAGCGTCGGGCGCGTCTACAGCGCGAGCACCCGGGCGCTACAGCGACAGTCGCGCCCGGCTTCACTGTTCGCTGGCCGAGGAATTTCTCTGCGTTTTTTCCCTACACATTGAGGTATGACCAGGGGCCTTGTCGTCATGCTGCCGGCCCATCGCACCTTCCCGGAAATAGCGCGCGGGGGGATACATGCGCGCGCGGATGAGTTCCGCGCCGACCCGCTGGCGAACCTCCTCGGCCCAGTCCGACCAGGTGCGTTCGGAAAGGCCGAGCAGGCGCCGCGCGGCTTCGTATTCCGCGCCGCCCAGGTAGTACATGCGGAAAAGAATCAGCCGCGAAGCCCGCGGCGTGTAGTAATGGTGGTGTCGAGCCCGAAAAGCGCGTGCCGAATCACGCGGCTTTTCGGGCCTAAAAGAAGTCTCGCCCAGCGCTCTTTCTCCGCAGCGCGCGAAATCGGCGACGTATTCCACCAGGCGCGGACGCAGGTCCGGACGCCACAAAAATTTCGACGCCGAAGTGAGCTGTGTCGTGGGCACGCGCGAATTCACCAATTCGCGCGCGGCTGTGTAGATTTCGTGGCAAATGAGAAACGCGTCATTGCAAACGGCGCTCGGCTTCATCGCGCGCCTCGCGCTTCGACCCCAACGCGTGGACTTCCTTGCGGCGTGGCGCTGCGCGCCTGGGCGGCGCGCGTCGAGGACCCCGGGTGCAAAGACACAGATGCACAACGGAACTGCAGATTGCCCGCGCGCACATCAGAAAACCGATGTTTTCCCCTGCGGCGGACTCGTGATGACACCCGCAGCGATTGCCCTTCCGATCGCGGTCCCCGGCGCGCACCCGCTATGCGCGTCGAGGCGCTCGAGCGCGGCGCCGCATGCGGCAAGTGCCGCCGTGCCGGTTTTGCGGGCGCCCCGCCCTACCGGACTCGCGGCCCCCACGACTACCACATCAGCGCCAGAAGAAGGTGTCATTCCGAGGAACGGGTGCGCTTTTTGCAGTGACGAGGAATCGGCAGTTCGGTTCTTTATTGGGCTCGAAGGCTCCGCACCACCCTGTGTAGCGCTGCCCTTTAGGGCAGTACTGCTGGGATCGACTAAACGAGTGCCCGGCTGAAGCCCGGCGCTACATACGGCGGTACATCCTTCTCCGGGCTCTGACATGGGTGTCACGACTGCGCACGGTCTACCGCCCGCTGGCGTTGGTGGCTGTCTCAAAGGCGGAAGCGGCGCGTCCAGCGCCGCTTCCGTCATCTCCTCGGCGATGGCCGCGAGCGCGAGGCCGGCGGCGGCGCAGGCCTCCTCCCACGCGGCATCGCCGCGATGCACCGCCAGAAAGCGTTCGGTCTGCAGATGCAGTCGCAAACGGCCGAGCAGCGGCCCCACGCGCACCGCGCCGAATCCACAGCGCGTGGATTCGGCAGCACTGCTTTCCTCGGCCCGGCTCGCAGGGGCTTCCATGCCCACGCACACGCCCGCGCCCGCCCCCGCTGATTTTGCGGCGGGCTGCATCGCAGCCGCCAGCCGTTGCGCGACGCTTTCAGGGTTGGAGACCGGCAGTCGCGGCGGCACTTGGCGCCTGCGCGCAAACATCCGCCTCCCGGGGCCCTTCTTCAACAACCGCGTACGGTTTCGCTTTCCCGAAGCTGCTGTGTGAGGCCTGCGCATACACCTCTCCTTTCGGGAACAGACACACGTTCCCCGCCGCCGTTTTCAGGCGTTTTGTCCGGCCAGGTGGTCTGTGAAGCCTAGGGAGTTCCGGCGCTACTTAGCGTGCTGCTTGTCCGGCGCCGAAGCCGATAATGGCGCGGGCGCGGCTCGCGCCTCCTGTGGGCCCCAATGCCGCGGTGCGTTGCCCGCACCTGCTTGTGCTTGCCGCGCGCAAATCCGCTCGAGCGCCGCCGGATTTACGCGCACGCCGCAGTCCGCCGGCCGCGGCGCTATGCCCACGTAAAGATCAGGCAGCCCGCGCCGTTCGGGCCGCGGCTTCGTCGCGCGTTGCGCTTCGCCCGGCGCATATTCGCCGGCCAGCACTTTGCGCGCATTGCCGGGATCGGCGATCAGCCAATCGAAGCCGGCCCGCCATCCGCGCTCGCCGCCGCCCGTCAAAAATGGTGTAGCGGCGGCGACGCGCACCACGCGCCGAAACTCCCCCGCGCTTAAACCATGGGCGAGCCACTGCGCGCATCGCCGGCGGCGTTCGGCCGTCATGGCACCCGCGGCACGCAACTCTCCACGTTCCTGCTCGTATATTTCGAGCAGCTCTTCGGGAGTTCTTCCGGCGGAGGTCGATTGATTTGCGGGAGGAGAGACCTGGACACAATTTTCGGAATCTTTTTCCGAATCCTTCTCCCAATCCTTTTCCAAATCCAAATCCCAATCCTGTGCTTGAGTCGGCTCAAGCTCCTGCTTGAGTTCCCCTTGAGGTAACTCAACGGTGAGGTTGATTGTGCGCGGGCGGGAATCGGTTTCGTCCGCGGCAGCGGCACAAATTGGCTTGTGATTCGCGGCGATTACTCCGGCGCCGGCGCGCCGAACGATGCCTTCTTTGCTCCCGCCAAACCGCGCGCTGTACGCCGCCAGCGCCTCGGCCGGGACACGCGGCGCCAGCTTCTCGAAGCGCGCACGCAAGGAAGGAGCCGGCAATCTGCCCGGCACGTCGCTGCCGGTCCAGTGCCCGTACCGCTTGCCGTTTTCCTCCCAGGTAAATAAAAGCCCGCGCGCGATGAATTCGTCAAAGATCTCCTGCAGGCGTTCCAGCGTGAGATTTTTGCGGATCGCCGCCACCCGTCCCCAGATCACGCGCAGATTTGTTAATTCGAAGCTGCCGCTCGCATCCGCCAGGCCGTAGAGCCAGGCGTATTCGGCCTGCGCCCATTCGGCGCAGGCCGCGAGCTTGTCGCTGGCCCACAGCGCTTCGAAATCGATCACGCGTTTTGGCATTCGCTTCCTCCGCTGGGCGCCTCTTTATCCCGAGTCGCTGCGATCCGGCTGTTTGCATCCGTTTTGTTCCGAACGTCATGCTGCTCGTCCCGCAGGCAAATCCATGCCGTCATCACGAGGGCCGCTTCGCGCAAAATCCACGTATTTTGCGCGCGAAAGAAGACCGGCCCGGGGGATCTGCCGTTCGTTTCTTCCTCGCTCATCCTTTTCCTTCAAAAGCGACTGTCACCTGAGCCCGTGCGGCCGGCATCGGGAAACAGCACGCGGTACTCCCAGACCACCTGCCGCCTGCGCGCATCGCGCGCGCGGCAGCTGGCTCCGGGTGATCGCGGCACAACCCTGTTGCGCTTTTCGACGCAATAGCCGCCGTTGTGCGGCTTGCGCAGGTGGCGCAGTTGCGCCGAAATCGAAGCTTCCGCAAATTCCGTTGACTCGGCAATCTCTCCCAGAGTTAGCCACACGCCGCGCGCCGCGGCGCGCGTCATCAGCTCGCGAATCGCTGCGAGCTGCGTTTCGTCTTCATCGCACCCACTCGCAAGTTCCACTGCCTGCGCGTTCGCGGCTGTTTCAGAGGCGCTCCCGTCCAGTTCATTTACCGCGTGTTGCACTTCTGCTACCCCTGATTTGTCGCTTCGAATTCCGCATGGTTCGGAGCCGCGCTCCTCGCCTTTCTGGCCTCCGATTTCATGTATCGGGGGCTGCAGCCCTTCTGTTCGCGCCGCTTGCATCTGCCCTCCAACCACTGTGCATTTCAGAAATCGCGCCGAGACAAATGCATGACTGCTTCCACGCGGCGCGAATAGATGTTTTGAGTTTTTCTACTGCCGGTGCCGCATTCCGTCGTCGGAGTGGGGGCTCGAGCCGGACTTCCGCGCTGCTGCGGCACGACTGATAATATTTGGCACTCTCAGCATTCGAGTGATACGCGGCCGTGGCTCCCCTGCCGCGCTCCGCGTCGCGCCAATTCTCGGTTTCGTCGCCAATGCTGCGGGAACTGTGGATCTCCACAATTCGTGTGGCGCTTACCAGAACTTCCCAACCGCGCTCCGCGCCTTCAGCTCGAACCGGCTGCAGTCCCGCGGATCGTGTGTCTATTTGCGAATGCCGGTCGTCTTCCCAATTGCGGCGCCACCAACTATTGATCGCTCGACGCTGGTTCGCCGGCGCAAGGTTTTCGCCATCGCTGCCGGTGTCGAGCTCGCCGGAATCGTCAAAGCCGCCCGTGTAGTCCCCCGAACAACCGCTGCACACGCTTACCTCCACGAAACTGGTCTGCTGCTAGCGCCGCCGATTTTCCACAGCCCTACAGGAAATTACTTAAAAATAGCTTGGACCTCATATTACATATATGCTAATAGTCCCGCCGATATAGGAGTTACCCAGCCCGTGGGAGATGAAGACGCATGGCCAGCCATCGCATCAGCCCGGCATGGGAGTTCTTGCATCGTGCTTCTCTGCCCTTCTCTCGAGAGTTTTGAGCTTTCGCGGTTGAATCACAGCGCCAACCTCCGCAAGGAGGTCGCGGCCTTGCTCGAGCAGTGGATCGCGGAAACTGCCGAGGCTCTGGTGGCGCGCTGGATACGCGAAGACCGCAGATTGGCTCCCGAACCGCCACAGCACGCGGACATACTGCCTCAGCCCGAACTGCCCTCTTCTTCGTCGCAACAGATCGCCTTCGAGCCGCGTAAGGCTGAGCGCCGCTCGCCTCCGCGGCGCGCCAGGGCTGTCTGACCGCCATCCGCGCGCGGGATTCGCCGAACTGCTGGGTCAAGGCCGTTCGCGTTCGGCCGTCCGCAACTCGTCCTGGCATTTGCCGTGCACAGTCAACGGCAGTCATGCAGCCACTCGCGCTTTTCTGCCATCGCGGTGAGCGCATGGTTACTATGTGGCCGCTTACTGCGCACGCCGCAACTCCGCCAGTCAGCGCGTATACACAGAAAGTCGCGATGCCCGTTTTCGGGTTCATAGGTAACTGCAATCTTGCGTCAACGGCCGCATATACCCGGATTCCGCTCGCGCCTTGGCATCTCTCCGCACCCGGCACGCGTCCTTAGCATCAGTTTTGGCTTCGAAGTTCTCGCTTGAATCGCACTGCGTCCGGTTTCTGGCCGATTTGAACACTCGACTGAATGCGCGGCGCATCCGTCATTTCGCGTTGGCAGCATTTCGCTTCTCCCGCGATTTTTCCCGGCTCTTGGTACGAGCACTCGTGCTTTGCGGCCACCCTGCGAGTAATTTGTCTCGCCGCATTCTCGCCTCATCACCGCGCAATCGTGACCGGATCGCCCAAGCTCGCGTCCTGAGAACGCACGAGCCGTGATAACCGAAAGTTGCTCCCGACAGCGATAACGATCAAACTCTTGTGCCATCCAGTTCGCGTCTTTCGCGCTCCGTGAACCCAAGGCCTACCCACAACACGCGCCCTCCGCCTACCGCACAGCCCGCGCCCGCAAGAACTCGCTCCCCAAACCCCACACCACCGAACTCTTCTGCCATCCAATCCGCCTTGTTCACGCTCCATGAACTCGACGCGTACTCACAACGCGCGCCATCCGCCTACGCGCACAGCCCGCCCCCGCGAGAACATGCTCCCTAACCGCACACTCGCCGGGATCTTATGCCATCCAATTCGTGTCTTTCGCGTCTTTCGCACTCCGCGAACTCGATTGGCACGCTCACAGACTTCGCGGTTCGCCGGTGTTTGGTGAGGCTGATGGCGGCGAGCGCGAGACTGCTCGGCCAGGCCCGAAGGGCCGTGCTGCTGAAAACGCCGCAGCCACTTACGGACCGTGGGCACGGTGG
>Ga0070741_10010397_pt1 | contig 17600 bp, 16 predicted proteins | sample Coa_R1_4_FD_66440 | JGI IMG/M metagenome (GOLD analysis project Ga0070741, IMG submission 66440) | Surface soil microbial communities from Centralia Pennsylvania, which are recovering from an underground coalmine fire - Coalmine... | ecosystem: Environmental > Terrestrial > Soil > Unclassified ...
GGTCGGATCTCTCCTCCCGGCTGGAGTCTGCTACCGGGTGCTCCGGCGCTTCCCCGGACAGGACTTTCACCTGTTAGAACAACGCGTCTTTCAGGACGCACCATGCCGAGATGCTATCAAATGAGTGGCAGTGTGGAATTAGACCACTACGAAGCTCTCGCCGGCAGTCTCTGGTTCGAGACCTGCACGGGGCTCAAGCTCGTCAGTTTTGCGCTTTCGTAGCCCTCCGCACAGTAGCAAACCGCGCGATCGAAGAACTGGTCGAGTAAGCGCAGCAGTTCCATTTCTCCGAATATCTCCAGCGGCCCGCGCAAGAACCCTTCGCGCTGCAGAAAGTTCCAGATATGTTCCTTGGTGAGAACAATTCCCCAGCAAACATGCGCCAGTGAGACGTTTTGAGAAGCGCGCAATGCCCCGATTTCACGGTACCGTCGCTCGACCTCGCTGTCAGACCTTGAGAGCAGCCACTCACTCAGGTTTCGCAAAATTTCGTTGCTTCGGTCCCGCAGCTCTTGCACCGGGACCTTCAGCAGGTCGCTGGTTCGCGAAGAAGTCTGGAACCTGTGCAGCAGTTCTTCGGTGAGTTCGTCTGAGTGCTGCTCGATAAGGCGTACTAGCCGAACCGCGATCATCGATTTCTCCTGTAACTACGCCGCCCTGAAAGAACCGCAGCGGCACAGACATTCTACTTATATCGTATCACGATGTATTTCAGGTAAGAGCAAATCACGAGCATGACCGGGATTTTGCCTTGCTGAATCCTGCCCTCAGCAACCGTGCTGGCATACTCGAGAACCCAAGGCCCGAGCGCGAATCAGGCGGAACGCTAACCGCCCGACCCGCCTGTGAACAACTCTTTACGTCTCTTTACGCGAGATTTGCAGGCGAGATGCGTCCTACCAACAAAAGCACAGGCACGACAGATTCATTTCGTGAGTGCAATTTCACATCGGAAGGTGCCTTATGCAAATCAACGGGCCTCAGGCCTGGGAAGAGCTGTACGCGGCGGCGGTGCTGGAGACGGATCCCGCCAAGGTCGTCGATCGAATTAACCTGGCTCAAAATGCGCTTCGCCAACGTTGGGAAACTCTGCACCACATGCCGCTCAAGCGTGATCACGAGAGGCGCCGCCTCGAAGACGCGATGCGGACGTTGAACCTGATACGCCAGACAGAGATCGAGGCCCCTGCGTGACTCAGTTCGGCTGGACACCAGAACGAGAACTGCCGAGCTACGTAAACATTATTGAGCCACCGTCATTCCGGACCGCTTCCGCGGTGAGGAATCCACTGTCTGATTTCAGGCAGATTTCTCGAAGCCCCACGTGAGAGCGTCTCGGAATGACAACGTGCTCGGGTTGAGTATGGAGCGAATCAGTTGCTCTTGCTTGCCGTGTCTTTTAGTACCAGCACCAGAATCCGTCCGTCGGAGTGAAACTCTCCGCCGGTCGCGGTCTTCGCCGTGGTCAGTGGATCGGCGGGTGTGACGTGGTCTCGCTGAACCACCAGGCCGGTCCCTGACAAGGTGCCATTCACGAATTCTCGTTCACCATCAATGGCTGGGTCAATTTTGTGCGTGATGCCGTTGTTGCGCTGGTCGCGCTCGAATCCGATGTCGTGGGTTGCCGCGACGCACCAGAGTGGTCGCCCTTCGATGGTGAAATCAGATTTCCAAACTCGCAGATGATTTCGTGACATCGCCACCCGCACCGGCTCGGCGTGCGCGAAGCCATAATCCTGCGGACGATCGAAGAGATAGAGAATGCTCATCGGCATCGTCAGATAGTCTTTTTTCTGCAGTGATCCAAGCAGGGCATTGATCGTGGTTTCGTGCACAGTCTTGTCGACCTGCACCCAACCCGCCATCGTAAAAGCTTGAACCAGCTGTACCTGCGTTCCCACAATCAGTACATTCACCATGTCGCCGGGATTACGTGCGGGATCGGAAACGCGCCGTGGAATCTTGCTCAGCAAGTCTTGCGTGATGCCCGCGACTGGACCCTCAGCGGGACCTCCGACCGCAGTCGCCTCACCCGAACCCTCGTCGAGAATCTCGACTTTCACCTGAAAGCTGCCGGTTGCAGTCGTTGCGTCTTTTTCGCTCTGATTGATGCCGAGAAATAAACGGCCAGCTACCGGTACTTCATATTCCTTGCTGGCGCCAACCAGGAAAGCCTGGGCATAGGATTCAGATCCGATGCGGCCGATTACAGCACCGTGACCAGCGCTTGGGACCGCGTATTGATGGATTAAGTCCGCAAATCCGCGCGCAAGCCCATCGGGGCCGAATGTGCCGACGGTTCGCAATTTCCCACCACGCGACTCGTCAGCCGGGTATGTGACTTGCCCCGTCGCGGTGAAGCGCAGCTTTGCCCCTCCACGGACGTCAACGTTGGTATCGACCCACTTGGCCCTAGCAGGCAAGTCGATGGTGTAGGACTTGGGGGTAGCCGTGGCTGTTTGGGTTTGTGCTCCTGCAATTCGGAAGCCGATTTCAGGACTTGCGCTCCCTGCCAAAAGTGCGAGGCCCAATAAGGCTATGCGTCTCATGTGCGTACCCTGGAATGTACGGGTTGTTGTGTCTTTCCATCCCGCAGGTAAACAGAAGTGTACGCCAGGTTACGCTGTCACGAGTTCTCTAAGAAGTCGGCGATGCTCATCCCTTGCGCAGCGAAATTGAGCCATCGCCTGTATCAACCGTGATCAATTTCCCGCCACCGTTCAATTTTCCGTGGACGTCATTTTCTTTGACTCTGCCTTCGGTTGTCATCGGCACGCTCACGTCAATGTGCCCATCTCCGGTGTGAAGGTGCAAATCCGCGGCCAGATTCTCTGGAACGTCTATGCTGACATTCCCATCGCCGGTCCTCAGCATCCATTCGTCGGCGATTGTCGATCCGTTCGCCGCTCGCAACTCAATGTGTCCGTCACCGGTTTGCAAGTTGAGCGAGTCGAACCTTCCCTCGGCGGCGATGTGCCCGTCTCCGGTGCGTGCGCGAACCCTGCCAGTGACGCCACGCAGGGTTTCATGACCGTCGCCGCTGCTCAACTCCATTTCGCCCGCGAAGCTGGCGAGTTCAATGTTTCCGTCTCCCGTGTGTAGGTTCACCCGCCCCGTACGTGGCATGTGAATATTGATGTCTACATGGCTGCGATCGAAAGCGCCAATCGAGAAGTGATGTGGGAACCGAAGATTGATTTCGACCATATCGCCGGTCTGGCGCTCTTCCACCCGCAACCCGCCGTCTCCGAATTTGTAATGTGTGCTGGTGATGGTGGCTTCGATGGTCTTCTGGTCCCAGGTAGCAACCTGAATGTTCGCGTCTGATGTCTCGACGCGCAAATCCGGCGTGCCGGAGATGTTATAGGTTTTTGACCACTGCTCGGCGCTCGCCGGACTAGCTGCCGCGATTGCGAATGCCACGGCTATTAAAGCAACGTTTCTCATCGTTCCTCCTGTCGCGGAACACACGCCTGCCCAGTTCATAGACGTAAATACGAATGATTGGTGAGATCAGTTCCTGAAAGATGAACGTGCTGGATATCCGTTTGAAGTTATGGAGAGGGTATTCGAAATTTTCCCGGAAGTTTGCCTAAGGCGAGCAAAATGAAAGATCTGTGGTGCTGTCCCTGCGCGCGCCAAATAGTGCACCTGAAACGCCCACCCGTCACTCTTGACAGTAGTCTAAAACACCTGCTCAGCAGACGATATTTGGGTAGGAGTGTGAGTATGAGATCCCCTAAACTACTTCTTGGAATTCTTCTCTGCCTGACGGCTGGCGCGTTCGCTCAAGCCAATCATGTGCTTCCCCGAGGCACGGAAGTTAAGGTCCGGACGGACACGACAATTCCGGCGAAACCCGCTGCCAACCAGCAATACATGGCGACGGTAAGCAATGACGTGATGAACAGCGCCGGTACAGTCGTCATTCCCCGCGGATCGCATGCTGAGCTTGTGGCCGTGCCTACGCCTGATGGTAAGGATGTCAACCTTGATCTGCGGTATGTCACTGTGCAAGGCCAGAAATATCTGCTCACGGCAAAGTCAACCAGTAATTCCAAGCACGAAGGCCTGGGCGCAAACAAGAGAACCGGAATGTATGTAGGTGGCGGCGCGGCCATTGGCGGCATTCTTGGAGCCCTGCTCGGCGGAGGAAAAGGTGCCGGTCTTGGCGCCATTATCGGCGGTGCCGGCGGCGCTGGCGCGCAGGTATACGGCAATAAGAAAAAGGAAGTTCCCGCTGAAACGGAGTTGAGCTACAAACTTGCTGAGGACCTGCAGATGCACTCGGTCACGCAGTGATAGTTAGGGGCTGTGCCTGCGCAGCACTGGTGGAATGTCACGTAGCGGTTGAACGACGTGATTGCGGACTCGAATGGCTCGCCTCCGTTCTTGATGGCGAGTATTATCCAAGTTGAAGTGGACTTTAAGTCAAGAAATTTCCGCAGACTGAAAACTGAGTGTACTCAGCAAGTGCTTTGAGTGTAAGATGTCCGCCTAATGATGATGCTGAAAATGTGCGCGCTCGTCGTTCTCGCAGTCTCCACTTCTATCGCAGTCTCGCAGGAGATTCAGCGGCTCGATCCCGCCGCAGATAAGCTTTTGTCGGCGAATGCCAAACTGGAGCGCGTCGCGACGGGATTTGATAAATGGACCGAAGGACCGGTCTGGACCAGAACCGGTAGTTTACTGTTCGCAGTCATTCCGGCAAACGCCATCATGCAGTGGTCGCCGGGGAAAGATGCTCAGGTCTTTATGAAGCCGAGCGGCTACACCGGATCTGCGCCTTATGGCGGCCCCGAGCCTGGGTCGAATGGAATGACGCTTGATCCCGATGGGCGCGTTTCGGTTGCTGGACATGCGCGGCGAAATGTGTGGCGGCTGGAGTCGCTCGACCCGCATGGAACCATTACCGTGCTCGCGGATTCGTATCAAGGCAAAAAGTTGAATAGCCCCAATGACCTGGTTTACCGGTCGGACGGTTCACTCTATTTCACCGATCCTCCCTATGGACTGCCGACGCAGCAGGACAATGATCCGCTGAAAGAGTTGCAGATCAACGGTGTATATCGCATCCCGAATGCGCGTCAGCACAAGGCGGGTGCGGCTCCTGATAATGACAAGCTGCAGCTCATCATTAAGGACTTGCCGCGGCCGAATGGAATCGCATTCTCGCCGGATGAGAAGACTCTGTATGTCGCCGATTCAGGCAAGAAGGTCTGGATGAGTTACCAGGTCAACGCAGATGGATCCGTGAACGAGGGCAAGTTACTGCTCGATGCTTCCGGCCAGAAAGACGCTGGCGGGCCAGACGGCATTCGCGTAGATAAGCAAGGCAACATCTACGGATCAGGCCCCGGCGGCGTCTGGATCATTTCTCCCGATGGCAAGCATCTAGCAACGATCAAAGTCCCGGAGGTCGTAAGCAACGTTGCCTGGGGTGATAAGGACGGAAAAACTCTGTACATCACCGCCAGCACGAGCGTTTACAGAATCAAGCTGTCTGCGGTGGGGGTTAGAAACTAACGATATCGGCGCTGTGCGCGCCGAAACCTTTAATCGCCGGTTGAGATTGCTGCCAGCACGGTGGTCCTGACCACGTCCAGGATGACAGGGGTTGAGTTGTAGTGCCCTCTCCCGGGGCGGTTTTGGCGTCGGAGGTGGTGGTGAGTATCCGGCAGAAAGCTGCAGATCATTCGCTTCGCCGGGCGGTGAGAGAATGCCCTGAGCGAAGTCGAAGCGGCACCCGCCCTACGTGATTCGTTGTGGGTTTCAAATCGGAACAAGACTGGATTTTTTGCGCTAAGCACAGACATGAAAGAGGGTCGGCAGAGCGACAATGCTCTAGTGACCTTTTACCGCCGCAACTTGCCGCACTTGCAGCGCGACTACAAACCACACTTCATCACTTTCGTTACGAAGAATAGACACGTGCTGCCGGAGTGGGCGCGACAGATTGTGCTCGATTGCTGCATGCACGATCATGGTAAGAGATATAACCTGCGCGTGGTCGCCGTCATGCCCGATCACGTTCACATGGTTCTCACGCCTCTGACCGATGAGATCGGGCGCAGGATGTTCCCGCTTGCGGAAATCATGAAGGCCATTAAAGGAGCGTCATCGCATGCAATCAATCGCAGACTTGGAACTCACGATGCGATCTGGCAGGAAGAATCGTTTGATCATGTTCTGCGATCGTCTGAGAGCTTGGATGCGAAGATCGATTACATTTTGCAGAATCCGGTACGAGCGGGGCTGGTGAGCTCGGCGGTTGAATATCCGTGGTCGTGGAGGAAGCCAGTTGAGAGCCCGTATTCACCGGCACAACCCACGTAGGGGCGGGTGCCCTCACCCGCCCGGGCCGCGCTGTGCGCGGCAATTATCGTAATGCGCGATTCGCAGTTGAGCGAACCAATTCATGGGCGGACGTTCCGTCCGCCCACCCCGGACGAGGGCGTCCGGGGCTACCTGTAAAGACGCGAGACAAGAGCCTGCCCTGAAGGCAGCCGAAAAGGACAGGGCACCCGGGTCAATTCCCTACTCAAGCCACAGCGGGGTTGGAGCGCGCCATACGTTACTGACAAGTTAGTTTCGAATCAAGGACAACGATACTCGATCAATATTTCCGTCGACAAGCAATTCGCTTTTGATTGTTGACCACTTCGTTTTCGATGAGTCGCTATCAGAGTCAACGTCGAGAAAGGCCCAATATTTACCTGGCAATACTCTTGGAAGAATGAAGGTTCCATCCGAGGAAACGTCTTGCCCGTAAGCTGGTCCTTGGAATGGCCGATCAGCGCTGAGCAAGATGACCTTCGTATTATTGGGCAGTCTGGAGTCATCGGATAAGGAGATTACTCCGGATACTGAAAAGGCCTGCTGTACGGGAATTCTGAATATCAAATCAGAGATATTCTGTCCGGAGTTGACGGTGATCTCGGCAGCGCTGTCTGGCTCCCCAGTCCCAGGGTAGTAGACATAGGAAGTGACCGAATCTTCTCCCGTATTTGTGAAAACCAAACGATAATTTCCAGGATCGAGGTCAGCGCAAAAATTCCCTCTCTCGTCAGGCTCCGCTTCGTCGGATGGCACCGGCGAAGCACTGTCTCGTCGCAAAAACATAACCTTCGCATCCGAATCGGGTTCGCGTCGACCGTCTTGCACTATGCGCCCACACAACTTGCTAATAGGTGCGCGGCGCACATTCCGTAAATCGTCGGAAGCAACTCGCTCTCCTCTCAACCGCGCAAGATTCCCAGCGCTTTCCTCGATCGGAGCCGTGGCAGTGCAAATTCCGGTTGAGAGTTGTCCAGTTTCATCTTTATAGGCGTAAACCAAGTAACGCCTTTTCAACTCGAATTGGAAGCCGCAGTCACCGCCACCAAGACCGGTTTCAACCTTCACAATTTGTTGTTGTTTCCCTTTATAGAAGCGGGCATCAGTGAATGTTACGGATATGACTGGCGGGTTTTCCTCTAAACTGGCTGGCACGATACTCCCGACGGACGCATCTATCAAGGGCGATTTCATTTTTGTCTCTTCGACAGTGGCTTCGAATATGGTAGTGATTCCTTCGTTTCTCCACTCTTCCAATTGAGCTGGCGTGGCATTAGGGGGAGGTGGAGCACAGGTGCATGCGAAAGCCTTCTCGGCAGTCGTGCTCAACAAGACAAAGGCGAGAAAACCCCACCTGAGGTTCATGTTTCGTATCCTGTCCGAAGTCTCTCATTTCGGCAAGAGCATTCGAGAGTCCCAACCACCTGTTTAAGCATCTAAACATTGACAATATCTCACTCAACTCTCATAATAGGCCAGAGCGCATGGGGTGAGTAGTTGAATTTAAAGTACTTAGGCATCAGGCTTCAGGCCTTAGGCAGTCAGGAATGGTCTCGGCAACATCAGCAAGCCCAATTCTGAAGCCGAGAGCCTGACGCCTGAAGGCGCATTTCAAACGCAATTATAAGTTTCAAAAGAAGGAGAAAGAACATGCCCAAGATTATCGGAATTGACCTCGGCACCACCAACTCCTGCGTCGCCGTTATGGAGGGGGGCGAGCCCAAGGTCATTGCCAACGAAGAAGGCGGGCGCACCACCCCGTCGGTGGTGGCGTTCACCAAAACCGGGGAGCGGCTGGTCGGGCAGGTGGCCAAGCGCCAGGCCATCACCAATCCCGAAAACACGATTTATTCGATCAAGCGCTTCATGGGACGGCGCTATGACGAAGTGACCGAAGAAATGAAGATGGTCCCATACAAGGTCGTGCGCCAAGGCGACCACGTCGCCGTAGTGGCGCAGGGCAAGGAATATACCCCGCCGGAAATTTCGGCGATGATCCTGCAAAAGCTGAAGAAGGCGGCGGAAGATTATCTCGGCGAAAAAGTGAACGAGGCGGTCATCACCGTGCCTGCGTATTTTAACGACGCGCAGCGGCAGGCGACCAAAGATGCCGGCAAGATTGCCGGGCTCGACGTGAAGAGAATCATCAACGAGCCGACCGCGGCGGCACTGGCTTACGGACTGGATAAAGGTAAGGACGAGACCATCGCCGTATACGACTTCGGCGGCGGCACCTTCGATATTTCGATTCTCGAAGTCGGCGAAGGCGTGATCGAGGTCAAGGCAACGAATGGCGATACCCACCTCGGCGGCGACAACATTGATCAGCGGCTGGTCGATTGGCTCATCGACGAATTCAAGAAGGACGAAGGCCTGGATCTGCGTGGCAAAGGAAACGAGATGGCGCTGCAGCGTCTGCGTGACGCGGCCGAGCGCGCCAAGATCGAGCTCTCGACCACGATGGAGACGGAGATCAATCTACCGTTCATTACGGCGGATGCGAGCGGCCCGAAGCACCTGGTGAAGAAGCTGACGCGCGCAAAGCTCGAAGGCATGGTCGAGGACATCATTCAGCGCTCGGTCGGTCCGTGCAAGCAGTGCATGAAAGACGCGGGAGTCGACGCCAGCAAGATCAATGAGGTTGTGCTGGTCGGCGGGCAGACACGAATGCCGCGAATCCAACAGCTTGTGAAGGAGCTGTTCGGCAAAGAAGGCCATAAGGGCGTGAATCCGGACGAAGTGGTTGCAGTCGGCGCCGGAATTCAGGGCGGCGTGCTCAAGGGAGAGGTGAAAGACCTCCTCTTGCTCGATGTGACTCCGCTGACGCTGGCAATTGAAACGCTGGGCGGCGTGGCGACCCCGATGATTCCGCGCAACACGACGATTCCCACGAAGAAGACGGAAACGTTCTCGACCGCGGCGGACAGCCAGACGTCGGTTGAAGTGCACGTGCTGCAGGGCGAGCGTCCGATGGCGGCGCAGAACCGTACGCTCGGGAAATTCCATCTGACTGGAATTCCGCCGGCGCCGCGCGGCGTGCCGCAGATTGAGGTCACGTTCGACATCGACGCGAACGGCATTCTCAACGTGACGGCGAAAGACACTGCCACCGGCAAGGACCAGAAGATCACGATTACGTCATCTTCGGGTCTCTCGAAAGAAGAAGTCGAGCGCATGGCCAAGGATGCCGAAGCGCACTCGGCTGAAGACAAGGCGGCGCGCGAGACGATTGAAGCCAAGAACCAGCTCGACTCGATGGTCTATCAGATCGAGAAGATGCTGAAGGAGCAGGGAGACAAGATTTCCGGCTCCGATCGCGGCGACGTAGAGAACGCGCTGGCAGATGCGAAGAAGGCGCTCGAGTCGAACGACAAGGCGCAGATGGACCGCGCCCGCGAGACTCTGACGCAGGCTTCGCACAAACTGGCCGAGCAAATGTACAAGTCGGCGCAGGCGCAGACTCCGCCTCCGGGCGGAGGCGCAGGCGCCAGCGGCAGCGCGGGGCAGACCACGGGCGGCAACGGTGAAGCCAAGAAAGACGAAGGCGTGATCGATGCCGAGTACGTGGATGTGGACAAGAAGTGATCGCGCTTAGCGGGGCGTCTGAGCCCCGCTGCGATCATCCCGAGCGAAGTCGAGGGATCTCGCGCGAGAGGAAGATGGGTGCCCCGTCCTTGTCTCGCGGATTTGCGAGACAGGGCGGGGATTTTGACTTATGTACAAGAAGTCAAAGTCCCCACCCTGTCGCAAAGAACGCGACAAGGGTGGGGCACTCTCGAGTTCCTTGACGGGAGCAGAGGTTGGTGACAGGGCACGAGTTCAGTCGTGCCGAACGGAAGAATTAACAGAGGGCCTTTAGGCCCTGGGGCAGTAAAGGGGGTAAATGAATTGCAGTTCAAAATCAAAGATCAAGATTATTTCTTAGCATTCGTAGAACAGGAGAAGCGCTTTTACGTCTTCGCGCCCACGGCGCGGGGAGTGCATCGCATCCCCGTGTACGTGGATGCGGTGAAGTGGGGAGTGGCGGCAATTTTGGGGACTGAAACAACACCGTTATCCTAAGCTGAGTGGAGAGCGCCGGTTTATGAGCGACTCAAATCAATCCCTCTGGAAGACGCGACTGCTGAAGGCGCTTTTCCCGATCGCGAATTCGACATTGAGTTGGCAAGAACAGGGCGACGAGGCGATCTTCTCAGCTGCATGGGAAATGGTGGAACTGACAGAGGAAGCCAAACATGGCAGAAAACCACTTCAGTTGGATAAGTCTGTGACGGTGCTGAAGCGAATGAGCGCCCATAACGGTGAGGATTTAAGCAATCTCATAGCTGCGAAGCTGAAGACGCTAGTGACTGTTCAGAAAAGTGATGCGAACCTATCTTAGACATCTTGCACAGGCGCTCCTCTGCTGTCTGCCAGTAACCTTATTAGTGCAACAGGTCGCTGGTAGGCTTCCGGCAAACGCACAGGTTCACGTACTCGACGGCAATTTCAAATTGATTTCGACTACCGAAGGCATCCCCGCCAATATAAAAGAAGCATTTGTCAGGTATAGTCGGCAACCGTCTTTTGCTATGGCAAATCCAGGCGCAAAGTACCAGGTCGGTGACGTGGTTTTGGATCGAACTCTCCCGTTCAGGCGCCTAGTGTTCGCGGGTGCAGCAGACGATAGATGGTTCATTCATTACGAGCGGGGCGGTAGAGGACACGGGTACTACGTAATCGTGTTTAAAGTCAATCCGGGCACCAAGGCACAGTTGCTTTGGGGCGGCTCTGGAGGAAGTGGTGCAAGAAGCCTAGACCAGCTTCGAAAGATGATTGCTGATGGAGAGATTTCTTCCGACGGCGCGAGTTACTGATGCCTCCCACCACCAAAAAAGACTATTACGAACTTCTCGGCGTAAAAAGGTCCGCCTCAGAAGATGACATCCGCAAGGCGTTCCGGAAACTTGCGCGCAAATACCATCCCGACGTCAATCCCGGAGACAAATCGGCGGAGGAAAGATTCAAGGCCATCTCCGAGGCCAACGACGTACTCAGCGATCCCAAGAAGCGCAAAATTTACGATCAGCTCGGCTTTTATTCCGACAACATTGATCCCGCAGCCGCCGAGGCATATGCGCGCGGAGGCCCAACTGGAGCTGGCGGCTTCGGCGGGTTTCCTGGTAGTCAAGGCGGAACAGGACAGGGTCAGGGCGTTCCCTTCGACTTCAGCGGGTTCGATTTCGGAGATCTGTTCGAAGGGGCCCGCGGACGAACGACTACGTCGAGCGGCGGATTTCGCGATATCTTCTCGGGAATTTTCGGGGGTGGGCGAGGGACCGGTGTTGCGCCGGAAGGTCCTGAGCCGGGCACTGACCTCGAGTATCAGGTCAACGTTCCTTTTTGGACGGCAATTCGCGGTGGCGTGATGCGGCTGAACATCACGCGCCAAGACGTCTGCTCGAATTGCCACGGCAACGGAGTCATCGAGCGCCCTGGAGTGTGCCCGCAGTGCAAAGGCAAAGGAACCATCGAGCAAAGCGCTAACCGGATGAAGTTCAATGTGACGTGTCCGCGCTGCCACGGTACCGGCAAAAATGTTTCGCCTTGCCCCATCTGTCACGGAGAAGGCGTTGTCAATCGCACTGAACCGCTCGAAGTGCGTATTAAGGCAGGCACACGGGATGGCCAGCGCATTCGCATCGCTAACAAGGGCAATGCCGGCACCCACGGCGGCCAACCTGGCGACCTATATGTGATTATTCGCGCGGCGGATCATCCCGTATTCCATCGCGAAGGCGATGACATCCGCATCACCGTTCCGGTCACCGCGACGGAAGCGGCTCTCGGATCGAAGATCGAAGTGCCGACCATCGACGGTCGGGCGCTGTTGAAAGTTCCTCCGGGAACGCAGTCAGGGCAAAAACTTCGCCTGCGCGAAAAAGGCGTGCCATCGGCGACGAAAGAAGGCATCCGGGGAGACGAGATTGTGGAAGTGAAAGTCACAGTGCCCATGCCTCGGGATGAGAAAACAAAGGAACTTCTGCGCGAATTGGCGAAGCTAAACCCGGAAGATCCAAGAGAAGAGTTGTTCAAAAACCTTTAAACCGCCGAGCACGCCGACGTCGCAAGGAAAGTCTTGCGGGTGGCCCGTCCTTGTCTCGCGGTTTTACGAGACAGGGCGGGGGCTTTGATTTTCGGCAGATCGAAAGGAAATCAAAATCCCCACCCTGTCGCACCCATTTGAGTTTTTCAGGCAATCCACAGTCGAGTTTGTGACATCCGTCACAGTTTTCGCGACATTCTCCGACTACTCTCTTTCTCGTGCTGTCGAACCGCATTACGCAATCGCTTCTTCGCGGCCTCGATCGGCTTGTGCACAAGCGCTTGGCGTCGGACAGAACTCCCGCTCATCTCTTGACAGGTCGCCGCGGAGAAGAAGATGCGTACTTTTACCTCCGCACCAAAGGCTACATTATCATCGCGCGGAACTTTCGTACTTCGCGCCACCACGGCGAGATCGATCTCATTGGCTGGGACAAAGACGTGTTGTGTTTTATCGAAGTGAAAACACGCACGACTCACGACATTAAGCCCGCGGAGGCTGCCGTGGATCGCAAGAAGCGCAGAGACCTTCGTGTAATGATTCGCTACTACCTTCGTACACTACCACGACGCCAATTTCCCTCAGCTCCACAGTGGCGATTCGACGTGCTCTCCGTTTACTACGAAGGACATGGCCTTCCGACCTTCGAGCTATTTCAGAATGCTGCGCTCTCATCGTAGAATGAAATCACCCGGGTGGCAGCGGGTGGAGGAAACGATTACTTGCCCGAACTCAGAAAAGACCCCATTGTCGGCCGCTGGGTCATCATTTCGACCGACCGCGCCAAACGCCCCACAGATTTTGCCCGCGATTCAGTAAGAATGAAGGGCGGCTTCTGCCCTTTTTGCTACGGGAACGAAGCGAAAACTCCGCCAGAGATTCAGGCCTATCGCCCCAGCCAGAATGGTGGCCCGCCGCAGCGCAATACTCCGGGATGGACCGTCCGAGTTGTTCCGAACAAATTTCCGGCGCTTCAAATCGAAGGTAATCTCGACCGCCAGGCCGAAGGCATGTTCGACAAAATGAACGGAGTTGGGGCTCACGAAGTTGTGATTGAGACGAACGAGCACAACGGCACCCTCGCTACCCTCCCGCCGAAAAAGATCGAAGACGTGCTGTGGACGTTCCGCGATCGCATTCTCGACCTCAAGAAAGACCGCCGGCTGAAATACATCCTGATTTTTAAGAATCATGGCGAGGCTGCCGGCGCCACGATCGAACACGCACATTCCCAGCTGATCGCGCTTCCTGTCGTGCCCATCTACGTTGCCGAAGAGATCGAAGGCGCGAAACAGTACTACATCTTCAAAGAGCGTTGTATCTTTTGCGACATAGTGCGACAAGAAACGGACGCGGGGATTCGCGTGGTTGCCGAAAATGACGACTTCCTTACCATCGCGCCTTACGCTCCGCGATTTCCGTTTGAAACCTGGGTTCTTCCCAAGCAGCACGAATCCGCATTCGAAAACTCAACGTCGCGAATGTTCCAGAACTTGGCGAAAGCAATTCGCACGCTTTTGAACAAGGCAAACCGCGTGCTCGACGATCCGCCGTACAACCTGGTGATACACAGCTCGCCAACACAGGATTCGAGCAACGACCACTACCACTGGCACATTGAATATGTTCCGAAGCTAACGAAGGTGGGGGGATTTGAGTGGGGCACGGGGTTCTACATCAATCCCACGCCACCGGAAGAAGCCGCGAAGTTCTTGCGGGAAGCAACGGTGCCAGAACCGGCAGGAGCCGCGGCAGGATAGAAACGCTACTTCAAATCCTTCATCGGCATCATGGTGCCGTAATCCCTGCCCGACGGCTCTACTCCACGCGCCACAATGCCGCCGAACGCGTCCCGAAGTTCTGGATACTTTGTTACAAGCGCTTTCATGACCGCCATATTTTCCTGGAAGGTTTGCCCAGTATCCGCGACGCTCGCCGTTTGATACTTCACGATAACGTCGAGATCCTGCCCAACTTGTAACGGGAAAATTTGCGTTAACTTGTAGGTCTTTCCGTTCGCCGCGACCAGATCGACTGTTTTCTCTCCACCGGGGAAGTCCGAGAGCTTGTAATTCGCCTCTTCTTCGTAGAGCTTGTCGCTCGCCTGAGTTGACATGAACGGCACCGCGATCGCCAGTTCCCTTCCTTCGAGGTAGTAGAGCCAGGCCGCCAATGGATGTCCTTTGGACTTAAAACTGTTTGCCTGACTAAGGTACCAAGCGCTGTCGTGTCCCCCCATCTGCGCGGGACGTATGAACAGGCCGCCGAGCTTCCAGTCGGCGCCAATCTGTTGCAGAACGAACGACGTGGTGTAAGAACCCTTCGGTGCCGTGACATCCATAATGTTGACGCCATACGTCCCCGGCGGCAGGTTAGGAATCACGAATGCCGCTGCGTTTGCTGTCGGCCCAGAAGCGTTGAAAATTCCACAAAGAAATTCTGCCCGTGCCAATGGGGCGTTGCCTTCAGCTTTGAGCACGAACGGAGGACGCGGAGTGGCATGCGCGCCGGCCAAATTCGGCTGGTTCTGTTTAACTGTCTCTTCGATGCCGGCAAAGTTGCTCGCCAGCGATGGAATCGAACTTTGCTTAAGCGATGCCGAATCTCCCCGCGCAATCATGTCGAAGTATTTCGCCGCCGTGTTCTGAACCGCCGAGCGTGTTGCTCCGTCCATCTCATCAGACGTCAGACAAGTCTGCCCTGCTCCGGAAACTGACAACAACAGAATCGAAACGACTACAACCAGGATAGGAGATAGATACTGGGCTCTATTTTGAAGTCTCATTCGCTTTCCAGGCGCCGCGCGCCATCACACCTACTTAGATGCCGACCATTACCATCCAGAAGAGTTCCTCGGACGGCAGTAGTGAATTGATGAAAAGTTAACATAACCCTCCAACTGAATGAAACGGCGCGACCACTCGACCCTCCAGCGCCTTCTAGGGCGCGAAAACCAACCAGTTCTGCACGTTTCTCATCAAAGTTGCCGCTCAGCATAAAGGGGATTCGTGCATGCATAGGTTTCCAGAGTGCGCAGGCCGTCTGAGCCTTGTTGCGGCGGCGATTGCCTTCATTATCTCGTTAAGCGGTTGTCAGGGTCTGGTCAACGGCGTCCAGGGCGGAACACCGGGTGAGATAACGGTCGTCAGCGCCGGTAGCGGAAGCGGCAGCGTGACCAGCAATCCAGCGGGCATTAACTGCTCGGCGACTGGGTTCGGCACGAACTCCGGCACTTGCATAGCGACATTCAACGGATCGGTTAATCTCACTGCCCAGGCTGGCACTGGCTTCACTTTCGTGGGCTGGAGCGGGTGCACCTCAACAAATGGCAGCACCTGTGCGGTTTCCGGTGCGGCCACCGTGACTGCAACCTTCGCCGCTACCCTGCAAAGCATTAATCACATCATTTTCATTTCTCAGGAGAACCGGTCGTTCGACGAGTACTTTGGCGCCATGCGCCAATACTGGGCAGATAATGGAATCCCCGACCAGGCGTTTGATGGTTTGCCTCAGTTTCCCACATCTGCTCCCAGCGGCGCGCCGCCAACAAATCCCGGGTGCGATCCCACGCAGCCGTTTCCGACCAGTACGTGGTGTTTCGTCAATAGCAACAGCCCGCCCATTCAGTCGTTCCACTACCCGAGCACGTGTGTAGAGAATCCAAGCCCGTCCTGGTCTGAAGCACATCGGCAATGGAACTCTGCTGATCCAACCTCAGAAACTCCATTACTCAACGGCTTTGTGCAGGCCGGCGCCAATGTGGGCCGGCAGTACGTAAACACCAAGGGTGTTTATTCACCTTATTTCGACACAAACGGCTACCGCGTAATGGGCTATTACGACGGCACCGACTTGAACTACTACTACGCCCTCGCCAGTGCCTTTTCGACATCAGACCGCTGGTTCTCACCGGTGATGACGCGCACACCACCCAACCGTGAGTACCTCATCGCGGGGACTTCGCACGGCTATGTCTATCAACGCGGCGCAAATCCTCCCCTGGATACGGCGCTGATTCCCTCCACGACGATCTTTGAAGCCCTGCAAAATGCCGGCATCAGTTGGAAGATTTACATCAATCCCAAAGGAACTCCCTGCGAGACCCGTCCCACTGATGTCGCATGCCTGGTTGGACGCAGTTATATTCACGACTTCGTGTTTGGAAACAACATCAAGAACAATCCCAGCGCGTACACCCAGAACATAGTTCCGATCACGCAGTTCTACACCGATGCAGTAAACGGAACGTTGCCTCAGGTGGCGCAGATCGAGCCTGCTTCCAGTGCCGCACTCGACGAACATCCCGAAGACGACGATCCGCCCGCGGGTGTCGCACCGTGCTGCAGCATGCAGCCAGGCGCAAGGTTTGTTTCCACATTGATCAATGCCGTAATGTGCGGACAAAACAATTCTCCGCCATCAGGCACCTGCAACCCCGGACCGAGTTGGGCGGATTCGGTATTCATCCTGACGTTTGACGAGGCCGGCGGGTTCTATGATCACGTTCCCCCGCAAAAGACCGTAAATCCGGACGGAATTCTTCCGGTGGACCTGAAACCGAACGATGCCTGCTACGGCGCCACAACTCCGAACACGATCTGTGATTTCGCATACACCGGATATCGCGTTCCGCTCGTCGTTGTCTCACCCTATGCGAAGAAGAACTTCGTTTCGCATCAGGTAAGAGATGCTACTGCCATTCTGAAGCTGATCGAGAGTCGCTTCAATCTCCCTGCGCTTACCGCGCGAGACGCGGCGCAGGTCGGCATGGATGATCCCGCTACAGGTTTCTTTGACTTTGACAATGCTCCCTGGAGGACGCCACCCAGCAACCTTCCAGTACAGAATAGGTATGCCGCGTCGGCCTGCTTCATCAATCCACCGCCGCAGCCACCACCAACTACGCCGTAGCTTGCCAGTGTAGAGACGGCAACCACAACCGTCTTCGCGCCGGATAAGTTTATGTCTGCGGCGGCTTCGACTTCCCCGGCAAAGCCGTCGGATTTTCATGCGTCCTTTCGCGGAAGGCGCCCCTCATCCCAGTAGCAAGGGTGACACTGTTTTCGCCGAATCTGTCGCGGAGCCGGTCTGCGGCAGACAAGGCGTGCTGCCACTTGGTTCGAGCATCATCTTGCAAGAAGTTGAGTTGCGAAGAATCGGTTCCGAAGGATGATGCGTG
>Ga0070741_10010398_pt1 | contig 17599 bp, 13 predicted proteins | sample Coa_R1_4_FD_66440 | JGI IMG/M metagenome (GOLD analysis project Ga0070741, IMG submission 66440) | Surface soil microbial communities from Centralia Pennsylvania, which are recovering from an underground coalmine fire - Coalmine... | ecosystem: Environmental > Terrestrial > Soil > Unclassified ...
GTACACGTCTTCGTCATGCACGTACAGCAAATCGGGATATTTCGACTCCAGCGCCGAGAGCAGCTGATGCAAAGCCTGAATTGTCGGGTCGCGGAAATTTCGCAGCGATGAATGGAAATTGATCGCGTGAACCGAAATCACAGCGGGAGCGCCGCGAGCAAAACAATTTCCGGCCAGTTCCAAATACTTCTCGACCGGCAAATCACGCTGCGACGGCTCAAAGTCTACGGTCCGCTGAAGGTTGAGAATGCCCCATTCATCGATGAAAGGCGGCAAAGGAGCACCGCTGCCGTTCTGAGCTACGCGGATTCCCTGCTCCGACCATGCCTTGTGCGTGTCGCCATTCGCCCGGTATCCAGGAGCGCATGCGGATCGAGGAAAGCTCGAGAACAAATTGGCGAATCCTTCGATGCCATCGCGGATGAGATTTTGTTGTTGCAGTGCCGGGATGAATTGAGAATTGCCGGGATTGTAATACTCATAGCCCACCCACGGCATTCGCCAATGAATGTAGGGCGTCCTCGCTGCCCAGAATTTTCTCAGCAATGCGGCCCGCTCAGCATTCGAAGAGAGCGCATCCTCAACCGCGGAACGGCAAAAATGGGTTACCCCGTGCAGCGCCGGATAGAACACTCCGTCTGCGATTCCCTGCCGGTAAGCTTCGAGCAGCCCTGGCCGGTTCCATCCTTGGGGGAGACCCCGGCTAAGCGGCTGGAGATGGATGCGCCGGCAGTGATCCTCCAGGGTCTTGGCGAAATCAACATTGCTTACGACGAAATTCATCGCGACGCATGCAGCGCGACCGGTGCAATCTCGGTGGCGACTCATCAGATCACGTACGGCGATCACGTCCTCGGCAGCTTCAAGCGTGTAGGAGTCATACGGATGCTGACCGAGCGCAATTCCTTCGCTGCGCAAATGCTCGTAACCTACTTGGTCGCAAACGCCCACCCTTCCCCAATCGTCGCTTTGGAGCACGACCAGCGGGCGATCGAAGGAAAACCCCGCTTGTTTATGTCGTCTGCCGAGATTGAATAATGCCAGCTTCATTTCTTCGCCAGCACGCTGTAATTGACCGCAATCACATCATTATCACTGCAGAGGAGACGATCGAGGCCGAGCGCAACCAGATTGAGAAGCGGGACAATAGTCGAAACAATTGCAGCGCGAATGACCGGGTATTTTGCTAACGCACAAACGCCGGCATTGACGGTGCGGAACAGCCCGGCAATGCTGGTCGCTTCAGGCACGATCCGCACTTCGGCAAAGTTCGTTAGAAGATGCCGGAGGGCAGTCGGCCAGAAGCGCCAGCAGTCCTTATCATCGTCTCGAATGGAAAGGCTGGGAACGCTGAGAAGCAAGCAACCGCCAGGTTTTAGTACTCGGTAGATCTCCTCAACTACCTTTGCAGGCTCCGGGGCGTACTCCAGCATTTGGGTACACAGGACAATGTCGGCGCAGTGATCCCGGATCGGCAGGAGCGCGGCATTCGCGGCCACATCCACAAGCGCGGTACGTAGAAGATCAACGGACAGGTACCGCGCACCCTTATCACGAATGAGTTCCCGGTACGGTTGGATGCGCCCGCCAATATCCAGCACAGTGGCACCGGGACACGAGATCTCCTGCAACCATTTTCGGAAAATCTCGCGGCGGCTGCGCAGGACCAGCCAGTTCGGATTCGTAATGCGCGGGTACAGCCGCTCACGCTCCATGCGACGAAGCTCATCGCGCGACGGAGCTACGTCGATGACCGGCGCTGTCGCAACCTCACATGTAGCCAAGATCTCGTAGCCTCTGCTCAATCATGAGTTCCTCGGCCCGATCCATTTCGTCCGTGTCGCCGTGCAGCAGGCGATCCAGCATGAACGCCAGGAGTTCCTCCACGTTCGCAAAATGTGCCGCGAACCGGCGCTCCGCCTCCTCACACATTTCTGCCGGCAGGGTCACTTGGCGTACTTTGCTGGTGATCAAGCGTTCGCCTCCGCAATTGCAAAGAAGTTTCTCACCCGGCGAAACACGGCTTCCGTGATGATCTCGTCATCGCGGTCAAGTCCAACCGCAAGGCACACAACTGCGAATACCGCATACGACACCGGGACTGCGCATGCGACTGCCGCTAATGCGGGCAGCTTCCCGACCATCCAGGGCTGCATCCACATAACCGTTCCAACGGTGGCTGCGGTAGGCAGCAACAGCCCGAGATAACCTCTGTTGTACGCAAGTAGTCCGAGCGTCGTCCGGACAGAACGCGCACACAGCACATTGCTGAGGAGGACTGAAATTGCACTTGCCACGGCCGCACCGATAATGCCAAATCGCGGTACTAATGTCATCGTCACAGCAAGCAATACCGCCGCGGTAAAGCCCTGTATCGCAATTAGCCGCTTTTGATTTCCAGACATCAGCAGCAAATAACCGACTGAGCCGGTCGCGCAATTCACCAATTGTCCGACTGTCCCAATGACCAGAATCGGCCAACCGGCTTCAAAGTCTCGACCGAAAATTCCCATCAGGGTCGGCGCAAACAGAATCATGACGGTTGCCAGCGGAATGCTGAGACCAAGAATCCACTTCGTGAGTGTCTGGTGCATGCGGCCGAGCAGGACGTAGTCACGCTTCGCATGCAGACCGGCAATGGTTGGGGAAAAGATCTGGTTTACCGACTGCAGGATGATCGAAACGAACGTGACTAGTCCGGCAGCGACCGCATAAATGCCAAGGTCCCGCGTAGTAAGAAAAATGCCGATGAGGACTTTATCCGATTGTGCGATGACGAATTCGAGCAGATTCATCCCGGATACGGTGGCCGAGAAGATTCCCACATCTCTCTGCAATGACGGAACAGGCGCGCCGAATGCCCGCGCAGGCCCAGGCATCAGCTTCCAGCAGGACACCAACAGCAGACCTAGCACGACTACCGCACCGACCGCTTGCGCAAGAATGTAGCCGCGCAGTTCCAGGCCCGACATGATTAGGATGACAGCGACAACCATCATCGCCGGACTTCCCACGAAGTTCGTGATCACAGTTCGACGCGCGACATGCCTGAACCCAGCCAGTACCTGCGCCAGAAAGGCGTTCAGAGCTGTCATGATCATCAGACCAGCAAATAGCGGCACGTATTGGGACAATGCCGGAGCGTGATACAGGTGAACCGCGATGAAGTTGCCACTGAGCACCAGCCCTGCCGCGACCAGCATGTTGCACGCAAGCAAGAGCAAAACGCTGCGAATTACGAATCCGCGCAGCAGGTCCAACTTGCCGGTCGCGATGTAGTTAGGAATAAAGCGAACCGCCGCTTGCACTAGGCCGAGGCCGCTAAATACGCCGACAAAACCGATAATTGTCATGCCAAGCGTAAATATTCCAAGCGCTTCCGCTCCCAGATTTCTGGCCAGGTAAATTTTGAACACATAGCCGGTGGCAGCGGTGAAGATTGTGCCGGCAAAAAACACGGCTGAGTGCCGGGACACGCGGCCCATCTCGCGGCGGAAGTCGCCGCTCGCGGCAGTGTCTGACTCGATTTGTGCCGTCGTGACCATGGCTCAGCTGGCGAAAGCTCCTGCACGTTCCGCGTCGAGTTTGGGCATGCGCTGCTTAGGCGCACTGCCTAGCAGCAGTTCGCGTAACTTGTCTGAATCGAGGTTGTCCCAAACAGGTTTTCCAACAGGATCTTTCGAATGCCGCTCCAGCAGCTCCGGTATTCGGGCCATTCCTTCGGGAGAACGCAGCATGTGACCGATTCCGAAGTGGGCGAATTGCTCGGCGTAGCCGCTGTATGGATCGGACAACCAGGTGCAGAGAAAAACAGGAATACCGCGAGTGGCACACTCCAAAGCGGCTGTGGATTGCACCGTCATCGCGAAGCGCGTGGATCTCCAAAGCTCCTCCGAACACGGCCCCGCAACAATTTTGATGTTCGCGACTGCGCTGCGAGGAATCAGACGCTTCAGCATCCGTTCGTGTCCACGCGTACTTTCGAATGGATGGAGCTTCAAAACCAGTTTCAGGCCGCATCGCTGGGCCATGGTCAGCAGACCAGGTATGAGCTCGCGATAAACATCATCCATCCGCCAGCCCCATGCGTTGTATGGCTCGGTAAAGAAAACCGCGGTACTCCTCTCCCCGCCGGCAGAACGGCGCTCGCCGGTTGGCGCACCAGCACTCGCAAGCAATTCAGGCGGTACCTCGCAGACACGCCGCAGGTAATCGCGTTCGATTTCGCTCTTTGTCAGGTAGTGATCGGAGTAGTGAGTCTTAAACGCCATGCGATAGTCGAGCGCGCCGTGGTGGCAGGCGACTGTGGGAAGGTTTCGCTTGGCGGCCAGGATCAGCGGAACCCGCGAATAAGGATTGCTGTCGTCCGCGCAAAGACACCCAGTAATATCCTCATTCGCGAAGACATTCAGCCATGCATCGCGCAACGCAATTCCCCAGCGAAGAAGTGCCGGCATACGGTCCAGCATGCCGGCTGTGTTCGCCACGCTGAACTCGTCACGAGTGCGAACTAAGGCTTCGCTGAGCCGCTTCCAAACCGAGTCGAGCTGCGCAATCTCGCTCCGGTCTGTTCGCGTGAAGTAGCCGTCCAAAGTCACCGCTCGCACATTTGCCGGAAGCGAGTTCAGAATGCTTGTCTTCCTGCCATAGACCAGCAGGAAATCCAGGTCTGGAACACGGGTCGCATAATTAACCGCGGTGCGCGAAACATTGATGTAAGCAGACGGTAGAAGAATTGCCGGTACGGCCGATTTGCGTACGCGCGATGCGAAGCGCCTGCGGATTGAATGCTGAGGGTCGAATTTATCCTGAACCACTTGCCTGAGTTGTGGCAGATCGAGAGATGAGCCGACCCGGGCGTACCGCCGTACCTCGCGCAATCCAAGCTGCCGGCGATGAACCTGTATTTTCGATTCCAGCAGATATGCCAGCGCGGTGAACAACGCATCTGGGCGTGTGGCATGCAATTGCCATCGGCCATGCAGCCGCGTAGCCAGACGCATGAGCAGCAGCAGATTCTGAAAATTCGAAGCCAGCAGTACCGAGAGGATGTCCCACCAATCGAGGCCGTGCGCATCCACCAGAGTCCCATTACCCGACTGGAGCACGTGCTGGATTTCGCGAACGTCGGCCATGCCGCCGGAAAACGCATAAATGCTGGTCACGTCGCACCCGAGATCGGCAGCCCAGCGTCGGTAGGTCGACTCCGGCGCAAGTCCGAAGTCAATCACCCACTGCCAGCTTCCGTTTGCAGCTGACGCGATGGAATCTTCGGAGTGAACCAGCAGAGCCTTCATTTGCCTCCGGCTGCGATGGGCAGGACTAATCTGCACATGCGGCACTTGCCTGTACTTCAGGCACAGCTTGCGATTCCAGGCGTTCGACGCGACCAGTCCAACGCTTTCGGGCCAGGGAAAACTTCTTGCAAAATCCGACGCTTTCAATGGCAAAAAGTGCAGCCGCGTCCGTAGCCGACGCATATACCCAAACCGGTCGGTCAGCCGTTTGCACACGCGATGCGACGCCAGCCATTACCGCCCCGTACTCGCCTATGCTGCCGCGCGTGCAGCGAGTCCAGTAATCGACCAGCAAAGTCGAACCGGGACAGGGCGCCCTCAGCGTGCAACCGAGTTCTGCCAGATCGAAACCTTCAAAATCGGTGAGCCAGCAAAAATGCACTGGTACACCCCGGCTGTCCACCTGCGCAAAGCCTGCTTGTCCGGCCGATAACTTCGCACTGCTGCGCAGCAGATAATTCAGCGTCTCTCGTTCGCCACTGTACTCCATGGCCGCAGCAGCTAGCAGCTGCAGATCTATTGGGCGAAGTGAACTAGTAACGGGGCTGGAGGATAGTGACCCCAGGAATTCGAAAAAAACGATTTCTTCTTCAGGTTTTGGTGGCCGAAGGCGGCTAAACGCGCGATATGCGGATTGCTTTAGCCCGTCCCTCTGGAGGTCTGACGCGATCTGGAATGCGCGGCCCGAAAATCGCCGCGCCATCAGGTCGAGCCTCGCACTTTTGCGAACAGCGGCTGCCGCCTTGTATCGCACGGCCGCTTTCCCCAGGACAATTCCTGATTTGCTGACAGTCACGTGTAAGGTATGCCGCGTATCGTTGGCCAGCCGCTGCTTGTAGGGTTCCGATCCTAGCCCGAGATCCACAACATCGACATCCGGTCGCTCGCAGGCATCCTGAACTGTTCGGGCAAGCAAGTACAATCCCGGCGAATATTGCCGCAGCTGCATGTCGAAGGTCGGCTGATACCATGACCACGTTCTTGCAAAACTAAACCCGTAATTCCACGCGACTGGGCGGTCACCCAAAGTGAGCTGGGTCAACATGACGGAGCCGGAAGGAGCGAGCAGGCGCGTCAGTTCCCACATGAAGCTTCGCCGCTCCAGCAGTGCCAAGTTACTTATACGTCCGGTCGATAGGAACCGCGCGACATGGGCTTCGAACAATTCGGGCAACGCTGAGCCGATATCCTCAATTGAGGTGAGATGACGGAACTCCACCCGTCCCAGTTTCGCCACCCCATTTTCATAGCGCTGCACAGTGTCTTTTCTCAACAGCGCACTTCTCACCCCCTGCCGCTGCTGAAGCGTTTCAAACTGGACTCGTAGACACTCGTAAGCGTGCCGGGAGAATTGTCCGTAGCCGCAGCGGTGGGCCGCAGCGGGAAGCAATCTGGCGGTGTCGGAATCTGCCGGCAGATTCGCCAGCACGAACTCCGGCAGCCGCAGGTCACTAATGGTTTCCACAACGGCGGCTATGAATTCTTTGGCGAAGCCGGGTGCACAGATGAAATCGCAGTAGTCTGCCGTGGTTCTGGCAAGAAATGAAACCTCACGCCCGTCCGCACCAGTCGCGAGCGCGGCTATTCCGATCAGGCGATTGCCAGAATATCCCGCCAACAACAATGGCTTTAACGTCGCCCCGTACGACCGAGCCACCGCGAGCGCCCACTCATACGTGTAGAAGATCTTTGGACGTGGCATTCCGTTAACTAGCGCGTTCCATTCAGCCCGAAGATTGTCGTCGTGCGGGACGTCGCGATGAGTGACGATGCGAACGGAGCCGTAATCGCTCACGGCGTCGCTCGAACCGGCTGTGGAGTGAAGGTCAGTCCCGAAGAATTCCACCGCAGTGTTCGCCGCAGCAATTCGTAAAAGCCGCAGACATGCGCTTCGAACTCGGACAATCCCATGTCGTGCGTGACGTGAACCCGGGGAACGGCGAAGCGCGGGAAGTCTGGTCTGAACCCGCCGGCGGTATTGAGGAATGCACAACGGAATCCGGCGGCTTCGGCCATGCCTAGCTCCCGTAAACTCACCGCATTGGAATCGCCGAACGGGTAAGCAAATGCCCAAACTCGCTGCCCCAGAGCTTGTTCCAGCGCCAACCGGCTCTCGCCTATCTCGCTCGATGCAATCTCCTGCGGGGCGTCACACAAAACTGGATGCGACATGGTGTGCGCGCCGATGGTCATACCGGCGGCAAGCAGTTGCCGCAATCCCGCCAAATCAAGTTGCAGGAACCGCTGCGCGGCGACTGAGTGCTGAAGCCGCCTGGAGCGCCAATCAGACGAGAGTCTCAGCTGATCCCGAATGTCAACGAGAAATTTGTTTCTCGTGCTTGCACCGTACTGCGACAACTTCTTCAGCAACTCCGCCCAGAGCAGCCGCTTCCCGTCACGGCCGGCAGCGTGCATCGCACCACCGAGTTCGACGAAGTCGAGCGTGAATGTTTCAGCGGCATCGAGGAACATCAGGTAAAGCTCTTCATGCCACAACATGGCGCCGCTATTTTCGAGAGACCCGCCAGTCACAAAAAACAGGCAGGAGAGTCCTTCATCGGCGAGAATGGGGAGCATTTCAAGCGTGTTCTGCAGGCCGTCATCACAGGTCAGCAGGATGGCATGAGGTGGCACTTCGTCCTGTGCATCCAACCACCTTAAGAATTGCCCTGGAGAGATGACGTTGTATTTTTTCTTCAGCAGCTGGAGTTGGCGCCGAAACATTTCCGCGGTAACCAAGCTGCCGTCGAGTGCAGGATCGATCTCCGAGTACCCGCGCGGCACCAGGCCATGGTAGGTCACTACCGCGACTCCAGCCGGAGCATGGCGACGCAAATATCCGCTCTTTGCCAGCCCGGGATACACGACGCTCTTTAATACTGGAGTGACCAGCCTCATGCGCACGCTCCCGCCAAGAACTGCTTCAATCGTCGTGCGTAGCCGTTCTGGTCCAGGGCCTGGAATCGCGCCAGGCCCGAGGTGATATCAGGCATTCGCCGTCCTAACGCTGATTCGATTTTCGCCGTCGACAGAGAAACATCACGCGGCCGTGCTGCTCGCAATTTAGCCTGGCTGAGGCTCGACGTAATAACGAGATTGGGGTCGAGGCCGAACTGCAGGGCGACGCGCCGGCCGAATTCGTATTTTGAAATCTTGTCGGGGGCCACCACGTGGTAGACGCCACTGAGTTGTGCATCCAGTATTTGAATGAGAATGTCGGCGAGGTCATTCACCAACATCGGACAGAAGAAAACGTCGGTGAATCCCGGAACCTTTTTCTCTGCCTTCAGCCGCTCCAGAAACCACTCTGCCAGGCTCTGCTTGTCCTGCGCATTCCATCCGTAGATATTGATCCGTACGATGATCGCGTCCGATTTATAACGAAGAACTTCATCCTCGCCCCGCAACTTCGACATGGCATATACGTTGATCGGACGCGGTTCGTCCGATTCAGAATATCCACCCTGCTCGCCGTCAAACACCGAATCGGTTGACACGTAAATGAACGCCGCGTTCAATTCAGCAGCTAACTGCGCCAGAACTGAAGATGCTTGCACGTTAATCTGTTCCGCTTCGTGCGGATGGTCCTCGCACCAATCCACGTTCGCGGCTGCGGCGCAATGGATAATCACTTTCGGATTAAGTTTCCTGATCAGCACGCGCGTAGCCTCGCCATTCGTCAGGTCGATTTTGTGGATCGTAACGCCGGAGATGCGCAGGACATGAGAGTGGCACAAGCCAACTACTTCGCGGCCCAAGTCGCGCGCGCATAACAACACGCTTGCGCCCAGCAATCCGCTCGCGCCAGTCACGACGATCATCTCTTTCCCGAACCCACGGCGAGTGTCATCCTTCCTGCAGCGCTTTCGCGGTCACGTGAGAATTCAAAGTAAGTAACTCCGGCTCACACTCGAGCAACGCGATTACATCGCGCCAGTGAAAGCGATCGTCGTTGTCGAACCGCGCATACACCGCTCGCAGGAACGCCAAATCTTCTGGCGTATCCAACGTCCAGCGATAGTAGCTGTAGTCAGCTTGAGCTCTGACGTGCCGAACATTGAACTGATCCGCATGCTCGTAAATGTAGGGCGTGACGTGCGCCCGCTGATACGACTCTTTTGCGGCTCGCCACGCCTGGGTCAGTGCTTCCGTACTCATGATCTCGGTATCGAGACCCAAAGGATAAGTTTTCAAGACGGTATTGCTGGCGTAGTCAGGCCGGTGATCGAGAAACTGCCGAATGACACCATCGCAAACTTCCGGCTCAATCATCGGAGAATCGGCACAGATCCGAACCACCGCGTCCGCAGCGTAGAGTTGTGCGGCGCGGTAATAGCGGTCCAGAACGTCTTCCTCCTCGCCGCGAAAACAAGGAACTGACAACCGGCGGCACTCTTCGGCAATCACGTCGTCACTGGAAATCCTGGTTGTCGCAATGACGATCTCACCCGCAACTTGCGCGCGCCGGACCCGGTTCACCACTCGCGCCAACACAGTCTCGCCGCCGAGGTCCTTCATGACTTTGCCCGGCAGGCGAGTGCTGCCCATTCGCGCCTGAATGATAGTGCCGATCTTCACGCTCATGCACCTGACCCGCTATCCGAACTTCGGATCAAAAAGGGGCTCGTAGCTGCCTCGTTTCGCTGAAACCACAAGTTCGCTGCCGAAGTGTCCGCCCTGATTCACACCAAAAAGCCGATGCCGCAGGCGGTTCCAGCCGACAATCGGGTATCGCGCCAGCTCTCCAACACGCTGCTTCACAGTGGGCTGGTACGCGCGGAAGGCATGAAAACGGATCTCATCGAATCCGCAGATGTATAGCAGCGACTTCAAATTCGATCCGGAAAATCCATATTCGTGCGCCAGCGTTACATAAAAAGACGAATTCGCGCACGGGCCTTCCATATTCGGAGTGCGGATGAGAACCGTACCGCCGCGCTGCAACGCCTGGTACAGCGAATCCACCGCATAAAGCAACGAATATTTCGGGATGTGCTCGATTACATGCGAGAGATGAATAAACGCAAACGAATCTTTGCGGCTGGCCAGAAAGTCTCCGATGTTGGTTTCGATCTCCTCCAGCGTCACGCATGGCGACCAGGCATGCACATTGGATTTGTGTCTGATTCCGAAGTCGGCGCCGGTGATGTTGGTGTAGCCCAGATTCACGCAAGCAGCTATAAACCAGCCGCGTCCAAAACCGAGATCGAGAATCGGCGCTTGCTTATTCGCCGGCAACAGGGGAGCGTAGGCATGCTGCGCTTGCAAAACCGCGGCGTCGGCGCACATCTCGGCCCAGGTTTCGCGCGGCAAGGCGTTGGCCTGGCGCAAACTCATCCGCCGGTACACTTCCGCAACGAACGCATTTGCTTCCATAGTTCGCGTCGCACACATGATCGCGGCGGACCGATTCCTCCGAGTTCCGACGGTCGCCCGCGCACGATTTGCTCGGAGTATACCCACTGCGGCTGTGAGCCAATGGTTGGCAGTTCGGTACACCGTTAACAGTTAAGGAACCACCTTCCATTCACGTCGTGGAATACCCATTGCTGCGGGATAGAATGCACAGTAACCGAATGGTTACCATCGGCTTAGCGCAGGACTGTGCCGTGATGTGGCACTACATCGAAGTTCTGCTTTGTCCTGCCCCCGTTAAGGGAGAGCAATAATGGGAGCGGGGCCGCTCATTCCAGCCGGTGGTCAACTGTTTCGTGACAACCGAAATTCCATTGAGCTAAGCCGAAATACTCCCATCAGCATTTCCCCAGCACTTCCCATTCAGGACTCTGTGTTACGGGAATATCTTCGCACGCTGATCAAGCGCAAGTGGATCGTGATCTCCAGTGTGCTCGTCATCTTCACTTCCGTAACGGTAGCTACGCTGCGTAGCACCAGGATTTATCTCGCGTCCGGCAGCATTGCCATCAACCGATCAGATCCAACGCTCCTGACATTCAAAGACGGCGCACCTTCCGCGGCTGATTATTACGATCCGACTGACCTCGACACCGAAGTCAGCATCCTGAAGAGTGATCTGCTCGCATTGCAGGTGATCAAGGCGCTGAATCTCGACAGTCTTCCTGAGTACGGCGGTCGGGGTTCGATCAAGCACAACGCCATCGGCTTGACCACGGACGTGCTGCAGCCCGATTCCGAACAAGCTTCTGCCCTGCTGGGGATGTTCAAAGGTAATCTGCGGGTTTCGCTGCGTCCCAACACCCGCATCATCGAAATCAGCTACCGGAGCGCCGACAAGGAACTGGCCGCGCGCGTGGTAAACACACTGATCAACACCTACATCGAGCAGAACTTCAAGACGCGCTTTGAATCCACCATGCAGGCCTCCGACTGGCTGTCCAAGCAACTGGTGGACCTGCAAATGAAAGTCGAGACCTCGCAGGAGAAGCTGGTCAATTATCAGAAGGAACACGAAATCCTGGGGATCGATGAAAAACAGAACATCATCACCGCCAAGCTCGATGAACTGAACAAGGAATTAACGTCGTCCGAATCCGATCGCATGGAAAAGGAATCGGTGTACCGACTGGTGCAGTCAAACGATGCTGAAACGGCTTCCGCGGCCGTGGTCGCCGCTGACCACCCGGCCAACAATGTGTCCAGCAGTTCGCTGCTCGAGAAACTACGCGAGCAGCAGGCTGATCTGCGAATTCAGATCGCACAGCTGAGTACACAATTCGGTCCGTCGTACCCAAAACTGGCCCAGCTAAATGGACGACTGATGGAAGTTGAGGCGCAGATCCAGCTTGAGATGAAAAAGGTATCGGCACATGTGCGCAGTGACTACATGGCTGCGGTCCAGCGCGAAGCCATGTTGCGTGCCGCGATGGACAAACAGAAGCAGGAAGCCAATCGCCTGAACCAGAGTGCGATTGAGTACAGCCTGCTGAAGCGCGATGTCGAAACGAATCGAACGCTTTATGAAGGTTTGCTGGAAAAGCTGAAAGAAGCCGGCGTCACCGCAGGATTGAAATCGAACAACATCCGCCCGGTGGACGTGGCACGGGTGCCAACTGCCCCTTCTGAACCAAACGTGCCCCGCAATCTTGCGTTTGCTTTGGCTCTTGGGTTGAGCACCGGCATCGGACTCGCATTCTTGATGGACGGCATGGACAACACGGTACGCACGCCGGAACAGGCGCAAGCGATTTCCGCATTGCCGGCACTGGGAATGATTCCACTGGGATCGAAGAGTTCCGCCGAACTGCGAGGCCGGCAGCGGCTCGCGGTGGCATCGTCCAAAGAAGCAGTCGAACTGGTCACGCAATCGCGGCCGCAGTCGCAGATGGCGGAATCTTACCGGGCCTTGCGCACATCGTTACTTCTCACTTCGCTGGGAGCGCCGCCTAAGATTATTCTCATCACCAGCGCCCTTCCGCAGGAAGGCAAGACCACCACCAGCATCAACGCGGCAATTGTCCTCGCTCAAAAGGGCACCCGGATTTTGTTGATCGATGCTGACCTGCGCCGCCCAAGTATTCACAAGACCTTGGGTATGGGACCACGCACTGGTCTCAGCAACGTCCTGACCGGAAGCGCCACCCTGCAACAGGCGATCGTGCGTTCCCCGATCCTGCCGAACCTGTTTGTGCTCTCAGCAGGAACTCCCCCGCCCAATCCGGCCGAACTGTTGGCATCGACGAACATGCGCGACGTGCTGGCCGAACTCAAGGACCAGTACGATCACATCGTGATCGATACGCCGCCTACACTGTCGGTCACCGACGCCGTGGTGATGTCAACCCGCGCCGACGCGGTAGTGCTGGTGATTCGTTCGGGGCAGACGACGAAGCAAGCGCTGCGCCGGTCCCGCGACATCCTCATCCAGGTGAACGCGCGCATCGCCGGCGTGTTGCTGAATGCCGTCGATCTGAGTTCTCCCGACTATTACTACTATTACGAGTATCAGGGCAAATACGGTCACCGCTACTACCAGGAAGACGAACCTGACGATGCTATGCAAAAAGCGACGTCAACCGGCGCCTAGCGGGATAACTCTTTCGCGACATTCACATGGAGTCAGGGCTACACAGCACGAAAATCAAAGTTGCGGTGCTGCTAGCTTCGGCGCTGACAGTTTGCCTTTACCTGGCCCTCGTAACCGCCGAATTCATCGCTGCTCATTTATCCACTCGCACCGACTTGCCAAACCTGCAGCGAGCCGCACGGCTGCAGCCCTGGGATGCCGAGTACGAGTACCACCTCGGCCGATACTTCCTGCTTTTAAACCAGCCGGGTGACGCCGCGAACCACTTGCGCCGGGCCATCGACCTGGATGGTAACTCGGCACATTACTGGTTTGATCTTGCGGCTGCCTATAACGCACTCGGGCTCGCGCAAGAGCGCGGACATGCAATCGAGCAGGCCGCTGCGGCTGATCCAAAGAATCCCGAGATCGCGTGGGAAGCTGCGAATCTATACATCACCCGCGGAGAAAAAGACAGGGCACTGCAACAATTCAGGCTAGTGCTGGACAGCGATTCGTCTCTGATGCTTCCGGCTCTGCAGCAATGTCTGCGAATTACTGACGTGGACACCATGCTGCAACAGGTAATGCCGCCCAACGCGCACTCCTACTACACGCTCCTCGATCTGCTGATGGTAAGCAAGCGGACGGCAGAGGCCGCGAAGGTCTGGACGCAATTGGCGGGCTTGCACCAACCACTGGAGCGCGAACCTGTTTTTGCCTATGCCGACTATCTGCTTGGCCAACGCGAGGTCCACCAAGCGGTAGCAGTCTGGCAACAAGCGTCAAACCTGGCTAACTTAACTGCATATCAGCCGTCTCGCGAAAACCTTGTGGTGAACGGCGACTTCAGCCTGGACGTCCTGAATCATGGCTTCGATTGGCGGAGCCAGAAAGTATCCGGAGTGACGCTCGCGCGCGACCCCTTGCAGTCGCATTCTGGACATCACTCGCTCGCAATTTCGTTTGATGGCAGCGGGGTGGCCGATGCCGGAATTTGGCAGATGGTTCCCGTCGAGCCGAGTACCGCGTATGACTTCTCTGCCTATTACAGGGCGAACGGCATCGAGGGCGCCGGCGGTCCTCGCTTCGGCATTCAGGACGCGTACAGCGACGCATTATTATTTTCCAGCGAAGACCTCAAGAGCGCTGATTTTTGGAAATACGTAAATGGCAGCTTTGTTACCCGACCTGAGACGCAACTTATTGTGATTCGCATTCAGCGTGTACCTGCCGGAAGTCCGATTCGCGGCACGCTGTGGATTGACGGCCTCCACTTGGTCGCAATGGAGAATCGCGATGGCAAGTAGGGCCGCGGTTGCGATCGCGCCCAGTCTCCAGCAGCCGAAAGCTGCACCCGCGAAGGTCGATTCCGCGGTCTTCTATGGATTTATTTCTCTTCTTTTATTGGGTCCGCTTGCCTTCGGCGGCGGCGAACCGTGGAGCCGATTCGTACTCGAAGCCGGCAGCGCTGCGCTGCTGTTGGTCTGGGTGATGCACCATACCATCAACGGTCATTTGGGAGTTGTCAATAACCCGCTGTTTCGCCCAATGCTGCTGTTTGGGGCGCTCGTCGGTTTCCAACTCTTCGCGGGCGCGACTGCTTATCGCGGGCGTACGCTCTCCACCGCGCTCCTGTATGTTGCCTACGCAGCGCTTTGCTTCCTGGCGGTACAGTGCCTGCAGCGCAGTAATCACGTAAAGATTTTGGCCACGACCCTTTCCATGTTTGGGGCCGCAGTCGCGCTGCTCGCGATTGCCCAGAGTCTCACCACGGACAAACTGTACTGGGTATGGAAACCCGAGTTGGGCGGACACATCTTCGGTCCGTACGTGAACCACAATCACTATGCCGGGCTCATGGAAATGATGGTTCCGGTGCCGCTGGTGTTTTCTCTCACCAGCTACGCCCGTCGCCAGCAAAAAATTCTTGCCATTATGGCCGCCGCGTTGATGGCCTGCACCATATTTCTTTCAGGTTCCCGCGGCGGGATGATTGCCTTCGCGGCAGAAATCGGAATTCTCGTCGTTCTTACCACCCGAAGGCGGGGACGTGGGTTCACCATACCCGTCATTGCTGTGCTTCTTGTGACCGTGCTCTGTTTAGCGGCCTGGCTCGGCGGAGTAGAGGTATTCAATCGCGTAGCAAGTATCGCCTCCGAAACTCGCGGTGAACTCTCAGGTGGGACCCGTCTCGCGATTGACCGCGACAGTTTGAGAATGTTCGCGCGGCGTCCGATTGCAGGTTGGGGAGTTGGAGTCTTCCCTGACGTTTATCCCCGCTACCGGAGTTTCTACACCACCTTCTTCGTCAACCACGCGCACAACGATTACCTGCAGCTGCTGGTGGAGACTGGAGCTCTGGGATTCGGCCTGATGACCTGGTGGTTGGTCATCATGTACCGGCATGCGCTGAAAAAAATCAGGTGCTGGAAATCAGATATTAACGGCGCCGTAGCCTTGGCCTCGCTTGTCGGCTGCACTGGGATTCTGGTCCATAGCTTCGTCGATTCGAACCTGCAGATTCCCGGCAACGCAGCGCTGTTCTATGTCCTGTGCGTGATCGCGGCGATGGAACCTCGTTTCGGGGAAACTGGCCGCGTGATTCGCCGCCACCGCGATGTCTTGATAGCTGATGGTATGCTTCACGGACGAAGCGTTAGCGACATAACCTAATCGCCACGCCCGATCCGAGTTAGCCCATCAGAGTTGATCAAGCATGCTCATAGAAGTCGGACACGTGGAGGCGATCTTCCGGTATCCCGTGAAGTCAATGGCGGGTGAACAAGTCGATTCTGCCGACCTGGGCTGGCACGGCCTCGATGGTGACAGACGCCTGGCATTCAGGCGGATGAATGACCGCAGCGGCTTCCCCTGGCTAAGTGCCAGCAAGCTCCCCGACCTCGTCTTGTTTGCTCCGCAGCGGCGCGAGGGTGCCTCTAATGGAGACCTTCCTACGCACATTCGTACGCCGGACGGCCGCGAGATGCCCGTGTTCGGCGAGGATCTGGCCGCGGAGGTCGGACGCCGTTACGGAGCTCCCGTCGAAATGATGCAGTTGAAACACGGCATCTTCGATGATGCGACGATCTCCGTGATCGCCTCCGAGACGGTGCGCGAGATCGCACGACTCGCAGGGCTGAGCCCGGACGTGCGCCGATTTCGTCCAAATGTTGTGGTTCGTTTAGTGCGACCGGCTCCGTTTCAGGAGGACGAGTGGTTGGGCGGCGTGCTCTCATTTGGCCAGGCAGATGACGCGCCGGCCATCAGTGTCACCATGCACGATGTTCGCTGCTCGATGGTGAACCTTGATCCCGACTCGGCAACGCCCGCGCCAGAAATGCTGAAAGCGGTGGTTCGCGCCAATCAGAACAACGCGGGAATCTACGGCGCGGTCACTCGCACCGGTCGGTTGGAAGTCGGACAGCCCGTATGTCTCCGTCGATGAAACTCCCCGGGCTTGCATTGCCAAGTCTACTTTGGCATTTGCCAGCCAGCGCTGGCGGATTTCCCTTCGCACGAACCCATGAAAGCGCGGAAGCGCTCCACCGTCCTGATCTTGGTTTTGACGCCGTTTAACGTGGCCGGAATTGGACCGTGCGGTTTTCCCTTCTCCAGCAGGATCAGGACGGCTGATTGGCCCGGTGTATCTCCGGCAGTGACGCCAACCCCAAGAATGCCGGGCTGCTTCATGAGCGAATCCGCGTACGCGGTCTTTGCGGCGATCGCGCGGACCATCTCATCGTCTGCCACTCGCAGCGTGGTTGCGGCAGTCAAACCTTGCCCAGGTCCCGGTGGACTGATGTTCCCCGTGCACGCGGATACAGTATGATCGGCGCCCCCGACAAAGGTGGGGACCACGTGGGTTTTGGGGTCCGCGAGGCCGTTAATGACGTCTGAGATCGGATTGGCGACCGTGTCACTGGGACTGCCGCCATATAACAGCGCCACCGGCCGGGCAGTGTTGGCGTCGACGATCAACGATCCGGAATCACCTGCAGCGCTGAAACTCGTGCTGAAAATTTCGATTTGATGGTTGTAGATGACCGTGAACGCAGTCGCGTTCGATCCACATGAAGGGCTGTAATCGATTGAGACCTGCAGGTCCGTTGCAGCAATGGAGGAGCAGGTCAACCCCGAAGTGCGTCCGCTCTTCGCGACCTGCATGCCGATCGTGGGCGTTCCGATCGTGCTCGAAGGCGGCGCCGGTTGCGCCAGTCCCGCGACCACCGGTCCCAGCTGGAGGATAGCTCCGGTGGGATCGACCTTGCCGCTTGCCACCTGCGCCATGGCCGCATCAGCGATACCGGTGTAAGTT
>Ga0070741_10010399_pt1 | contig 17595 bp, 12 predicted proteins | sample Coa_R1_4_FD_66440 | JGI IMG/M metagenome (GOLD analysis project Ga0070741, IMG submission 66440) | Surface soil microbial communities from Centralia Pennsylvania, which are recovering from an underground coalmine fire - Coalmine... | ecosystem: Environmental > Terrestrial > Soil > Unclassified ...
TGTGCAGATAGTCCTGCGCGTCGGTGGCATAAGCGGTGGGGAATTCGATGCAGATCATGCCCAATGCAGCACGCATCCCTGCGGCGAGCGCTGCACGGCCAGCCTGCTCCGGGAAGAAGTACATGTCGTTGAAACAGGTGATCCCGCCACGGATCATTTCCGCACACGCGAGTAACGTTCCGTCGAACACGAATTGTTCGCTGACGTGCTTTGCCTCGGCCGGCCAGATGTGCTCGGTGAGCCAGGCGATCAGCGGTAGATCGTCGGCGAGGCCGCGCATCAAAGTCATCGCCGCATGTGTGTGGAGATTGACGAGCCCCGGAATGAGCACATGGGTGGGCAGCTCCACGCGCTGCGCGCCCGGCCATCGTGCGAGGGTCTGGTCGCTCGGAAGCACGGCCTCGATGCGCCCGGCGCGGATCGCCACGCTGTGCTGATCCAGCACGACGCCGCTGGGCTCGACCGGCACGACGTGCCGCGCCGTGATGACCAGATCAGGCTGCGAAAGGGCACTCATCCAAAGAAGAAGCCCTGCTCGCGCAGGGCTTCCTGCGGCAGTGAGTAGTTTACTGCTTCGGTTCGCGCTGCCCGGTTACCGTAACTTCGACGCGGCGATCGGGCTGCAAACAATCGATCAGCTTCTGCTTGCGCAAGCCCTTGCAAGTCGTCCAGTCGGTCGTGGGCTCCAGCTCGCCGCGGCCTTCGGTCTTGACGCGTTTCGATTCGAGGCCTTTGTTGACCAAATAGGTCTTGACCGCGCTGGCTCGGCGCTCGGACAGTCGCTGGTTGTATCGCTTGGTACCGATGCGGTCAGCGTGACCGACAACCACGATGTTGTCATAGCTCACGCCCTGCAGTCCCTGCACCAGGTTGTCGAGCTTGGTTCGGTCTCCCGAGCGGACCTTGCTACGGTCGAAGTCGAACAACGCTTCGGCACCCAAGGTGATCGTGACGGGCAAGATGACCGGCTTGGGCTCGGCGGTGGGGGCAGCTGCGGTCGCCGGTGCCTCTTGGGCGGTCGGCGGTGCCGGCTGCTCCTGAGGCGCCGGGGCGGTCGTCTCCGACGGCGCGCTGGGCGTCTCAGCACCGGTGGCTTTCTCGCCGGCCTCCGCTACCGCCTCAGCGGGCGCTTCTTCTTCGGCGAACTGATGGTGAGCGATGATGCCATCGTCCGCAGGCGCGCCGCTTTCTTCCTCTGCCTGTGCTTGGGGACTGGCTTCCTCCTGAGGCGTCACCGGCTCTTCGACTGCGGCTGCAGGCTCCTCGGGCGCAGTGCTCTCTTCAGACGCTATCGCTTCTTGCGGCGCAGGCGCTTCCTCGGGCGCAGCTGCTTCTTCCGGCGGAGCCTGCTCGGGTTGAGCTTCTTGGGTCGGAGCTTGCGGCGCCTGAGCTTCTTGCGCAGCCGGTGCCTCTTGCGGCGCCGTTTCCGCTACAGGAGGCGCTTGTGGTGCGGCCGCCTCTGCTTGAGCCGGGGGAGCTTCCTGAGGCGCGAGCGCTTCTGCAGGTGCCGCGGCTTCTCCCTCTGCAAACTGACGATGCGCGATGATGCCATCGTCCTTCTGGATCCCCTCGTCGGCTTGCGGAGCGGCGGCGATGCTTTCGTCTTGCGCAACGCCCCGTTCTTCGGGACGGTATTGCGGTTGAGCAGAGATGCCTTCTTCGGGCGTCGGCGCGTTGTCCTCCTCGTACTCCCGGCGCCCGACAATGCCATCGTCAAGCGGCAGGTTCTGATCCTCCTCGAAACGCTGCTCCTGTTGCGCGACAACGCCCTCGTCGCCTGCCGCACCGCTGCCGGCTGGCTGCTCCTCCGAAGGACCGGACGAAGCGATGATGCCTTCTTGCTGCGCGACACCCTCTTCTTCGTCGTAGAACCTGGTGGGCTCGCTGATACGGTCGTCCGGCGCCGCGGCTTCGAACGAATCGGGCGAGGGGACCGGAACGAGGTCAGGCGCATCTCCTTCGGGTTGGAAGTCCGGCAACTGTGCACTGGCCTCCTCGGTAGTGGGCGCCGCTGCTGCCGCAGGCTCGCTCGGTGCGCTTGCCTGACTCTCCTGGGGCTGTGTTTGTGCCGGAGTCGCCGGCGCGGCGGCTTGTGGCGCCGCAGCCGTTGGTGCTGGCGCGCTTGGTGCCGGTGCGCTGGGCGCTGCGGCAGTGGGCGCTGGCGTCTTCGACGCGAACATATCGGGATGGCATTCGGGGGTGGCGGTCTCCCATGTCCACGTTCCGGTTGCTACGCACTCGCCGGTCACACCGGTGCGAACGACCCGGTTGAGCGTTTCGTAGGCGTATGAGCCGCGGGAAGGTGCGCGATCCGGATCGAGCTTGGACGGCGGGGCGGGTCGCTCGTGCGCGAGCGCGTGCGAGGCGAGTAAGGAAACGGTGGGAAGGAGGGCAGTGAGGACGCTAACTTGAGTTATCGTCTTCTTCAGCTGGAAATGCATGGTGGCTCCTCTAGGACTCCTAAATGTTCTTCGGCACATCGGCTCTTCAGTCGGCGTTTTGGCGACGCGACTTGTTGGCTGCTGGATGCGCTTCTGCGTGCACCTTCCAGCCGGGGTTGTTATGGGCGCGACTTCAGCATTTGTTGGCGGGCTTCGGGATCTGCACGTACCTGCGCTCGACAACCCCCTTTCAAGCTCGGCAACCCCTCTGCCACTTGCCATGCGGGCGAATCGATCATAGCACAAGGCCCTCGGCGCACCGGCCATTCTGGCTGCATGTTGTGTGGCTACAACGTCGCGCATCGGAGACGTCTTGCATGAGTTCACCAGGCCGGTAATTCAACACCGGGAAGAAAGACGGCGCGTGCTAAAATCCATGTCTTTTCAGCAGGTCCGTCTAGTCGCACACGGAATACTTCCGCTAGTGCTTGCGCGCCGCGAGAGCGATACGCGCACGCGTTCTGCGCGTGGACCCGCCTCGCGGACACCTTCTGCAAGACATGGATCAATTCGCCAAGGAAACGCTCCCAGTAAGCCTCGAAGAGGAAATGCGCCGCTCCTATCTCGATTACGCCATGAGCGTAATCGTGGGACGTGCGCTGCCCGATGTGCGCGACGGGCTCAAGCCCGTCCACCGCCGCGTGCTCTATGCGATGCATGAGGCCAACATTCATTGGAATCGGCCATACGTCAAGTGTGCGCGTGTGGTCGGTGACGTGATGGGGAAGTTCCACCCGCACGGCGATTCGGCGATCTACGACACCTTGGTCCGCATGGCGCAGGATTTCTCCTTGCGCTACACGCTGATCGACGGACAAGGCAACTTCGGCTCGATCGACGGCGATAATCCGGCGGCGATGCGCTACACGGAGTGCCGGCTGCAGAAGATCGCCGCCGAATTGCTTGCCGACATCGACAAGGAAACCGTCGATTTCGTCCCCAACTACGACGGCAAGGAACTCGAGCCGACGGTGCTGCCGAGCAAGATCCCGAACCTGCTGATCAACGGCTCGACGGGCATCGCGGTGGGGATGGCAACCAGCATTCCGCCGCACAATTTGACCGAGGTGATCGATGCCTGCCTCGTGCTGCTCGAACGGCCGGAGACGGCGATCGAAGAGCTGATGCAGATCGTGCCGGCGCCCGATTTTCCCACGCACGGGATCATCTACGGCGTCGAAGGCGTTCGCGAAGGTTATCGCACCGGCCGGGGTCGGGTCGTCATGCGCGCCCGCACCCACGTCGAGGAACTCGACAAAGGCGTGCGCAGCGCGCTGATCATCGATGAGCTGCCCTATCAGGTGAACAAGGCGAACCTGCTCACCCGCATCGGTGAACTGGTGCGCGAGAAGCGGTTGGACGGAATATCCGAAATTCGCGACGAGTCGGATAAGTCCGGCATGCGCGTGGTGATCGAGCTCAAGCGCGGCGAGATCCCTGAGGTGGTCCTGAACAATCTGTACAAAGACACCCAGATGCAGGACACCTTCGGCATCAACATGGTGGCTTTGGTCGATGGCCAGCCGCGGGTGCTCAATCTGAAGGAGCTGCTCGAGGCCTTCCTGCGTCATCGCCGCGAGGTGGTCACCCGGCGCAGCGTCTATCTGCTGCGGCAGGCGAGGCAACGTGCTCACGTGCTGGAAGGCCTTGCCGTGGCGCTGTCCAACGTCGACGAGATCATCGTGCTGATCAAGGAGTCGCCCTCGCCCGCCGAAGCGCGCGCCCGCTTGATGGCGCGGCCATGGCGGTCCGCCCTGGTCGCCGACATGTTGAGCCGCGCCGGGACCGAGAACTCTCGCCCCGATGGCCTGCTGCGTGAGTTCGGGCTGCAGCCCGACGGCGTCTATCGTCTGTCCGAGGTTCAGGCGCAGCGTATTCTCGAGATGCAGCTGCAGCGGTTGACGGCGTTGGAACAGGACAAGATCCTGGGCGAGTATCGCGAGGTGATGGACAACATCACGGATCTGCTCGACATCCTGGCCAAGCCGGAGCGCATCACCGCCATCATCTGCGACGAATTGCGCGCGATCAAGGCGCAGTTCGGCGACCAGCGCCGAAGCGAGATCCAGGTCAACGCGCAGGATCTGAACCTCGAGGACTTGATCGCCCCCGCGGATCTGGTGGTTACGCTCTCGCATGCAGGCTATCTGAAGTCCCAACCGCTTAGCGAATATCGCGCACAGCGGCGCGGGGGGCGTGGCAAGCAGGCGACCGCAACGCGCGAGGACGATTTCGTCGAGCATCTGTTCATCGCGCACACGCACGATTACATCTTGTGCTTCTCCAGTCGCGGACGGGTGTATTGGATCAAGGTGTACGAGGCGCCGCAAGGCGGACGACAAAGTCGCGGCAAGCCCATCAACAACATCCTTCCGCTGGTGGAAGGCGAGAAGATCACGGCGGTGCTGCCGATCAAGACCTTCGACGATGCGCACTACGTTTTCATGGCGACCGCCAACGGCACGGTGAAGAAGACACCGCTGTCGGAGTTCTCGCGACCGCGCCCAAGCGGCATCATCGCGGTGAGCCTCGGTGCAGGTGATCATCTGGTCGGCGTTGCCGTAACCGACGGCAATCACGATGTGATGTTGTTTTCCGACGCCGGCAAGGCGGTGCGCTTTGCCGAGAGCGATGTGCGGCCGATGGGGCGCGAGGCACACGGCGTGCGGGGGATGACCTTGCAGGAGGGACAGCAGGTAATCTCGCTCGTCGTGTGCGACGACGAAACAAAGCCGGTGCTGGTGGCGACCGAGAACGGCTACGGCAAGCGGACGCCGGTCGGCGAATTCACCCGCCACGGACGAGGCAGCCAAGGCATGATTGCGATCCAGACGACTGCGCGCAACGGCAAGGTGGTCGTCGCACGCCTCGTGCTGCCGGACGACGAAGTGATGTTGATCACGACCGGCGGCGTGCTTATTCGTACCCGCGTGAGCGAGATCCGCGAAATGGGGCGTGCCACCCAAGGCGTGACGCTGATCGACTTGGGCGACGACGAGAAGCTGGCGGGACTGGAGCGCGTCGTCGAGACCGATGTCAACGGCGATGGCGAGGACATGAACGGCGATTCCGAGGCTGCCACCAGCGAGCAGTCGGCCGACGCGGTCGATGACGACGGCGGCGAGAATCCTGGGCCCGACACGGATCTCGAATAGCGTAAGGGCCCGCGTACGAGATCCGTGCAAGGCGCCCAAAAACCATTTAGAGCAAGCGAGGCAGGAAGCAATGCGGGTGTACAACTTCAGCGCAGGGCCGGCGATGCTGCCCGAGCAGGTGCTGGCGCGCGCGCAGGAAGAGATGCTCGATTGGCGCGGCAGCGGCATGTCGGTGATGGAGATGAGCCATCGTGGCAAAGAATTCATCACCATTGCCGAGCAAGCGGAAGTCGATTTGCGCGAGTTGCTGGCGATTCCCGCAGGTTACAAGGTCCTGTTCCTCCAAGGCGGGGCCACCCTGCAGTTCGGCATGATTCCGCTCAACCTGTTGCGCGGGAAAGCCAGTGCGGACTATGTCCACACCGGTGAATGGGCCAAGAAAGCGATCAGCGACGCGAAGCGGCTGTGCAAGGTCAACATCGCGGCAAGCAGCGAGGATCGGAAGTTCACCTACGCGCCGCATGAGGAGACGTGGAAGCTCTCGCCCGAGGCGGCCTATGTTCACTACACGGGCAACGAGACGATCGGCGGGGTCGAATTCCATTGGATTCCCCGTACCGGCGCCGTGCCGCTCGTGTGCGACTTGTCCTCCAGCCTGTTGTCGCGTCCGCTGGATGTCAGCCGCTTCGGCTTGATCTATGCCGGCGCGCAGAAGAACATCGGCCCCGCGGGGCTCACCATCGTCATCGTGCGCGAGGATCTGATCGGTCATGCTCCGGCCTCTACGCCCTCGATGCTGGACTACAAAGTCCACGCGGAGAGCGGGTCGATGTTCAATACGCCGCCCACCTATGCGATCTATGTTGCCGGGCTCGTGTTCCAATGGCTGAAGGCCCGCGGGGGGTTGGCGGCGATGGAGCGCACCAACATCGACAAGGCCCAGCTGATCTACGATGTGATCGATTCGAGCGCGTTCTACCGCAGCCCGGTGGAAAAGCGCGATCGCTCGCGCATGAACATCCCCTTCACCTTGGCCGATGAGAGCTTGGACGATGCGTTCTTGAAGGCTGCCGCGCAGCGTGGTCTCATGCAGCTCAAGGGACATCGCTCGGTGGGCGGCATGCGCGCTTCGATCTACAACGCCATGCCGATCGAGGGCGTGCGTGCATTGGTGGACTTCATGCGGGAGTTCGAGCGCACCCATGGTTGACATGCGCAGCGATCTAGCGGGGGAAGCATCCGCATGAGCGTGCCTTCCCACGCCAAATGCCGCATCCTCACGCTCAACTCGATCTCCCACGCGGGACTGCGGTTGTTTCCCAGTGATCGTTACGAGATCGGCGCGAGCCTGGCCGATCCCGATGCCGTGCTCGTGCGCTCGCACGACATGCATTCGATGGCGATTCCGCCGAGCGTGAAGGCGATCGGTCGCGCAGGGGCTGGCACCAACAACATCCCCGTCGACAAGATGAGCCAGCGCGGCATCCCGGTGTTCAACGCGCCCGGCGCAAACGCGAACGCGGTCAAGGAGCTGGTGCTCGCCGGGCTGCTGCTCGCCGCGCGCAACCTGCTGCCCGCCGTTCGCTTCGTCGACAATTTGCACGGTAGTGATGCCGAGCTCGCCAAGCAGGTCGAGGACAACAAGAAGCACTATGCCGGCATCGAGCTGCCCGGCCGCATGCTGGGCATCATCGGACTGGGCCGCATCGGCAGCTTGGTCGCGGATAGCGCAATCAAGCTCGGCATGCATGTACTCGGATTCGATCCCGAGATCACGGTGGATGCCGCCTGGAGCCTGCCGTCGACGGTGCGCAAGGCGCACTCGATCGAGGAGGTCCTGAAGTCGAGCGAGTTCGTCACGCTGCATGTGCCGCTGGTGGCGTCGACCCGTCATCTCATCAACGCGCAGCGTTTGGCCTTGATGCGGCACGGCGCGGTGCTGCTCAACTTCGCGCGCGAGGAGGTGGTCGATGTCGACGCAGTGATCGAGGCCATTCGAGCCAAGCGCCTGAGCGGGTACGTGTGCGATTTCCCGTCCGAGCGTTTCCACGGTGTGCCGGGAATGGTGGCATTACCCCATCTGGGCGCCTCCACTCGCGAGGCCGAGGAGAATTGCGCCGTGATGGTCGCGAACCAGGTGCGCGACTACCTCGAAGAGGGCAACATTCGAAATGCGGTGAACTTCCCCGATGTGGTGATGGCGCGCGAGTCGCCGTATCGGCTTGCGATCGCCAATGCCAACGTGCCGAACATGCTGGGGCAGATCTCGACCTCGCTGGCCGCAGCCGGGCTCAACATCCACAATATGCTGAACAAGTCGAAGAGCGAGATGGCCTACACCCTGGTCGACGTGGACAGCCCCGTGTCGGCGGACGTCGTGTCGGCGCTGACCCGCATCCAGGGTGTGCTTGCCGTGCGTTATTTGCCAACCACCGAATCGACGACAACGTGAGCAGGGATTCTCGACCAGAAGAACAAATCGGAGCGCTTCGCAGCCGCATCGATGAGATCGACGATCGCGTGCTGAGCCTCGTCAACGAGCGCGCGGAGCTCGCGCGCCAGATCGGACAGTTGAAGGGCGGCACTCCGGTGTATCGCCCGGAGCGCGAAGCGCAGGTGCTGCGCCGCTTGCGCGCGAGCAACCCCGGGCCGTTGCCCGGCGAATCGGTGGAGCAGCTGTTCACCGAGGTCATCTCCGCGTGTCGCGCCGTCGAGCACATCCTTAGCGTCGCCTACCTGGGGCCGCGCGGCACGTTCAGTGAGGAAGCGGCGAACAAGCGATTCGGGACGAGCGTGAACACGCTGCCGTGCGCCTCGATCGACGAGGTGTTCCGGCAGGTCGAAGCAAACCAAGTGGGCTATGGCATCGTGCCGGTGGAAAACAGCACCGATGGCGCAGTCGGGCGCTCGCTCGACTTGTTGCTTGCGACCACAGCTCAGATTTGCGGCGAAGTCTTGCTGCCCGTGCATCAGTGCTTGATGAGCCGCGCACAGGATTGGGCCGCGATTCATCGCATTTACGCGCACAGCCAGAGCCTGGGCCAATGCCACGGCTGGCTCACGCAGAATTTCCCCGACGTCGAGCGCGTGGCGGTGATCAGCAACGCGGAGGCCGCCCGCATCGCGAGCCAGGAGCCGGGCAGCGCATCGATCGGCAACCGGGCGGCCGCTAAGCTCTATGCGCTCCAACTGCTCGCCGAGAACATCGAAGACAACCCGAACAACACCACCCGGTTCGTCGTTATCGGCCGCGACAGCGTCGCGCCTTCGGGGCGCGACAAGACCTCCTTGGTGATGTCCGCTCGCAACCGGCCGGGCGCCATGCACGAGCTGCTTGCGCCTTTCGCAGAATACGCCGTAAGCATGACGAGGCTCGAATCGCGGCCTTCTCGCACTGGCATGTGGGAGTACGTGTTCTTCGTCGATCTGGAAGGCCACCAGCACGATGGGCGGGTGAGTCAGGCGCTCGAGCAGCTGCGTGCGCGCGCCTCCTTCGTGAAAGTCCTCGGCTCCTATCCGGCGGCCGACTGAGCGATGGGACGTTGGTTGCCGTCATCGCTCTCCTGATCGGTTCGATTTCTTTTCGAGGCTGAAAACCCGATGATCGATGCCTGCGAGTTGTCGCCCAGTTATATTCGGAGCATTGCGCCGTATCAGCCTGGCAAGCCGACGTCGGAGCTCGCGCGTGAAATGGGTCTCGAGGAGACGAGCATCGTCAAGCTCGCCTCGAACGAGAACCCGCTGGGCTTGAGTACCCTGGCGCAGAGGGCGATCGAGCAAGCGATCGATGAGTTGGCCCGGTATCCGGACGGCAGCGGTTTCGAGCTGAAGCGCGCGTTATGCGAGCGCTACAACGTGGATGCTGCGCAACTCGTGCTCGGCAACGGCTCGAACGATGTGCTCGAGCTGGTCGCGCGCGTATTTCTCGCCCCAGGCACCAGTGCGGTATTCGCGCAGCATGCCTTTGCCGTCTATCCGTTAGCCACCCAGGCCGCCGGCGCCTCGCTGGTCGAAGTCCCCGCGCGCGATTTCGGCCACGATCTCGATGCCATGGCCGCAGCCGTGCGCGAAGACACGCGCGTGTTGTGGATCGCGAATCCAAACAACCCGACGGGTACCCTGGTGCGGCCGCAGGCTGTGCGCAGCTTGCTCGAGCGCGTACCGCCGTGGGTGATGGTCGTACTCGACGAGGCTTATAACGAGTATCTGCCGGATGCACTGCGCGTCGATACGCCGCATTGGATCGAGCAATTCCCAAATCTCGTCGTCACGCGCACCTTTTCCAAGGCTTATGGATTGGCTGGCCTGCGCGTAGGCTTCGCTATTGCGCATCCCGATGTCGCGGATTTGATGAACCGCGTGCGCCAACCCTTCAACGTCGGCAGCCTGGGGCAAGCCGCCGCGATCGCCGCGCTGTCCGATAATGCCTTTGTGGCCAAGAGCCGGGCGGTCAACGACGCCGGCATGCGGCAGCTGACCGAAGGGTTCAAGCGGCTCAAGCTCGACTACATTCCCTCTTACGGCAACTTCGTTTCGGTTCGGGTAGGTGCAGGGGCGCGTGTCTACCAACAGCTGCTGCGCGCGGGAGTGATCGTGCGCCCGGTGGCGGCCTACGGCATGCCTGAGTTCTTGCGCGTGTCGATCGGCCTCGAGCACGAGAACGCGCGTCTGCTCGACGCCCTGCTGTCCGCCTTGCACGCTTGAGCCGCGGGGATCGGGAATCATGGGGGGGATCGCGATCAAGACCCTTGCCGTCTTCGGTGTGGGGTTGATTGGCGCCTCTTTCGCACTCGCGCTCAAGCGTGCAGGGCAAGTCGGCCGGGTGATCGGCGTAGGGCGCAGCCGCGCCAACCTCGAGCGCGCGTTGGCGCGCGGCGCGATCGACGAGATCGCGGCTGACGCACGCACTGCACTATCCCATGCCGATCTCGTTCTAGTCGCCGTACCCGTGCAGCAAACCGAGCGCGTACTGAGCGAGATTGCGCCTTGGATTGCGCCGGATGCCATCGTGACCGACGCCGGCAGCACCAAGCAGGATGTCGTGGCAGCCGCGCGGCGCGCGATGGGAGAGGCGATCGATCGTTTCGTTCCGGCGCATCCCATTGCGGGCGCGGAATCGTCGGGTGCCGACGCGGCGATCGCATCGCTGTACGAGAATCGGCTCGTGGTCATCACGCCTCTCGCTCAAAACAAGGCGACGAGCGTCGATCGCGTGCGCGCGGTGTGGCAAGCGTGCGGCGCGCGCGTCGTTCAGATGCAACCGAAGCGCCACGACGAGATCTTGGCCGCCGTAAGCCATCTGCCGCATGCGCTTGCCTTTGCGCTCGTCGACATGATCGCGCGCCGGCCGGACGGCGAAAGCTTGCTTTCGTATGCCGGAGCCGGCTTTCGCGATTTCACTCGCATTGCCGGCAGCTCTCCGGAAATGTGGCGCGACATCTGTATGGCCAATGCATCGGCGCTGCTGGCTGAGCTGGCCGCTTACCAACGTGCGCTCGATGCGCTCGCCGGATACATCCGAAGCGGCGATGCCGCCGCGCTCGAGGCGCTCTTTGTCAGCGCGCGCGATGCCCGCACGCGTTGGCTGGCCGCGAAGTAAGTCGATGAAGAACTATCCGCCATACCTCGATCTGCCGGCGTTGCGCGGCGCGCGCGGGCGGGTGCGACTGCCCGGCTCGAAAAGCATCTCCAATCGCACGCTGCTCCTCGCCGCACTTGCCGAGGGCGTAACCGAAATCCACGACTTACTGTCCTCGGATGACGTCGATCGCATGCTCGAGGCACTCGCCCAGCTCGGTGTGAGGGTAGAGCGCGAAGCCGAGATGGTCCGCGTGCAGGGCTGCGCCGGTGCCTTTCCGGTCAAACAGGCGGAGCTCTTCCTCGGCAACGCCGGCACGGCCTTCCGGCCCTTGACTGCGGTGCTGGCACTCTCCAACGGTCACTATCGGCTGTCGGGGGTGGCGCGCATGCACGAGCGGCCAATCGCCGATCTCGTCGAAGGTCTGCGATCGATCGGCGCGGACGTGCGCTACCTGGGGCAAGACGGATTCCCACCGCTCGAGATCTTTCCCGCGCAATTGAACATCGACGCACCGATCCGGGTGCGTGCTGATGTGTCCAGCCAATTCCTCACTGCGCTATTGATGGCCTTGCCGCTGACGGGTAGGGGTTGTGGGATCGAGGTGGTGGGAGAGCTCATCTCCAAGCCCTATGTCGACATCACCCTCAATCTGCTGGCGCGCTTTGGCGTCGCTGTCGATCGCGAGGGATGGAGCCGCTTCACGTTGCCGGCCGGTGCACGCTATCGCTCGCCGGGACAGCTATTCGTCGAGGGCGATGCGTCGAGCGCGTCGTATTTTCTGGCTGCCGGTGCGATTGGGGGCGGGCCGGTTCGCGTCGAAGGCGTGGGCACCGACAGCATTCAAGGCGATGTTCGCTTCGCCGATGCGCTCGCGGCAATGGGTGCCCGCATCGCGAGCGGCCCCAACTGGCTGGAAGCACAGGCACCCGCAGATGGGCAACTGCGCGCCTTCGATTTGGATCTCAACGCGATCCCCGACGCGGCGATGACGCTTGCCGTCGCCGCATTGTTTGCCGATGGCCCCTGCACGTTGCGCAACATCGCCAGTTGGCGCGTCAAGGAGACCGATCGACTGAGCGCCATGGCCACCGAGTTGCGCAAGGTCGGCGCGCAGATCGAGGAGGGCGCGGACATGCTGAGCGTGAGCCCACCTCGCGGCGGTCGCTTCGTTGCCAATGCCGCGATCGACACCTATGACGACCATCGGATCGCCATGTGCTTTGCGCTCGTCAGCCTTGCCGGCGTGCCGATTCGGATCAACGATCCGAAGTGCGTGGCGAAGACTTTTCCCGATTTCTTCGAAACCTTTGCGCGGATTGGCCTATCCCTCAGCCCGGTACCGGTGATCGCGATCGACGGGCCTTCCGCTTCGGGTAAGGGGACGATCGCGCGCCGGGTGGCGCAAGCCCTGGGGTTCAACTTTCTCGACAGCGGCGCGCTTTACCGCTTGACGGCGCTCGCGGTGCTGGAGGCCAACGCCGATCCCACCGACGAAGCCGCGGCAAGCGCGATCGCTAGCAGATTGGACATTCGCTTTGCGGGCGAGGAGGTGTTCTTGGGCGGTCGGTGCGTGACGGACGCGATACGCACCGAGGATGTTTCCGCGGCTGCTTCTAAGGTCGCAGCCCTGCCTCGGGTGCGCGAAGCGCTGCTCGAACGCCAGCGCGCGTTTCGAGTCTCACCAGGACTCGTTGCCGATGGCCGCGACATGGGCTCGGTCGTATTTCCCGACGCACAACTCAAGGTCTATCTCACCGCCAGTGCGGAGGAACGCGCGAAGCGGCGCTATAAGCAGTTGAGCGAAAAAGGAATCAGTGCTACACTTCCGACCCTTTTGCAGGACATCGGCGAGCGGGACGCACGCGACAGTAGTCGAGGCGCTGCGCCGCTGTTACTGTGCTCGGATGCCCGCCTCCTGGACACCACGGGCCTGACGATCGAGCAGGCCGTGCAGCAGGTGCTGCAGTGGTATCGGGAAACGCAAAACTGAAAGTGCTTGGTCTTCCCCCATCTTAGGAACGGTGCGGGAAGGCTAGGATTTTGATCAATCCACCCCATCTCAGGATGGGTTATTTACTGTAACTGTACCGAATCTCTGATGACAACCGCCGCCCCCTCTCAAGCTTCCGACAAACGCGAGAACTTCGCCGCACTGTTCGAGGAGAGTCTCTCTCGACAGGAAATGCGCGCCGGTGAAGTGATCACCGCCGAGGTCGTTCGTGTCGACAACAACTTCGCCGTGGTGAACGCGGGTTTAAAGTCGGAGAGCTATGTCCCGATCGACGAGTTCAAGAACGACCGGGGCGAATTGGAAGTCAAGCCGGGGGATTTCGTGCAGGTCGCCATCGAGGCGCTGGAGGACGGCCACGGCGAGACGCGCTTGTCGCGCGAAAAGGCCAAGCGCTTGGCCGCTTGGATGGATTTGGAAGCCGCGCTCGAACAAGGCACCGTCGTACAAGGCTTGGTGAACGGAAAGGTCAAGGGCGGGCTGACGGTGATGATCAACGGCATCCGCGCCTTCCTGCCCGGTTCTCTGGTCGATCTGCGCCCAGTGAAGGACACGAACCCTTACGAAGGCAAGCAGCTCGAGTTCAAGGTCATCAAGCTCGATCGCAAACGCAACAACGTCGTGGTCTCAAGGCGGGCGGTGCTGGAAGCCTCCGCCGGCGAAGAGCGCCAGAAACTGCTCGAAACGCTGCAAGAGGGCTCGATCGTCAAGGGCACCGTCAAGAACATCACCGACTACGGCGCGTTCGTCGATCTTGGCGGCATCGACGGCCTGCTTCACATCACCGATCTGGCCTGGCGCCGAGTCAAGCATCCCTCCGAAGTACTGTCGGTAGGTGACGAAGTAACCGCAAAGGTCTTGAAGTTCGACCAGGAGAAGAATCGCGTTTCACTCGGCTTGAAGCAGTTGGGCGAAGACCCATGGGTGGGCATCTCGCGGCGCTACCCACCCGGCACCCGGCTGTTCGGCAAGGTGAGCAACCTCACCGACTACGGCGCATTCGTCGAGATCGAGTCGGGCATCGAGGGCCTCGTTCACGTCTCCGAAATGGACTGGACCAACAAGAACGTCCATCCTTCGCGCGTGGTGCAGGTCGGCGATGAAGTCGAAGTGATGATTCTCGAGATCGACGAAGATCGTCGTCGCATTTCGCTCGGCATGAAGCAATGCATGCCGAACCCGTGGGACGAGTTCGCTGCCAGCTACAAGAAAGGTGACAAGGTCAAAGGTCAGATCAAGTCGATCACGGACTTCGGTGTCTTTATCGGACTGGCTGGAGGGATCGACGGCCTGGTGCACCTGTCCGACCTGTCGTGGAACTTGCCCGGCGAAGAGGCCGTGCGCAACTACAAGAAGGGCGACGAGGTCGAGGCGGTCGTGCTGGCGATCGACGTGGAACGCGAGCGCATCTCGCTCGGCATCAAGCAGCTCGAAGGAGACCCCTTCAACAACTACATCGCGCGCCACGAGAAAGGTGCCATCGTCGACGGTAAGGTGAAGTCCGTCGATGCAAAGGGCGCGGTAGTCGCCCTCGACGGTGAGGTCGAAGGATACCTTCGCGCCTCCGAAGTTTCGCGCGATCGCGTCGAGGACATTCGCACGCATCTGAAGGAGGGCGATGCGGTCAACGCCATGATCATCAACGTCGATCGCAAGAACCGGGCGATCAACTTGTCGATCAAGGCCAAGAGCGTCGCCGAGGAAACCGAGGCTCTGCAGCGCCACGCGCAGGACAGCACTCCGGGTGCAGGTACCACCAACCTCGGCGCGCTATTGAAGGCCAAGTTGGACACCAAGAACTCGGCGTGACTCTCGAACGCGCATTTCGATGAAAAAAAGCCCGAAACACCGGGCTTATGACAAGCGAACAAGAGGGTGGCATGACAAAGTCGGAGTTGATCTCCAGGCTTGCCGCGCATTTTCCGCAACTCGTGGCGAGCGACGCCGAGCTGGCGGTCAAGATGATTTTGGACGCCATGTCGAAGAGCCTGTCCGAGGGTCAGCGCATTGAAATCCGCGGTTTTGGCAGTTTCGGCCTGAACTATCGCCCTCCGCGCGTGGGACGCAATCCGAAGTCGGGCGAGAAAGTACAAGTTCCCGCCAAGTACGTCCCGCATTTCAAGGCGGGCAAGGAACTGCGCGAGCGTGTCGACGGCGCGGATGAGCATGAGCAGGCTTAGTCGGCAGAGCTCTTTCGGCCCGAACGTGCCATAAATGCTTCGCGGTTGAACCTGCATCGCACCTCTCGCGGTCCAACTATTTGATCACCGCACAGGAACACGCAGATGCGCTCCTTGGCCTGGATCGCGAGGCTGCTCGCATTTTCTTTGCTGCTCGGCTTTGCGCTGAAGAACACTGCGCCGGTCGAGGTCCGCTTCTTTCTCGAGAAGAGTTGGCACGTTCCCCTGAGCCTCGTGTTGTTCCTGTTCTTTCTGGCCGGCGCCGTCCTCGGCGTGGCAGCAACGATCAGCATGGTGTATCGCTCTCGGCGCGAACTGGAGGCGGCGCGACGCGAGGTCGTACAATCGGGCCCCGCCCAGGAAGCGCAAACGATTAGCTAACCGGGAGCACCGCTGCCGATGGAATTCGACCTGTGGTGGCTGCTCGGCTTCCCCCTTTTCTTTGCTCTCGGCTGGCTGGCGGCGCGCGTCGACATCAAGCAGCTGCTGAGCGAATCGCGCGCCTTGCCGACGTCCTACTTCAAAGGGCTGAACTTCCTGATCAATCAGCAGCCCGACAAGGCAATCGAAGCATTCATCGAGGTCGTCAAGGTCGATCCCCAGACCGTCGAGTTGCATTTCGCGCTGGGCAGCCTGTTCCGCCGTCGCGGTGAAGTGGAGCGCGCCATCCGCATGCACCAAAATCTGGTGGATCGTGCGGACTTGGGCAGTGAGCAGCGCTTGGCCGCGCTGTACGAGCTTGCCCAGGATTTCCTCAAGGCCGGCTTGCTCGATCGCGCCGAGGAGCTATTCCTCAAGCTGCAGGGCACTCCTTACGATCGGCAGGCTGCGACCTTTCTGCTCGAGATCTACGAGCAGGAGAAAGACTGGACCAAAGCCATTCGCATTGCCCGCTCGATGGATGCGGCGTCCGAGCACTCGAAGTCTCGCGAGATCGCGCACTTCTACTGCGAGATGGCCGACGCCGAGATGGTGCAAGGCAAGACCAACGCCGTACGCGGCTGGTTGGAGGATGCGTTGGCGGTGAACCGAAAATGCGTTCGCGCCAATCTGCTGCTGGGTGATCTTGCCGCGAACGAAGGAAGGCTCGACGAGGCAATCGAGGCATGGAAGCGGATCGAACTGCAAAGCCCGGCATACTTGGCGTTGGCCGCCGACAAGCTAATCGGCGCATACAAGCAGCTCGGACGCGCCGACGAAGGCTTGAGCTTGCTGCGTAGTTACCTTACGCGCTACCCCTCGCTCGATCTGCTCAACACGACCTTTCAGGTCATGTTGGAGCGCGAAGGCCCCGGCGCCGCAAACGAGTTGGTGCGTACCGAGCTACGCCGTTATCCTACGCTGCTCGGCCTCGATCGCATGCTCGAGGCCCAAGTGCTCGAAGCGCCCTTGGAACGGCGTCGCGACCTTGAGCTGATCCGCAATCTCGTCCATCAACACACTCGCAGCCTGTCGTTGTATCGTTGCGACAACTGCGGCTTCAAGACGCGCCAATTCTACTGGCATTGTCCGGCCTGTCACGGGTGGGAGACCTATCCGCCCCGCCGCAGCGAGGAACGTGAACTGCCAAGTTGATTGGAGCGATTCTTGACCGCCTCTCCCCCAGTCATTGTCGCGCTCGATTTTTCCTCGGCGGAGGAGGCCGAGCGCTTCGCTTCTCGTGTCTCGCCGCAACTGTGTCGGCTCAAGATCGGCAAGGAGTTGTTCACCAGTGCAGGCCCAGAGCTGGCGAGCAGGCTCGTGGCGCGCGGTTTCGACCTCTTCCTCGACCTCAAGTACCATGACATTCCAAACACGGTCGCGCAGGCGTGCCAGGCGGCGGCGCGCTTGGGTGTATGGATGATCAACGTGCATGCCTTGGGCGGGCGCGGCATGATGCAAGCCGCGCGGGCGGCGCTCGATGCATTCGCTAAGAGGCCGCTGCTCATCGCGGTGACTGTGCTGACCAGTCACAGCCAGCGGGACCTCGATGAAGTCGGCATCATTGGCGATCCACAGTCGGCCGCATTGCGGCTTGCTCGGCTCTCCGCCGAATGCGGCCTGGATGGCGTGGTGTGCTCGGCCCAGGAGGCACGGGGCTTGCGCCAGGCGTGCGGCGAGCGGTTCTTGTTGATCACTCCCGGCATTCGAACGGTGGCAGATGCGGCCGACGATCAGAAGCGCGTGACGACACCGAGCGCCGCGATCGCCGCGGGGTCGAGTTACCTGGTGATCGGTCGTCCGATCACGCGCGCTGCCGATCCGCTCGCTGCTTTGCACGCGATCAACGCCGAAGTACAAGCCGCCCGCA
>Ga0070741_10010400_pt1 | contig 17594 bp, 16 predicted proteins | sample Coa_R1_4_FD_66440 | JGI IMG/M metagenome (GOLD analysis project Ga0070741, IMG submission 66440) | Surface soil microbial communities from Centralia Pennsylvania, which are recovering from an underground coalmine fire - Coalmine... | ecosystem: Environmental > Terrestrial > Soil > Unclassified ...
GTCGACCGGCACGGCGACCGCCGCCGCGCCGATCTCCCCGGCGACGGCCTTGGCCGCGTCCTCGCGGAGGTCGGCAACGGCGACGCGCGCACCCTCGGCGGCAAAGCGCAGCGCCGTCTGGCGACCGATGCCGGAGCCCGCGCCGGTGACGAGACAGACCTTGCCGGCGAGGCGGCCCCACCCGTCCCCGCCGGCGCCGCCGCCGCTACCGCTCGAACTCTTCATGGTGCTCGAGCCACCAGTTGGCGATGTCGATCCGCCGCGCGAACCAGACGTCGCCGAGGCCGAGCGCGTACTCGATGAACTCTCGCAGCGCGGAGGTTCGGCCGGCCTGCCCCGCCCAGCGGGGGTGAAGACCGATCGACATCATCTTCGGGTAGCCCGCGTGCCCCTCCCGGCGAAGCTCGTCGAGGCCGCGCCGGCAGATGTCGAAGAAGTCCGACGGCCCGCCGAACCCCTGCGCGAGGACGTAGCGGCCGTCGTTGTAGACCATGCTGTACGGCACGACGAGGTGGCGCTTGCCCTTCACCTCGGTGAAGTAGGGGAGGTCGTCGTTGTAGGCGTCGGAGTCGTAGACGAAGCCCCCCTCCTCCACGAGCAGCTCGCGCGTGTTCACGCTGGGGCCGTAGCGGCAGTACCAGCCGAGCGGACGCTGCCCGGTCGTCTGCCGGAAGGACTCGATCGTCCACTCGATGTGCCGGCGCTCCTCCTCGCGGTCGAGCAGCCAGTGCTCCTCCCAGCGCCACCCGTGGCTGCACGGCTCGTGACCCGACTCCTGCAGCCACTGCCCAACCTCCGGGTTTCGCTCGAGGGCGACCGCCGCCGAGTAGAAGGTCGTCTTGACGCCGTACTCGTCGAACAGGCGGAGGAGGCGCCAGACGCCCGCCCGGCTACCGTACTCGTAGATCGACTCGGCGCAGAGGTCCCGGTACTCGGGGTCCATGACGTACGGGATCTCGGCGAGGCCCTCGTTGCGCCCGTCCCCGGCGGCCTTCGAGTACTCCGATCCCTCCTCCTGGTTGACGCAGAGGCTGACGACCGCCTTGGCGTCCTCCGGCCAGAACACCTTCGGCGGTCGGCGTCCGTAGCCGACGTACTCTCGCTTCGGGCCGGGGATGTCTTGGTCGACAAGTCTCACCTCGTCACTCCTTTCGGGTTCGGAAGCACAGGTTGCCGCAGATGCCAGTCAGTCTCGCGCTGGTAGGCGGCGCCAGCCTGCAGCAGGGTGGCCTCACGGAAGCGCCCAGCGGCGAGCTGCAGCCCGACCGGCAGGCCGGTGTCGGAGAAGCCACAGGGGATACTGAGCGCGGGCAGCCCGGCGAGGCTCCAGCCGTACGTCAGCCGGACGAGCCGTTGGGTCGTCTCGATCATCTCCGACCCCGCCGCCGGCGCGGTCGTCCCGGTCGTCGGCGAGAGGATCAGGTCGACCTGCTCGAAGGCCCGCTCGACCGTGCGCCGCCAGACGCGGGCGCGCTCCCGCTGCTCGCCGTAGTCGGCGCCGGTGACCTGCTCGCCGAGCAGAAGCCGCCTGCGCACGTCCTCGCCGAAGCGGTCCGGCGCCTCGGCTAGTCGTCGGCGGTGGATGGCGAACGCCTCGGCGCGGATGATGGTCGTCGCGATGTCGACGGCCGCGCCGGCCTCGGGCAGCTCGATCTCCTCGAGCGTCGCACCCGCCGCTGCGAGCACGTCGGCGGCGGCGCGCACGAGCCGGACGATGTCCGCGTCGACTTGCTCGAAGAAGAAGTTCCGGGGTACGCCGATCCTGAGCCCGTCGACGCCCCTCTCCAGCGCCTCGCCGTACGCGTCCGTGGGCGCGTCGGCGCAGTGCGGATCGAGCGAGTCGTAGCCGGCGAGCGCCTCCAGGAGCGCCGCCAGGTCCGAGACGGCGTGCGCGATCGGCCCGACCGTGTCGAACGTCCAGGTGATGGGGAAGACGCCGCGGATGGACACGCGGCCGTGCGATGGGCGGAGGCCGCTCACCCCGTTGAGCGCCGCGGGAATGCGGACCGACCCGCCCGTGTCGGTGCCGAGCGCCGCCGCGCACAGTCCCGCCGCGACCGCGGCACCCGAGCCGCCGCTCGACCCCCCGGGCACACGCCCGAGGTCCCAGGGATTGCGGCAGGAGCCGAAGTGGGGGTTGTCGTTGGTGGCGCCGTAGGCGAACTCGTGCAGGGTCACCTTCCCGAGCACCACCGCACCTGCCTGACGCAGCCGGCGCGTCACCTCCGCGTCCGCCTCCGGGACACGCTCGGCGAAGAACGCCGACCCGACCGTCGTCCGAAGCCCGGCCGTGTCGATGTTGTCCTTGAGCGCGATCGGAAGCCCGTGCAGGGGACCGAGCGTCTGGCCGCCGGCGAGGGCGGTGTCGGCGGCGCGCGCTTGCTCGAGCGCTCCCTCCGCGTCGACGGTGACGAACGCCCCGACCTCCGAGTCGAGGCACCGGATCATGTCGAGGTAGCTCTCCGTCACGTCGCTCGAGCCGACCGCGCCGGCGGCGATCTGCTCCCGCAGTCCGACCGGGGACGGAACGATCACGCGGGCGACGGGTAATCCACGCGGTCGACCAGCGTCTCCGCGCCGCTCTCGATGTGCTCGCGCATGCGCGCCGCGGCACCGGTGCCGTCCCGCTCCCGGATCGCCGCCATCATCGCCTCGTGCTCTCGCAGCGACTGCTTGGCGCGGCCGGGCAGCGCCCACATGGTTCGCCACGGGAATCCCTCCCAGAGGCGTCTGATGAAGTCGTTCAGGTAGGTGGACTGTGCCGACTCGTACAGCGTCCAGTGCCAGGACGCGTTCAGTTCGGCGATCTGCTTGCCGCGGCCGGAGGCCACCGCCGCCTTGAGCAGGCTGTGAAGACGCTCGAGCTCCTCCAGGCGCGCATCCGCCAGGCTTTCGACGGCAAGCTCGGCGGCGAGCGGCTCGAGCACGCTCCGAATCCGGTAGATCTCCACGGTCGCCTCGGGAGGAGACTCGGTGACGACGACCCCGTGGTGCGGCCGGTAGTCGACGAGCCGGTCGGCCTGGAGCAGCCGCAACGCCTCGCGGATCGGGGTGGCGCTCATACCGAGCAGCTGGGTCAGCTCCTCCAGCGCGAGCCGCTGACCCGGGGCAAGCTCGCCGGAGCGAATCCGCTCCCGCAGGAACTCCAGCGCCAGCTCGGTCTTCGTGAGATGACGCGGGGCAGCGAAGGGTGTAGGTACTGCGGTCAATAGAAATAGAATATAGACTCGTTTGCGACGTGAACAGGCGGCGTCCGGCAATCGACTGGGAGAACCAGACCCTCCGTTCGCTCCTGTTTGCACCCGGAAACCACGCCCGCCGGCTCGAGAAGGTCGGTCAGTTCGGCTCGGACGCGATCGTGCTCGACCTCGAGGACGCCGTCGCAAACGCAGAGAAGATCGCCGCGCGGGCGTCGACGCGAGCCGCGCTGCCCACGTACGACGACACCGTCGTGATCGTCAGGATCAACGGCGTCCACACTGGGCTCGCCGAGAGCGACGTCGAGGCGGTCGTCTGCCCAGATCTCGACTGCCTCATGGTGCCGAAGGTGGAGACGCCCGACACGCTGACCGCGCTGGACGAGCTCGTCACGCAGCTCGAGCGCGAGCGAGGCATCCCGGAAGGGACGATCCGCATGCTGCCTCTGGTGGAGACGGCGCTCGGGATCGTCCGCTGTGAGGAGATCGCCTTCGCCGTGCCCCCCCGCGTCGTGACTCTCGTGTTCGGCCTCGGCGACTTCTCCGTCGACATCGGTGTCGACCTGACGCGCGAGGCGACGGAGCTCCTCTACGCACGCTCGCGCGTCGTCGTCGCGGCCCGTGCAGCAGGCCTGCCCGCTCCGCTCGATGGCCCCTACCCGGACATCCACGATCTCGAGGGCCTGTACGAGAACACTCTGCTCTCCCGGCGCCTCGGCTTCCAGGGCCGTGTCGTCGTCTACCCCGCCCAGGTCGACCCCGTGCAGCGGGCCTACTCGGAGCTCTCGCCCGAGGAGGTCGAGCACGCGCGGCGGGTGGTGGAGGCGTTCGAGGAGGCCGAGACGTCGGGGCTCGCGTCCATCCAGGTGGAGGGGCGGTTCGTCGATTACCCTCTGTACTTCCGCGCCCGGCATCGGCTGCGGCTGCACGAGGCGCACACGGCTCGGTCGGCGAGGTGAGCGACGACACGACAGCCGGCGGCAGGAGCGCGACGCCGGCCCCCCTCGAGGGCCTGCGCGTGATCGACTGCGCCACGCTCTTCGCCGGACCGGTGATCGCGTCCCTGCTCGGCGACTATGGCGCCGACGTGGTCAAGGTCGAGCATCCGCGCGGGGACGGTCTGCGCTCGATGGGCTGGCAGAAGGACGGCGTCTCGCTCTGGTGGGCGCTCGTCGGCCGCAACAAGCGCTGCGTGACGCTGACGCTCTCGAACCCGCGCGGGCAGGAGCTCATGAAGCGCCTGGTCGCGGATGCGGACGTGCTGATCGAGAACTTCCGGCCGGGAACGCTCGAGCGCTGGAACCTCGGGCCGGACGTCCTGCACGAGATCAACCCGAAGCTGGTGATCGTGCGCACGACCGGCTTCGGCCAGACCGGTCCCTACAGCCACCTGCCGGGGTTCGGGACGCTCGCCGAGTCGATCTCCGGCTTCGCGCACATCAACGGCTGGCCGGACAAACCGCCGGCACTGCCCCCGCTCGCGCTCGGGGACGGCATCGCCGCGCTCACGGGCTGCTCGGCCGTGATGATCGCGCTTTGGTGGCGCGAGCACGGCGGCCAGGGCCGGGGCCAGATCATCGACCTCTCGATCTATGAGCCTCTCTTCTGGGTGCTCGGCCCGCAGGCCCTCCTCTACGACCAGCTCGGCATCGTGCAGGGCCGAACCGGCAACCGCGCTCCCTTCACCGCCCCGCGCAACGCCTACCTCACGAAGGACGGCAAGTGGCTCGGGCTCTCGGCCAGCGCGCAGTCGATCGCCGAGCGCGTGATGCGCATCGTCGGTCGTCCGGACCTGATCGAGGAGCCGTGGTTCGCCGACCACATGGGCCGGATCGAGCACATCGACGAGCTCGACGAGATCATCCAGGAGTGGATCGGCCAGCGGACGACGGAGGAGGTGATGGAGGCGTTCGCGGAGGGCGAGGCGGCGATCGCCCCCATCTACTCGATCGCCGACATCGTCGAGGACCCGCAGTACCTCGCCCGGGAGACGATCGTCCGCGTCCCACATCCCAAGCTCGGGTCGGTGCTGATGCAGAACGTCATCCCGCGCCTCTCGGACACGCCCGGCAAGATTCGCCACCCGGGGCCCGAGATCGGCGAGCACAACGACGAGGTCTACTGTGGCGAGCTCGGTCTCTCGCAGGAGGAGCTCGACGAGCTCAGGCAGGAAGGAGTGATCTAGCCTGGGCGCGGGGCCGCAACCCTTCTACCGCGAGCGGGGGTTCGGGACCAGGATCGGCTTCGGCGAGCGGCCCGCGCTGCTCGTCATCGACATGGCCCGCGCGTTCTGCGACCCTTCCTTTCAGGTAGGAGCCGACCAGACCGGCGCGGTCGAGGCGATCGCACGACTGCTCGTGCCGGCCCGGACCCAGGGCGTCCCCGTCTGCTTCACGACCGTCGCCTACCGCCCGGACGGGCGCGACGGCGGCAGGTTCGTCGAGAAGATCCCCGCGCTGCGCGAGCTCCTCGTCGACGCCCCGGCGGCCACCGAGATCGATCCGCGCATTGCGCCCGTCGACGGCGAGCTCGTCCTCGTCAAGAAGTATCCGTCCGCCTTCTTCCACACCCATCTCGTCTCGCTCCTGATCGCCGACCGGATCGACACGGTGATCATCACCGGCTGCTCCACGTCAGGCTGCATCCGAGCGACCGCCGTCGACGCGATCTCGTACGGCTTCCGTGTTGCAGTCCCCGAGGAAGCCGTTTCGGACCGCTGGCAGGGGCCGCACGAGGCGAGCCTCTTCGACATCGACGCCAAGTACGGCGACGTCCTCCCCCTGTCCGAGGTGGTCGACTACCTCGAGCGCCTCCCGGCGCCGCTCGGGCCGCGCCGGACGACCGGCGATCCGGCGGCTGCGTGAGAGCCGTACGCTTCCACTCCTACGGCGGCCGGAACGTGCTCCGGGTCGAGGAGGTGCCGACGCCCGAGCCCGGGCCGGGCGAGGCGCTCGTCCGCGTGCGCGCGTGCGCCGTCAACCACGTGGACATCGACATGCGCGAGGGCATCTCGCGACTGCCTCTGTCGCTCCCGCACACGCTCGGCTTCGAGATCGCCGGCGAGGTCGCCGAGCTCGGCCCGGACGTGGAGGATGTCGCCGTGGGCGAGCGTGTCGCCCCGCTGTACCAGATCCACTGCCGCGAGTGCGAGTGGTGCCGGGTAGGGCAGCACATGCACTGCGAGCAGATCACGATGCTCGGCGTCCACTCGCCCGGTGGATACGCCGAGTACGCGGTCGTGCCGGCGTGGGCGCTCGTCCCGCTCGCCCCGTCGCTTACCTTCGAGCAGGCGGCCGCGATCCAGACCACCTTCGCCACGGTCTGGCACGCCCTCGCCACCCGGGTGCGCGTCGACGAGGGCGCCTGGGTGCTCGTCAACGCCGCCGGCAGCGGCGTCGGTACCGCGGGCATCCAGGTGGCGAAGCTGCTCGGCGCCCGTGTCATCGCCTCGGCCGGCTCCGACGAGAAGCTCGCGCGGGCGCGCGCCCTCGGCGCCGAGGAGACGGTCAACTACCGCGTGGACGACCTGGCCGCCCGCGCCCGCGAGCTCACGGACGGGCGCGGCGTCGACGTCGTGATGGAGTCGGTGGGCGGCGACGTCCTCGCCGCGTCGCTGGGGGCGCTCGCGAAGAACGGCTCGGTCGTCACGGTGGGGGCGCACGCCGGCGAGGTCGTGCCGGTCGACGTCATCCTCCTCTTCCGCCACCAGTGGTCGCTCGTGGGCTCGGTGCGGGCGACCGCCGAGGAGATCCGGCACTGCATCGACCTCGTCGCCGACGGGCGGCTCACGCCGGTGATCCACGCCACGCTCCCGCTCGAGGCTGCCGCCGAGGCGCACCGCATCCTCGAGGCGCGTGAGCAGTTCGGCAAGGTCCTGCTCGTCCCCTGACTCGATGATGGCCGCGCCAAACGAGCTCCTCGCTGAGGTACCCGAGTCCGCCGCAGCAGGACGCGTCGCGGAGCTCTACGCAGACATCAGGGCGGTGCTCGGCGTTCCGGTCGTCAACCTCGTCTACCGCCACCTCGCAGTCGAGCCGGTGCGGCTGGCTTCGGTCTGGGAGGCCCTGCGGCCGAACCTCACGTCGTACCCGGCGGAGGAGGCCTCACGGCAGCTCATCGAGCGGGCGGCGGTCCTGCAGCTCAATCGCGTGCCCCCCGCTGCGCTCGCCGCCGTCGGGATTAGCGCCGAGTGCACCCGCCTCGTGCGCGCGACGCTCGCGGCCTACGCACGGGCGAACTCGCGCAACCTCCTCGGAATGCACGCCCTGCTCTACGGGTGCAGCGGAACGGGCGCGCGCGCGGCGACGTCCGAGTTCTCACCGGGGCCGGCGGTCCTGCCCATGGTCCCGCTCGAGTCCGCGGACGAGGGGACGAGCAAGCTCCTGCACGAGATGAGCGCCGCCCTCGTCGGTGACGAGCATCCGGTGCTCGTGCCCAGCCTCCTCCGGCACCTCGCCGCCTCGCCGCCGCTCCTGGCGCTCGTCTGGACCGTCCTGCGCCCGGCGACCGGCGAGCCGCTTGCGCACACGCGCGACGCCGTCACGGAGACGGCCAGATCGCTGGTGGCGCGGCTACCCCACCCCGTCCGCGCGCTCGAGCGCGCCGAGGACCGCGACGTCGCCCGCCGCTTCGCGGCCGCGATGTCGACACTGCTCGTCACCGGCGAGGCGATTCGGCTCGCGCTCTCGGAGGCGCCGTGACGGAAGCTTCCGGCCGGTCGTCGCTCCCGTCCGTGTTTGTGATCAAGCTCGGGCGGATGGGGCGACCGATCACGACGGCGCCCGCGGGAGGGGTGTTCCGGGCGGGCGGCTGAAACCGCTCCGGGGCGCCCACTCCCGGCCTCGGCCGGGCCGAGCTCTGCGAGACGCTTGGACAGGCCGCCGCGTCCGAGGTCGCCCCCGCTCGTGCGCCGCGCGGCACCAGCCTCCACCATGCTGAGGGACGGCCGTCTCGGGCTTGTCCTGGCGAACGCCGTCGGCGTCGAGCTGCCGCACCGTGCTTGCTCGACGGCGCCGGAAGGACGGAGGGCCGGCGTCGCCGGCCCTCCGTCTCGCCCCGTTCCGCCCAAGGCGGCGGACGAGGGACCTACTTCAGACCCCAGAGCTTCTTGTAGCCGACGATGTACGCGTTCCCGTAGCCCGTGGATAGCTTGGGGGGGTTGCCCGCCTGTTTGATGTTGGCGGACGTGAAAGCGCGCAGCGCCGTGTGCTCGTTGAACTGCCGCGGGATCTTCTGCCCCGCGAGGACCCGTGCCTCGGCGTCGATGTACGCCCAGCCGAGCCAGTTGAGGTTCTCGCCGACCTCGAACCGGACCGCGTTCCCCTGCGCGAGGTAGCCCATGACGAACGGCGTGCCGTTGTAGGTGGCGATGTGCACCTTCCCGGTCCGCCCTGCCGCCGTGATCGCGGGGACGACGAACTGCGACATCGAGTCGTAGATCGGGATCACGTAGTTGATGTTCGGATCCTTGACGAGCGCCGACTGAACCTGAGGCTGGATCTTGGTCGACCAGTCGGCAACAGGAGCGTTGATCAGCGTGTACTTACAGCCGGCGCCGCACTGCTCGGCGAACTCGCTCTTTAGCGCCTTCACGATCGCGGGCGTCGGCACGATCTCGTTCGAGGTCACAATGACGACGTCCGCCTTCCCCTTGGTGTCGAGGATGACCCAGTCTGCCTCGAGCCTAGCCGCGCGCTGGTAGTCGGCGGGGATCGAGTAGTTGACCGCGACTGGGGTCTGGGTGATGTCGTACAGGTGCGACGTCACGACGGGGATCTTCGCCCGCTTGGCTGCGGCGATCTGCGGCCCGAGGACGCGCGGGTCGGTCCCGCCGAGCAGGTCGATCAGGTCGACGTGGCGGCTGATCGCCTGCCCCATCCCCTGCACCCACTGCGGCACCTGCGCCTGGTTCGTGTAGTTGATGAACTTGATGCCGAGCAGCTTCGCCGCCCCGGCCATCGCCGTCTCGATGTTGGCCGTGAAGGGGTTCGCGCTCGACACCGGGATGCTGAAGATCGTCTTCCCTTTGACCTTGCTCGCGTCGAAGGCCGGCCCGGGCGGGACGAACTTCGGCAGCGCCATGTACTTCTGGATCTGGCTGCGCAGGTACGCGAAGTTCGGGCTCTTGGATCGCTTGACCTGTCGCGTGGTCGTGCCCTGGGCGAGCCCCGCCAGCACCGACGCCACGAGCGCGGCCAGAGCGACGCTCACGAGCAGAGTTCGTCGGCGTCGATTCACGGCTTCCTCCTCTCGAGATATCTCATATATTTGATGCCGGCCGCGCGAGCGTAACGTCCCTCGCGAGCGAGGTCAACCGACTATCGCCGACGGCAGGGCAGCGAACAGGCGGATGATCGCGGGCCCCGGACGTCCGCGAAGTCCGAACGGGTCGGTACGGCTACGTCTTCAGCCCGTACAGCGAGCCCATCGCGAGCGTCCGCTCGGGCGATGTCCTCGACATCATACGGAGGACGCTTCGAGTCCCGCGTGCAGTCGGAGGCGGATCTCCCGACGCACGTCCTGCGCTTGCCGTCCCTCAACCTCAACGGGGCCGATGTTCGTGGACCCGCTGCCCGAGCGGGTGTCGTCTACCGTCTGCGCTGCGCGCGTCGCGTGGAAGGAGCTGATCGCCTGGGTCGAGGCGGACCACGGAATCGACCGCTTGAAGGGCCTTTCAGCTCCTGACGCACGAGGGCGGATGCGCGTCGGAACATGCTCCACCTGCTCTACTCGGTCGTGACGCGCCTCGACAAGCGGTACCTCAGCAGCGTTGGCCCGCCTTACGCGTCGGCCTCGCCGCCTGCCGCGGCCATCTCGGCGGCCGCGAACGGGCCTGCAGTCGAGCCGCGGGGAATCGTGAGCCCGAGCCCGAGGGCCGCGGCCGCCACCGCGCCGCCGCAGATCGCCCACAACGGGCGCCACGAGTCGATCGCATCGACGAGCGCGCCGAGCATGGGCGGGAAGACGACCGACCCGGCGAAGATGAGGACGAGCATCTGGCCCGAGACCTGCCCGACGTTTCCTGGCCCGGCCGACTCCGCCACGTAGCCGTAGAAGGCGCCGTTCCAGCCGACGATCGTCACGCCCGCCAGCGCCACGAGCGGCCAGGCGAGGGTCCGCCCGGGGAAGAGGGCGAGAAGCTCGAGCGCGACCACCTGCAGCGCAGCCATGAGCAGCAGCACGCCGAGCCGGTTCCCGGTCTTGTCGCTGAGCCATCCCCAGAGGAGCCGCGCACACGCCCCGAGCCCCTGCGCGAGCGCCAGCGCGAGCCCCGCGGCGGCGAGGCCGAAACGGAACTGCTGGGTCAGGAAGAGGACGAGGTAGGTGAGGAAAGCCCACTGGCTGCCCGCCATGACGAAGCCGAAGCCGCCGAGCGCGACGAGCTGCCGCCTGCCCGCGACCAGGCTCCGCCCGCGGTGACCGAGCTCGATCGTCGCCACGTTGCGAAGCAGCAGCGTGGCGGCGGCGACGAGCGCGCAGGCGACGGCGGCGACGCCGACTGCCGCGCGCCAGCCCCACGCGATCGCCACCGGGGGCAGGACGGCGCCGGCAAGGAGCCCGCCGAGCGGAACCCCCGTCTGCTTCAGGCTGAGGAAGAAGCCGAGGCGGCGGGCGAGCTGGCCGGCGACGATGACGTTCGTGGGTGGGTTCACGCACCCGTAGGCCAGGCCGGCAAGGGCCGCTGCGGCGAACAGGATCGCCCGGTCCGGCGCCAGCGCGAAGAGGAGCACGGAGCCGGCGAAGGCCGACATGGCGAGCGCGAGCAGCCGGGCTGGATGCCCCCGGTCCGTGAGCCGTCCGGCGGGGGCCGACCCGAGCGCCGCCCCGAGGAACACAACCGAGGTCACGAAGCCGATGTCCGCGCGCGAGAGCGCGAAGGCGTCTGCGAGCTTCGGAGCCAGGACGCCGAAGGCGGAGATCGCGAACGTCCCGGCGGCGAGAACGGCGATCGACACGCCCACGACGGCCACGGGGCCCGGGGGTTGCTTCGGTGGGCGCCGGCGTTCTGCCACGACCTCGGTGACGCGGAGCGAAATAGAATATAGACTCCCTCTTCCGATGGGGACGCCGATTCCGGCTCTCGAAGTCTGCGACCTCTCGAAGAGCTTCGGCGGCGTTCGGGCGCTCGACGGCGTCAGCCTCAGCGTCGCCGCGGGCGAGGCGCACGGCCTGCTCGGCGAGAACGGCTCGGGCAAGTCGACGCTGATCAAGGTCCTCGCCGGCTACCACGCTCCCGACTCCGGAGCGCTCAGCATCTTCGGCAAGCCGGTGAAGCTGCCCCTGCGACCGGGGCAGTTCAGGTCGCTCGGCATGGACTTCGTCCATCAGGACCTCGGCCTGATCCCGTCCCTGAGCGTGATCGAGAACCTGTACGTGAGCGAGCTCGCCTCACCCGGTCGCCGCCTCCACATCTCCTGGTCGCGGGAGCGGCGCAAGGCGCAGCAGACGTTCGCGCGCTACGGCCTGACGATCGACGTCCGCAAGCGGGTCGGCGACCTCAGCCCCGTCGAGCGGGCCCTGCTCGCCATCGTCCGGGCCGTGGAGGGCATGCGCACGAGCCTGGCCAGCGCCGACGGCGCGGGGGGCATCCTCGTGCTCGACGAGCCGACGGTCTTCCTGCCGCGCACCGGCATCGACCAGCTGTTCGCGCTCGTGCGGGAGATCGCCGCGTCGGGAGCGAGCGTTGTCTTCGTCTCCCACGACCTGGACGAGGTGCGGGAGATCACCGACCGGACGACGGTCCTCCGCGACGGGCGCGTCGTCGGCACCGTGGTCACCGCCGAGACATCCGAGGCGGAGCTCGTGCGCATGATCGTCGGTAGGCACCTGGAGATGCTGGAGTCGAGCCCGCACGACCTGTCCAAGCGCGACGTGGAGATCTCGGTCGACGGCGTGAACGGCGGCACGCTCCGCAATGTCTCGTTCGAGCTGCACGAGGGCGAGGTGCTCGGGCTGACCGGTCTCGTAGGCTCCGGCTTCGAGGAGGTGCCGTACTTCCTGTTCGGCGCCTGGCGCGCCGAGAGCGGCACCATGAGCCTCCACGGCACCGCGTATGAGCTCTCCTGGCTCGTTCCCTCCCGGGCGCTGGCGGCGGGGATCGCGCTCGTCCCGGCGGATCGACAGGAGGATGGCGTCGTCGGATCGCTGCCCGTCTACGACAACATCCTGCTGCGATCGCTCGACTCCTTCTTCCGCGCGGGCGCTCTTCGCCGGCGCCGCATGCTCAGCCACGCGCGACGGCTGATGAGCGCGTTCGACGTTCGGCCGGCCGAGCCGAGGGCGGTCTATGCCTCGCTCTCCGGCGGCAACCAGCAGAAGGCGCTGTTGGCGAAGTGGCTCGACCGCCGGCCCCAGCTCCTGCTCCTCCATGAGCCGACGCAGGGCGTCGACGTCGGAGCCCGCCAGCAAATCTTCTCGGTCATCCGCGACGCGGCGGCGAAGGGCACCTCCGTGATCTGTGCCAGCTCCGACTACGAGCAACTGGCGGCCATCTGCGACCGCGTGCTCGTCTTCGCACGCGGCCGTATCGTCGAGCAGCTGGTGGGGGACGCCGTCACGAAGGAGCGAATCACAGAGCGCTGCTACAACAGCGTCTCGCTCCCGGACGAGATGACGCTCGCCGTTTAGATGGAGAACGTGGACGACAACGCGCCCGCAGCCAAGCCGATCGGCTACACCAGGCAGGAGCTGATCCGCGAGCACCTGAGGACGCACCTCGCTCCCGGCGACATCGCCCAGCGCTACGCGCTCCCGTTCGTCTGGGGGCTGGTGTGTCTCTTTTTCAGCGTGCTTCCCTCGACGGCGGACACGTTCCCCACGACCGGGAACTTCTCGACCATCTTCGGCTCGCAGGCGATCATCGTCGTGCTCACGCTCGGCCTCCTGATCCCGCTCACGACGGGCGACTACGACCTGTCCGTGGCGTACAACCTGACGCTCTCGTCGATGGTGCTCGCGGTGCTGAACGCCAACCACCACTGGCCGATCGGCTGGGCGATCCTCGCCGCGCTCGGCGCGAGCGTCGCCGTCGGGATCGTCAATGGCGCCTTCGTGATCATCTTCGGCATCGACCCGTTCATCGTCACGCTCGGCACCGGCACGTTCGTGTACGGGGTCGTGCTGTGGATCAGCGCCTCGAACACGATCAGCGGTGTCTCGACCACCCTCGTCAATCCGGTGATCGTCGACCGCTTCCTCGGCATCCCGCTCGAGTTCTACTACGGCCTCGCGCTGTGCGTGATCGTCTGGTACGTGTTCGAGTTCACTCCGCTCGGGCGCAGACTGCTCGTCGTCGGCCGCGGCAGAAACGTCGCCCGGCTCTCGGGGCTTCGAGTCAACCGGCTGCGCTGGGGGGCGCTGATCGCCTCCGGGCTCGTCAGCGGTATCGCCGGCGTCCTCTATGCCGGCACCACCGGCGCCGCCGACCCCTCGTCGGGCTCGCAGCTCCTCCTGCCCGCCTTCGCCGCCGCGTTCCTCGGCGCCACGACCGTCATGCCCGGCCGCTTCAACCCCTGGGGCTCCTTCATCGCCGTCTACTTCCTCGTCACCGGCATTACCGGCCTCCAACTGATGGGCGTCGAGAGCTTCGTCCAACAGCTCTTCTACGGCGGCGCGCTCGTCCTCGCGGTGGCGCTCTCCCAGATCGCCCGCCGGCGGCAGGCGCTTCAGGCCGGAACCGGCTGACGAGCCTCAGGACGCGGCGAGGAGCTGAGCTGGGTTCTCCGACGCCATCGCCTCGAGCGCGGCGCGGTCGACTCCTTCGCGCTCCAGCGCGTCGAGCAACGTCAGCAGGGCTTCCGGTCCAGGCGGCGAGTCGGGCTGACCCGCGTCGGAGCTGAGGACGACCCGGTCGGGCCTGAGCGCGCTGGCCACCATGGCCAGCTGGGCCGCGTCGCAACCCACTTGGTGGAGGAGCTGGTAGGCCGTGATCTCGACGGATGCCCCCAGCTCCACGAGCTCACGCAACTCGGCGGCGCCGAGGGCCGGTACCAGAAACGTCGCATGCGTCACGAGCATCCGCCGGACGCCCGCGTCGCGCGCGGCCCGTACGAGCCAACCGACCTCCACGGCGCTCAGGTGACCGGTCGCGAGCACGACGTCGGCCTCCGCGACCAGCTTCAGGATCTCGTGCACGCAGCAGGCAGCGCCCGGCTCACGCGGCGGCACGGCGAGCGTGGCGCCTCCAGGGGCTCCCTCCGGCCGCGGGAGGCGTGCCTCCGCGTGGCCGCGCGCGTCCACCGTCGGCATCCAGATTACCCTGGCGCCGAGCCGGAGCGCCGCGTCGACCGCCGCGGGGCTGAGCCCGCCGGCGGCGTGGTTGAGGACGAGGCCGCCGTGAACCCGAATCGTCCTGCCAGCGCCCGCCGCCGCGGCGCGCCCCACCGTAGATTCCCAGTGGCTCTTCAGGACGCAGCCTGCGAAGCCGGCGCGTTCGTACCACTCCACCGTCTGTACGTCGTCGGCGAGCCGCGGCAGCAGGCACGGCGCCGAGTGGACGTGCAGGTCGATCATGCGCGCATTCTCGCCTGACGCCCGCGATCGGGGAGAGTCCGCGGACGGTGGACGCCGAGACGACCGCGCCGACGCCGGTCGCGCGACTCACGCGCAGCGTCTTTGGCTCGACCTGCTCGCGACGGCCGCGGCCGTCGAGGAGCAGCGGCTGCGAGCTCCTCGGCGGCCACCGGCCCCCGCGATCTCGCGGCCGCGCAAGCAAAGGCGCGGCCGCTACCGCCGGGTCGTGCGCATCCGGTTGTGCGCTGCGCTCCCGCCTGCGGCTCTCGCCGCGGCGCCGCCGCGGACCGGGCGCCCGTGCGGTCCGGGCCTCGGTCGCCTCGGCGGGCGCCACCGGCGCGGGTCGTCCGGCTCGGGCGGCCGCGCAGCGGGCGGTCGGTGACGGACGGCGAGAAGGACGATGACGCCGAGCCAGAGGAGAGCCAGCGGGAAGAGGACCACCGTGCCGGAGGATACCCGCGCTCGGCTGCGCCCACCCCCTCGGACAGCCGAACCCGAACCGGGGGCTGGCACGCGCTTTGCCGGCGCCACCGTTAGCCTCGGCGCACGACCGCCGTTCCCGCCGCCCACTCCCGGCCGGAGCGATCCGTGCCGGGGCGGTCGAGCGCCGTCTCCGAGCACGCCTGCGCGCGCGGGCCCCGCGCTGCCCGGGCGCGGGGCCCAATGGCAGCCGGGATCCGGCTGCCGGCTGTCAGCCGGATGTGGTTACGAGGACCTCGCCTTCGGTGATCTGCGGTGCCGACACGGGAAGCTCGGCCGCGTGCTCGCGCAGCCACTCGGCCGCGACCTGGTTCGAGCGGTCGACGCCGTCCCGGTCGCGGGCGACGGTGATCGAGACGGTGTCACGGCCGTCGTGGATGAGGTAGTAGGACACGAAGCCGGGCACCTGCGAGATCAGGCCCTTCACGTCGTCTGCGTGCTCGGCGAGACGGCTCGCCAGCTCGGGGTTGCTCGCATAGCGCCGGACGCTTACCCACATGGTCGACCTCCTCTTGGGAGCCCCGAGCTTATGCGCCCGCTCCCTGCGGGGCAACCGTTCGCCTACGAGTCGGCGCCGTCCGCGCAGGGAGCGTTCACGTACCCGGAGCGGAAGGGCGACTCCGCTCCGGACTCCGGGTCGTACGAGTGGCGCCAGACGCAGCCCGTGTCGTTCGTCAGCAGGTGGATCGAGACCGAGGTCTCGGGCGACGTCGTCCGCACCCGGTGGATGTCGTCCTGCGGCGGGATCAGCGCGTAGAAGTCTCCCGGCTCGAGCGCCCGCCGCGTCACCGGCTCGATCCCGCTGGCGCCTTTCGCGAACACCTCCTCGTCCTGCGTCCCCCGGTACAGGCCGACGAGGCCCCAGGCGAGATGGTCGTGCACCGGCGTCGCCGCGCCTGGGGGAACGACGAGCGAGAAGAGCGTCAGCGAGCCGTCGCCTGCGCGGAAGAGGAGCCACTGGCCGATCCCGCCGCCCATGCCGCTGTCCGGGGCCGGCTGCTGGTAGGCAGGCGGGAGCCAGTCCGGGTCGGCGAGGAGCGCGGCGAAGCTCGGCCTGATCGCCTCGCAGGCGGCCTGCGGCGAGCCGACGGAGGCGATCGCAGCGCGCACGTCGGCGACGAAGGCGCGCACGACCGGCGTGTCGAGGACGAACTCGTCCGTCACCGCGGGAGCGCCGCCGCCTTCAGCGGCGCCTGCTCGTGCTCCTCGGTCAGCGCGCCGTACAGCTCCGGGCGGCGATGGCCGAACAGGTACAGCTCGTAGTCGCCGGGGATGACGTAGTCCTTGTCGCGCGCCTTCTCGACGTCGACCTCGGCGACGAGCAGCGCCTCGTCGGCGACGCCGGTCTCGGCCAGGCGCGTCCCGAACGGGTCGACGATCTGGCTCCGCCCGCAGAACTCGGCCCACCCTTCCCTGCCGATCCGGTTCGCGGTCGCCAGGTAGACCCGGTTCTCGGCCGCGCGCGCGACGGTGATCAGCTCGGTCTGGATACGCGCCGCCATCGGGAAGTTCGTCGGGTGCGCGACGATGTCGGCGCCCCGCAACGCGAGCGTCCTCGTCACCTCGCAGAAGCGCAGGTCGTAGCAGATCTCGATCCCGATCCGCCCGAGCGGCGTCTCGTACACGTCGAGCCTGTCGCCGGCGACGACGAACCGGTCGACCCCGAGGAACGGGAGATGCGTCTTGCGGTACACGCCGACGAGGCCCGACGGCCCGACGAGGACGGCTGCGTTGCGCAGCCGGTCGCCGTCGCGCTCGAGGAGCCCGCAGACGACGTGGGCGTCGAGCCGCGCGCACGCCTGCTCGAGCGCCTCGGTGGACGGGCCGGGCACCTGCTCGGCGAACGGCAGCGCCTCCTGCGGGCTCTCGAACATGTAGCCGCTGATCGCGCACTCGGGGAGCACGAGCAGGCTCGCCCCGGCCGCAACCGCCTGCTCGAGCCTCGTCAGGCACAGCTCCAGGTTGCGCGCGTTCTTGCCGAGGTGGGGCTCGATCTGCGCGACCGCGACGCGCGGCATGCGTCGCAGTCTACTCGAGCGCCGCCGCCGGCCCGCCGGTGCCAGGGAGCGGCGGGCGTGTCCAGGGGAGAGCGGAGCCGTCGACGAGCCGGCCGGCGGCGGGCGCGCCGTAGCGGGCGGCGAGCACGTGGTAGGCGGCGTCGAGCCGCGGCGGCCGCGACGCGCGGTGCCCGTCCGAGGCGACGAGGGCGACAAGGCCCTCGTCGACCAGGCGCCAGGCGAGCTGCTCCGCCTGCGGGCCGTTGACGCCGAGGAACGAGTCGCCGTTCGGGCACAGCAGCGAGCCGAGCTCGACGAGCGTCCGCGCGACCGCGAAGTCCGCCGGCAGCCCGAGCGAGCGCTCCGGGTGCGCGACCACCGGCACGAGCGAGGCGCCGGCGACGCGCTC
>Ga0070741_10010401_pt1 | contig 17593 bp, 17 predicted proteins | sample Coa_R1_4_FD_66440 | JGI IMG/M metagenome (GOLD analysis project Ga0070741, IMG submission 66440) | Surface soil microbial communities from Centralia Pennsylvania, which are recovering from an underground coalmine fire - Coalmine... | ecosystem: Environmental > Terrestrial > Soil > Unclassified ...
TGGCTCGGCTATGAAGAACGGCGTGCCCTTCATGCGGCGGAAAGATTTGATTGACCCAACGTTGAAGCTCAATCAATGGCGAGAAAATTTACCCCCCGCCTGAGTTCACCCGGTGGTTAACCGACCCTTGTCGCTCCGTTAGGTTACTGTGGGAAGATGTCAGGCGGTGCTGCCGGGTATTTCGCCTTCAAATTTTTGAAGTACTTCGTGTAACCGGTTCCTTCCTCGGCAGGCATCCACTCCAAAAGTGTCCATTTGTTCGTCGCCTTCTCTTGCAGAAGTCCGGACTGCGATTCGTAATGTTGCTTCCCATCTGCCGATTGAGGATTGACCTGTATCCACGCCCATCCGTTATGGGCTTTCAGGTAAGGCACAACCAACACTAGATGTTTTCGCCCCTGGCGAGCTAATGCGCGTTGAGTTGCCTGCAGGATTGCATTTTTCTCGGCGCTGCCATCCGGCGGTGTATGCGCGGTGTTTACTGAGGCGCATCCAGCTAGAACCAGTGAAGTAAGGACAGAGACTATTGGGAGGTAGTTTTTCATACGGGGCATTTGTTAAACCAAATTTCGATCGTGCCGTCAATTGTCTAAGATGATGCGTTCGAGAGAGGCACACGGTTCACCCTACCAACATCAAAAACTCGGGATTATCCCCCAGGCCCTTGATGAATGGCTCGCTGGACGGTCGACCGTCTTTCGCATCGTAACGGAGAATCTCCTTTGTATTGCGACTGGCGACGTACAGAGAACCGTCATCGCCGAATGCCATGCCGGCTGGGCCATTGAGACCACCGGATTTTGACGCAACAAACACAGTCGTGGTGTTACGGCTAAGATCATGTCGTAAAATTGAATCGTTGCCGCCGCTTCCGATAAAGAGATAACGTCCGCCCGGGCTATACAGCAGATGGATTGGCTTATCGAGCTCATCGTTTCGAGAAACAAGATTTCGCACATAGCGACCCGTGCTTGCCTCATAAGTGCGCACGCAGTCGGCAGCGCGATCCGCGACATACAAAAACTCGTTATTTGGTGCAAAGATGGCCGCTCTTACGTCCAGGAGCCCGTTCGCCGCAAGCTTTGCCGATGGAATAAAGGTTCCTGGCGGCGCGTCCCTTTGGAGTTCAAGGTGCCGAGGAAGGGGCATCGGCGTGCCTGGCTGGCCTGTTTTGCTTGAGGGACCATGATACCTCGCGACGAGGTTCGTATTTTGGCTCGAAACGTAGAGATCGCCATTGGAATCGAACGCTACGTTAAAGGGATGGTCGATCCCGGGGTTCAAATCTGCGTGGCGCTTCACGAAAACACCGAGAAAGTCGTGTTGCCCATCTTTGTTAAGAGCGCCTTTAAATTTCAGGACTTCACTGTATTCGAAATACGCGTTGACAACGTAGAGGTCCTTGTCCGGCCCGAATATGAATCCTCGTAACTCGCGAAGGTTCACACCTGCGTCGAGACTCTTTTTGTTTAAAGCTTTCCGTAATTTCGTCCCGTCAGTGGAATAGACGTGAATGTTATTTAAAGAGACATTTTCGTCGCCGCCGTGAAAACTGATGTACCACTCTTTCGGCATAATTACACTTTCAGCGCCCTGCCATTTAGCAGAGTAAATCGGTTCTTATTCAAATCCTGGACACCCTCCGAAGGATATCTCTGGTAAACTTGCTGATATTTTTGTCTTTTCGAAGGAGATTTTTTGGTAAACACTGGATCATTAATATCGCATTAATGCACCGTTGAGGGCTGAAACATGAATTCTGTTTCGGACGATTCGCTTCCTCTTGGGGACCCGCCATTGGTGGAACATCCCACGCCGAATGGCGTTACCGAAGTCGCTCAACGGCTGGTCCGGTTTCCGTTTACTCCGCCTGATGTAAAGCTCAAAGAGGGCGATGCGCTTTCAGTCTCAAAGGACTGGTTTACCAAGCATGACAAGAAAGAGATAGATCAGCTCGACAACCTCGACTTCTACGCTTCGAGCGGACCCCAATGCGTGGGAGTGGTTCCAAAGCTTCACAACACTTCAGCGGGAATAGAAATCTATCAGCTCCCTCCAACGCTAAGCAAAGAAACGTTCGAAAAGACGGAAGGCCCATATCGGTCAGGTGTAACCAAAAAATTCAGCAACAAAAGATCCGGAAAAAAAATTGCCAAGTTCAAAGTGGGCACCATTGCCCAGTCTGGTCTTGCCGGTTTTTGCGTGTCTCGATTGCTGGGCCATCTTGTAGAAGTGCCGCCGGCAACCTATCGAACCATGGATATACAGGAGTTCGAGAAGGTGGGGGAGCAAGCCCGAACGACCGGACATCCGGATTGCACGCAGGCCTGGGCTGATCTACGAGCCATGGCAAAGTCGAGCAATCCAAGAATAGTTCTGTCGGGCGGCAAGCTCGTATATGGGTCCCTGGCTCAGAATCCGCGAGGAGAAAATAGCAGTCCCGAAGACTATTGGACGGTGGATGCAATTAGAGGCCACAGCTTCTATAAGGTTCTCTCGTCGAGAGAGCCCGTAGCGAGCGTTCTAAACTTGAATGACGTGAAGGCCCTTCAGGATTTGGCGCTTGCGCAGGACATGATCCGGGGCGTGATCCTGGATTCCATCTTTCGACAGGTCGACCGCCTCGGCAATATTAGCGTCGCCGTGTTGCAACATTATGTGACCAGCGAAGGTCAGGTAAAGTGGGATGATAAAGTCAGCGACAAAGACAAGGCTGACGCAGCGAGTCCTTTGCTGCCGCTGAAGCGAATCATGTACAAAGACAACGACGACGGCATGAACTGGGGTAGGGACTCGATCTCGGTCACTCCAATTCTCAACGAGACTCATCATATCGATCAAACCATCTACAACAGGCTGCAATGGCTGGCAGGGTTGATGCAGGATAGCGAACCGGGCTCAGACGCGAAGATAAAGGACTACTTTGTGAATGTCGTCCACATCTCGGGCGACAATTACGATAAGTTGAAAGCGAGCCTTATTAAGCAGGCGGCATCGCTCAAGAGCAGAGTGGACTCCAAGGATATTCAGCTGGACCTGGATTTTGAAGGCACCATGAAGAAGCTTTATGCCAAAGAGGTTGAAGCCGCCCAGGCTGCAAAGAACGCCGCTACGACCTCGGCAACTCCGGTCGGAGAGACACCAACTTCCCCTACCTGAGAGGTGTTATACCCAGGCAGAGCAGGAATCGGGCGAGCGTTTTTGAGGTGAACACGCCAGGCGGACAGGAAACAATCAACCATGTGGCTCCCAATGGCACGGTCGAACTTGCCATCCGCTCAATGCCTTTTCCGGGACACGCCGACATTTATAGCAAGAAGGATGTCGAGAAGGAAAAGGAACTGGCTGAGATTGACTTCTATAACGGAAAGACAAAAGAAGGATTGGACATCGTTCCTATCCCCAAGACCTACAGTACATCGCCCGGGATCAACATTCACGCTGTCAACCTGCCGGCAGGAATGAGCCGCCTGGATTATGCCAAAGGCCATACAGGAAAGTCCCATTCAAGCGACGACAAGATCATTGCGAAGTACAAGCAAACCATCCCCACTCATTTCACTTATAGTCCTTCGATACTGGGTTATTATCACCTGTCACGATTTCTTGATACCGGACATGTTGAACCTGCCATCGTCCGGACGATGGACGTGTCCGCGCACAAACCGCTGGCCGACTTGGGTAAGGCAAGGGCAATCGGATCGAATAACCGGAAACAGTGGACTGAACTCAGAGCGCTGGACGACGCTCATAGCAATCCACACATCTATACCGACGACGGCAAACAGCTCTGCGGCGCTCTCCAGGCCAATCCCACTGGAGAAGAAAGCTACCCGCACCTGAGCGACCTTGGCGGCGCCGGTGCCTTTGCGGCATCGGCAGAGTTTGGCAAAGTAACCAGCTCAAACCCGCTGAAGTTAGAGTGCATGGACGCCAGCGGCACGCTCAATCAGGTCGCTGTGCAGCAAATTGTGCAGGTCAAGGACCTGGCCGATATGATCCTCATGGATTTCATCATGAGCCAGGCTGATCGTTTCAGCGGCAACATGCACTCCCAAAAGATCTACCTATGGATTGACAACGGGGTGCTCAAGCACAAAGCCAAGAAGAGCGATTCAGCAAAGCCGGCTGAACCGGCAAAGCAAATTCCTCCCGAGGCCATCTTAATCAATCGTATGATCCTGAAGGACAATGACGCTGGCCTCATTAGCGGTAATTCAGCCAAGAGTTACCATCTTCTGGAAAAAATCAGTCACATGGACCCCAAGACCTATAATCGGCTCATTGATCTACAAAAGGAGCTTCAGAAACCAGAAATTGCCCAGTGGTATCAGAGTGAACTTCTCTTTACACAAGCTGACTTCAACACGGTAAAGAATAACGTGGACAAGGCTGCCAGCATCCTAAGTGGCCGCAAAGACAAAAGCCTGTTTTTGGATGCCAGCTTGAGTGTAGCTCTCGGAATGGAAGAGGAGAGGCGGTAAAGCCCCGCCCACCGAAAAGTTGAGTGTCTCGGTTCGGCGAGACTCAGGACCACTGCTTCGGTGGTTTTGTCCAGGTTCCACTCACGACGACCTGCGTCTCGTCTACCAGCGAATTATCCTGGATAAGTCGGGCCACACGCTCTAGCTCGATTCGAACACAGCCATGAGAAGCCGCATGGTCCGGAACAATTGGGAAATAATGCAGGGCAATGCCACGGCTCTGTTTGAACCACGTAACGTATGTAGCGCGTGAGTCGCTGTTAAGTCTTCTTTGGAAACCTTGCACCGGATAGGTCCCTTTCGGGGTGCATTTCGAGCCTGATCGCCGACTCGTCGCCTCGTCATCACAATTGAGGCCCCTTAGACCTGCGCCGGGTGACGTTTTAAATGGCCCTGTTTCCTGGCTGTCGGCGCTAGGTCCTGTCCAGGTAAGGGTGAGCCAATGATCAGGGTCATCCAGGCTTACCGAGATTTCCTGTATGAACGTTTGAGGAAAATCATCGTTCCGCAATGGATGAGACGTCAAGGTTAGAAGCGGAATTTTGAAAGTAGGTTTTCCGGCGTCCAAGACCTCGAGCTTCCTTGCCCGAGCCAGGCGCTCCTTGAGAGTCGGTTTCGCTGGTTTCTTTGGCTTTGATTTTTGCGAGGCGCGTGAACGGGTTTTCCGAGCACGTTTCAACGGTCGTCGTTTCTTTGGCATAAGTTGTTTCCTTGGTTGTGTCGCTGAACGAACTTAAAATTCGTTAGTGCAGCGCGCTCAGACGTCGCTTCTCTGAGTGACCGGTATTAATGTCCCCGGGATCACTAGTGGTGCCTTGCACCTGGACCTCAATCCAATCTGGAGCGGTTAATTTGAAGTTTCGCTTAATGACGGGGCCTGTGAAGTCATCCACTTCTTTAAATGTTTTCCGTTTGCAATCGTAAAAGTAAGTCTGCCAATGCCAGGGGGAATGCCCGCCGCTACTTGCCGTGCTGAAAACGAAAAACTGTGAATCGGGCGACCACTCCATCTTCTGAACGTTTCGGCCGTGTTCGCCATCTGGCGACTTAAAGTCCTTGGTCGCCAGGACGGTGCCTTTCATGTCCCGGATCTCGACTCGAGATTCATTGAACGGAGGGTTGGGATGGTTTCCAACAGATAACACGCAAGCCCGGAGCTGTTGATCTGGCGATGTCGAGCCGGGGCATTTAACCTGATGAGGCGCGGGACCCGGGGTTGGAGGCTGTTGAGCACAAGCAATCATAAAAAAGCTAGCGGCGAGCGGTATTAATAAACGCATAACCGAATTCATTGGTTTAGTTGATATATCGATTCTAGGAAGCTGCGAAAAGGAAAGCAATCTGCCATTCACACGTTCTCTTCTACCCAGGCGGCGATCGTGCTTTGGCTATGCACGGGACCAAAGAGTTTATCAGGGCAGCTTGTTCCACCCGGGCGGCAATAACCTGGTGCAAAATCATGGCCGAAGATGCTTGTGCGTGGAATGTGGTATTGCTGGAGCAACCAGCGAATAAGCGCTGCGGAAGCGGCAGCCTGCGGCGCCGTGAGCGAGTCCGTTTCAGTGCCTACGTGTTCGATACCGATCGAGTTTTGGTTCGCACCCATACAATGATTCGAACGATCGCTGTCGCTCACCATCTGATAAATGTCGCCGTTTCGATCGATCATGTAATGCGCTGAGACCTGTCGTCCGTCAGGCTTTTGAAACTCCGCCAGCGCGCTTGCAAGCGAGCCTTCGGTGCAGTGTAAAACAATTTTGTCAATTTTTGCGCCATTACGACAAGAGCAATTTGGGCTTTGAATGAACTGTTTTATTGCCCGTCTTACGTGCGGATTATTACTGTCGTGACCGGCACGTTTCATGGCTAGAGTGGGCTGCACCGGTATGGCTCGCCGTGCGGAAATTGTTATCTTAACGATATCGTCGGTGTTTAGTCCGAGCGCGGCTGCCAGTCCTGGCGATAAGTCAGCGACACGTCCAGTGGTAGGATGCGGTCCCCAATCGACCGGACGCGCATCAACCGCGCGACCGTTCGCAGGATTTTCCACACGCGCGAGAGCGCGTCGTAAGAATTCCTTTGGCGTTGCCGCGTAATCCCAACGACAAGCGAAATAGTATTGATCGGGGTTGAGCCTGCGTCCAAGGCCGCTTGTCCCCGGGGGCGAAGCCGGCAGAAACAAGTATGCATAGCTGGGGTTCTGGAAATCGGCCTTGGTAAAGAGGGCGAGGTCTTCATTCGCAGCCATGCCGAGATCGTGCGGTCCGCCAAAGGTGGACATCTTGCCTTCTACTCGAAAAAGAATTTCCTCGGGCTGCGCTGGTAACGGGCGCACTGCGGCTGTCTTTTTCGAAAGCTTCGGTCGGGATTTACTTGAGGACGATTTTACTTTCTTCGTGACGGGAGCTTTTCGCGGCGAACGCCGCAAAGCTGATTTGCGCGACCCGGGCTTGGATTTGAGCGGAGGCATGCGCCTTTGCCTATTGCGGCGGCGGCCAGGCGTTACCGCGAGTATACCCAAGTGTTTCCAGCACGCCTCGATCGAGGCCGCGCAGAATGTGTCGCATTAGTTGGAGTGTCCCGTCGGTAAGGAAATACGCGCCGTGAATGTCTTCGACGCCCTGCTGGAAGAAGCTCGAACAATCCACGTCCCAAACATTATCTGTCGGCGATGAGGGATCTGCCACAGGCGGGCGGTGCGGAAGACCGCTCCGACCCAGGCGCCGCATGCCGAAATGCTTCAGACCTGCGGACGCCCCGAGTACACTGTCGCGTCCGCTGTAGAGCGCCGTGATCCGGTAGGTGAGATTAGCGACAGCATTGCCATCGTTGTTATCCGGTGCGCCCTCGTCGAATAAATCGCTGTCAACATCGGCGGCGACCATGAGCAATTGATTGATGAGACTAACAAGTAGTGGCTGGTTCTTACGGGTCCAGGCGGCCGCCATTGCTTTTTGCACTACATAGTTGCCCATGCTGTGAGCAATCAGGGACACCTTCGCCTTACAGGCTTTCGCGGGATTGTCTATGGTTTGCTGTTGTTTCTTGGTCAGCCAATCGAATAGCGCGCTTAAGACGTCCGTTAAATCTTGAGCACACAGACGCGCATGTGAACGGTCAGGCTCATACCCCAGGAGGTTGCCGCGGGATGGCCAGTCGTACAGGATGCAAAGCCCAAGACTGTCCGAGCCGTCAAAAAGGTTGCCGCAAAGCTTCTCATAAAATGCAGCGGCCTTCGTAAAGGTTTGATTGTAACCATGAACAAGAATCGTGACGTGGCTTTGTTTTTCGTTTTCTGTCTGATCATACTTTGGAAAGTTATCTGACGTGGCCACCAGTAGCTTTTGAAAGCTGGCGGCGGTAACTTTCCGCCAGTTCTTGATGTCGGTGAGCCCCTGTTTGTCGGTGACCCAGTAAGTCAGGCCATCGGTGCTGACGTCAGGTCCGACGCCGCCCTGGCTCCGGTTATTTATCATCCAATATTTTGGCATTTTGTTGAAACGGGTTGAGCGGTTAATGCACCAGACGAATCGTCCAAAAGTCGTCTGAAAGATTGTCGGTAAGCAGGTAAGAATAGGGCATGGTGAAGTAACCTCTTTTGCCCCAGCTCGTACCCCATGAGTTGCGCACCATGAAGCGCTCGCTTTTGTCGTCGTAGCCGACGGCAACAACAGCATGGCCGCCGACAACTCCTTCTCTTGGCTTGGGCATTTGAAGCAGGCCTGTTCTGGCGACTTCTGCGCTCTCGAAGCTGTCATAAACTGTAAAACCAAAAACGAAAGGGAAACCGTCTGCGAGGCAGCCTTTCATCTGCGAAAGTGTCCGATCAACTCGTTGATAACTCACGGCACGAAATTTTTTGGCGTCTTTATAACAAGACGATGGCGGTTTCTGTCTCGGCTTTGCACCGGAAGGCCAGAGATTGGTGTTCGGATCGGAAGGGGTATCGTCATAGGTCCACTCGGTTTCCGGACAGGCGCCTTGTTTGGCCACGCTCTTTATCCCGTCGCGAATTTGGGCTCCATTATCGAGCGGAACGCTGTGCTCAATGCTTCGCTCGTTGTAGTAAATGAAGAGACGCGATGGGACGAAGTCGCTTAGTTTTTGTTTCTTGCGATCGAACTCGATAGCCGCGGCAATGGCGTTGGCAGTGCAGGAACCGATTTGTCCCTGATTATACACCCGCGGGCAATGCCTGCGCAGATCGACTTTGGTGGGAAGCACACGCAGCTTTGCCAGCGGTGCAGAATAAAGATGGTCACGGTTATCGGGAAGGTCCGGCGTCCAGCCGAAGCCGAACCGGCTGGTTTTCCTTGCTGTAGTTTTCATCGTTCACGACTTGAGAGTTGAGTTAGAAGGCGTTGCAATGCGCTGCAGGATTGTCATTTGATTTATGCAGCCCGGGGGATATGCCACGGACTGCGTTTGAGCCTTTTACAAAATTCGGGAGCCGAACATCAAGACTTCTTTCCGGATGCCTCGAACAAATCCGCGCCTATGCCAGGCAGCGATTCACCGTTGCTACCCGGTTGTCCTTTTAACGCCTCTCGGGATCGCGCTCTAAAAGGGGTGAAGCGTTGGCAGGATGAATAAAACTATCGCTAGGATTTCACCACCACCCGTGTACCGATGCGAGCGGCGTTATAAAATTGGCGCGCCTTCCAATAGGGCATCCTAATGCATCCATGTGATGCGGGCACCCCCGGCAGGTAACCCTGGTGCAATCCGTAGCCCGGCGAGAATTCGAGAAAGTAGGGCATCGGGGTACCCACAAAGTGCGAATGCGGCGGTCGGGGGGCGCGCCTGATATCGACGTTGGCCTTCACGACCTGGCCTGAGTCATTAACGTAGTCACCATAAAGACTGGAGCGATGATCTTCGTCCTTACGAATGACCTGAAAGTGACCAATCGGAGTCCGGTATCCTTCTCGGCCGCTTGATATCCGTGACGACGCGATTCTATAGCCTCCACGATAGAGATAGGCTTCTTGCTCCCGCAAGTTCACGACGATCGATGCCCGGCCGGAATGACTCTCCGGTAGGTTCGACGTGATCATGTCGGTCATGGTGCTGCAGCCGCTCAAGGCTGCGAGGGTCGCGCTGAGCGCACAAAATAATCGATTCATTAGCAAGGGAATCGGTTACGCCAAGTTTTTGGCCGTTCCAGTGATTCTGTGATCCGCGCTCCTATTGCAGAAAAATCTGCATGTTCTGAAAGTCGAAGGTCACCGCATAGGGCCGGAGGAAATCGTGGCCGATCATGCCGGAAAGGTGGAAGCCAAAACTCTCTTCCCACGGGAACGGGCCATCGTAAAGGCCCGGGACGTTCTCCTCCTTAATGTCCCCCAAGGAAAGTTGATGCACGGTGTAAGGCACGATTTTCAGTTTCCCGCCGCCGCCCGCTCCTTCGGTAGCTTTGCTCTCATCCAGCTTGATCCCGGCTGCCTTGATAACCGACTCCGCCAACTTCGCCCCCGCGCCCATCAATCCTGAATCAACGAAAAGGAGCGTGGGCGGGAGCGTCTCCACGCGACCCCAGCCTACCATGAAATGGTCGCTCGCCATCCAGATAGGAACTGCGACTCGCTTGCCGGACGACATTGCCTCAAACTGTTTGAGGCTTTCGGCGGTCTTCCGGCGCAGCACAAGTTCACCGTGCGGATAATCCATTGTCGCCATGAAATGGTAAAACAGAGTGGTTCCGATAATTCCGTCGATTTGTTTCACGCCAAATCCTTTCGAGAGTTGACGCAAGGGAAGCATTGCAGTGGGTAGATTTTTGATGGTCCAGCCGCCTAGGGCGAGTGACTCGATCCGCCCAAGTTCAACCTTAGTGTGCTGTCCGCCGGAAAAAGTGCCTTGTACCGCCCCGAATTGTGGGACGCCAAGCTCTTTGGCGAGGTCCGTATCAAGTGTGACTTCCGATCCGCCGGTATCGATGAAAAAGGTAACTTCATTGCCACCGTTTATGCGCACGTTCACTACCGGAAGTGGGTCGGTTTTTAAGAACTTCACGCGTGTACTTGCTCCGTCGCCTTCCAATTCATAGGGCGTCTGTCCCTCGAAGCTCTCCAACTTCGCAACATTCAGTGTCGGATACTGCGAAGTAATCAGCTTGTTGTTGCTCACGTCTACGCCGTTCAGCGAAGCCGCTGCCTTTTGGAAATCGTCGCGGCGATAAAACGCCTCAGCCAGCATCACTTTAGCGTCGGTCTCCTTTGGTCGCAGGCTTATCGCTTTTTCCAGCCATTTCTCCGCATCATCAAGCCGATTGGAAAGCAATGCGACGCGACCCAGCTGGAGGGTTGCTGAATAGTCGTTCGGGTTTTCAGCGACGATTCGCAAGTAGAGTTTGCCAGCTTCAGCAAACTTACCATTCTGAAAGAGTCTATTAGCCGCATCAATGCCTGATTGCCTGGGCTGAGGTGTCGCTTGTCCTAAGAACGTGGATGACGCGATAATGGCGAGGGTCCAGGTAATATGTGCTTTCATCACCAAATCAGGCTTGAAATCGGTTTCCTAAATGCACGGGGCATTCTTGGGAGGCTTATGACAGATGCATGCAAAAGACGCCCTACGCCTAGACAACAACTGGGTTCAACCTCCGGCTTGGGCTGATCTCACTGATAATTGAGAACGGTTTGAGGGCAAAGCAAACGAGATGAGCGCAGTGACGAGTCATCGCGTTGTGCTCATGGATGAATTGTGCGAAAAACCGCGCTAACGTGTCAAATCAATTCGCCTTGGACGCGAAGCACCGATTCGAGTTCCATAAGTTTTCAATCACTCGCTCAACGAAGACGCTTGCAGACCGCATGCGCTTCAGCAGTGACAATCGCCAAGTCTCAGTGCGGTGGCTGACGACTTCCACTACGAACCGCCTCGAGAACCTGCCGGATTGCGTCGACCACAAGTTGAGGCTGCTCCTTGTGTATTTCGTGGCCGCTATTCGTATTAGTGATGTGCTTCGCGTTCGGCACAAGCTTGGCAAGCTTCTCCTGCGCTTTTTTCTGCGCGGCGTCGGTGACGTAACCGAAGTCTGGCGGAACGTCACTCGGTAGTTTGCCTGCCGCAATCATTGACGGTATCTGAGGGCCCCACGGTCGGTCCGCGGACAATACTACGAGCGGAATTGAACGCATTGGCGGAGCGGCGCGAATCTGGTCAAGACTGCGATCCACATCGATCCTTTCGAGAGCCGGGTACAAGGCCAGACTTTCTCGTACGTCCCCCTCAATTAGCTTTCGCTGTATTGTCCATTGTTTAGAGCTCTCTGCATCCTGAAGCCCTTCGCTGAGAGCGTCGACGAGCACAAGGCCAGCCACATCTGTCGAATAAGTGCTTGCATAAAGCCTGACGATCAAACCGCCATAAGAGTGTCCGACAAGTACGTAGGGCCCCTTTTCACCAGCGGCGCTTAGCAGGGCATGCAAATCGGCAACGGCATCCTTTGGCGTAGTCGGCTGCGCCACCGAGTCGCTACGGCTCGGCTTCTCACCAACCGGCGTCCCGGGACGGTCGCAGGCGCATATTCGGGTGAACGTGCTAACCTCGGGAAACACCGCCGGCGCAGCTTTATCAGCAGTGCTCCAATCCTCAGCAGAAGCCCTGAGGCCGCCGACTAACACGACAGTAGGCGAGCCTGTGCCGCTACACTTTAAATACATTTTGCGGCCGCCACCGATGTCCACCAATCCCGCGAAGTCCTTGCCTCCAGCACCATAGGCGGTCAATGAGCATAGCGTGGTAAGGGCACTAACAAGGAGCAACGAGACGCGAGCCCAAAAGAACATGGTTCTCATGTTTTCAAGGGCGTGCAGTTTCGAAAACATATCTCATACTGGCAATTGGACGCGCCCTCGCGGATTGCCGATTTCAGTTCCATAAAAATACAGTTAACGTCTCATTCATGCGCATTACAAAACGATTTTCGGCGCCGATGCAGGTCAGCAACTGCGAAATTCATTTTTGCCGGACGGATAACACGCTTAAACTCCAGTGAACACAGCGCCGATGTGGCGAAATGGCAGACGCAACGGACTTAAAATCCGTTCCGGAGTAATCCGGGTATGGGTTCGAATCCCATCATCGGCACCTTCGAAAAGGCGATTTTTACGAGGGAAATCGTCAAATTTGTGATTTAAGAGGTTGTGAACGGTCGCGCATTAAAACGCACGAAATGGCAATCTATTTGCCAAGTATTCGTCAAATGATCGGCCACTTCGGGGACGATCCTCAATAAAGACTGCCCCCGTGATTGCATCGGCTGATTGCAAGTGATTTCCTGAAGGGCAAAGAGGAGCGACCATTTCTTCCCATTGGGATAGTTCTGATTAAGCCCCCGCCACCCTTATCCTTCCACAATTCTTGGCTCAGTCCTAAGCGGGTTCAGGCCAGTTAGCACCGGCCAGGTTCAGAATTGTCCCCCGCACTCAGCGAAGCGAATCCGAAACTGTGAGGTTCCAAAACATGCCCGGCGAGCCACCACAAGTGGCGCATAGCAGACCCACATTTGTCCCGACGATTGGCAAGACGACGAAGGAATACAGCATACATAACCCGCCTTCGAGCATGTTTTCATTACAACACATTCGTCGTAAAATTCCCGGACGATTTCCCGATCGACAGCTTTGAGTCAGTTGCGGATTTTGTAAAAAATTCCGGCATTTCGCCAGAACTTCCAGCTCTTGCAGCCGGTGAACAGCTCGGCGCGCTTGTGAAGTTTTCTGAGAACTTTGCCATCCAATTTCCGGAGAAACCATCGGGGAAACATTGAGACGAATGGCGGAACACTTACCCGGTTTGTAATTCACGCTTATGAAAAAAAGAATTCAGTTATTTCTCGTCACACTACTAATTGTCTGTCTTGAACTTTCACAAAATGCGCAAGCGGTCACTCCGGCGCCCGATGGAGGTTATCCGGGCGGCAACACGGCAGAAGGAGATAATGCACTTCTTAGCCTCAGCCAGAATGGCACTTATAATACCGCAGTTGGTTTCCTTTCGCTCAGGGGCAATACCAACGGCAACTTCAACACGGCGATCGGCGCCGGAGCGCTCTTTAGCAGCACAAATGCAGCTGAAAATACCGCCACTGGTACCGGGGCGCTTTTGAACACTGCAGCACCCTTCGTCAGCGGCGGAAACCGCAACACGGCCGACGGAGCGTTTGCGCTTCTTTACAACACCACTGGCTCCTCTAACACAGCGATCGGTGATAGAGCGCTCATTAACAGTGCCACCGGCAGCAACAATATCGCCTTGGGCGATTCAGCAGGCTCTAATGTCACGACGGCAAACAACGTTATTTGCATTGGCTCCCCAGGCTCGAACCTGATCAATAACAGTTGCTTTATTGGTAATATTTGGGGGGCAAGCGTGGGCTCAGGAGTTCCAGTGTACATTAATTCATCCGGCAGACTTGGCGCTCCGGGGTCTTCGCGCCGCTTTAAGGAGGATATCAAGCCCATTGGCAAGGCCAGCGAGGCAATCCTTGCGTTGAAACCAGTTACATTCCGTTACAAGAAAGACCTCGATGGCGCGGGCACTCCACAATTCGGCCTCGTGGCTGAGGACGTGGAAAAGGTCAATCCCGACCTGGTTGTGCGCGATAAAGAGGGAAAGCCCTACACCGTGCGCTATGACCAAGTGAACGCTATGTTGCTCAACGAGTTTCTCAAAGAGCACCGCAAAGTGCAGGAGTTAGAAGCGACGATCAGCCAACTGAAGTCAAACATGGCGAAGCAGGAGGCGACTATCGCGCAGCAACAGAAAGGAATCGAAGCTGTGACGACGCGTCTCGACGAACAGGCAGCGCAAATCCAAAAAGTGAGCGCCCAGCTTGAAGCGAGCAAATCTGCGCCGCAGGTGGTGAATAACAATCAATAAAGCTGCTGACAATCCGAACAAAGTCAGTTGGAGTTGGGGCTGTATCTCAGCGGTGGTTCTCGCGGACGAACGATCTTCATTGCCGGCGCGCATTGTAATGACAGGAAGCGGCGGGCTGAGAGTTTAGCGAAGCCCGCAGGCGCGGGATGCGGGGAAGCGCAGATTACGGTGATACGGGTTAACGAATGAAATCTACCATGCCGCCGTGAGGCAGAGCATGACGGGCGTGGACCTGCCGCAAAAGTTGTGTTTCAGGTTTTTTTATGCTGCAACTTCAATGCCGTTCCCACGTCTGAAAATGTAGGGGCCAGCGGCATTTATTTCGCAAGACAATTTCGCTTTACAGTAACTGATCGTGGCGGCCGAAAAGTTGTGCTTGAACTGACTTCCACGCCACGATGACGCGGCCTAGCCCGCTAGGACACGACAGGCAATTCCACTATTCCTCTACGAGATCGTTTTATGGTTCTTTGAAATCGCCCGCGTGCTCGTGCGTTTCTATCACGTTGCCTGTCTGATCGTAAATGCGAACCACAGCGTCGTGTGAGTGGCTGAAAAACTTGGCGTGGTCGATTGCGTCTCTGATTGCTTTTGGTCCGCGATACCACATCGGACTATAGGGAAGCGCGTCACCGACTAGATCGACACCATGTTTGTCAGCTCGTGGTCGAATTTCGTAAACGTCTCTGCGAATCGTCGATCTCTTAGAGCGCCGCATCATCTGCCATTTGGCTTTCAAAAATGATTCTAGCGACGGGTAGTAGTGTAAAAATGTTTTCGTTTGTTGGGAAGGAGGCTGGTGCTTCCATTCCAACTTGTTCTACGGAAAACGGCGGAGCGAAGTTCCGGAAAAAAGAATGGCATCGGAGATGAGATCAAAGTCGCGTTTGGCTTTTCGCGGGCGTACTTACGTGTTTGTTCGCGCTCGGCTGAAGCCTATCTAATCCACAACGATGCAACCAAGTGAAGCCCTGACGACGGCCGCCCAGATCGCGGTGGCGCCGGCTGGCTTTGCCGGGGTCGTGGTGGCGTTTCGCAGCAAGTCGCTTCACAAGTGGTCGCCCGGGGATAAGTTTCGCTAGTGGCTTTTGCTCGGCAATGCCCTGATCCCCCTCTTCGATTGCTTGTTCGGCATGCTCTTGCTTGCGATCAAACCAACCCTGCTCTCCATCTGGCACTGGTGCAGCGGGTTCTCGCTGCTGTTGAGTTTTCCTTTTGGTTTTTCAACCTGGCGACGCCTATCAAAACTAGGGCCGAGGGTAATCAAGAAACATCGGAGCCTACTGTTGTTTTTTTATATGGTTGGCATCCTCGGCGATACCTAGACTGCCATTAAATCAAAGGTCAGAGGTCAGATGCTGAGCATTTTAGCTAAAAACAATTTCCGCGAATCGGGTGGAGTTGGGAGCTTGTTGCAACTGTCGATGCCAACGGGCGAACGATCTGGATTGCTGACGCACATCGCAGTGACGGAAAGCGGTTCGTGGTGCACGCGGATGAAAAGCTGACTCCGTTTCCGGAACTGGAAGCGGCGGTTTGGGCGATTCGTTAGTAGTTAGCAGAGGGCGCAGCACGAGTAGGCGACGGCTATTTGATCATTTCAACTGGCTGTAGAAAAGGCCCGTGCCGGTTCGAGTCCGGCCATCGGCAGTTTTCCTCCGCGAATCGTTAAATCGATACATCTGAAAACGATTCACGAATTACGAATCACCAATTACGATCCAGAAATGGAACGCTCTCTTTTTATTCCGATTATTTTGGGAACCGCTCGTCAGGGGAGACAGAGCGAAAACGTCGCCCGCTTTGTTTTTGAGCAAACAAAGAAACGCACGGACCTGGCGACCGAGCTGATCGACGTGCGCAGGCTCCCCATGAAACTTGATGACGCCGGCGAGCAAATGAAGGACCCAGAATTCTCAGCGACCATTGCGCGTTGCGATGGACTCATCATCGTGACTCCGGAATACAATCATGGTTATCCGGGCCTTTTGAAGCACGCCCTAGATATGAATCTTGAGGAGTACATTCATAAGGCTGTTGGGATCTGTGGTGTCTCGGCGGGACCGTTTGGTGGTACGCGCGTGATCGAAGGGTTACTGCCAGTCATGCGCGAACTGGGCTTGGTTACAATTTTTTGGGATGTGAATTTTGGAAACGTGCAAAAGCTTTTCGATGAGCAGAGGAAATTGCTCGATCAAAGTTATGTGCCACGCCTGGACAAATTCCTGAATGAATTGATCTGGATGGCGCGCGTTCTTCGCTACGGACGGGAAAATATTCCTGAGCCGAAGGCGGACTAATGGAGCCATGTCGCAAGACCCGCTAGCCGAGCGAATGCAATGCCTTGGCATTCGCGATGTCGATCTTGAGGAAAGCTTTGCGCGATCGAGCGGGCCGGGGGGCCAAAACGTAAACAAAGTTGCGACCGCTGTAACGCTGCGTCATCGGCCGAGCGGCCTCAGCGTAACCGTGCAGGATTCGCGGTCGCAAGCGGTGAACCGCAAGCTGGCGCGGGAACGACTGCTCGACGCGGTCGAGAGCGCTCGAGAAGAACAGCGTACTGCTGAAATCGCCAAGCGCGAAAAAGAGCGCCGGCGAAAATCGCCGCGACCAGCTGCGCTGAAGAGGAAAATTCTGGAATCAAAACGCAAGCGCGGCGAGCTAAAGAAAAAACGGGCGAAGATTGAAATTTAAGAAGAATTCTTCGTTCTAAATACGTCTGGCAATGCGACCTGCGACGAATCGTCTTTTGAAGAAACAATTCATCCTATGAAAAGATCCATCATACTTAGTTCTGTACTTTCGATTGTCGCGATCATGCTAGCCTCTTGTTCAAGCGAGCCCGAGACGACCACGACCACAACGCGTCAGACTACTGTTACTGCGCAGCCACCGCCAGCCAGTACCACGACAACAACAACACACCAGAGTACCGGCTATTAAGCTGGAGTAGTTGAAAAAATTCGAAGAGGGAGACTGAACAGCAGTCTTCCTTTTCCTTTTCCAGGGAGCCTGCGTGCCCTGATGGTGGAAGGCCAATGCTACGATTTTCGGCCGGCGCTTCTGCGGGTTGAGCTTCTTCTTCCGCCTGGCTAACAACAGGCGCAATTGAGAGTAGCTTTTCGCCGTTGCGGAGGTCCATCAATTTTACGCCGTCATGTTTTGGCCGATTTCGCGAATTTCTTTGACCCGCGTACGCACCATCTGCCCGATGGTCGTGA
>Ga0070741_10010402_pt1 | contig 17591 bp, 15 predicted proteins | sample Coa_R1_4_FD_66440 | JGI IMG/M metagenome (GOLD analysis project Ga0070741, IMG submission 66440) | Surface soil microbial communities from Centralia Pennsylvania, which are recovering from an underground coalmine fire - Coalmine... | ecosystem: Environmental > Terrestrial > Soil > Unclassified ...
TTGCGCATGCCGGGATGATATCCAAAATTCGCACCCAACGGGTGCGAATTCTCTTGCCGCACCCCCACTCCTCCCTCCTCGATTCGGGGCCACGGTCTAAGCTCCCCTCAGTGCATCCCCGAAGCGCACCCCGAGCCACCTGCTCTTATCGAAAGATCAGGGAATCGCTGATGCTTTGCGGCGGGTCTACGAGCAGTTGGCGAAGGATCAGGTGCTGAGCGATGCAGTCCGGCTTCTCGAACAGGGCATTGCCAGCTTCAGCCTAGCGCTCACTTCTCAACCTGGGACCGCAACGAGGTTTGCCGTTGCCCTCGACATTAGGGCATTGCCGAAGGTCAAGGGAGGCAAACAGGACGCAACAACCTGGCGGGATCAGCGCCAGCAGGCCGCCGTGATCAGGATTGCCGCTCTGGTACTGGCCAACGCCATGATGTTTGAGGAGGTGCTCGCGCAGACCGACGGCCGTGTGCGCCCGCTGCAGGATTTTCGCTCTGAGAAAGCCCCCGTAAGCGCGCTCGCCGACCACTGGAAGTATATCCTTGACGAAATCAACTACTATCCTATTTTCAATATTGCCCTCAAACTATTGCGTTGCACGGCATCAGATAAAGACTTCGACCGCGCCATCAGGAACCTGCTTGATATCGCGGGCCAGATCGTAGCCTGCCGAGCCTCTCTGCGACATGATCTAGCCGGGCGCATTTATCACCGTATCCTGGCAGAGGCCAAGTATCTGGGAGCCTACTATACTTCCATCCCTGCCGCAGCTTTGTTATCGAAGCTAGCGCTCGATCCCAAAGCCTGGCACGAGGTCCAATGGGATGACACCAAGGCAATCAGCCAACTTCGAATTGCCGACCTCGCCTGCGGGACGGGCACGCTATTAATGGCAGCGGCCGATGTCTTGACTGATGATCACATTCGCGCTAGCGTCCGAAAACAAATCAAACCGAAATTAGCAGCTTTGAACCGGGTTGTGAATGAGGAGGTGCTGGTAGGCTTTGACGTGCTGCACTCGGCTGTACATCTGACGGCCTCAACGCTTGCTTTGCGCGTCCCAGACACAGCTATCAACCTGACGAATCTCTTCACCCTGCCCTTCGCAGCGGGATGTAACGAACTCGGCAGTCTCGAGTTTTTCAAGGGGTCGACTCTTGGTGCAGCTAGCCTCTTCGCACGGGAGCCCGAGAGAATACGAGGTAAACAATCATTGCGCGGCGCCGTTACGCTTCCGAAACTCGACCTTTGCATCATGAACCCTCCCTTTACCAGCAGCCGCCAGCCGAACCTTCTATTTGGCAGCGTTCCGGAACGCGAGCGGGCCGCCATGCAGAAGAAGTTGAAGAGACTGATAAGGGAGTGCGGCATTCCAGCCAGTATTACGGCGGGTTTGGCTGCCATATTTGTGGCGCTGGCGGACAGGTACTTAAAGGAAAATGGGAGGCTTGCACTGGTCCTTCCCCGTGCTGTTCTTTCCGGCATTGCCTGGCAAAAAACCCGCGCGCTTATCGAAGAAAAGTACCATCTGGAGTTCGTCATTGTGAGCCATGAAGTTGACCGTTGGAATTTTTCGGAGAACACCGACCTTAGTGAGGCACTCGTGGTCGCTCAAAAGGTCAGCCAGCCGAAGCAGAAGAGGAAGACAGTCTTTGTGAACCTTTGGAGAAATCCAAAAAGTATCGTTGAAGCTCTTGCGCTCTCACAGTTGATCCGAGACTCTGACCCGCTTGAAATTAGTAACCTCAAGGCGCCCACAAGCCTTAACATGGATTCACTTAAATTCGGCGAGGCAATCGCTGTACAACAGAAAGCGTTGCCGTCCATTTCATGGTCTCTGCCCTGCGCCTATGCGCAATCGGATTTGCTGCGAAGCGCCTACGCGCTCAGATCAGGGGAGTTGATACTGCCAGGCCTCAGGGAGCGCGCACGCGTTCCTGTCTGCGGGCTGAAGAGTTTGGTTGAGCTAGGGCCAGATCCCCGCGATGTTTATGACGGATTTACATTAACCAATGCCAGAACCGCGTATGCAGCTTTGTGGGGGCATGACGCGGAACAAGTATTAACAATGGCTCAGGAGCCAAATCAATACTTGGAGGCTCGTAGTGAACCGCTTGAGGGCCGAAAGCTCCGTGATATAGAGCTTCTATGGCCTAGGGCTGGTCGAGTGCTGATTACGATGCGATCTCGCCTGAATACTAAGCGATTAACCGCAGTTCTCATGAGCAGGAAATCACTCTCTGATGTCTGGTGGCCAACCGTGATGCGAGATTTTGAAGGCGATCGGACCTCGGCAGAAAAGGCACTTGTCCTCTGGCTAAACTCAACGCTAGGCTTATTGATTCTCATCGCCAGTCGAGAAGAAACACAGGGCGCGTGGGTACAATTCAAGAAGCCTATACTCGAGAGCATGTCTGTCCTTGATTTGAGAAAAATCTCAAGAAAGCAACTCTCTTTTTTGGCGGATCACTACGATAGCTTGGCAAAAGAAACCTTGCTTCCTCTACCCGATATGAGTACAGACCCGGTCCGTGGCAGGATTGACGCTGCCATATCAAAGTGCCTGGCTTTGCCTGATTTTCACATTCTCCGAGAGTTGCTTGCTCAGGAACCGGTCGTCTCCCTCAATATGAAATTTGCGGCAGGCGGGATCAATCCTGATCTGTTACATGAACCCTTATAAAGCAAGCTCTTCGCAATGGACAGCCTCACACGCCGCAGATACGTGACTGGCAGCCTGGGTTGGATAGAGAGATGCAAGTGGGGGCTATCCGGCCACGGGCCCTTTGACGGGAGTCTTATGAAGCTTGAAAGTGATCTCAATCGTAATCTTCACCGGCACCGGCTGGCCTTGCCAGCGGGCAGGCGCAAACTTCCAGGTGCGAATTGTTGTGATCGCGCTTTCGTCCAGGCCATTTCCCAGGGGCTTTGAGACTTCTTCAACCCGCGTGACTTTCCCCTGGGCGTCGATCCATGTATTGAGCGTCAAGGTCCCTTCCAGACGGGCCTTGATGGCCTCGGGCGTGTAGGGCGGATCCGGGTCGAAAACAGGGCTGGGTGAAAGGATGTTCTCAGATTCCTTTGTGGTCCGCGCCTTGAATTTATAGCTCTTGCCCTGAAATTCATAAGTCTTATTGTAGGTTGTCCAGGAATCACCGCTGGAGATATTGGAGAGCCTGAGATCCCGAGAGGATGGCAGCCTGAAGTCAACCGTAATCGTCGTAAATGCCGGGAGTCTCCGGTCTGGCGCAAATCGCCATTGGTGAACGGTATCCAGTGCAGCCTGCGCAAAGATGGGATTGCCGTTCAGCACCTTCATGCCAGAGATTTTCCCATCCTTTTCCACCCAGACCCGGAGCACAACCTTGCCCTGAAGTCCTCTCTTTCTTGCGGCGGGAGGATAAATCGGCTCCGTCCGGCGCACCAATCTGAGATCTCTAAAATCAAGCTGCTGTGGAGAGGTAACGCTGGTCGTACATTCCAAAAACGAAAAAATCAGAACTATGACCAGAGAGAGTGCCCTGAGCCGGGTTTGTGACATGGAGAGTCCTTTACCATAAAGATACCTCATTATGCAAGCATCGATTCGTGACGCCCACTCTGTCACCTGATTCTCTGACACCTCGCTTGCAAGTGTTTTCCCATCCGCAGCAACGTTCCTTGCCGGAATTATTCATGAAAGATAGAATGCTTCAGAGACGGCTTCTCAGCAGATAATCCACACCAGACGGTAAAGACCATGAAAATCGCGATCTCAGTTTCGGAAAAAGAGAAAAACGAAGGTCGGAACTCCCCTTACTTCAAAGCGCTGGTTGAAGCGGGCGCGCAGCCAGAGGAGTTGCAACTGGTCACCGCTGCGGACTCCAGCCACTTACGGGCCGAGGATTTTGACGGCATCCTTTTTACGGGAGGCGAGGATGTAGATCCGGCATTTTATGAAGAACCTCGGAGATACGAGAATGTGCGCGTGAACCCAGAGCGGGATAAATTTGAGTTTTCATGGCTTGATCGTGCGCAGCGCGCGCGCCTGCCCGTGCTCGGCATCTGCCGCGGAGCGCAGATGATCAATGTGCACTTCAAGGGGACGCTTTATCAGGACTTGGCAAATGATTGGACGCCGGAGCATGAAGCTGCGCCTGAAATCAAACATCGACAACCCGGCGACCGTTCTGATCTAACGCACTGTGTCACACTGACGGATCCCGAATCGCGCCTTGCCGAGATTTTTCAGGGCAGCCTTCAAGTCAACAGCCTGCACCACCAGGCAATCCGACGCCTCGGGCATGGACTGAAAGTGACCGCCCGGGCCGAAGATGGCCTGATCGAGGCTGTTGAGGCGGCCGACCGTAATTTTTATCTGCTGGCCGTTCAGTGGCATCCCGAAGAACTGGTTTACGAGCGTCCTGAACAGAAAAAGCTGTTGCAGCAATTTCTGGCCGAATGTCGCGCCGTGGAACAGAGGAAGAGTGCTGCGGTATGAAGGTATCGAAGTCGGCCAGCGGACAGCGTAACCATGTCCGACAGTGTCTCGGTTCATGAGTCGCATCAAACATCGTATCCTGCCAGACTATCTGCGACCGGGTCTGGATGTTGTGTTTGTCGGGTTTAACCCAGGCGATCGGTCCGCTCAGATCGGACATTATTACGCCGGTCGAGGGAATCAATTCTGGAATTTTCTCTGGCAGTCAGGCCTGACGCCGGAGCGCCTTCAGCCCGAGGAGGACGATCGCGTGGTGGAGTTCGGGTTGGGGTTGACGGACGTGGTGAAGCGATGGTCGCCTTCTGCAAGTTCTTTGCGAACGGCGGATTATCGGCGTGGAGCGCGACTTTTGATGCTGAAGTTGCAGAAGACCTCGCCGAAGGTTGTCGCTTTCAACGGCAAGATGGCTTACGAAAAATTTAGCGGCCACAAAGCGCCATTAGGTTTGCAATCACGGAAGCTGGCTGGCGCGCGGGTTTTCGTGTTACCCTGCACCAGCGGCCGCAATGGCAGTCTGACTCGGCAGGCAAAGCTGGCATATTTTTGCCGACTTGCCCGATGGTTGAGGAGGCAAAGGAAAGCGACGACTGATCCCGCGGTTTTTCCCACAGAAACGATGACGAAGCAGGAGTAAAAGGAGTACAGCAATGGATGAACTTCAGATTGAACCCCGGGCCCTTGCCGAAAGTCTTCAGGCGGGAGAGAACATTTTTCTATTGGATTGCCGCGAACCGTGGGAATATGAAGCGGCCAGCATTACCGGGTCGGTTTTGATTCCCATGAGGTCGATTCCCCAGAATCTCGATAAGATTCCTTCCGATCGGCCGGTGGTTGTGATCTGTCATTCCGGCATGCGCAGTCTGGATGTGGCCTTATGGCTCAGGCGGCAAGGATTCCGGGCGCAGAGCCTGAGCGGCGGAATTGATCAGTGGTCGCAGGAGATCGATCCAAACGTCCCACGCTACTGATTTCAAACCTGTTACCTGCCAGCTGATGAGGGTGATGTTATGCGAAAAAAAGCCGAAATCGTTCGTTTAAGAACGAACCCGCAGGCAGCCCGAATCTATCAATTGAAGATTTCTCTGCGGTACAGCCGCCCACCGATCTGGAGGCGTGTTCTGGTCACCGAGGATACCACGCTGGCAAAACTCCATCATATCGTGCAGATCGTCATGGGATGGGACGATTATCATCTCCATCAGTTTGAAATCCGAGGGAGATACTACAGCGATCCTGAACAGATGGAAGACGATGTGTTTGGAAACGAAGATGAACATGAACATCAGGTGACTCTGGGCGATCTCTTCCGAAATCCAAAAGCCAAATTCCGGTATCGATATGATTTCGGTGACAATTGGGAACACGAAATACTGATTGAAAAGATCCTGCCTCCCGAGGGTCAGACACGTTACCCCGTGCTGATCGGGGGTGCCCGTGCCTGTCCGCCTGAAGATTCAGGCGGAATCGGAGGATACTATGACAAGTTGGAGGTCATGCGCAATCCCCGGCATCCCGAATACGAAGAGATTGTCGAGTGGATGGGCGAAGAGTTTGACCCTGAAAGTTTCGACGCAGAATGGATCAATAAGAACCTGCGAGCGTTGCAGCGATAAAGTGAAACCTGCCTGAACTCACGATGTCCACCAGAATTCATTTTCATAAAGGCGACATTACGGAGATGGCAGTGGATGCCATTGTGAACGCCGCCAACACCGATTTAGCTCTGGGGGCGGGAGTTGCGGGCGCGATCCGGCGCAAAGGCGGGCCGCGCATCCAGGAGGAGTGTGATCGAATCGGACCGATTGATCTGGGCGGCGCAGCCGTGACGACCGGAGGGAATCTGAAGGCGCTTTATGTGATTCATGCAGCCAGCATGAGACTGGGAGGCAGGACAACGGCTGACTCCCTGCGCCAGTCAGTCCGAAACACATTGGAGCGAGCGGAGGAGAAAGCTTTCAAAAGCATTGCTTTCCCCGCCATTGGCACGGGTGTGGCCGGCTTCCCCATGGAGGAGTGCGCCAGAATCATGATTGAAGAGGTGCAGAATCACCTGAAATCCCGCACGAGCCTCGAAGATATTTATTTTGTACTTTATGATGACGCTGCTCTGCGAACATTTGAGCAGGTCTATAAGCAATTGCAAGGCGGAGCGAGGTAATCACTTTGGCGCGAAGCGAGAGCGAGGAAAAACTGCTAAAGCCTTAAGAAGTTGGCCAGAAGCTGCTTGCCCGCTTCGGTCAGAACCGACTCCGGGTGAAATTGGACGCCTTCCACTTTCATTTCCTTGTGTCGGAGTCCCATGATCAATCCCTCAGGGCTGGTGGCTGAAATTTCGAGGCAGGAGGGAAGAGTCTCGCGCTCGACGATCAGTGAGTGATAGCGAGTCGCGGGAAAAGGGTTCGGCAAGCCCGCGAAAACCCCTTTCGCGTCGTGGTAAATCAAGCTGGTCTTGCCATGCATCACTTGCGGCGCGCGCACCACCTTGCCGCCAAACGCCTGACCGATGGCCTGATGGCCCAGGCAGACGCCGAGTATGGGCTTGCTGGCCGAAAAGTTGCGGATCAAATCGAGGCAGATGCCCGCCTCATTTGGAGTCTTGGGGCCGGGTGAAATGACAATACGTTCCGGCCCGAGCCGCGGGATCTCTTCAAGGGTGATCTGGTCATTCCGGCGCACGCAAACCTCGGCGCCTAATTCCCCCAGGTACTGCACCAGGTTGTAAGTGAAGGAATCGTAGTTATCAATCACAAGGATCATTGGGTTGCCTATTCTCAGGCGCCTCGCCCAAATATTGACTTACCGCTTAGTTCTTCCACTGATGAGCGGCCTTTGAAAGAAAGCCCGCATGAAACAACTCAAGCCATGCTGAGCATAGAACATTATATGTCTGAGCGGACAAAAATCCGTTATGATTGCCGGTCACCGGGTCGAAAACGAATTTTAATCGGAAGGAAAGCCACTATGCGAAACAGGAGGAAGAGGTCTGCCAGAATTCTGTTGATGCTTGTCATTCTCGTACTGGGCTGGTCTGCGTGTTCCCGAAACAGTAATACGCCTGCAACCGCAGATCGCTCGGACAACTCGTCCTCCCCGTCCGGCCCTTCGCAGTCTTATCCCAATGGAACCGTGATTGAGCCTGACGATCCCAACATTCGTTACGTGGGGCATTGGGACAAGTCCCACCTGGCAGGGCAGGCCATCACGGTGAATTCGGGGTCGAGAATCCTTTGCGCCTTCACTGGCCATACGGTCCGCGGACTCTTTGGCACCCAGGGCATTACCAATCCGGCCCAGATTTACGTTTCGATTGACGGCTCACAGCCTATGCTTTTCAAACTCGATTCTGACATACAGAACTTCACTCCGACTGAACTGAAAGGCAACCGGCACACACTGCAAATTGCCGTCAAAGATGTGGACGAGCGGGCCAACCGATGGGTTCCTCCTTTGGCTTCTGCGGTGGTCTTTAAGGGGCTTGTTTTGGATGCAGGCGCCAGAACCTCTCCCTTGCCGCCTGCGAAAAATCTCAGGATGGAATTCTACGGTGACTCGATTACTCAGGGGGTTCGAGCGCTCTCCATGGCGATCGGGCCGGACGGATCAGACGGTACCCAAGACTACGCCTTTCTGACCGCTATGGCCTTCGGTGCGATCCACAATCAGATCGGATTTGGGCGGCAAGGCGTGATTCGGCCAGGAAACGGTGAAGTTCCCCCAGCTCCACAGTCCTTTGGCTGGAACTTTCAGGGCTCGCGCGCTGATCCCGCGTTTGTTCCGCAAATTGTGGTTGTAAACCAGGGATCGAACGACAGCATTTTTCCCTCATCCCAGTTCCTGCCTGCGTATCGGGCTTATATCGCTGAAATTCATAAGGCGTACCCTGAGGCTACGATTTTCTGCATAGAGCCATTCGGCGGTTTTCATGGAGAGGATATTCGGACTGCGGTTCAATCACTGCACGACCGAAAGATCGTTTACGTGGATACAGCAGGTTGGCTTGCCAAGGCAGACTATACCGACGGGATTCACCCCACGGTGGAAGGGCATCTAAAAGCTGCACGGAAACTCGTGAGCTTTATCAGCAAATACACCGGATTAAAAGCTTCCCGTCCAATTGAGACGCCTTGGTGGCGCTGAGTGGGATAGGCTTTTTTGGGATGGCGGGTTGAAGACTGCCATGAGAGGGTCAGGAAAGGCAAAGCTCTCTTTTGCGCAAGAGGAGGGAGGTTCTTACGCGAGATCAAGCTTTGCCTTTTTAACCGCTCACCGCCTCTTATCTGCGTGATTGCAGACCATCGCCCCGGTTAACGGGAAGATTCAGCCCGCTTCTTCTGCTTCAGCAACAATCCGGCTGCCAGAAGGCCTATGCCGAAAAGACTGAGAGTTGCTGGCTCAGGAACCGCGCTGGGCATGGTGCTTGTTGTTGAGGGCACCAGCGTGAGGGTTGCCGTTCCTGAAGCGTCTGCAGAAGCTGTGATATCCGCGACGAGGTCAAGGGAGCTGACACCACTGAAGGTTGTACTGGCTTTGCCTGCCCCCAAGTCGGCGGTGAGGTTGGATTTGTTGCTCAGCCCCAGCAACACACTGGCTGTGCCTGTTGCGCCCGCTGAGGGAGTGAAGGTGGCTTCAAAGTCCGTCAACGAAACTCCGGCAGGGGCCGTCACCGTGAAGCCAAACGCGTCTTTGGTGGTTGTTCCGGCGAAAAGGCTGAGGGGAATGGAGAGGGTAAACCCCGATCCCGAGCTGAGTGGAGAAAGCCCCAGTTTCGCCGAGTCTGAAGTTGAAAGTGATGTAGTAAAGCTGCTGAAGGCATTTCCGCTGGCATCCGTGCACATTTTGGCGCTAGGATTCAGAAATGAGTTAAGGCTGCCGGTACAGGGCGTTGCCCACCCAACAGCCGAGATTAGAAGGAAAGTAAGAGTGCCAAAAATCAGCTTCTTCATTCGCACGTGCTCCTTTCTCAGAACCCAGATTGCTGATTGTAAAGGCGTAAGCCTGCTCCCTCCTTCTCCGTGCAGAGCCCGAGGCTATCGAACTCCGCTTTGATTTTACAGTCATACGTTCTCAGAACTGTGAAAGACGGCACTACACTTTCAGGCACCGTCTTTCTTCAGCTCAAGATTTAGCAATTCGTTTGCCGAATTGGCATGAAATTGACCTTGACCAAAGCTGAAACCGGGAACTGTTACGGCGTATAGTAATTTGCTTTTCATAAACTTGCGTACGGGATCATTGCATCTGGCCAGATTTCGTTGGATAAGCTATTTCAATGCGATCGTGTGTTGTAAAAATTAGCCGGACATACGGAGGTTTTTCCCAACAGGACCCCGAGCTTTCGATTTGGGATATGCTTTGCACGACTTCGGGCAAGCCCCCAAGTTATAAAGTCTGATGCGGCGATTTCCTCACACAGTTTTATTCAGGTAAGTCTTTGTGAAGCTTTAACTTATTCACCTCAAGCGCAAGGACTAAAGATTTGGCATCGAATTTGCCCGAAGAGTAAGCGGAAGTTAACCAGAAGGAGGTTCATTCCAACAATGAAGAAACTTACGGCATTGTTTGCCACTCTAGCCCTGGCACTTACCTTAGGTGCTCCAGTTTTTGCTGCGGGGAGGCCCGGCGCAAAGAAATCTCAAAAGACCGCGACGATGAGTCAAAAGTCAAAGTCCAAGAAGCACACACTGCACGCCAAGAAAAAGGGAGCAACCGAAGGACTCAAGAAGGGCCAATAGCGCACACCGGGCGGCAGCAACCCGACAGCAACCCGGATGTGAAGCTAAGACCCACTAATTGATCAATTAAAGCCCAATCCACTACCCCGCAGCACCGATCGCTGCGGGGTTCTTGTTTGAGGGAGAATCGCCCCATCTCTCCACAACTGTGCCTATCTCCTTTTACACCCGTTGCAGAAGCCTCCTGGCATCTCCTACACGATATAGTCTCTTCTTCGCTTCACCACTGCCTGATGATTCTCATCCACGGCACTCTAAAACATTTGAATCCTATTCATCCTATTGACTGGAAGCGCCGAGTCTGCCATTTTAACCACTCACGTTTTTCCTGATTCCGGCGGGCGTGAGAGGCAGGCTGCGGCGCGACAGCCATCGGATCCTCGCCTTGCGGTTAATCTGAAAGCACGACGGCTACTTCAATTGAGGAGGAGACCATCATGGTTGAACACAAGTTCGGGCGTCGGGATTTCCTGAAGGTCGGGGGAGCTTCAGCATTAGGGGCCTCAATGGGGCTGGCAGGTGAGGTTGGCTCACCCCAGGGGCCTGACGCCTCACCGCCAGCGGGTGAGAAACAGTTTCCGCAATTGGCGCTCATCACGAATTATTCCCCTCAAAAGCTCGCATTCGCGGCCTCAGCGCACTATCAAGGTGTGGTAGTGAAAGTGGACCGTTCTTTCAATCCGGGCCTTTCGGATTCCCAGATCGATCAGATCCTTTCCACGGCGCGACAGCACGGCATTCGGATTATCAGCATCGAGTGCATGGACCCGAACCACATTGCGCGCGACGTCGGCGAGCGGCAAAAGGCGAACGAAGAGTTTATTCGCTGCCTGGAATTCGGGCATCGGCTGGGATGCAAATTCGTGGGAACTTTCAGCGGAGGGATGGATGGCGCCTCGATGGATGATCAGGCGAAGGCGCTCGCGGATGTCGTTAATGAAAAATATCTGCCCGTCTGCGAAAAGCTCGATCTCACGATGGGATGGGAAAATTACCCCTGCCCCACCAACTTCGCTACCGTGCCCGCCGCGTGGGAGAAGGTTTTCAATCTGGTTCCTAATCGCCGTCTGGGGCTTGAATTTGATCCTTCGCATCTGGTGCGGCAGTATATCGACCCCTACGAAGCAGCCTGGAATTTCCGCGACCGGATTCGGGGCGTTCATGCCAAGGATACGGAGATCACGGAACCTATTCTCCAGAAAGTCGGAATTCACGGCCAGGGCTGGTGGCGTTATCGCATTCCCGGCCAGGGGCTGATTGACTGGCCGCGATTCATCACCGTGCTTTTGCACGCCGGCTTCGGCGGCGGCATCGCAGTGGAGCACGAAGATCCGTTCTGGGACGAGCCGCCCAGCAACGATGCGCCGGAATTTCCGCAAGCCCGCAAGGATGGATTCATCCTGGCCGAGCGTTTTCTGCGGATGTACCTGCCAGGGCGGCCGGATTAAATGGCATATTCTCTCCCAGACGATGCGGCACTCCTGAAGAGTTGTGTCATACCGGCAACCCACCGGATAACATTGAATTTTCACTCACCCTGATGAGAGGTCGATGATCATGCTTGATCTTTTCTCTTTGCGCGAGAAGCTTCGCAAGGCCCAATGGCTCGATCTAAGCCAGACGCTTGAAGAGCACATTCCCAACTATCCCACCCACTCCAGGTTCTACCATGACCTCTGGAACTCTTACTGGCACGGAGATCGGGCGCTCACGTACCAGATTGTCATGAATGAACACAATGGCACCCACGTGGATGCACCCGCGCACTTCATCAGCGACGCTCACCCCACCTCGCACGTCACCATCGATCGCGTTGCGCTTTCCCGCCTCGTGGGCCGTGGCGTGCGGCTTGACTGCCGCAATTTCCGGCAGGGTGAAACCGTGCCCCAGAGCTTCATCATCGACTGGGAAAAAGGTCATGGACCGATTGAGGCTGACGATATCGTGCTATTCAACTTCGGATGGTCGTCGCATTGGAAGCTGCGTCCCGACCACCTGCCGTACATTACGGACTGGCCCGGCGTCAGCATGGAAGCTGCTCAATACCTCGTGGGAAAGGGCGTAGCAGCCCTTGGTGTGGATACCCTCTCGCCTGACAATCCTGCGGCCTTGCGAGGCTCGCCCATCCATCCGGTGGTTCTGGAACGTCAGATGCTTCTCATCGAAAACTTATGCAACCTGGAGCGCCTGCCGGACTTCTTCCTGTTTCTCGCTTTACCTTTGAAAATACTTGGCGGCTCAGGCTCCCCCATTCGCGCCGCGGCACTGTTCTGAGGGCCGTGGCCCATCTCAACTAAGGTCCTTACCCGTGCTCGTCATCACCAGGCGCCCGTGCTTGACCCCCCGGAAACTCAGGATTCGATCTCCCAATTGCCGGACTTCGTCGCTTCGGCCCTTCAGGATAATCACTTCCAGGCAGTTGTGAGGGTCCAGATGCACATGGGTGGCGGCAAGCACCTTTCCTCCGGCGCGGTGCTGGGCCTCGATCAGTTTCTCAGAAAGATGAGGCCGATGGTGGTTGTAGACAAATGTCAGACTTCCGACCACGATGCGATTCTCGTCCACCTCCTCACCTACCAGATAGTCGCGAATGAGATCGCGGATGGCTTCGGAACGGTTCTGATATCCCTTTCGACGAATCGCCTGATCAAATCTTGCCAGCAGATCGCCTTCAAGAGAAACCCCGGTTCGAATGACTTCACCCATTCCATTCTCCTTTGAAAAATACGCTTGCGGGAATCGCTCGCTATCCTATCTGTAACACGAATAAGAAGAATAATGCTACCCATTACAGCCCCCCAGCCTTCTGCACGGTTTGATGATCTTTAGTGGAGGTCTTCCCCCATCGGGAAGGTGCAGAATTCTTTTTCTTTTGGTTGAGAAGGCTTAGGGTGGTTATTGTAAAGAATTGCCCTGACGGAACATTAGAACAATGAGGAGTATACGCAATCACGATCCAATACCTTCCACTACATATTTCATATAGTGATAATAGAGCAGGTAACATTTACATACTTAGGGTTCGTTCCGTAAAAAAAGTATTGAACTGCACTCCCTGTAGGTTTCCCATCACTTTGCGATCCCACGGCCTCGCACAAATAAGGTTTGTTGATTCCAAAGACCGATTAGGGTTCGTCGAGAAAATTTTTGGTTTTTCCTGGTACCCAAAGCCCCGCGAAGGGTCATGTCCACTACAAGAACCCTCGCATTGAACGACGTTTCTTGTTCCTCCTGTAGTGGAAGGTCTCATCGTTGCAAAAAACTGTTTGTCGAAGCCAGTGAAACGAAGGGCGGACGACCAACCTCGAGTCTAGTCTATCATAGTAGCCTACCAAATGTCGAGTTTTTTGAAACTCGATCAAGAATGTGATGCGGAGAACGAGAGGAGGGGATGAGGCCAGTAAATTAAATCATGTTCCTCGATGATGGCCAGATCGACGATTTCATATCATGGAACATTATTCGTCATATAAAAATCTTGTACTTGACTTTAGTTATTCGAGCGTGATATACGCATTAGCCAAGTTGTTAGATTGCATAAACTATTTCTTCGGGGGAGGACCCATGAAAAACGTCTCGGGTCAGAACCGGCTTCGGATTTCCAATTATTCGGCGGCTATTTCAATTATCGCATTTACATTTTGCATGATGTTTTCTGCCGAGGTCTTTGCGCAGATCAATACCGCATCGATTAACGGTACGGTACGAGACACGTCGGGTGCGGTGATTCCGGGGGCCTCAGTTGTGCTGCACAACGTGGATACCAACGTTGACCGGACGAGTTTAACCAACGATGTGGGCAACTATTCGTTTGTAGATATTCTCCCCGGCCACTATACCTTGAGCGTCAGCAAGCCAGGCTTTCAGACCAGAACTCAAGCCGCTTTCACCTTGAACGTGAATCAGACCACGACTTACGATTTTGTTCTGCCGGTCGGCCAGGCGACGCAGACAGTGACGGTTGAGGCCACGGCGGCGAAGCTCCAGACGGGCTCGGCTGAGTTAGGAACCGTTGTGACGCGCACGGAAGTGAATGATCTGCCTTTGAATGGCCGGAATTTCACCCAGATGCTGGCCTTGACCCCCGGCGTGAGCACCGTGAACGTTTCACAGAACAGTGGCGGATTTGACACCAACCCGATCGGTTCCTACTCATTTCCTGCCGTCAATGGCCAGACCAACCGCAGCAATATGTTTCTTCTGGATGGCCTGAACGATGAGGAAGCGTTCAACAGTACCTACAGCGTAGCGCCCATTCTCGACGACATTCAGGAATTCAAGGTGGACTCCCACAATGACCAGGCGGGGTTTGGCGAGGTTTTGGGAGGCATCGTCAACGTGGTCACCAAGTCCGGGACTAACCAGCTTCATGGCACGGCCTGGGAGTTTCTGCGCAACAACGCTTTTGACGCGCGCAATTTCTTTTTCCAAAAGACGAATAAACTCCGGCAAAATCAGTTCGGCGGCAATGTTGGCGGCCCGGTGATGATTCCGCACCTTTATAACGGGCGCAACCGGACGTTCTTTTTTGGCAGCTACGAAGGAGTGCGTATCCGCACCGGCCAGGAGAGTGCTTACCGCATTGCTACTCCGCAGAATCTTGCCGGCGATTTCAGTGATTGGGTGGATAAAGATGGGAATTTGATCCCCATTTATAACCCGTTTAGCACGCGTCCCGACCCGAATAAGCCAGGGAGCTACCTGCGCGACGCTTTCCAAAACAATCAGGTCCCGGTGAATCTAATGGATCCGCATACGCTAGCCCTGGCAAAGATGATTTATCCGGCTCCGATTAACACCGGGATTTCCGGAACCAATGCGGAAAATTTGAAGGCGAGAATCACCGACAGCGATGAATATAACCTTCGGGGAGATGAACAGCTTGCACAGAAAGACTCCTTCTGGTTCCGGTTCAGCCATATTCACGTGCCGGTGACGACCCCGGGAAATTTCCTGGACTCCACCGGTCTTGGGGACTATCATGCCCACCAGTATGGCGCAAACTGGACGCACACTTTCGGTCCTACCGCCGTATTAGACGTGAAATTCGGTCGAAATTATGGATACGAAGTATCAAGCACCCTATTCGGCAGCAATACCGCCCAGCAAATTATCCAGACAGGAGCCTATTCTTCGACGTTCGCATGCGGCTTCCGCGCCTCGCGTAATTGCCTTGTGCCGGGGGTGAGTATCGCTGGATATCAGGGATGGGGGGAGGGCTACAACGCCACGTCTCTTTCCGACCTCTGGGAATGGAAGGCGGATTTTACAAAGATATACAGCAGGCACAATATCAGCATGGGCGGGGACGTGAACCGTTCGGCGTTTATCTCGCCACTCAATGGCGCGAGCGCTAGCTACAGCACCTTTCAGACGTCGAATCTGGAGAGCTCAGTGGGTGGCAACGCCATGGTCTCTTTCCTGCTAGGCGTGCCTGATAGCGGCGGCGAGCGCAATGTTCTTGAGCGCGAGCACGGCGGATGGGTAAACGGAGTTTACTTTCAGGATCAATGGCGGCCCACTGACCGCCTTACCTTGAATATTGGTGTCCGTTATGACTATACGCTCTTTCCTATCTATGGCAAAGGCCCCTCGGACCCTGACAGCCTGGTGGGCGACCTCGACCTCAATAACGGCACCTACATCATGACTTATAATGCGCCATCATGTATCGTTACAGGCAAACCACCCTGCATTCCTGGCGTGGGCCTGCCGGACAAAGTCACAATTACCACCCCCAACGGCAGAATCATCCACTCAACATTTGACAATATCCAGCCGCGCTTCGGCTTTGCTTACAGCCTGACTAGGAACAATGTGATTCGCGGCTCGTTCGGCAGGTTCTTCGACAACTGGGCGGCGGTGAACCAGATGGCGCAGAACTATGAAGGCACATGGCCCAGCACCGGGCAACTTCTGGCCAACAACCTGAACCAACAGAATCCGGTTATTCCGGCGGAGAACCCTTTTCTAGGCGGGGCAGCTCTACCGGCACCGACTCCTTTCCACCAGGTACAGTGGTACATGGACCCGCTGATCCAGAATCCCTATGCCTGGCAGTGGAATTTCGGCATTCAGCATTCGCTGGGCCAGAACACCGTTCTAACCGCCAACTATGCAGGCGCTACCGACCTTCGCCTGGACGAAGGCATCTATTCGAACGTTGCTGTAACCCCCGGCCCTGGGGACGCGGCCGCCGTGACCGCTCGCCGGCCTTATACGTACATCACTCCCACCTATTATGATCGCAGTGTGGGTAAGGGTTATTATCACGCTTTCCAATTTTCCCTGGACCGGAAAACCAGCAAAGGTCTCACTTACCTGATTTCCTACACCTACTCCAAGATGATTGATTATGGTTCGGACGGCTGGTTTGGCGTGGAAGGCACATCGATCCAGGATCCGTATAACCTGAAAATGGATAAAAGCGTGGCAGGTTTTGACCTGACCCATATCTTATCCGCGAGTTGGACTTACGAGTTGCCCTTTGGAAAAGGTGAAAGGTTCCAAACCGGCAGCAAAGTTGTGGATGCCATTATCGGACCATGGCAAATCAACGGCATCTTGACCCTTCAGTCGGGCGCGCCCTATTTTGTGGGATCAAACAGCGGCATCCCCAATACAGGCAACGTCTTTGAACGGGCAGATTTGACTGGGGCTCCCATCACGCCCGCAAATCAGTCAATTGCGGAGTGGATCAACCCTGCAGCCTTTAAGAATCCGGCACCTTTTACGTTTGGCAATGAAGGGCGGAACATTCTGCGGCGGGATTGGTACAGGAATCTGGACCTCTCGCTCTTCCGCGATTTCCCCCTGACCGAATCCAAGAAATTGGAGTTTCGTGCTGAAACCTTCAATACGCCGAATTGGGTAGTCTGGGGACGGCCCAATACCAGCATTGGCGATCCAAATTTTGGAGTGATCAATAGCATTGGCAACAGCCCGCGAATTATCCAGTTGGCGTTGAAGTTCTATTTCTAGTGCCCTGTCCGAGCCAATTTCTGACAACAATCACCCTCTATCCCCTTATTGGCCCAGGAGGAGAGTTCGCCTTTCCTGGTCAAGGAGGGGTGGGAGTGTTTGTGGCGAAGAACTGGCTGGGACGGGAAACCTAATCCCGGTTGAATTCGAAGGGCGTATCGCTTATCTTCAGGGCAGGATAACAGAGAGAATCCAGGAAGTCAGACGAAGGGCTTGGAATGGCCCGGGTTCGATTCTTCTGCGGCCGGCAAGCCCGGTAGTATGGGGCAAGCGATGCGAGCCTATATTCTGATCAATGTAAAGCCGGGGAGAATCCGAGAGGTTTTGAGCGCCATTGGCAGGCTGCCTGGGGTGCAACATGCCGATGCGTGCTGGGGGCTTCCGGATGTGTTCGCCTATGT
>Ga0070741_10010403_pt1 | contig 17589 bp, 15 predicted proteins | sample Coa_R1_4_FD_66440 | JGI IMG/M metagenome (GOLD analysis project Ga0070741, IMG submission 66440) | Surface soil microbial communities from Centralia Pennsylvania, which are recovering from an underground coalmine fire - Coalmine... | ecosystem: Environmental > Terrestrial > Soil > Unclassified ...
CGGCGCCAACGCCTTTCTCGATGACGGCCATTTCGATTTCTCCACCCGCCGGAACAGGATTTTTCACCTGGGCTATTTGCTTCTTCTTGACAAGCTCGACCAGCCCGACCAACGCGACGGCAGCGTTGCCGCCCGCGTCCTGCGCCGCGCCAAACAAGCCGGACTCACCACCAGCATCGACATCGTCAGCGAGGACAGCCAGCGTTTCGTGGACATCGTCCGCCCCGCCCTCCGCTTTGTGGACTACTGCTTCCTCAACGAATTCGAGCTCGAGCGCACCACCGGCCTCAAAATCCAGGCCGAACACGGCCTCGATTTTCTTGCGTTGAAAAAGGCAATGCAAGCCCTCCTCCGCGCCGGCGTCAACCAATGGGTCATCGCCCATTTTCCTGAAGGCGTCTGCGCCCTCGCTCGCGACGGCGCCTTCGTCACCCAAGGCAGCGTCAAGCTTCCCGCCCGCGAAATCGTCAGCGCCACCGGCGCCGGCGACGCGCTGGCCGCCGGCATCCTTCTCGGCTTGCACGACGGCGAAGAAATGGCCGCCGCGTTGAAATTCGGCGTCTGTGCCGCGGCCGCCTGCCTGCGCGGCGCTGGAACCAGCGACGGGCTCCAGCCGCTGGAAAAATGCTTGCAAGCTGCTCATGTGCATGGCTTTAGAGATATAATCATCCCGCCTAAAGCCAAAGCCTGAAGGCGCAATCGGGGTTTTCGTCACAAATATTTGACTTGCGGAAACCTCGGAAAAGAGTTATGAATAGCCCGAATGAGGCGGCCTGTGCCGCCGGAATAGCGAGTGGTTTTTGAAGCATACATGAACATGTTCCAACCCGTGAGGGGCTCTTGAGTCGCCCCTTTCCTCCTCGTCCTTTTTCTTCGCCTGCCACGTTCACGCGCGTCAACGGCAAAATTCGTGCCCGCGAAGTCCGTGTGATTGACGTGGACAAAAAGCAACTCGGCGTCCTCTCCCTCGGCGAAGCCATGAAGCTCGCCCAAGCCAAAGGCGTGGACCTCGTCGAGATCGCCCCCAACGCCACCCCGCCGGTCTGCCGCCTCGTCGATTTCGGCAAGTTCCGCTACGAGCAAGCCAAGCAGGACAAGGAATCTCGCAAGCACCAACACGCCAACAAGGTTAAAGAGATTCAACTCAGCCCGAACATTGATCCCCACGATTTCGGCGTCAAACTCCAGCACGCCATCGATTTTCTCTGCGAAGACATGAAGGTCAAAGTCACTCTGCGTTTTCGCGGACGCGAGCTGGCCCACAAGGAATTTGGCTTTCAACAAGTCAACAAGTTTGTCACCGACCTGACCCTGTTCGCCCATCCGGACGCGCCGCCCAAACTCATCGGCAAAGGCATTAACGTCATGTTGAGCCCTCTGCCCCGCGCCAAGCGCGCCAGGAATCCCAACGAGCCGGAAGGCGGCGCCGGAGCCGCCGCCGAAAAACCGCGTCCCGAGTCTTCCCCGAAGCAGACCAATGGCGTTCTCGAGCCTGCCAACGGCTCAGTTGAAGATTTCAACAGCCCCTTCTCCAACTTGGAGCTCAAGCCCGCCCACTGATTCTTGCCTCCCCAATCCAGGCGCGAAAAGCAGCTTGACGCCGCCCGCCAAAGTTCGATGATCGGACTCAACCTATGGCGGATCCATCGCTCCAGGGCGAGTTCCTTTTTGGCGCCGGCGCGGACGGCTATGCGCAGTGGGTTGCCATGCGCCAGGTGACCACCGCCGCGGCCGCCGCCCGTCTCAATCTGCCCCTTGGCCGGCTTTGTGAAGTCTGGCTCCCCGGCGGCATCCGCCTGCGCGGACATTTGCGCCTCACCAACGAAATTCTTTTTATTGACGAAACGAATCTGCGCGACCTTCCCCTCGCCATCGGCAGGACGGTTTTCAAGTTCAAAGAAATCGAATCCTGCCTCCGGCTCGATTGATGTTCCCCGACAAAAAGCGAGAGACTCGGATCGCTCCGAGCCTCTCGATTCCTGGCGCGTGTATTAGTAAACGCGATAGAACTGCTGCTGGCCGGTCGCGCCGACCGTTTGCGGCGAACTTCCAGTCACTGGTGTCCACGGTCCGGTCACACTCGGCGCGCTCTGCAGCGTGCCGCCTGACCATCTCAGGGTCACGGTGCCGTTCGCCTCATTCTGAATCGTGACTTGGTCGAGCACGAGTTGCAGCGCGTCGATCTGTCCTTCGCCCGTCAGCGTTCCCAACGGATTCGGGACATAACTTCCGCTGATCGTCCCGTTTGCATCCGGGACAACATCGTGGAAGAACACGTAATTGTCTCCCTCCACCATCGTGTCACATGAATGGTCGGATTGCACGTTCTGCGTGGCATTAGTCCCGCCGTCCGCCTGGCCGCCATTGGCCGCCGCCAGCGAAATCACCGAGCCGCGATTGCCGTCATAGTTGGCTGAATAGACATACAGCGTGTAAACGCCCGGCGGAACGTCATGGAACGTAAACGTGCCCATCGGATTGGCCGAAGTGCCCGCTCCGGGAGTGTTGGCATTGACCCCTGCCTCGTATTCCACCAGAAAGCACGGGCTGCCTTGCGCTCCCGGATTGCTGGCCCCGTTGTTGAAGCCATACTCCATCGACAATGTCGTCAACGTGTTGCTTCCCGCCGAATCCTTCCCAGCCGCCGTGGTTCCACCCGGGGGATTTGGGAACAGGTTCCAATTCGTATTGGCCGGCTGGTCCTCATAAACGCCCAGTCCTTGATAGGCCCCATTGCCGGAATCGTTGTAGTTGATGGCAAAGCCGCCGGAACCCGGCGTGAACGCCACGCCAGTCACCGCCGCCACGCTGCTCGTCGCCGAGCCAAAGCTGTTGTTGACGACCACGCTGTAATTGTTGCTGCCTGCCGTGGCGACCGCCGAGTAATTGGTCCCTGCGGCGCCATTGATCGCCGTCCCGTTCTCATACCATTGATAGCTCAATGGCTGCACGCCCACTGCACCCACGCTGAGCGCGACCCGGTTGCCCGCATACAGGGTCGTCGCCGCTGGAGCCGGTTGCTGGACGATGGTGGGCGCCGCCTTGATCGTCACCAGCGAAACCGCGCTCGTCACGGCGCCGTAATCGTTCGTTACAACCACAGTATAACTGCCGCTCTGCGCGTCTTGCGCCGAGAGAATCGTCAACGTCGGAGAAGTCGAACCGCTGTAGCTGGCGGAGTCGGATAGCTTGGTCGTCCCTTGGTACCACTGATACGAGAAGGGTGGTGTTCCCGAAGCTGTCACGCTCAGCGAACCGTTTTCACCAACCGGGATCACCGTTGTCGCTGCGGGCTGGGTAACAATCGAAGCGGGCAAGTCCGCCGAGTCATAAAGCGTCTGGATCTGCGAAGAGTTCAAAGCCGTCGGGAAAAACGCCACTTGGGCGATCGAACCCGCAAAATAACGTTCTGATGCGCCATTGATCTTCGTGATCGTATAGTCCGGAGCGCCGCCGATAAACAAATCGTAAGCCGAACCACCCAAAGAACCGACCGGACTGTTCGAGGCGCTCAGCGCCCCGTCCACATACAGGTAGTCGCTCGTGCCATCCGTCACGCCGACAAACTGGTGCCACGCGCCATCGTTGTAATTCTGAGCCGACGTCAACTCGGGTCCAGCGCCCGGATTCCAGCGCAATTTGCCGCCGCCATCCACGCTGCTGCGCCACCCGCTGTCTCCACGGCCCAGGATGCTCTGGAAGCGCGCATACGAATCCGCCGGGTTTCCCTTGAACCAGTAGGCCACGCTGAAGGCGGCATTGCCCGAAGGATCCAACGCCGAACCGCTTAGATTCGGCACATCGACCGCCGCGTCCAGGCCGTTGAACCGCGTGGCGTAATCCGCCCCAAAACCCGAAACCACCGGACCTGCCACGCCGGGCGTGGTCCCTGGTTGAAAGATGCCATTGGCCGGCGAACCCATCGAACCGTAGTTGTTTGCCGCGGGGAACGTGGATGACGCTGGATACGTATAGGCTGGTTCGTCAAGTCGCAGATATACAGGGGGAGCCAGGCTCAGGACGTCATTGGTGTAGAGCGTTTTGTCTGAAGCGCCCGCATCCGAGTAGTGCTTGGCGACCGTGGCGCTGGAGAGCGCGCTGCTGTAGATGGCAACTTCGTCCATCGAACCAACGTAGGTTTGATTGTTGAACCCGATGGTTCCGTCTGGCGTATTCGGATAGCCGTCGCCGTAAAAGTTGCCGCTGGTGTTGATGTTTCCCAAGACAATAGGATTGACACTGTCCGGCGTGAAAGCCACGCCCTCCGTCGTGTTGAAGGTGTAAAGACCGGTCGCGCTGGTGATCGGGGCATTGCCCGGCGCCCAAACGCGGTTGGTCGAGGCCGGTGTCCCGGGAACCGTTGTCGCCGCCAGCACGCCGTTGGTGTAGAAGGCGGCATTCGTCCCGTCATAGGTCAGCACGAGGTGGAACCATTGCGGCGTTGGCTCCTGCATCGGCACGTCAAATTCCAACGACGGACTGCCGCCATTGCGGCCATTGAAGAAGTCGACGATCCACGTCGCGTTTGTCAGCAATTGCACGGGCCCCGGCGTGTACCAACCGACGGGGTATCCCGTGCCATAGATCCCCGACAGCGAAATAGACCATCCGGCGCCGTCTCCGTTCGCATCAAAAGCATCGCCCCAACTAATGCCGCCGTAACCCTCTTTGATAAGCGACGTCCAAACGGTGCTTGAATAGCTCGCACCGCTGGTGTCGTTAGGGTCGCCCCCGAGCGGTTCAACCCACAACTCGACCGAGAACGGAACAGTCGTCGTTAGGCTCTGGCTGACGTGTGGAATGATCATGTAACCGCTGGGATCTCCACCCGAAGCAGCGACATTGAACGACGCTGCCGCGTCGCCGTCGCTCGTCACGCCGGGAACGGGAGGGCCAAAGAGCGTGTAGGGGCTGTCGCCGAGTGAGTCCGGATATGGGTCGTCATAATAAGCCGTCGCGCTCGCCCCGAGTGTGCCATAATTAGTGGCCACATAAGCTGGAGGAGGTTGCGCTGTTTCGTTCAATGGCCAGTAACCGACGGGGTTCAGAGCCATTACGGCGTTGGAGTAAGATTGGGCGTGGCCGGTCAGCGCGCCTAGCGCGGTGGCCCCGGCCACGAGCAGTAGTTTTGTGATAGTTTTCATGAATTGCTGATGTGTGTGTGCTGTGGACTGTGCGGTGACTGTGGGTTGCTTTGAGAGATTGCGTGCGAAACGATGGAACCAAGATGGCCGTGCGCCAGCTAAGGTCCGACCTGCCCCGGCTTGCCTTTCAGTTGCGGTGAGCAACGCGCTTCCACCCAGAGAATGTCCACGTACGGGCTTTTTTCCGGCCAAGGCAGCCAATTGTCCTTCCCGGTAATCGGGTGATCCGTGCTTGGGTCCTGCCATTTGTGAATCTCCGAGTGGCCGTCGGCAAAAGCGAAGCCCGCGGCGCCCAAATGATAGGAAGCCGGAATGTCTCCCCATGTGGTGTAGTCGGCGTCCGCATTGGGCGGGCACATGAAACCGTCGTTGATGCTATCCGGATGCTCATCGTCGAAAACCCAGGTCTTGGCCGGAATGGCGAAATCCGTCAGCTTGAAAAAATTCGGCCAATAATCGTTGTAGGTCGTCTGATGCTGGCCCGGCGACTTGTCGCCAATGGCGAAATTCATCGACACACTGCGCACGCGCGGCAGTTTTTGTCCGGGCAACTCGCTGTGATCGGCCGGGCAATGATAGATGCCGGGATTCTTCGCATAGGGTCCCAATTGCCCGGACATCATCGTGGCTATATTCGTCGCGTCCACTGGCGTTGTCATCGAGCCATTGACCCAACCGCCCGTGAAACCCACGCCCAGGTTGTAGGGCACGCTCTCCTTGTTGTCCCCGGCGTACATGTTCCATGCCAGCATCAATTGCCTGGTGTTGTTCATGCACCCGATCCCCTGCGCTTGGGCTTTGGACCGCGCCAGCGCCGGCAACAGCATCGCGGCAAGAATCGCGATGATCGCGATGACGACAAGCAATTCGATTAGGGTAAACCCGCGCTGCGACCTCTCAGTCGTTAAACTCCCCCGAAACCTCCCAAGGCAAAACACTCTCATCTTCCAAACTTCCTTCGCCGGCCGGTTGTTTGAGCCACAACGGCCCGCTGCGTCCAAAGTACGACCTGTTGCATTGGCATTGCTTGGGGAAGGTCGCTCCTTGCATGGTCAGCTTCGGACGGTAACCTAAACGACACAAGAAGAATTCAGCTTGTTTCGCAAGTCGACAAGTTACCCAGTGCTGTGCCGATCGGCTGCCTGGCCGGCTGCCTTCGCCCATTCCGCTCCCAATTCCGCTTTTGTCTTGCCCGTGCGCTCTTTCCAGATCGAGTCGTCGTACTTGCCCTCGCGCAAGACGGCATTCAATTCCTTCACGATGTTCTTGTCATAGGTTTCAGACACCCAATTCAAGAAATTCGCCGTGCTACGGTAGCCGGCGTCGTACTTGTATTCGAAATGCCGTTGTTTGCGGATCCATTCTTGATCGGCGCCGTGCTTCTCCGGCTCGAATTGAAACCAGCGGATGTAATCGGCAATTCCCTCCGTCAGCCAACCCGGCGTGTCGGTGGCTTTTGGATTGTGGTCCCGTCCCCAGCCGTAGTCCTGGATGACGTGCACCATTTCGTGCACCATGGCGCCGAGCGCCTGTCCGCCGCTGTTGGTTTCGCGCCCCAGCCAGATTGCGTTGCCCGTGATGCGCGCCCCGGAAGTGGCGGCCACGCCCTCTCCCGGAGCCAGCTTCACTGAGAATTTCCGCGGCGGCGTGAAACCGTCGCTCGCCAACTCGTCGGCGATTTTGGGATACCATGCCGCCAAAGTGGGCGCCAGTTTGCGGTCCGCCCAATCCTGCATTTCCGGAGCTTCGGACGTGTCGATGGAGATTTCCACCTGGCCGTCGCTTGTTTTGACGGTAAAGGGCGGAGCGTCTTCGGCTGCAGCGTAACTCGGCGGCAAAATCTCAATCCCGCAAATCTTTGCGTTTTTATCCCGGCTTCCCGGCGCGGAAGAGACGCGGATGACGATGTCCCCTTTTTCATCCGGCGCGACATCCTTGAAGGTTTTCACGACTGCGGTGTTCTTGCCGCCCGCGGCCGCGAAGATGTCGAAGTCTTTCAATACGGCTTTGCCGTTGATGTCGATGTTCTCGAGACGCGCCCCGTTGCCGCTGTCAAATATTTCCGCGAAATGCAACCGCACGAGATAGCGCTGATGTTGCGGAACGGCAAACCGGTAGGAAAAATCGTTGCCATAACGCTCGCAGCGGTACACGCCAGACGGTGCGGCATGATCGGCGGCCCGGTCAATTCTCACGCGCGCGCGATTGATGCTTCCCTCGGTCATGTTCGGGTCGGGCACAAATCCTCCGACTGGATCATCGCTGCCGCAGACCACACGGATGGGCAGTTTAAGAACGACGGGCTTGTCGTTCGCCGGCTCCGGCAGGTCGGCATAGTGGAAGCTCGCCGGCATTGTCGCAGGCGGGCGATCTTCCAACGCGCTGCCCCATTCGAGATTCGGATTCGGGCCCATCACCAAACTCAGCTCACCGCCCCCCATGATCTGCGCGCGTGTCAACCACGGTTTGCGCAATGCATTGCCGTTGAGCGTTGCCGATTGAATATAAACATTCTGCGCGCTGTTGTTCGCCGCGAGGACGGTGAAGGTCTTGTCCGGGTTCTCTGTTCCACCGACATGCACGACGGCTTTGGTCACAACCGGGCTGCCGATGGCGAAGACATCACTCACCGGGTTCATTGGATAGAAGCCGAGCGCGCTGAAGATGTACCACGCCGACATTTGTCCACAGTCCACATTGCCGCACTCGCCCTGCGGGGAGTCGCCATATTCCGCCGCGATGATTTGGCGGATGCGCTGCTGCGTTTTGAAGGGCGCACCGACGTAATCATACAAGTATGCGACGTGATGGCATTGTTCGTCGCCTTGCGAGTATTGGCCGATTAACCCGCTGATATCCGGTATCTCCGTCTGGATAACCGAATTGGTCGTGAACAACTGATCCAGCTTCTTGATGAAACCCGCCTCGCCACCGTAAAGAGCAATCATTCCCGGCACATCCTGCTGCGCTCCAAAAGCGTATTGCCAGGCGTCGGCTTCCGTGTATTCATCGCCAACCAACGCATTGGCCACAAAGGGCGAACGCCATGCTCCGGAGGCTTTGCGCCCCCGGAAAAATCCGGTTGTTCGGTCGAACAGATTGCGATAGTTCGCGGACCGCCGATAGAACAGTTCCGCGTCGTCCGTGTGTCCGAGCGCCTCGGCCATTCGCGCGATGCACCAGTCGTCAAACGAATACTCTATCGTCTTGGATGCCGCCTGATCGCCCTGGCTCGACGCCACGTACCCTCGCTCCTTGTAGCTTTGCAAGCCGTTCCGGTCTTGCATCGCGGTGTCGCGCATAGCCTGGTAAGCCGTCTCGGCGTCAAACCCGCGGAATCCATCGAGGTATGCTTCCGCCAGCATGTCCACCGAATGGTAACCGATCATGCACCAGGTCTCGTTCTCCCACAGCGGCCAGATGGGCGTGCTGTGCTGGCCCAGTTCCTTGTATTCCGCCAGAAGGGACTTGGCCATGTCGTTGACCCGCTCTGGATGGAGAATTGTCATCAATGGCCATTCCGCACGATAAATGTCCCAAATGGAAAATGTCGTGTAATTCTGAAAATCCGCGCCGTTATGGATTTCATGGTCCATGCCGCGGTAAGAACCATCCACGTCATTGAACAGCGTCGGCGCGACACACGACAGATAGACATTGGCGTAGAATGTGGAGGCGATGTGGGGATCGAACGTCTGAATGTCCACCGCCTGAAACATCTTGCGCCATTGATCGACCGTCGCTCTTTTCACCGCGTCAAAATCCCATCCCGGAATCTCCGCGGCCAGATTCTTGCGGGCTCCTTCGACGCTCACGCCGGAGATGCCGGCCCGGACCTGGATCGCCTCACCCTCGCCGGTTTTGTAATTGACAAATGCCTTTACCTCCCTGCCTTTTCCCTCGCGAGCGTCGGCGGCCAGTCGATGGCCGTTTTCCTCAATTCCAAGTCCCTCGAACGGTTTGGAAAACTGGAGCACAAAATAGACTGCCCGCTTGCCGCCCCAACCTTCGGAAATCCGATACCCCGAAATGGTGTCCGAACCCTCGAACTTGAGCGAGGTGTCTATTGGTTGGCTGCCCACGCCATGTGCCAGATCAATAATGACGTGCGCGGCATCGCTTGCCGGGAAGGTGTACTTGTGAAAACCGCACCGCGCCGTCGCCGTTAATTCCGCCGTCACTTTCGGGTTTTCCAAGTAAACCCGATAATAACCCGGCGTTGCGGTTTCACGCTCATGCGAAAACCGTGAGCAATATCCGTCGCCCGGTTCGCCCGCGCGCAGTTTGACTTCGCCGACGGATGGCATCAGCAGCACGTCGCCGAGGCATCCGACCCCGGTGCCGCTCAAGTGGGTGTGGCTGAATCCACGAATCACGAAGTCGCTGTAATGATACCCCGATGAACCGTCCCAGCCTTGGAGCGGAGTGTCCGGGCTCAATTGCACCATCCCGAAAGGCGCCGTCGCACCCGGGTAGGCGTGGCCGTGCGCGGCGGTTCCGACCAACGGCAGCGGCTGATCTTCGGGCGGCGCCGCTGTGGCGGCAATTGCCACTCCCCAGAAAGCAACCAGCAAATATCGTTTCAAAAATCGTCCCCCAAGTAGAAAAGTCATCATGTATTCTTGTAGTGTAAATCCAATCTCAAAGAATCCGCCAACTCTGAAATGGTTGCTGCTTGTTTGAAGGCCAAACATCAAGCAAGCCGCGGCGGTCCGATCGTGGCGCCGGGCTTGTATTCCAGCGGGACTCGCACCGATTTGGCGGTGACTTCGCCGGTTTCGACCAACTCCATGACGCGTTGCCCCACCAGATGGGCAAACAGGTTCGAGTTGTTCTGGTAGTAACACAGCGGCGGGTGCAATTCCTGATACCAACTATCGCTCGGAATGGAAACCAACGAAACGTCGCCAGGCGTCGCCAGCCCCTTGGACACCATCCACGATAAGCACGTCAATAATTGGTTCGAGGCATTGAACACCAAGGCTGTCGGCCGCTGTTCCGATGCCATTGCCGTCTCCAACGACCGCACCACGCCGGCGGGCGTCCCGTCATCCTCGAAAACCAAGAGCGTTCCTATGGGCCGAATTGTCGCCAGAGCCCGCTCAAGGCCTTTGGCGACCAGCAGGCTTCCCGGCATCGGCCCAGCGAATTGCATGACGCCGATCACCGTGTGACCCTGGCGGGCCAGTTGCACACCGGCGTGAAACGCGGCCGATTCCCAGTCGTTCACCACGTAGGGCAGACGGCTCTTGGCAGATGGCGTGCCATAAATAAAAGCAGGGATGCCTTGGTCCTCGAACCATTTTTGGACGCGTTCGCCCACGAAGTACAGAATCCACGCCGCCGAGGGATTGTCATGCACGATCCGCGACAAATGGCGCTCGGGCCGCCGCAGCCGGAAAATATTTGGAGCCAGATAGCGCAATTCCCTTCCTTGCTCTGCCAGGCGCTTTCGGACGTCGTCCATCTCCAGCAAAATAATCCGGTCAACTATCGCTCGCGGCGACAAGAACGTGACGGGCAGCTTCTCATCGGCGGCTGGCCGCGCCGGCGCATCCGAGCGACGCAAGGCGCGCCGTTGTTGGCCTTGCTGGCCAGCGGTGATCCAGCCTTCGTGCTCGAGTATCTTCAACGACCGCCGCACCGTGTCACGTCCGACGCGGAGCCGCGACTTCAATTGCAATTCTCCCGGCAACGTCTCACCCAGAACACCGCCCGCGATCCATTCCTTCAACGTGGCGGCGGTTTCGGCGACCAGACTGACGCGGCGCGGGAGTCGAATCATAAGGCGAAGTGCGGGCTTTGGCTCAGGAACGCCCGCGGATTCTCGTAAACGACTTTTTGGATAAGAGCTTCGCTGTGACCGCGCTGGCGCATTTCCAAGGCGGCCCGCGGGACCGCCAGGGGCACGCTCACGCCCCAATCGCACGCGCTGTTCATCCAAAGCCTCTCATGGCCGTAAAGCTCGATCATGTCCGCGGCGCGCGCCGCCGTGCATTTGCTCTCCGGATAAAGCGTCATGCCCGCCCAAAAGCCGGCGTTCAATGCAAGTTCGATGGTGTGCTCCTCGACGTGGTCGATGATCACCCGCTCGGGCCGAAGGCGAGCCTCGTTCCTCAAAGCGTCAACAATCAATTTCGTGCCTTTCAACTTGTCCTCGAGATGCGGGGTGTGGACCAGGATCAGTTGGTTGTGCCGCGCCGCCAGATCAATCTGCTCTTCGAGCGCCTTGAGTTCGTTGCGCGTGTTCTTGTTCAGGCCAATCTCGCCAATGCCCAAAACGTTTGACGCTGCCAGGAATTTGGGGATCAATCCCATCACTTCGCGCGCCAGCGTCAGGTCCTCGGATTCCTTGGGGTTGATGCACAGCCAGCAATAATGTTTCAGGCCAAATTTGCCGGCGCGCTTGGGTTCGTGCTCGGTCAATTGCCGGAAATAGTCGAAGAACCCGTCCGCCGAATGCCGATCGAATCCCGCCCAAAAGGCCGGTTCACAAACAATCTCACAGCCCGCCGTGGCCATGGCAGTATAGTCGTCCGTGGTCCGGCTGACCATGTGGGCGTGGGGTTCAATGTAGCGCATAACCATCTTGCTTATGGCTTCGTTCCTGGCCAGGCGCCGCAGGCGCCTTTGCCAGAGGCTGTCGGTAGCGGCTCGGCGCTTGGATCACTCAGCGCCAACAACACCCGTTTGGCGCGATCCGCGCCGGCCGACGCCAGTTCTCTCAAAGCCTGCCGTAACGCCGCCAACCGGAAATCGTCTTGGCCTTGCGCCCGCTCGGCTCGATCAAGGAAGGCCGCAACGTCGATCACTTTGGCCCGCGCCTCCAGGAAATATAGTTCCATGACTTTTTCTCGCGTCATCATCTGTCACATTCTATCCCCCCGCCGCCGCTCTCGTCATTCCGAAAAACCGCAGTGTATATTGCGCCATGGCAAAAGAAACGTCTCCCAATCCGCTGGTCCGGCGCTCGATCGGAGCGCTGTTTGCCCTGCCGGTTCTGGCCGCTCTTGGCGTCGTTGGTTTTCTTGTCTATCGCCGCGCCGCCCATCTGCCGCCGCCTAAGCGCGTCATTTCCTCGCAACCTTTCGCCACCGAAAAACTCGGCGGCTTGACGGTCAATCTATTCACGCAGGGCGATGTCCTTCATCCCATGGGCAGCGATCTTTATATTGACTTCCGGGATGTCCGGGGTCAACTGACCAACGTGGGCGATGTCACGTTCGAGTTGTCGCTCTCGATGCCGGGGATGGTCATGCACAGCATTGGAAAGGTCTTTGCGACTTCGACGCCAGGGCGCTACCGCACGATGGTTGAGCCGCAGATGGCCGGGTCCTGGAGCGCTTTTCTCGCTGTCACAAACGCCGGACGAGGAGAGGCAACCCATTTCCCCCTCACTGTGAAATAAGCCAACGCCTGATTGCGTTGCGCCCGTTGGTTCCCTTTTATTGACGCGAAAGGAATTACTTATGCCTGAACGGGAAACCATCCGGAGAGCCAAGAAAGACCGTCAAGAAGGAAAATCCGCCTCCACCCAGGCCGGCGAATTTGTGCGCGAAGAAATGCACCACATCCGCGAAGGCAAACACGGTGCGCGGTCCTCCAAGCAAGCGATCGCCATCGGCTTGTCCAAAGCCCGCCGCGCAGGCGTGAAACTGGGCGCGCCCCGTCATGCCTCGGCCAAAACCCGCCGACAGGCCGCCTCGGACACCCGTGCCGCCCACAAGCATCATCGTCCGTCTGGACGGCGATCTCGGGCTACTTTGGGCGCTTTGCAGCGCGAAGGACGTTCGGCCGCGAGCCACACTGCGCTGTCCCGTCAGGCGCGGTCTGCGGCGCGTCATCGTTCAGCGTCGGACCGTTCTCGGGCGGCGCGCAAGGCGGCCCGCACGCGAAAAGGTCAAAGATGAAGCGCGTGGAAGCCGACCTCAAATGAGTGGGTTGACATCGCGCCCCGGGACCGCTGGGCCTTTGACCGCGTCATTCTCTACTCTTCAGTCGCTTTGCCCTTTCTTTTCGCATCAAAACACGAATCGGCTCGTTGTCGGCGAAAACCTGCCAGAGCGCGACCTGTCGCCCCTCGATAATCGCACGCCATGCCGATGGCACCGACCAACGGTTGTCCCGGGAAAGATTGCCGTCGCTCGTGAACGTCCCATAAGCGTGGCCCTGGGCTAACACGCTGTCGTTTTCCATCAATTGCTGACGCAGTTCGATCCGATAGTCGGGGACTATGCGAAAATACGCCACCCAGCCTTTGCACATCGCTTCACGGCCGTGCGACTCGGTTCCCATGGAGTCGATAAAAACGTGATCGTCAGACATCAGTCGGCAAAGCTTTGGCACGTCGTGCGCGTTGATGGCCTTGACGAAGTCGTGGAAAATCTCGAGCGCCTTCATGCCGGCTCCTGCTGGGTGATGCAGTGGAAGGATCCCAATCCCCAAATCAATTCCGTTGAATCAATGCCGACAACACGCCGATTCGGGAACTCGCGCTGCAGAATCTCGAGCGCCAGCCGGTCGTTGTCATCGCGATAGGTCGGCGCCAGAACGATGCCATTGGCGATGTAAAAATTGGCGTAACTGGCCGGCAGCCGTTGTCCCTCATATTCCACGAGGCCTGGCATCGGCAATTCGACCACGCGGAACGGCTTGCCGGCTGGATCGCGCATCGCTCGCAAGCGCTTCAGGTTCTCTTGCAGTATCGGGAAATTGGCGTCCGCCGGATCTTCTTCCACGACGGTGACAATCGTCGAGGCGTTAACAAATCGCGCCAGATCGTCAATGTGACCGTCGGTGTCATCACCTTCGATGCCGTCGCTTAACCAGAGGATCTGGGTCACACCCAGATAATCGCGCAAGTACCCTTCTATTTGACTCTGATTCAAATGCGGATTCCGATTGGGATTGAGCAGGCAAGCGGTCGTCGTCAATAGGGAGCCGCGCCCGTTCACATCAATCGATCCGCCCTCCAGCACGATGCCCGGGGAAAACAGCCGCAGCCCGCGCAGTTTGGCCACGTGCTGCGGCACCGCGTCGTCCAAATCAAACGGCGGATATTTTCCGCCCCAGGCATTGTATCCCCAATCAACCACCGCGCGCTCGCGCACCCCGCCATTCTGACGCGCGACAAAAATCGGACCGTGATCGCGGCACCAAGGCTCATACGCGGGGAAATAATGGAAATGGACGTTCTCCATGGGCGTTTTCTCCTTGCGCAACAGGTCGCGCACCCAGCCTTCCATCTCGGCGTCCCAAACATTAATATTGACGCGCTCGACCGCGCCAAGCTCCCGAATCAACGCCGCATAGACCGGAGGCACGGTGTCGTATTTATCCGGAAAACTAATCCCAGCCGGACGCGGCCAGGTCAGCCACGTGCCGGCGTGCGACTCCCACTCAGCCGGCATGCGAAAGCCCAGCGCCGCCGGCCTGTCCAATTCATTTTCTGGCGTCACGCTCCCAATTTGCCCAAACTTCGCTTCATTGAAACAATTTTTGGCGAAGCGCGGGCGGCTCGTCCGCTTCGGGGTATCGGCCCTCGGCGGAGTCGTTTGCAGTCTGGCGTTTCCGAACGTCGGCGTCGCCGGCCTCGCCTGGATTGCGCCGGCCATCATGCTCTTTAGCGCCTGGGGCGCGGACGGCAAAACGGCCTTCCAATGCGGCTTCATTGCGGGAGCCGCGGAGTTTCTCGTCTCGCTTTCCTGGCTGCTCAACATTCCGTACACCGTCCTCGGAATCCCGCTCGCGCCGGGCCTTGGTTGGGCCGCCTTGGGCGCCTACTGCGCCCTTTACACCGGAGCATGGGTCTGGCTCTGTTGGCGAATCGCTCCCGACGGCGGCGCCCTGGCAGTTGTTGACAGCAACATTCTGGCCCGAACGCTCTGGACCCTCCAATGCGCCGCCGGCTGGGTCGGTTTGGAAATCTTTCGCGGTTGGTTTCTCACCGGATTCCCGTGGAATTACCTCGGCAACTCCCAATTTCGCATGTTGCCCATTATCCAGGTTGCGTCGGTGACCGGCGTTTATGGGGTCTCGTTTCTGATCGTGTGGACTTCGGTTTCGTTCGGATTGCTGGCCGCGCGTCTGTCCCGCTCGACTGCCAAACGGGAAGCGATCTGGGCGACGGTGGGTTTTCCGCTGGTCGTCGTGCTCGTCCTCGCCAGCATCGGCGCGTCGGAAGTTTTCGTCCTCCCAAAACCGGATCGCACCCTCAAGGTTGCGCTCTGTCAGCCCAGCTTTCCGCAAACGATCATTTGGGATGAAAAGAGCGATGCCCTTCGCCTCGAACAAATCATGGAGCAATCGCGCCGCGCGCTGACCTCCGACCCCAGCCTCCTCATCTGGCCCGAATCCGGGGCTCCAGACATGACGCCGGCCAACCAGGACGCGCTGGCCCATCTCCTCTCCCAACACAAAACGTGGATGGTCCTTTGCCTGGACTCTGAAGCGGCGCGACCCGACGGTTCGATGGCGGTCTACAACAGCTCTTTTTTGCTCGATCCCACCGGCCAACCGGCCGGCATCTATCACAAACGCCGTCTTGTGATGTTTGGCGAATACATTCCGTTCGTCCGCTGGCTGCCATTCCTGAAGTTTCTCGCGCCCATTGGCAGCGGATTCAGCCCGGGCGCGGCGCCTGTGCAATTCGTCTTGACGCAGCCACGGGCGCAGCTTTCCGTGCTCATTTGTTTCGAGGACGTCTTCCCGGCCGAAGCCCGAGAGCATGTCGCGCCGGACACCGATTTCCTTGTCAACCTGACCAACGATGGTTGGTTCGGCAACGGCTCCGCCCAATGGCAGCAGACGGCGGGCGCGGTCTTTCGCGCGGTCGAAAACGGGCTGCCGTTGGTGCGCTGTTCCAACAACGGCATCACCTGTTGGATTGATGCGCAAGGGCGTTTGCGTCAGACGCTTGGCTGGCCGGACAAATGTTACGCCCCGGGCATTATGAACGCGGAGATACCGCTCGAAGCACGCGATCGCCGCGAAACCTGGTATCATCGCCATGGAGATGTCTTTGGCTGGGGCTGCGGCGTATGGGGTTTGGTGGTTTTCCTTAGAGAGGAGCGGCGGCGGAAGAATTTGCCGCGGCGCTAGGCGCTATCTGGCGCTCGTGGACGCCTGGGGTGGACAGTGTCTCAAAAGGCGGCGCCGTGAATGCCTAAACTCGCCTTGGGGCAAAGGCTGACAAGCTCTGGCATGGGCTTTGCTAAGGGAGAATAACCGTTATGAAAGCTGTCCTCGACTTCATCGACCGTCAAGTCATGCCCTCGACCTCGTTTGGCGTTTTCGTCCTTATCGAGTCGTTGTTCGTTTACGCGCTTTACAAGGTTTTTATCGCGATGTGAAGTCAAGGCCGTTCGCCCGCCTGAGCCGCGGGCCACGGTCTCCAAGTCATGCCCTTCCCAACATCCCGCCGATCGTGGCTTTCACCAATCGTTGAGAGCTGAAACCTCGCTGCCGCCTGTGTCAATAATATAGAGGCTGCGCGGCAAAAACCCCGAAGTCTGAACCTCCAGGAATGCCGCCTCCTGCGCACGGTCCACTCTGTTGTCATCGGCTGGTTCGCTTCCCGTCCTTTGTTTCAGTTCGAAGTTTTGCATAACACCAAGGATTAGCTTTTTCTCTGTTCCGTGTTCCGGGCTTTTGTGGGACTAGTTAATCCTCACTACGTCCGAGCTGCAATCAGGGCGCGCCGCGATTTGTCGTCAGGGAAAGGGGTAATTGCATATCAGGGCGGGAAACGGCGTTTCCACTAAGGCCGTTTTTCCGTCGGCGCCGACGCTGTCACCCGCAAATATTCCGGCGTCCTTTTTTCCCTGGCCGCCTTCAGCAACGCCGCCGCTTCCGGGTCCGCGCCACTCGCATCGACAATTTCCTGGGCCCACTTTTGGGCCTCATCGTACTTGCCTTCCAGCAAGTAGAGCCTGGCCAGGCCCCACCAGGCTGCGGGCGCTGCCGGCGCGGCCTTGAGAAGATCCTTCTCGGCCTCGGCCGTCCTGCCTTGAGTCAAGTATATTTGTCCCAAGCCATTCCAAGCCCCGGCCTGTTTGTCGTCCAACGCAACGGCTTTTTCAAAATCCTTCTCTCCCGCGGACGCATCGCCGGCATTGTATTCCGACCAGCCCAAGCCGTTCCACGCGGCGGCATTGGTCGGTTCCGCGCGCAAGGCCGCGCGGAATTTTTCGGCGGCGTCGCTCCATTTTTTTTGCTGCCAGAGCTGAAAGCCTTCCTGCGTCAATAGTTGCGGCGAGGCTCCCGAACCTCCCCGCCGCAACAAGCCGTAGCCGCCGTACATTAGCAAGGCCAAGCCGCCCAGGCACGAGGGGATCAAAATGGCGAGCGTGACGACCGCGCCGAATCCTCGCCGGAACCACGGCGGCGCATCGCTGGCCCAAGGCGCGCCGGCAGCAGCCGCGACCCGCGCAGGAGAACTGGCAAT
>Ga0070741_10010404_pt1 | contig 17588 bp, 15 predicted proteins | sample Coa_R1_4_FD_66440 | JGI IMG/M metagenome (GOLD analysis project Ga0070741, IMG submission 66440) | Surface soil microbial communities from Centralia Pennsylvania, which are recovering from an underground coalmine fire - Coalmine... | ecosystem: Environmental > Terrestrial > Soil > Unclassified ...
TCTGGATCGGGGTGACGGCGATGCCCTGGCCGATCGGCACGTTGCCGATCGTCGAGCCGGACCACTTGTCGACGGGCAGCGCGATCCCGGGGCTCTCCCCGGGGAAGTCGATGCCGGTCTTCTTGCCGAACCCGAACCTGCCGATCCAGCTCGCGAGCCGCTTCTGCCCGAGCAGCTCGGCGAGCGTGATCGTGCCGACGTTGGACGAGCGCGCGAGCATCTCGGCGACGGACATCGTCTCGGCCGGCCGCGGCTCGGCCTCGTCGATCGTCCGGTCCGCGACCTTGATCGAGGGCTGGAGCGAGAACGTCGTGTTCGGGTTGACGATCCGGTCCGCGAGGGCGGCAGCGTAGGTGACGACCTTGAAGGTCGAGCCCGGCTCGTAGGTGTCGGTGACCGCGCGGTTGCGCTGGAGGGACGCGGGCACCTTCGCGAAGTCGTTCGCGTCGAACCCCGGCGCGCTCGCCATCGCGAGGATGCCGCCCGTCTTGGGGTCGAGGACGATCGCGGTGCCGTCGGTCGCATGCCACCTGGCGAGGGTGGCGCGCAGCACGCTCTCGACCTTCGCCTGCAGCGTGTGGTCGAGGGTCAGGAAGACGTCGCGCCCGGGCTCCTCGGGGCTCGAGCTGATCACGTCGATCGTGCGGCCGAACGGATCGCGGACGACCGTATCCTTGCCCGGTTTGCCGGCGAGGGTCTTCTCCAGGCCGAACTCGAGACCGGCGATGCCCGTGTTGTCGACGCCGGCGTAGCCGAGCACCTGCGAGGCGACGCCGTGCTGCGGGTAGGCGCGGCGCTCCTCCGGGTAGAAGTCGAGCCCGGCGAGCCCCTGGCGCTGGAGCGCCGCCGCCCGCTCGGGGTCCGCCTTGCGCTGGACGTAGACGAAGCTCTGCTTCCGGTCGAGGAGCTGCGGGTAGATCTTGTTCGGGTCGAGATCGAGCGCGTGGCCGGCCTCGACCGCGACCCGCTGCGGGTTGCGCACCTGCTTCGGGTCGGCGTAGACGGTCGTCGCCTCCTCGCCGATCGCGAGCGGTGCGCCGAGCCGGTCGTAGATCGTCCCGCGGCCGGCGGGCGTCGTGATCGTCTCGTGGTGCTGCTGCGCCGCCAGCCGCGCGAGCCGCGGGGCGCGCACGACCTGGAGCCAGAACGCCCGCCCGAACGTGATCAGGGACACGAGCGCGAAGATCGCGAGCAGCAGGCGGATCCGGCGGTTCGCCAGACGCGAGGTCATGCCTATGGTTTCAGCCGGATATAGGTCGTTTCCTGCGCGAGCGCCGGCTGGACGCCGAGCTCCCTGCGGGCGAGCGCCTGGATCCTGGCCGCGGCCTGGGCGCTCGACAGCTGCGACGCGAGCTGTGCGTTGTCGGCGCGCAGGCGCGTCCGGTCGCGCCCGACCTGGTCGAGCTTGATGTTCAGACGGAGGACCGCGACGTTCATGAAGACGACGCCGGCGAGCAGGGCGCCGATCACCGCGATCCAGACGACGCCGCTGGCGACGCGCGGCTGCCGCTTCGCGTGCCGGCGGGGGCGCGGCCTGGGCCGCGGGACGGCCTCGGCCGACGCCGCCGACGCGGCGCGCGGGTGCGGAGCGACCGCGGACACTACTCGGCCTTCTCCGCCACGCGGAGGCGTGCCGCCGCCGCACGGGGGTTCATGGCGGCCTCGCGCGCGGTCGGCCGTACCGGCCTCGGCGTGAGGACGCGCAGGACCGGCTGGTGGCCGCACACGCAGACCGGGAAGTCCGGCGGGCACGTGCAGCCGCGCGCCTCCTCGCGGAACCAGTGCTTGACGATCCGGTCCTCCAGCGAGTGGAAGGCGATCACGGCGATGCGGCCACCCGGCCGAAGCATCTCGACCGCTGCGGGAAGCGCGTCCTCGAGGGCGTCGAGCTCCTCGTTCACGGCGATGCGGAGCGCCTGGAAGACGCGCTTGGCCGGGTGACCTTCGCCGAACCGGGCGGGTGCGGGAATTGCGGCCTTGATCGTGTCGACGAGCTCGCCGGTGCGCTCGAACGGCTGCTTGCGCCGGCGCCGGCCGATCGCCCGTGCGATCTGCCGTGCGAAGCGCTCCTCCCCGTACCGGCGGAAGATCCGCTCGAGGTCGCGCTCCGACGCCTCGTTGACGAGCTCGCGGGCGGAGTACTCGGCGGAGGGATCCATGCGCATGTCGAGCGGGGCGTCGGTCGCGTAGGAGAAGCCGCGCTCCGGCCGGTCGAGCTGCATGCTGGAGACGCCGAGGTCGAGCAGGATCGCGTCGGCCTGGACGCCGTTCTCCGCCAGCTGGTTGAGCACGATCGAGAAGTCGCCGCGCAGGAACCGCGTCGAGACGCCGGCGGTGCGCCGGAAGCGCTCGAAGTACGGGCGGACGGTCGGATCGCGGTCGATCGCGATCACCTTGCCGTCGCCGTGGAGGTCGCGGGCGAGCAGCGTCGCATGGCCGCCGGCGCCGAAGGTCGCGTCGACGAGCGTGTGCCCGGCCTCGAGGGCGAGCAGCGCCCGCACCTCGTCTGCGAGGACCGGGACGTGGTCAGTCGTGTCGGGCTGCAAGACGTTCGGCAACATGCTCTGCACTTCCCATGACCTCCTTGATCTGCGCACGCCAGGCGGCTCGATCCCAGATCTCGATTCGTCCGCGCATGCCGACGACCACGACCTCGCGACCGAGCTTCGCGTGCTCGATCAGCGGCGGGGTCAGCATCACGCGGCCCTGCTTGTCCGGCTGCGCCTCGGTGGCACCCGAGTAGTAGAAGCGCTCGAGGACCCGGGTCTCCGGGCTGAGCGGATCGAGGCCGGCCAGCCGCGTCTCGACGTGGTCGGTCCAGTCCGCGAGCGGGTACGCCTGGACGCAGGAGTCGAGCCCCCGGGTGAGAACGACGCCTCCGGCCGTCGCGGCGCGGAACCGCGCCGGCAGGGTGAGGCGGTTCTTCTCGTCCAGGGTGTGCTCGAATTCGCCCAGTAGCATAGGTCCACGCTGCCCCACTGTATCCCACGATGCCCCACAATTCAACCCCTTCACCCCAAATCGCCCCGAAGGGTGATCGACCTCACACCCGGGCGGCGCCGGGCGTTTCCCTCGATGATGGAAGCGGCCGTGACGATCCCGCCCTTCGAGCGCTTCTACGCCGAGCACCGCGACGAGGTGTACGGCGTGCTCGTCCGCCGCGTCGGGCGGCAGCGGGCCGAGGACGCCTTCCAGGAGACGTTCCTGCGCGCGCTGCGCGCCTACCCCGCGCTCCGTCACGGCGACCATCTCCGCGCGTGGGTCCTGACCATCGCCCGAAACGTCGTCATCGACGCCGCCAGGCGCGAGCGCCCGGCCGCCGAGCTCGAGGAGCAGGCCGAGCTCCCCCGCCGCCCCGCCTACGCCCAGCTCGAGCACCTCACCGACCGGCTGCCCCCGACCGAACGGGCGGCGGTCGTCCTCCGGTACGCCTACGACATGCCGTACGCAGCGATCGGCGCCGCCCTCGGATCCTCCGAGGACGCGGCCCGCCAGGCCGCCTCCGCGGGCGTGCGCCGGCTGCGTGGAAAGGAGCTCTCATGACCGTGCCCACCGACCTCGACCGCCGGTTCCGCGACGCCGCCGAGCGCGAGGGACTCGTCGACGTCGCCTACGACCTGGCCGACTCGCCCGTCGGCGAGCTGCTCGTCGCCGTCACCGAGCGCGGGCTCTGCCGGATCGCCTACCGACCCGACGACGCACTCGACGAGCTGGCCGAGGACTTCGGCGCCCGCGTCCTGCGCGTGCCGGGCCGCACCGATCCCGTGCGCCGCGAGCTGGACGAGTACTTCGAGGGACGGCGCCGCGAGTTCGACCTCGAGCTCGACCTCTCCCCCGTCGCGTCGTTCCAGCGGCTGGCGCTCGGCGAGCTCGCCCGCGTGCCCTACGGGAAGGTGACCACGTACGGCGACCTCGCGAAGAAGGTCGGCCGCCCCCACGCCGCCAGGGCGATCGGCGGGGCGATGAACCGCAACCCGATCCCGATCGTCCTGCCGTGCCACCGCGTCGTCGGCGCGAACGGCAAGCTCGTCGGCTACGCGGGCGGGCTCGAGCGCAAGGAGCTGCTGCTCCGGCTCGAGGGCGCGCGGCTCTAGCTAGGCGCCCGGACCAGGCAGGCTGGCGGAACGCGCCGGCCTGATGGGTGTCGTCGCCCGCGGCGGCGTGGTTGACTTGCCGCATGCCCAGCGGGTTGCCTGCGGCATCACCGAGCGGCCTGGTCTCGCTGCTCCCGTACGTCCCGCGCCTCGTCGTCGAATGGCTCGAGGAGGCGCCGGAGCGCCTGCACCGCCGGATCGACGGGTCGCTCGCGTTCGTCGACGTCTCCGGGTTCACCGACCTGACGGAGCGCCTCTCGCGGCGGGGCAAGGTCGGCGCCGAGGAGATGAACCGGATCCTCGACGACTGCTTCCGGCAGTGCCTCGACGCCGCCTACGCGTTCGACGCAGAGGTGATCAAGTGGGGCGGCGACGCCGTCCTCCTGCTCTTCCGGGGCGACGGTCACGAGCTCCGCGCGTGCCGTGCGGCATTCGAGATGCAGCAGACCATCCGCCGGGTGGGACGGATCCGGACCGGTTCCGGATCGGTCGCGCTGGCGATGTCGATCGGCGTGCACAGCGGCGTGCTCGACCTCTTCCTGGTCGGCGACCTGCACCGCGAGCTCGTCGTCGCCGGCCCGGCCGCGACGACGACGGTGGCGATGGAGGCGATCGCGGACGCGGGCGAGATCGCCGTCAGCCGCGAGACGGCCGCGCGGCTCGACCCGGCCGACCTCGGCGAGGAGAAGGACGGCGCGATCCTCCTCCGGCGGGGGCCGGCGGTCGACGGCCGGACGACGCCGACCGGGTCCGCCTCGGAGGACGAGCTGGCCGGCTGCATCCCCGTGCTGGTGCGCGAGCACCTGATCGCCGGCGGGGCCGAGCCGGAGCATCGCCTGATGTCGGCCGCCTTCGTCCACTTCATGGGCGTGGACGAGCTCCTGGCCGAGCGCGGCCCCGGCGAGCTCGCGGCAGCGCTGTCGACGACGCTGTCCGCCGTCGAGCGGATCGCGCTCGAGTACGGCGTGGCGTTCTTCGACACCGACATCTACTCCGGCGGCGGCAAGGCGATGCTGATGGCAGGCGCGCCGGCGTCGACCGGGGCGGACGAGGAGCGGATGCTCCGGGCGATGCGCGCCGTGCTGGATGCCGGGCTGCCGCTGCCGTTGCGGATCGGCGTGACGCGCGGCCGCATCTTCGTCGGCGATTTCGGCCCGGAGTACCGCCGGACGTACACCGTCACCGGCGACTCCGTGAACCTCGCCGCGCGGCTGATGGCGCGGGCCGGGCCCGGCGAGCTGCTCGCCGCCGACGACGTGCTGAGCCGGTCGCGCACCGTCTTCGAGGCAATTCCGCTGGAGCCGTTCCGCGTGAAGGGCAAGAGCGAGCCGGTGCACGCGTTCGCCGTCGGCGCCCAGCGCGCGCGCAGGGAAAGGAGCGCCGCCTCGCCCCTGATCGGCCGCGACGACGAGCTGAACGTGCTGCTCCAGGCGTTCGCCTCGGCGGCCGAGTCGTCGGCCGGCGGGCTCGTCGAGATCGTCGCCGAGCCCGGGATGGGCAAGTCGCGCCTGATCGAGGAGCTGCGCGTCCGCGCCGCGCCGGTCCATGCGCTCTCCGTCGAGTGCGACGAGTACGAGACGGCGACGCCGTACCACGCCTTCCGCGAGATCCTGCGCAGCCTGCTCGGGCTCGACGTCGCCCACCGGGAGGACGACGGCGTCCTGCTCCGGACGGCGGTCGAGGCGACGGCGCCGCACCTCGTCCCCCTGCTCCCGCTCCTGGGCATTCCGCTCGGGATCGACCTCCCGGACACGGACGAGACCCGGCCGCTCGAGGGCGAGTTCCGCCGGACGCGCCTGGAGGAGGTCGTGCGCGAGCTGCTCGGGGTCCTGCTCCTCGAGCCGACCCTGATGGTGTTCGAGGACACCCACTGGATGGACGAGGCATCCGCCGCGCTCCTCCACTCGCTGCTGGTCGGGCTCGACGCCCGGCCCTGGCTCGTGATCATCGCCCGCCGGGACCAGCCGACGGGCTTCTCGGCCGCAGCGGAGGCGACCGCCGTGATCGCGCTCCAGCCGCTCGCCGCGGACCAGGCGGCCGAGCTCGTGCACGCGGCCCTCGAGGACGTCGCCCTCGCCCCGCACGAGGTCGCGGCGCTGACCGAGCGGGCGGGCGGCAACCCGCTGTTCCTCGCCGAGTTCGCGGCCGCCAGCCGGACCGGCGCGGTGGACGCGCTCCCCGACACGGTCGAGGCGATCATGCTGGCCGAGATCGACCGGCTGCCGCCCGCCGACCGCGGTGTGCTCCGCTGCGCCGCCGTCGTCGGCGTCACGTTCACGGAGGAGCTCGTCTCCGCGTCACTCGACCGGCCGGCGGACGCGGACGTCTGGCACCGGCTGGCGGAGTACGTCGACCGGCAGCCGAACGGGGCCTTCCGCTTCCGTCACGCGCTCGTCCGCGACGCGGCGTACGAGGGGCTCCCGTACCGCCGCCGCCGGGAGCTCCACCACCGCGTGGGCCTGACGATCGAGCAGCGCGCCGAGCGGGCCGAGGACGAGGCGGCGCTGCTCTCCCTGCACTTCTTCCACTCGGCGGATCACGAGCGGGCGTGGCACTACTCGCGTCTCGCGGGGGACCGGGCGCAGGCGATCTACGCCAACGTCGAGGCGGCCGAGTTCTACGAACGGGCGCTGCAGGCGGCCGGGCGGGCCGAGGCCGCCCGGGTCGACGTCGCCGCGGTGGCCGAGGCGCTCGGAGACGTCCGCGTCCGGCTCGGCGAGTTCCAGGAGGCCGGCGAGGCGTACCGGTCGTCGCGCCGCCACGTCCCGCCCGGCGGCGGAACGGAGGAGGCGCGGCTGATGCTCAAGCACGCGCTCATCCCGTGGCGGCTCGGCCGCTATCCGCAGGCACTGCGGTGGCTCACGCGCGGGCTGCGCGCGCTCGAGGGCGACGAGACGACCGCTGCGGCCGGACAGCGGGCGAGCCTCTACGCCTGGAAGGGGGTCGTCCGGCAGAAGCAGGGCTTCCCGCTCGAGGCGATCCGGTGGTGCCGCCTCGCGATCGACGCCGCCGAGGCGTCCGGAGCACGGGAGGCGCTCGGGCAGGCCTACTACATGCTCGACTGGGCGTACGCGGCGCTCGGGCGGTTCGACGAGGCGGTGTACTCGGCGAGGGCGCTCGAGATCTACGAGGAGCTCGGCGACGTCGAGCGGCAGGCGCTGATCCTGAACAACCTCGGCGTCCTCGCGCACCGGCGCGGGCGCTGGAACGAGTCGGTCGACCTCTACAGGCGCGCGCAGCAGGCGTGGGAGGCCGCGGGCGACAGCTGGTCGGCCTCGTTCGCCGTCGTCAACCGGGCGGAGGTGCTGCTCGACCAGGGCCGCCTCGCGGAGGCCGAGCCGCTGCTCAAGGAGTCGCTCCGGATCGCGCGGGCCTCGAAGTCGGGCTCCAGGATCGCCGACGCCGCCGGCTACTACGGCAGGCTTCTGGCCGGGCTCGGGCGCTTCGACGAGTCGAGCGCCCTGCTCGCCGAGGCGCGCGAGCAGCACGTGCTCGACGGCGAGCGGGGCGAGGTCCTCGAGACCGAGGCCCGGATCGCCGAGCTCCTCGTCCTCCAGGGCGACGCCGCCGAGGGCCTGGCGGCCGCCGACGCCACGCTCGATCGGGCCCGCCGGTTCGACGGCATCTTCGTGCTCGTCCCGACCCTGCTCCGCGTCAGGGGACGGGCCCTGATGCAGCTGGGCCGAACAGCGGAGGCGCAGGAGGCGCTGAGCCGCAGCCTCGATCAGGCGCGGCTCGACAGCGCCGACTACGACGCCGGGCTCGCCCTCGACTCACTCGCCGCGCTACGGCGGCTCGGCGGCGGGCCGGCCGACGAGCTCGAGCGGGAGCGCGACGAGATCTTCGCGAGGCTCGGAGTGGTCGCTCCTCCCCGGCCGACGATCTAGCCTCCGTACATCCGCCCGTCCCAGGGGGCGGGCTTGAAGAACTCGACGACGACGTCGCCGGCGTTCGTCTTGTTGCGGTGCAGGACGCACGGCCCGGCGGACTTCCCCTTCTTCGGGCAGTCCGGCAGGATCCCCCAGAAGAGCTTCACGCCGGGGAAGTCGGGATCGACGACGCCGACGGCGTCGCCGCCGCTCTTGGTCTTCCACGGCGTCGCACCGACACCGTCCGGATGGCCGAGGTCCTCGGCGCCAAGGCAGATGTTGAACTTCGAGGCGCCGGGATTGCCCGCCTGCTTGACGAGCTTCTTGTCGAGCTGCCAGGTGATCGTCAGGTCGGGGAACGGCGAGCCGCTGCCCAGGACGTTGACGAACGTTCCTGCGCCGAGCGGCACCAGGCCGTCGCAGACGCCGGTCGGCGGACTGCTCGTGAACACGGCGACCGCGAGCGCCCCGTTCTGGGTGTTCGTCGCAGCCTGGGTGCTCGTGCCTCCCTGCGCGCCCTGGGCGGAGCACGGCCCGTTGCACGCCGCCACGTCGTCCGCGATCACGAAGGCGTCGCTCGTGTCGCTCGCACCCTCGCTCGTGGCCACGAGGCGGTACGTGCCCGCGGCGGACACCTTCAGGTTCGAGAACGTTGCGAGCCCGGTCGCATCGGTCGCGACCGTCGTCGTGCCCGACAGCGTGCCCGTCCCGAGGATCGTCTGGAGCGTGATCGTCACGCTCGCGCCCGACACCGGGTTGCCGTCAGCGTCGGTGATCTGCACCGTCGGTGCCGGCGCGATCGCGGACGCCTTCTCCACCTCGGTGGGCTGCTGGCCGAAGCCGAGGACCCCGTAGGTCGCCTGCAGGTCGAAGTAGGACGTCGTCGAGCCGTCGTCGACGATCTTCAGGGCGGCGACGTTGCCGCCGCCGTGGTTCAGGTCGGCGTTCGGCACGTGCCGGTCGATCGCGTTCACCTGGCACGACCCGCTGTCGATGTGCGCGCCCTGCGCGTGCCCGTTGACCCAGACGTCCGCGTCGTTGTCGACCGTCCCGAGCAGGTGGACGCCGAACGCGTTGGCGGGCAGGTCGAAGTGCTTGCGGAAGTAGCCCGTCGAGCCGAGGGGGAAGGCGGTCGTCACGGTCGGGAACCCGCAGTGCGCCTCGTTGAACCCGAACGGCGCCGACGGAGTCGGCCAGGAGGAATCGTCGAACGCGGGCGCCTCGAAGCCGGCCGGCGCGGACGCCGGGTCGATCAGCGCGCTGTAGCTCGAACCCGGACCGAACGCCTGGGGCCCGGGAGCAGCCGACGCCCCGCCCGTGAGCAGCGCGAGCGCGAGCACCGCCAGCACCCCCGCCGCCAGCGCCAGCCTCGCAGGCGCCCCGTCCAGCACCGCCCGCACCTCGGTCCGATTCCGCCGCATGCGCATCTCCTCTCTCCCCTGGAACACCCTCTCGCGCCAAACGATAGTCGGCGCCGCGGCGAAAGACCATCCCGGGCGCCGTTGACATCCACCGACCGTAAGCTTACGCTTACCGTAAGTCATGGCTTACGCAACGGCGATGGACGCGCTGGGCGACGCGACCCGGCGGGAGATCATGGAGCGGCTCCGCGGCGGGCCGCGCCCGGTCGGCGAGCTCGCCGCCGGGCTGCCGGTCTCCCGGCCGGCGGTCTCGCAGCACCTGCGCGTCCTGAAGGAGGCGGGGCTGGTGACGGAGCGCAAGGACGGGACGCGCAGGATCTACGGTGTCGAGCCGAAGGCGATCGCTGACCTGCGCGCCTACTTCGACAGCTTCTGGGAGCAGGCCCTCGCCGGGTTCCGCGCGGCGGCCGAGAGCGAAGGGAGAACGACGTGAGCAACGCGCAGACCGCCATCCAGCCCGTGCACAAGACGCTCGTCGTCCGGTGCGCGCGGGAGAGGGCCTTCGAGGTCTTCACGCGCGAGATCGGGAGCTGGTGGCCGCTCGGCTCGCACTCGATCGGGGGCGACGCGATCACCGAGGTCGTGTTCGAGGAACGCGTCGGCGGCCGGATCTTCGAGCGGCACCAGGACGGCGGCGAGGGCGAGTGGGGCCGCGTCCTCGCGTGGGACCCGCCGGGCCGGTTCGCGATGACGTGGTACCCCGGCGGCGATCCGGCCGACGCGACCGAGCTCGAGGTGCGCTTCGCCGCCGACGGCGACGGCACGCGCGTCGACCTCGAGCACCGCGGCTGGGAGATCCTCGCCGCGCGCGCCCGGGATGCGCGGGCCGGTTACGACACCGGCTGGGACGAGGTGCTCGCGTACTACACTCGCCGCCTCGGAGGCTGAGATGGGCTACAGCGTCAAGCACGTCGACGAGATCGAGGGGGCAGGCCCCGGCGGCGGCGTGCGCTTCGTGCGCCGAGAGCTCGGCCTCGAGGCCTTCGGGATCAACTGGTTCGAGCTGGCCCCCGGCGCCGAGGGGGTCGAGCACGACGAGACGGGCTCGGGCCAGGAGGAGGTCAACGTCGTCGTCGCCGGCTCCGGCCACTGGCGCGTCGAGGGCGAGGAGGTGCCGGTCCGGGTCGGCACCTTCCTCCGCTTCGACCCGGAGACGACCCGCCGCCCGGTCGCCGGGCCGGACGGCATGACGTTCATCGGCGTCGGCGCCCGCCGCGGCAGCTACGAGCCGCGCGGCCCGTTCTAGCCCTCGGGCAGCATCAGCCGGTAGCCCACCCCCCACACGTTGACGACGTACGGCGTCGCGGTCAGCGGCGCGATCCGCCGGCGGACCCGCGAGGCGTGCGAGTCCAGCGTTCTCGTCCGCCCCATCGCCCTGAACCCCCAGACCTCGCGCAGGAGCTCGTCCTTCTCGTAGACGCGGGTCGGCTGCTCGGCGAGCTTCGCCAAGAGCTCGAACTCCTTCGCCGGCAGGAACAGCCGGCGGCCGGCGACGGTCACGCAGCGCGTGGGCCGGTCGATCCGGATCTCCCCCGCCTCCAGGACGTCGCCTGTCTTCGGCGCCGACCGGCGCAGCACCGCGCGGATCCGGGCGCGCAGCTCCTCGTACGCGAACGGCCGGTTCACGTAGTCGTCGGCGCCCCGCTCGAGCGCGCGGACGCGGTCGACCGCCTCCGCCTCCTCGGTGCCGAGCAGGATGACCGGCACGTCGCGGTTCCACGACCGGCCGGGAGCCCCGTCCCGCAGCCGCGTGCAGAGGTCGAGCTCGCCGACGAGCACGAGGTCGGGCCGGACGCGCTCGGCGAGGTCGAGCACCTCGCCCGGATGGCTCGCGCCGAGCACGTCGAAGCCGTCCTCGGCCAGCTGCCGCTCGAGGAAACCGCGCGTCTCGCTCTCGGGTTCGGCGACGATCAGCGCGGCCGGCATGCGCCCGACGGTAGCGCCGCGTCCGCCGCCCGGCTAGATGTCCATTCACGCGAGAGTGCGCCGAGCTGTCGACACCCGGCCGGAGCGGCCGTCGCCCGTCGAGGCAACGTCCCCGGGCTAGGGCCAAGCGGGCGGCGACGGCTCCAGGCGCTCCAGGCGGACCCAGTCGGCGCGGCCGGGCACGAAGACCTCGACCACGACCGCGCCCTCGGGCCCGGTCCTCACCTCGTGCGGCACGTTGGGCGGGACGCACCAGGTTCCACCGGGCGTCAGCTCGCGCTCGTCGTCGCCGATCCGGAACGAGACCGTGCCGGAGACGAGCACGCCGGTCTGCTCGTTGTCGTGCGCGTGCTCGGGCACCACCGTGTTCGGCGCGAGCTCGATCACGGTCAGCGTGCCGCGCTCGCCGTCGACCGCGCGCGCGACCACCCCGTCCCAGACGGCGTGCGGGGCGATCGATCCGAGCTCGCCGAAGGCTCCCACGGAGAGAAGCCTAGACTTGCCCGGCCGTGGATGCAGGGGCGTACCTCGACCGGATCGGCGCCGCTCCCCCGCTCTCGCCGACCCTCGACGGGCTGGCGGAGCTCGCGATCGCGCACCTGTGCTCGGTGCCGTTCGAGAACCTCGACATCGCCGCCGGCCGGCCGCTCTCCCTGGCACCCGAGGCGATCTTCGACAAGCTCGTCACCCGGCGGCGCGGCGGCTTCTGCTACGAGCTGAACGGACTCTTCGCCTGGCTGCTCCGCGAGCTCGGCTACGCGGTCACGCTGCTCGCCGGGCAGACGGTCGACCCGACGACGGGCGTCCCCGGCCACCCCCGCGCCCACCTCGTGCTCCTGGTCGAGCTCGACGGGCGCTGGCTCGTCGACGTCGGCTGGGGCGAGGTCTATCGCGGCCCGTTCGCGCTGCGCCCCGGGAACGAGCACGTCGACTCCGGGATCGCCCGGTACCGGCTCGAGCAAACGGACGGCCGCTGGCAGGTCGCCGAGCTCCACGACGACAGCCTGGAGACCAACCTCAAGCCGGTCGCGGGCTGGCGCACCGCCTACCGGTTCGACCTGACGCGGTACGAGCTGCAGGACTTCGCGGAGGCCTGCCGCTGGCAGGAGACGGAGTCGCCGTTCTTCACCGGCCACCGGTTCTGCACGCTCGCCACGCCGACCGGCAGGCGGACGCTGATGGACGGCCGGCTGATCGTGCGCGAGCACGGTACGCGCACCGAGCACGCCGTGGGCGGCGAGGAGGTCCCGGCGCTGCTCGACCAGCTCTTCGGTGTCAGAGACGCCCTGATCTGAGCACGCCGATCAGGAGCCAGATCCCGAGCACGGTCGACAGGGCGAAGCCGATCAGCGAGATCACGTGCAGCCCGAGCACGTGCGGGCCGCCGGTCGCGAAGATGCCGATCAGGCTGGAGCCGATCAGCCCGCCGGCGACGACCAGCGAGATCACCAGGCGGTTGAAGGCGACGTCGAGCTTGTGCATGAACTCGTCCAGGCCCTTGTGCACGAACCCGACCTCGATCTGGCCGTCACGCAGCGACTCGAGGATGTCGTGCACCTGGTACGGGGCCTCGCGGAAGACCTGGGCGATCGCGCGCGTCTCCTTCCGCGCCCGGGAGAGCATGCGCCGCGGCGTGTAGCGGTGGAGCATCAGGTCGCGGGCGTACGGCTTCGCGACCTCGAAGACGTTGAAGTCGGGGTAGAGCTCGACGCCGACCGCGCCGACCGTCGCGATCGCCTTGTCGAGCAGGACGAACCGCGTCGGCAGCCGCAGGTTCTGCGAGTAGATCAGAGCGAACCCCTCCCGGATCACCTGCAGCGGGTCGATCTCGGAGAGCCGCGCGCCGTAGTACTTGTAGTAGAGCTCGCGCAGCTCGCGGGTCAGCTCCGCCTCGCGCGAGCGCTCGTAGCGCACGCCGAGGTCGCCGAGCCGCTTGGCGAGCGATTCCACGTTCTCCTCCGCCGCGTCGATGAAGAGGGCGGTCAGCTTCGACATGTCGTCGTCCGAGAGCTTCCCCGCCTGGCCGAAGTCGACGATGCCGATCTGATCGCCGCCGACCACGAGCACGTTCGCCGGATGCGGGTCGCCGTGGAAGAACCCGTGCCGGAAGATCATCGTCATCCAGGCCTCGGTGATCAGGTAGGCGAGGTGGCGCCGCTCGTCCATGGTGAAGGCGGCCAGCTCGAGGTCGGCCACCTGCTCGCCCTCGAGCAGCTCGAGCGTCAGGACGCGCTGCCGCGAGTAGCTCCAGTAGACGTGCGGGATGCGCACGTGGGGGTTGCCGGCGAAGTTGCGGTGGAACGTCTGCGCGTTGCGCGCCTCGGCGCGGTAGTCGAGCTCGTGCCGGATCGAGCGCGCGAACTCGTCCACCAGCTCGCGGGCGTCGATGAAGTCGAGCGAGCGGACGCGTTCCTTCGCGATCTTCGCCGCCTGGTAGAGGAGCGCGAGGTCGGCCTCGATCTGCCGCGGCGCGTCCGGGCGCTGCACCTTGACCGCCACCCGCTTGCCGTTGGGCAGCACCGCGCGGTGGACCTGGCCGATCGACGCCGCCGCCATCGGCTTCTCCTCGAACGAGGTGAAGAGCTTCTCGATCGGCAGGTCGAGCTCTTCGCGGACGACGCGCTCGACCTCGCCGAACGGGAACGGCGTCACGTCGTCCTGGAGCGCGCGCAGCTCGGCGATGATGTCCGGCGGGACGATGTCCGGCCTGGTCGAGAGCAGCTGGCCGAACTTGACGAAGGTCGGGCCGAGCTCGTCGAGCATCTCCCGCAGGTGGCGGCCGCGCCTGCCCGGCGACGGCTCCACGTCGAGCGTCGCCGGCGTCCGCGGCCAGGGCAGCAGGTCGGTCAGCCGGTGGGTCTCGAGCCAGTAGCCGAACCCGTGGCGGACCGCGACCTGGGCGATCTCGGAGATGCGCCCGAGGCTCCGCTGCGCGGGCTGCGCCATGGGCTCAGTGTTGCACGCGTCCGCCAAAAAGCCTGCTCGCGTGGACAGGCTTCAGCCTGTCCACGCGCCTTCCCCGCGCCCCCGCGCACGGCAAAGAGAAGCACATCCGGCGGGACGGGCGAAAAGCAGCGCCACCGAAGGGACAGGCTTCAGCCTGTCCCGAGCCTCCCGCCCACCCCGCGCAAGGTGAAAGAAGGGCGCAACGCAGGGACAGGCTCTTCAGCCTGTCCCCGAGCCTTCCGCCGGCCCCCACGCAAAGGTAAAGGGACAGGCTGAAGCCTGTCCCTTAGGCGGGCGGGACGGCGCGCGGCCGCTCCAGCAGCCGCAGCCGGTGCTCGAGCTGCGCGACGCGGAGCTCGAGCTCGTCGAAGTCCTCGCGCGTGACGAGGCCGAGCTGGCGCGCCACGCCCGCGAGGCCTTCGCCCGCCCGCTCGCCGAGGCGGGTCGCGTCTCCGCGCCAGCGGCTGACCGAGTCCTCCAGGAGCTGGCGCGCCTCGTCGCGGCGCATGCCGCCCCGCTCGCTGAGCTCGCCGGCGAGCTCCTCGAGGCGCTCGGCCGTCAGGGCGACCACACCGACCGCCGCCAGGGCGAGCCGCTCGACCAGGTCCCGCTCGGACTTACCTCGCTCTGCCATGCGGCCTGCTGCTGCGGCGCTGACGCCGACGCTCGCGCTTCGCCTGCGACTTCGAGACGGCCCCGTCGCCGCCGCCGGCAACGGCCGGCTCGCCGGCGACCGGCGCGACCACGTCGAGCGGCGTCTCCGGCGCCGGCTCGGCCGCCAGGGCCGCCTCCGAGCGCGCCCGGGCCACCTCCAGGCCGCCGACGCCTCCGCGCACCTCCTCGCTCCCGATCAGGCGCCGGTACTCCGGCTCCCGCTCCTTCCAGATCGTGAGCAGCGGCGCCGCGATGAAGATCGAGGAGTAGGCGCCGGAGGTGATCCCGATGACCAGAGCCAGCGCGAACGTCCTCAGCGTGTCGCCGCCGAAGAAGTAGAGCGAGAGCACCGGCAGGAGCGTGATGAACGTCGTCGCCAGCGATCGGCGGATCGTCTCCCAGAGCGAGACGTTTGCGATCGTCGCGAACGACGAGCCGCGCATTAGCGGAATGTTCTCCCTCATGCGGTCGAAGATGATGATCGTGTCGTAGATCGAGTAGCCGAGCACGGTCAGGACGGCGGCGACCGTCGCGGTCGTCACCTCGCTTCCGCTCAGCGCGTAGATCCCGACCGTGACCGCCATGTCGTGGAGCAGCGCGATGATCACCGGTAACGCGAACTTGAAGTCGAATCGGACCGCGATGTAGACGATGATCAGGAGCAGCGAGACGATGACCGCGAAGATCGCCAGGCGCGCGATCTGGCGGCCGAAGCTCGACGACACGTTCTGGATCCCGATCGACTTCGCGCCCAGCTTCGTCTGCAGGTCGTTCGAGAGCGTGTCCTGCTGCGCCGGCTTCAGGGACTTCGTCCGGATCTGGAACGACTTGTACGCGTCGCCCCGGGAGCTTCCGCGCCCCTGGATGACCGCGTCGCTCTGGCCGATCGCCGACGCCTGGTCGCGCACCTTCGCGAGCGAGACGAACGCCGGCGTCTTGAACTGGACCTGGGTGCCGCCCTCGAAGTCGATGCCGAGGTTGAGACCGCGTACGCCGAGCGCGGCGATCCCGATCACGACCACCGCGCCGGAGATCGCGAACCACAGGTACCGCCGGCGCATGTAGTCGAACTGGAGGAACCGGCCCTTCTGGGCGCCGCTCGCGCCCATGAAGGCCGGGTTGTCGAACCAGCGGAAGCCGGCGAGGAGGCCGAGCATCGCGCGCGTGGCCGCGACCGCGGTGACCAGCGAGATCACGGTGCCGACCAGCAGCATCAGCGCGAAGCCCTTCACGCCCGCGGTCGCGACCGCGAACAGGACGAGCGCGGTGATCGCCGTGACCACGTTCGCGTCGACGATCGTGTGGAAGCCCTTCGCGTACCCGGCGCTGATCGCCGCGCGCACGGACTTCCCGGCGCGCACCTCTTCCTTGATGCGTTCGAACACGACCACGTTCGCGTCCGCTGCGACGCCGATCGTCAGGATCATCCCGGCGAAGCCCGGCAGCGTCAGCGTGACGTGCAGGAGCAGGATGACGCCGTACAGGAACGCCGCGTAGATACCCAGGCCGATCACCGCGACGAGGCCGAGGAAGCGGTAGAAGAGGAGCAGGAAGAGCGCGACCACGAGCAGCCCGATCGCCGCCGCCAGCTTCGCCTGGTTCAGGGAGTCCTTCCCGAGCGTCGCCGAGACCTGGGACTGCTCGAGCTGGTTGAAGACGTACGGCAGCGCACCGGTCTGGAGGACGATCGCCAGGTCCTTCGCCTCGCCGTACTTCCCGATGTTGGTGATCTGGCCGCCGCCGGAGATCCCGTTCGACAGACTCGGGTCCGTGTAGTCGATCTGCGGCCACGACTTGATGTCGCGGTCGAGGACGATCGCGAACATCTGCGGCGCCTTCTCGAGCTTGCCGCGCTGGTAGAGCGTGCGCGTGATCCGCTGGAAGATCCGGTTGCCCTTCCCGGTGAACGCGAGCCGCACGACGGGCTGGCCGGTGGTCGGGTCGAAGTCGGCCTGGGTCCCCGACGACTTCAGCTCCGCGCCGGTCATCTCCGGGACGCGCTTCTCCTCGACCGGGTTGGTCGGGTCGTACTTGAAGAGGTAGTACTGGGTGACGCCGACCGGCGTCGTCCCGGGCGGGCACGGGTTGTTGTCGGTGGCCGTGCACGTGATCACGACCGTGTGCGCCGGGACCGCGAAGATCTTGCCGCCCTTCGGCACCTTCCGGACGCGGGGGGTGAACAGCCCCTGGCGCGTCTGGGACGGGCCGGCCAGGATCCGCTTGTTCTTGCCGAACAGGTAGAAGGCGGTCGCACCCTCCTTCGCCTTCGACTGCTGCCCGGCGAGCAGGTCGTACAGGCTCGAGGTCGGGACGGGCACGCGCGCGAAGCCCTGGGTGGTCACCGACGGGCCCGTGAGGTCGGCCTGGAGGTCGTAGAACTCGAGCTGCGCCGTCTTGCCGATCAGCTGCGCCGCCTGGGCCGCGTTCTTGACCCCGGGCAGCTCGATCACGATCTGGTCGTCGCCCTGCTTGCGGATCTCGGGCTCCGAGACGCCGAGCTTGTCGACGCGGTCGCGCATGATCGAGACCGCGTTGTCGAGGCCCTGCTGCGTCACCTTCTGGCCCTTCGGCGGGATCGCCTGCAGCACGACCTCCAGGCCGCCCTGCAGGTCGAGGCCGAGGCGCGCCTTCTTGTGCGCCGGCGAGCCGGGGATGCCGATCAGGCCGACGCCGACGAG